>Ga0208463_1000310_pt1 | contig 12294 bp, 9 predicted proteins | sample LakMenEpi09Jul08_FD_150752 | JGI IMG/M metagenome (GOLD analysis project Ga0208463, IMG submission 150752) | Freshwater microbial communities from Lake Mendota, WI - 9JUL2008 deep hole epilimnion (SPAdes) | ecosystem: Environmental > Aquatic > Freshwater > Lake > Epilimnion/Euphotic zone ... | reverse complement strand
TCTGGATTGTGTTTTGATTACTCATTTAGCCACCAAATTCTTGAGTTTTTGTTCCAGTGATGTAACCAACTACATCTGCTTGGTTAGTTTCTGATTTTTTAACTGCAGCTGTCATTTTGCCTAAATAAAGAACATAAATTCGATCAGCAACTGCAAAAACGTCTTGTAAGTTATGGGAAATAATAATCACTGCTTTACCAGCATCTGCCAGCCTTCTAACTAGTTGCAAAACTTGTTCAGTTTGGGCAACACCTAAAGCTGCAGTTGGTTCATCCAAGATAACAACTTTGTTATTCCATAAAACTGCTCTAGCAATAGCTACGGTTTGTCTTTGTCCACCGGAAAGTCGAGCAACTTTTTGTCTCACTGATTTAACAGTTTTTACTGAAAGTGAAGTCAAAGTGTTTGCTGCTTCTGATTCCATGTGGCCTTCATCAAGCACGCCAGTGTGTGCTGCTTCTCGACCTAAAAACATATTGTGCACGATGTCTAAGTTGTCGCAAAGTGCTAAATCTTGATAAACAACATCTATGCCTAAATCAGCTGATTGTCTTGGACTATGTAGTTCAACTGGTTTGCCTTCAAAAAGAATTGTTCCTGCGTCATATGGCTGGATTCCTGCTAAACCTTTAATAAGAGTTGATTTGCCTGCACCGTTATCTCCAACAAGAGCGGTTACTTCACCGGCACGAACTGAAAAGTTTACGTCCTTTAATACTTCAACTGGACCAAAGCTTTTCTTAACACTTTTTAATTCAATTACTGGAGTATCACTTGACAAGAAAATCCCCTTTTTCGTCAAAAATGCTCATATTACATATTTGGTCTTGACACCCTATTACAGGTGCCAAGACCAAATATAACTATCTATAAATCAGATCTTAGGAAAGACCGATTTCTGTACACTTGGCTGCTGCGTCACCGGTGCAAACATCTGCTGCGGTTAGACCACTGCGATCAAGTGCTGCTTTGAATCCTTCAAGTGATGCTGCATCTGCATACAACGCTTGTGGATCTGCTGCTTGGAATGGTGTTCCGTCAGCCAATTGTTTATTGGTTGTAACGGTTTCGCCACTCAAGATTGCGATTGCTAAGTCAGCAGCTGTTGCTGCTACAACTAAGTAATCTTTGAAGACAGTCATACATTGCTTGCCTGCCAACACGTTTGACATTCCTTCTTTAGAAGCATCTTGACCTGAAACTGGAACGGTCAATTTGTTCTTATCAAGGATTGCAATTGCAGATGCTGCGTTGGTGTCGTTTGCTGACACAACTGCGTCAACTTTTCCACCATTTGCAGTAAGTGCTTGTTCGAAGTTGGTACCAGCTTTGGCACCATCCCATGTTCCATCTGGACGCTTTGCGCCTAATGCTGCTTTGTCAACTTCAACACCAGCTGCTTTTAGAGCTGTGTCGTAGCCTTCAGCAAACATTGCTGCGTTTCCATCTGTTGGGTCTCCATCAAGGAAAATCAATTCAGCTGTCTTTGGATCTTTTCCTGCATCACCTAGACACTTAATGATTCCTTCACCTTGAAGTGTTCCAACTGTTACGTTGTCGAATGAAACGTAATAGTCAACGCCTGCAATTGGACGATCGTAAGCAATGGTTGGTACACCTTGTGCCTTAGCTTTGGCAGCAACTTGTACGCCAGCGCCTTGGTAATCGGTGATAATCATTACGTTGCAACCTGATGCAAGCATTTGGTCACCAATGGTGAGCATTTTTGCAGTGTCGCCTTCAGCATTTTGAATGTCAGCTGTAAAGCCGCCTGCTTCTAATGCTGCTTGTAATGCTGGACGATCTCCATTTTCCCAACGTGGGGAAGATGCAGAGTCTGGCAAAATTACACAAGCTAGACCAGATGCAGCACCTGCTGCTGCTGTGTCTTCGCTTGCAGCGGTATCGCTACCACTTGAACATGCTGCTAATAAAAGAGCTGCTGCAGCGGTAACTGCGGCTACTCCGAAAGAGCGTTTCAACACTCAGTTCTCCTTTGTTTTTTTGGAACATGATTTAAAACAAATAAAGTTTTTGACCTTATTTATTTCAAACCAAGTATGTGGTCAATCGCTAGCTGATCTAATCTCTCGTTAAAGAAATTTCGTTCAGCCATTTTGTCGGCGTTAAACACCTCCTGTTTCAACTTGTTAGCTGAATCTGAGGAATAACCTCCGACAGTTGGTTGTGCTAGTGAATCGTGACCAGAAACTTTATGTGCTGCTTGCACATCTGGGTCAGCGTCATAGGCACGTGCTTTTTCAGCAAGAGCTAGATAATTTTTCATAGAATTCTTAGCAAATTCCCAAATTCCATCGCCATGTTCATTTCGGTAAGGGCGGGAATCAAAATGCTTTGGACCAGCGTAGCCAGTTTTTTCTAACATTCTGACCAAGAAGAAGTTATCTTTAATTCCTTCTGAACCAAAACGCAAATCTTGATCGTATCGACCAATTTTTTGATCATTTAAATCAATGTGGAACAACTTCTTTTGCCAGATAGCTTGTGCCACACCTTGGTAGAATGACAAACCTGCCATTGTTTCGTGAGCTACTTCTGGATTAATACCAACCATGCTTGGATCATCCAATGTTTCAATAAATGCCATTGCGTGACCAATTGTGGGTAAGAATGTATCGCCTCTTGGTTCATTTGGTTTTGGTTCAAGAGCCATACGCATCTTGTAACCTTTATCTTTTATATAACCAATGAAGAAGTTCAACGCTTCTCTATATCTTTCTAATGCATCTAGTGGATATTTAGAGCCAGCTGCTTCAACACCTTCGCGACCACCCCAGAAAACTGCAGTAGGTGCACCAAATTCAGCGCCGACATCAAGTGCTTTCAAAACTTTTGCAATCGCATACTTTCTTATTTGTGGATCATTTGATGTGAATGCTCCGTCTTTAAATACTGGGTGAGAAAACAAGTTCGTGGTTGACATTGAAACCACAACACCTGAATCATCAAGTGCTTGTCTGAAATCTTTTTTAATCTTGTCTTGTTCAGCTAAAGTTGAACCGTAAGGAAGTAAGTCATCATCATGAAATGAAACTCCCCAAACATTTAATTCACCAAGTTTTCTTACAAAATCAGCAGGATAAATTGGTGGTCGAGTTGCTGCACCAAATGGATCTGTTCCTAGATGGCCAATAGTCCAAAGACCAAAAGCAAATTTGTCTTCCCTTTTGGGAGTCAAAGAACTACTCATGTTGGGCCTCTTTCGTATTTGCGAATATTTCGCGATAAATCACAACTGTCCTAACCTACCCTGCCCCACCCACAGGCATCAATTAAAGGTAATCATTATTCACGCTCAGCTTTGTTGCTATTTGATAACTTTTTGTCTCAACTTTTTCAAGGACTAGCCGTGAGTTTGCTGGAAGGCTTCTTTATAAGCATTTCGGACATTTTCTTGAAAATTAGCCGGTTTAACCACGGTTTCCTTAATCTCCCACTGAGGCGGCTTTTGATCTTGACTTAATGCCCAGGCAGCTTGTCGTGCTGCTCCATCTGCCACATATTCAGCAGCTGGTGGAATATGTATTGGCACTTCAAAAAGTGTGGCAGCAATTTCTTGCACAGCTTTTGAGGCAGCAGCACCACCAATTAATACGACTCTGTTTGGTTTTGTGCCTTTACCAAAATTAGTTATCACATCACTTGCTTCGGCAAGTGAACAAAGCATTCCTTCAATACATGCTCTGGCAAAATTTGCAGGTGTCAAATTACTTCTAGTCAAGCCGTGCATTGAACCTTTAGCGCTTGGCAAATTTGGTGTTCTTTCACCATCTAAAAATGGAAGTAACACTAAGCCTTGGCTTCCTGGTTGTGCACTTAACGCAAGATTTGCAAAGTCATCTAAAGAAACATTTAAGGTGGCAGCTCCAGCATTTATTACTCTTGCTGCATTTAATGTGCAAGCCAGCGGTAAAAAGTTTCCCGTGGCATCTGCAAAACCTGCAATTACCCCACTTGCATCATTGGTTGGATTTGCAGAAACTGTGTAGGCAGTTCCAGAAGTTCCCAGTGAAATAACAATGTCACCAGTTTGAGCACCCAAACCAAGGGCTGCAGCCATGTTGTCACCACTTCCAGGTGCAACAGAAATTCCTGAAGTAGTTTCACCAATTATTTCATTTGGTTTTGCAACACGAGGAAGTTGTACTTCTTTACCTAAAGCAAGTTTTAATAAATCTTTTCTGTATTCATTTGTGTGAGGTGACCAATATCCAGTGCCAGATGCATCTCCCCTATCTGTGACAAATTCATCAGGGGTACCCATCAATTGCCAAGTTAGCCAATCGTGGGGCAACATGACACCACTTACCTTGGCAGCATTTGCTGGTTCATTTTTTGCTAACCAACGAAGCTTTGTAACAGTAAAAGATGCAACAGGAACAGAACCAATTGCATCAGCCCATTTATCTGGACCACCTAATTCGTTAACTAAATCTTGGGCATCTTGGGCCGATCTAGTGTCATTCCATAAAAGTGCATCTCTAACTACTTGCTTGTTGTCATCAATGACAACCATTCCATGCTGTTGGGCACCAATCGAAATTGCTGCAACATCATCAAATAATCCACTTGTTGCATTGTTTAATTCACTCAACCATTTACTTGGTGAAATTTCTGTGCCATCAGGATGAGTTCCACGAGCTTCTCGAACAAGTGCACCCGACTGGGCATCTCGAACCACGATTTTTACAGATTGAGTTGAAGAGTCAACTCCAGCAACTAATTTAGGTGCCACAGTTAAACCTTAAGAAGCCGCAAGTTGTCGTAAGACGTAAGGCAAAATTCCACCGTGTCTAAAATAATCTGCTTCACCTGGTGTATCAATTCTAACTTTGGCGCTAAAAGTTTTAGTGCCATTCTTACCAGCAGCAATGATTTCTACGCTTTGTGGAATTTTACCGTTATTTAATTCCTCAATACCTTTAATATCAAAAGCTTCTGATCCGTCAAGGCCTAATTTTTCAGCATTTTCGTTTTCATTAAATTGAAGTGGGAGAACTCCCATTCCAACTAAATTGCTGCGATGAATTCTTTCGTAAGATTCAGCAATTACTGCTTTTACTCCCAGTAATGCTGTTCCTTTAGCTGCCCAATCTCTGGAAGATCCTGATCCATATTCTGTGCCAGCAATTATTATTAAGGCAGTTTTGTCATTCAAGTAATCAACACTGGCATCATAAATAGTGTCTTGTTGATTCTTCTTAAAATTAAAAGTAAATCCACCTTCAACATCCTTGAGTAACTTGTTCTTCAATCTGATGTTGGCAAAAGTTCCACGAATCATCACTTCATGATTACCGCGTCTTGAACCATAAGAATTAAAGTCTTTCTTATCTATTCCGTGTTCAATTAAGTATTTACCTGCTGGAGAATCAGCTTTAATACTTCCCGCTGGAGAAATGTGATCAGTTGTTACAGAATCACCTAACCATGCCAGAACTCTGGCATTTGAAATATCACTTAATTTATTTGGAAGCTTTGGCATATTTTCAAAATAAGGCGGTTTTCTAACATATGTACTGGTGTTGTCCCAAGTAAAAGTTTTACCTGTAGGGGTGGAAAGTTTCTGCCATCTTTCATCACCTTTAAAGACATCTGCATAACGTTTAGTGAACATCTCAGAATCAATGGCGTTCTTAATTGTTTCTTGGATTTCTTTAGTGCTTGGCCAAATATCTTTCAAAAATACATTTTTGCCTTCTGAGTTTGTACCAATTGGATCATTGTTCAAATCAATATTCATAGTTCCAGCAATCGCATAGGCCACTACCAAAGGTGGGGATGCTAGATAGTTCATTTTCACATCTGGATTAATTCGTCCCTCAAAGTTTCTATTTCCACTCAATACCGAAACTGCAGACAAATCCGCATGGTTAATTCCGGCACTAATTGGTTCTTGCAATGGTCCACTATTTCCAATACAAGTGGTGCAGCCATAGCCAACTAAATCAAAACCTAATTTACTCAAATAAGTACTTAGGCCAGCTTTATTTAAATAATCGGTAACAACTTGTGAACCTGGTGCAAGTGTGGTTTTAACCCAAGGTGCTCTGGTAAGCCCTAGCTCAATTGCCTTTTTTGCTAATAATCCTGCCCCAATCATTACTTCAGGATTAGAAGTATTCGTGCAGGAAGTAATTGCAGCAATTACTACTGCCCCGTGCTTTAAAGTCATTTTTTCGCCATCTAATGAAACTTCAATTTCCTTATTCACATCAGTTGTATAAGTAGGAAGTGCTTTGTTGAAGTTTTCTTTTGCATTCTTGAGTGCAACTCGATCTTGTGGACGTTTTGGTCCAGCAATTGATGGTTCAATGCTGGATAAATCTAGTTCTAAGTTTTCTGAGAATCTTGGTGTGTGATTTGTATCTAGCCATAAGCCTTGGGCTTTAGCGTAAGTTTCAACTAGAGCTAGTTGATCTTTACTTCTGCCGGTAAATTTCAAGTATTCAATTGTTTGATCATCAATAGGAAATATTGCCACAGTTGATCCATATTCTGGACTCATATTTCCAATTGTTGCTCTATTAGCTAGTGGAACAGCTGAGCAACCTGCGCCATAAAATTCCACAAATTTTCCAACCACACCATGTTTTCTTAAAACTTCTGTGATTGTTAAAACTAAATCAGTTGCAGTCACACCTTCTTTGAGCGCTCCAGTTAGTTTGAATCCCACAACTTTTGGAATTAACATGCTGACGGGTTGTCCTAACATTGCGGCTTCTGCTTCAATTCCACCCACGCCCCAGCCAAGAACACCCAATCCATTAACCATTGTGGTGTGTGAGTCTGTGCCAACAACTGTGTCGGGATAAATCATTCCGTTTCTTTCAAAAATAACTTTTGCTAAGTTTTCAATGTTTACTTGATGAACTATTCCGGTTCCTGGTGGCACAACTTTAAATTCTGAGAAGGCACTTTGTCCCCAACGAAGAAATTGGTACCTTTCTTTATTTCTGTCATATTCCAAATCCACATTTATTTTTAATGCCATGTTGGATCCAAAAGCATCAGCAATTACAGAGTGATCGATAACCAATTCGGCTGGAGCTAGTGGATTAACTTTTTGAGGATCTCCACCTAAATCAATCATTGCTTCACGCATTGTTGCTAAATCAACAATGGCTGGAACACCTGTGAAATCTTGCATGATCACTCGAGCTGGAGTGTAAGGAATTTCAACACTTGGCTCTGCTTTTTCATCCCAGTTCGCTAGGGCGTTGATGTGATCTTTGGTGATATTTATGCCATCTTCAGTTCTTAACAAATTTTCTAAAAGTATTTTCAAACTAAAGGGAAGAGTTTTTGAACCTTCAACCTTGTCCAGGGCAAACATTTCACTAGAGCGATTATTAAAACTTAGAGTTTGTTTTGCTCCGAAAGTGTTTATGCTCATTTATCCCTCAGTTATTTCTCAATAAGCAAACCCTATCAGTGGGAAGAAAAATTGCTTATTCGTGCACCAAAACAGCCACTGATTCAATGTGATGCGTCTGTGGAAACAAATCAAATGCCACAACTGTTTCAAGCTCCCAGCCATTTTTTTTGGCGATTAAAATATCCCTTGCCAGGGCTGCTGGGTCACAAGCGATATAGATAATTTTTTGCAGAGTCTGTCTACAGATTTGTTGCATGACAGTTTGTCCCGCCCCAGATCTAGGCGGATCTAAAATAACCACATCAAACTTGTTTTTAACTCCACGCACCCACTTATCAACTCGCTCACTTGAAACTTGAACATTTTTAAAGCCTTTTAAGTTTTCTTTTGCATTTTGCGCAGCACTTCTATCTGCTTCAACCACAATCGCATTAGCTGTGGGAAATTCTTGCAATAAGCCATGAGCTAACACGCCTACTCCTGCGTAAAGATCTGCAAATGATTCAACTTTTAATCCTTTGACTGATTCTTTAATTTGTCTACTTAATACTGAAGCTGCTCCAGGATGGACTTGCCAAAAACCATCTCCTGCTACTGCAAAGTCATGACCATCAACTTCTTGAGTTGAATTAGGCGCACTTGGTGCTCGTTTCTCTACGGGATAAACAATTGTTTCTTCTTTGGATTTAACAATCAGAATTTCATCATCAGGATTACCTGCAGGTAGAGTTTTTAAAACATCATTAATCGAATTATCTGCAATTAAACACTTATCAACTACTTGGACTTCATGGGATCGAGTTTTCCTAAAGCCCCATTTGCCTTCATCATTTGCTACGACTCTTATTCGAGTTCGCCAATTACTTTGACTAGGTTCAACGGCATTTATTGAAGAAATTTGTCTTGCATTGGCAACCTGGCCAAATCTTTCTAATTGCTCCACAAGCACTTCAAGTTTTAGTTCCCGTTGATATTGCGAATCAGCGTGCTGCCAATCGCAACCTCCGCAACCATCTGCTTTGAAAAATTCGCATTTTGGTGTAATTCTTTTTTCTGATGCTTTTTTAACACTTATAGTTTGCGCAAACCAAGATCTTTTTCCTGGTGCCAAAGAAATTAACTTTGCTTCCACAATTTCACCCGGAAGTGCATGTCTTACAAAGATCACAACACCATCATGTCTTGCTACGCATAAACCACCATGAGCTACTTTTTCAATATTTAAAGTAAGAAGATCTCCTGCGTTCACGGTTTAAGGACGACGCAAATTTTGGGTTACAGGACGAGGATTTTTTTCTTTTACGTTTTCACTTGAAATCAATTGCCACGGAACACTTACAACCATTACCCCTGGTGTGAAAAGTAAACGAGTTTTTAGTCTCAAAGCAGACTGATTATGTAGCAGTTGCTCCCACCAATGTCCAACTACGTATTGGGGAACGAATATGGAAATAACATCTCTTGGACTTTCTCTTTTAATACTTTTTACATATTCAAGAATAGGTCTTGTTACTTCTCTAAATGGAGAATCTAGAACTTTAAGCGGAATTGGAATTTCAAGTCTTTCCCAATCAGCTTTTAAGTCTTCTGTGTCTTGGTTATCTACCAAGACAGTGACCGCTTCCAACGTGCTTGGACGCGTGGCTCGGGCGTAATAAATTGCTCTCAGAGTTGGTTTATGCATTTTTGAAACAAGTACAATTCCATGAATTCGACTAGGTAGTGATTGATTATCTCCGGAATCCAACTTAAGTTCTTCACTTACCTTTTTGTAATGAGTATAAATAGAACCCATGAGTGTTATCAAAATCGGAATTATTAAAACTACTAACCAAGCACCTTGAGTAAATTTCGTTATTAACACAATCAAAAGCACAGAGAATGTGAAAAAGAAACCTACAGCATTAATTATTCGAGACCTAGACATTTTTGACCTTAAAGCAGGATCGGTAGATAATTTAATATTTCTAGTCCAATGAATTATCATGCCCAGTTGCCCAAAAGATACAGATGTAAAAACAGCCAGAATATAAAGTTGAATTAATCTAGTAACACTTGCATCAAAAACATAAACAGATATTGCTGCTGCAAAACCTAAGAAAAGAATTCCGTTACTAAAAGCTAATCGATCTCCCCTGTTGTGTAATTGTCTAGGAAGAAAACGATCTTGTGAAAGTATTGAAGTCAAAACTGGAAATCCATTAAAAGCAGTATTGGCAGCTGCTATCAATATTAATGCTGTTGCAAATGCCACAATAAGTGTTCCTAAAGTAAAATTACCGAAAGTGGCATCAGAAATTTGCACAATTACTGTCTTTTGCTGCTGACCTTCTGGCAGGCCAATTAAGTTTTCATTATTTTCCGTGACCTTGACTCCAGTCTTTAACGCAAGAAATGTAATCGACATAAAAAGAGAAACGGAAATAAAACCTAGAAGTGCTAACGTCTTCGCAGCATTTTCACTCTTTGGTTTACGAAATGCTGGCACTCCATTAGAGATTGCTTCAACCCCAGTAAGTGCGCTACATCCGGAAGAAAATGCCCGGGCAAAAAGAAACACAAGTGCAATTCCTGCAATAGAGCCTTGTTCAGTTATTGTCCAGTTTGCACTTTCTGCCTTGAGCTCATTTCCTTGGGCTGATTTAACGACCGCCCAAATAGTTACAAATGCAATGCTGGCTATGAAGAAATATGCCGGAATCGCAAAAATAAATCCAGAATCTCGTAGCCCTCTTAGGTTCATTACTGTGATGAGAATTATTAGAGCAAAAGCTACAACCATTCCATAATTGCCTGCAAATGGAAATACTGAAATTAAGTTGTCTTTTGCTGCAGATACCGAAACTGCAACGGTCATGATGTAATCGATCATTAGAGAACTTGCCACAATTAATCCAGGTCTGCGCCCTAGATTTTTTGTTACAACTTCATAGTCTCCTCCGCCACTTGTATAAGCTCTTACATTCTGGCGATAAGACATAATTACTACACCCATGATTAGCACGACAGCTAGTGCTATCCAGATAGTTGAATTAATAAGAGCAATTCCACCAACAGCAAGAACAATTAAAATTTCTTGAGTGGCATATGCGTTTGAAGATAAATTTGATGAAGCAAAAACAGGAAGTGCAATTCTTTTTGGTAATAAAGTGTCACCTAATTTGTCGCTTCGAAGTGCGCGACCTACAAGTAAACGCTTGAGGGAAGTTGTCAGAATTGCCACAATTACTCACATTACGCAACAAACGTGCTCGAAGCCAATAACCACTCCACTAGTTAAGTCAGATTTACGTGTAACGTGGTGATTATCAGCTAACCGCTCAAAGGAATATTCCCAAGTGCACGTAGTGATTATGGGTTGTGGACGAGTGGGCTCTGCCTTATCACTTCGTCTAATTGAACTTGGCCATTCAGTTGCAATCATTGATAAAGACGAATCAGCATTTGTTGCACTAGGTGATGATTTCACTGGCCAAAAAGTTTTAGGTGTTGGATTTGATCGTGACACTTTGATTGAAGCTGGAATAGAAAAAGCACAAGCATTTGCTGCTGTTTCTTCTGGTGATAATTCAAATATCGTATCTGCAAGAGTTGCTCGAGAAAATTTTAATGTTCCACTAGTTGTTGCCAGAATTTATGATCCACGCAGAGCAAAAGTTTATGAACGTTTAGGAATACCAACAGTTGCAAGTGTGGCTTGGACAACTGATCAAGTCTTAAGAAGATTGTTGCCATTAGGTGCTCAAGAAGAATGGCGTGATCCAAGTGGAAACGTTGTCTTAGCTCAAGTTTATTTATCTCCAAAATGGATTGGAAAAAGAGTTGGCGAATTGTCAGAAGCTGCCAAAGTAAGAGTTGCCCTCATCAGCAGATTTGGTGGAGCAATCTTGCCTAATCGCGATACTGTCTTACAAGAAGGCGATTTAATTCACGCCATTTATGAAGTTAAAGATAGAGACTTAGTTGAAAATGTTTTTGCTAGCGGACCAAAGGAATAATTAGATGCTGATTGTTATTGCAGGTGCCGGAAATGTGGGACGCGCTATTGCAAGAGATTTGTTAAAAAACGGACACGAAGTAACTGTTATTGATGAAGATCCTGAAGCGATTGCTAGTGCTAAAAAAATTGGTGCCAAAACAGTGCTAGCGGATGCTTGCGAACCAGATGCTCTTGATGAAGCAAATCTTTCCAAAGCACAAATAGTTGTAGCAGCAACAGGAGATGACAAAGTAAATTTGGTTGTTTCATTACTTGCAAAAACTGAATATGGTGTGCCAAGAGTTGTAGGAAGAGTTAATCATCCAAAGAATGAATGGCTATTTGGAGAAGCTTGGGGCGTTGACTTTTCTGTTTCCACACCTCAGATGATGACTGCTTTAGTTGAAGAAGCTGTAACAGTTGGTGAACTTGTTAGATTGTTTTCACTTCGCCAATCTGGTTCAGATTTATTAGAAGTAACCCTTCCAACAGATTCACCAGTGGTTGGAAAACGAGTTGGCGATGTTGAGTGGCCAATAGACACAGCACTGGTTGCGATTTTGCGTGATAGAAAAGTTATTACACCTCATCCTGATGATCCCTTGGAAGCAGGAGATGAATTACTTGTTGTGGCCACAAGTGCCCAGCAACCAATCTTAAGAGAATTGCTTTGCTGTAAATAGTTTTACTTTATTTTTGCTCTAGCAGTTTGCACAATTTGGTAAGTCAACCAAACAGAAAACAGATAAAGTGGCCAACCCATAAATATTTTTACAGAACCAAGTAATGCCACACTGTCATTTAAGTAAAGCGGAATTTGAACAACTAAACGTAAGCCAAATACCCCAACCCACAGCCAAGTCACAATTGTGTAGGCCCTGACCAACAATGGATGCTTTAACCAACCTGAGGTATC
>Ga0208463_1000309_pt1 | contig 12299 bp, 16 predicted proteins | sample LakMenEpi09Jul08_FD_150752 | JGI IMG/M metagenome (GOLD analysis project Ga0208463, IMG submission 150752) | Freshwater microbial communities from Lake Mendota, WI - 9JUL2008 deep hole epilimnion (SPAdes) | ecosystem: Environmental > Aquatic > Freshwater > Lake > Epilimnion/Euphotic zone ... | reverse complement strand
CTCTTCAACTTCGACGGCAAGATATTCGCCACCGATTGACTTCACCTGATCTGCTACCTCAGGTCGTGGGTCGGTTGCTCGAACAATCGCGCCGAGACTCGAGGCCGAACCAATTGCGGCGAGACCCGCAACACCCGCACCGGCAACCAAAACTTTTGCTGGCGAAACTTTTCCGGCGGCAGTCACCTGACCGGTGAAGAAACGGCCGAACTCGTGAGCAGCTTCGATAACCGCACGGTACCCGGCGATGTTTGCCATTGAGCTGAGAACGTCCATCGACTGGGCTCGTGAAATTCTCGGAACTGCATCCATGGCCAGTGCGGTGACACCCTGCTTGGCAAGGGCTTCGAGCAGCTGAGGCTTTAGGGCTGGGCTCAATACACCAACGAAAATCGCACCCTTCTTGAGGCGCTTTATGTTGGCAGGGGTCGGCGCATTCACCGAAAGAACGATGTCGGCCTTCCACGCGTCTGCAGTTGAGGCAATCTTGGCTCCGGCCTCTGCATAGGCCGAGTCGGGAAATGCGGCTTTAGCGCCTGCACCCTTCTCTACGACTACCTGGTATCCCAGCGAAACAATGACCTTTACAGTCTCGGGAGTTGCGGCGACGCGAGACTCGCCCGGCTGCTCTTTGACTACACCAATTAGAGACACGCTACTCCTTTGAAGATTGAATGCTATCAATGACGCTAACGCTACAACCTCGGCGCACCTGTTCACAATTGGCGCGAGTCGACACCAAACTGTGATGAAACCGGGTCGCTATTGATTTGCCAACCGCCCCTATTCCGCTACATTTCACTCATGGCAAAGGAAACCGAAGAGCACAAGCTCATTGTTCCGAGCAACTGGGTCGAGCGAATCGAAGAAGTCTTTCACATCATCCTCGGCATCTTTCTGCTGGGAATCGCCGCGGCCGCCCTGGTTTCGTCGGTCATCCGTGTTTTTGAGACGAACCCGTTCTTTCCAACCGGAATGATCCAGGCCATCAATGACATTCTCTTCATAATCATCATTCTTGAAATTCTGCGAACGGTTATCGCCCGCTACACCGACGGTGTATTTCAGCTGCAGAACTTTCTAATAATCGGCGTGATTGCGGCCGTGAGACACATTCTTACGGTCGGCGCATCAATGACCCTGGCGTCGGGAAAATCTCAAGAACAATTCGATCGAGCCATTCTCGAGTTGGCGGTTAGCGCCGCAATCGTCGTGGCCCTGGTGTTTGCGATTTTCCTATCGCGCGCTTCAAACGGTTTTCCAGCGAGCCGCACTAAGAGGTCTTCTCAAACCGCATAGTTCAAGAACCCTTACTGCTTCTTGCGATTGAAGAAACTCTTGATTTTGGCGACGATTCGCTCGAGCCCCTGCATGCCTTGCTTGTTGAGTTCGCGAGCCCATTCGATTTCAAGGGCCAGAATTGAAAGCCCGAAGAAGATAAACAAAATGCCAGGCCCTGGTGTGACCATCATGATTAGCCCCAGAATCAAAAGGATAAAGCCGACCACCATGGTCAAAACCCACCGCACGGGGTGCGGAAGCTTTGAAAGGATGCTCTTTATCTTTTCCATATTTCTAGTTTCGCACGAGGTTAGCGATTGCGGCGTAGCGAGATAAACAAACTAACCGCGCCGAGAACAACTGGAATTCCGCCGACGAATACGCCGTTGCCGTCGAACAGGGTGGCACCTAGCCAGAGGCCGGTGACGATCGAGATCACCGCAAAGGTGCGGGATGCGATTCGCAACCATTTCGACCGCGCCCAGGCGAGTGCCAGAGCCGACAACCCTGATGAGTAAATGACCAGGAGAATGACGGTTACAAGAGCTGCTAAGCCTTCCATGCGGTCACTCGATTCGACTTACTTACCTGGTCTGAACGCGCTGGCAATCTTCTCGATGGCCCCCGAGAGCTCCGATGGCAAAAGCCATAGCTTGCTTGCGGTTCCGTTAGCGATAACCGGCAGCTGCTCTAGGTATTGGTACGCGAGCATCTTGTCGTCGAGGTCTGCCGAGCGCACCGCGTCGAAAACGCGCTGAACGGCTTCTGCTTCTGCCTCTGCCTTGATAACGATTGCCTTCGCGGCACCCTCGGCGTTCAGAATCGCAGCCTGGCGAGCACCTTCGGCGGTCAGAATCTGGCTCTGCTTCTCACCCTCGGCGGTCAAGATAACGGCACGACGCTCACGCTCGGCCTTCATCTGCAACTCCATGGCGGTCTTTACGGTCTGTGGTGGCTCAATCGACTTGAGCTCGACGCGGTTCACGCGAACTCCCCACTTGCCGGTCGCTTCATCCAAAACGCCGCGCAGCGCACTGTTGATAGAGTCACGCGAGGTTAGAGTCTGTTCTAGGTCGATGCCACCCACAACGTTTCGAAGTGTCGTGATGGTGATCTGCTCGATACCGGTGATGAAGTTTTCGATTTCATAAACCGCAGACTTCGGGTTTGTTACCTGAAAGTAGATAACCGTGTCAATCTCGACAACCAGGTTGTCTGACGTGATTACCGGCTGTGGCGGAAACGAGACAACTCGCTCGCGCAGGTCGATGAGAGGTTTCAGCCTGTCGATGAACGGCACGATTAGCGCAAGACCAGCATCTAGAGTGCGGTGGTAGCGGCCGAGACGCTCAACAATTCCGGCGCTTGCCTGAGGAATGATGCGAATCGAGCGGGCAAGGATCACGACGAAAATCGTGATGAGGATAACTGGAAGAACTAGAACATTGAAAAAGTCCAAAAACTCTTGCATTACGCCTCCTTGATGATTGCGGTAGCTCCGCGAATTGCTGTTACAAAAACTTTCTGATCTGCGGCGATTGATCCGCTTTCAGTTTTGGCTGTCCAGACTTCACCGGCAAGTTTGATCTGCCCACCTGTTTCGCTCACGCTGGTCAAGGTGAATGCGAAAGCGCCGATTAGTGCATCTGTGTTGGTGGCTGCATCGGGTCTCGTTTTCTTCAGGTGCTTCAGCGCAATCGGGCGAAGGAAGAATAGCGAAACAACTGCTGCGATACCGAACACAATCGTCTGCACGACGCCATCGAAACCGAGCCCTGCGGCAGCACCCGCTGCCAAGGCAGAAACGGCCAAAGATGCGAACAGAAGGTTCGCCGTCATTAACTCAACCAGCATCAGCGCCCCGCCAGCTGCTAACCAAACCCACATTGCCATGGACTAAGTTTAGGCGTTGCCGTCAGCAGGTTTGCTGAGAGTTTTACTCGCCCTCGGGGTCTTCGCCCGACTGCTGCTGCATCATGCGCCTGAGAGTCTCATCGGCGGTGTTGACGATTTCGAGGGTTCTCGAAATGAGTTCTTCGGCTGAGACCGACTGCAGCAGGTCACGGTGGTCAAGCTGCCCGATTGGCAGCACACCGGCCATTTGCCAGCAGGCATCGATTGGGTCTTCGCTGAACTCGGTGTCTGCGCCATATTGCAGGTCGCCAAACTCGCTTGCGAAGGCCAGCAGACTTCGAACCTTGGTTTCTAGATGAACTCGGGCGGGGGCGAGGGTTTCATCCCAGATTAAATCGGGCAGCAGATCAACATCGGCCAGCGGGTATGGGTCGTCTGGCAGCCAAGCGTTTACGCGAAACCTTTGCGCACCCACCGACTCGAGTCCATAGAACTCATCGAGGGTGCCGATGTTGGTGACCGACGCAATAGTTCCGATGTTCATGCGCTTGTCGGTTCCGCCGACTTCTTGCCCGCGCTCGATCAAGACAACACCGAACTCGGGGTTATCAGAGGTCACCAGATCGCCGAGGAGTTTCAGATAGCGCTCTTCGAAAATACGAAGAGAAAGTGGCATCGCTGGCAACAAAACCGTTCCGAGTGGAAACATTGGCATGACAGGCATAGCCGAACTTACTCGACTCTCATCGCAAAAAGATTGCGCCGTCGCGCTCGACTATGTCGTATTGCATTAGCGCTTTTGTTGCCGGGCCCTGAATAACTGAACCGTTGGCTGTCGAGAATTCAGATCCGTGACAGGTGCAAATGATTGCCGTGGCCGTTGCGCGGCTAACCGCACAACCACCGTGATTGCAGATGACCGAAAACGCTGCGAACGATCCGGCGGTTGGTTGCACAACCATAATCTCGCCGCGCTTTGTGTCGACCTTGATGCCGCCGCCAACCGGAACCCTGGCGCTCTTTACTATTTCTTCGCCGGCTGCCGAATTCGATGGTGTGGGAGTTGGTGATGCGGTTGCTGCAGCCGCAAGAGTTGCAATTAGAAAACCGTTCGTCACTTTGATTGGCACAGTGCGCATTGATTTTGTGCTTGGCCCGCTGATTCGTTTTCCGGTGCTTGCGTTGAACGCGCTCTTATCTTTCGGGCAGGTCACCCTTGCAGACTTAACGTGTGAGGCGAGCAAGTTTGTTGCATCGTGAGGGCAGCTGGCAATCAAGCCTGAGTAGCGTGATGTGCTTGATCGAAAAACCAGGATGCGGCTGCCGGCAATAGTGAAGAGTTTGGCTGCGCCCACCTTGATATCGGTTGCCTTGCCGAGGCTGATGTCTCTTGCCTGAGCCGCCTGACCGGTGAGCAGAAGTGTCGCCAGCGCCAGAGAGCCGCCGATTAGTTCTCGTCTTTTCATGCGCGTCTCCCTGCCCCTTTGCCCGAGTTGTCGCCCTTTATAAGAGCATAAATCACCACGGATTACAGCGTGATTCTGAGTTCACCGATGACTTCAGTGCCGCCGAGTGACTTGACCGCGAGCGCGGTCTTTAGCTCGCCATAGGTGGCATCGGTGATGAGTTGATTGCGGTGTAGCAAACCGAGTGCAACGAGCGGCGCAGCGCGAAGTGATCCGTCAGCGATTTTTACCGCAACACCGTGACCCGACTTCAGCCCGATTACGAACACTCCCTCGGCACCAATCTTGGCGACCATTCCGTGTTTCATGACGATGGCATCCATGGAGTTGGTATCGCCAACCGCCCACGGGTTAGCCAGCATGGCATCGACTACGTCGGTGTCTTTGTGAGTGAACTTGCCGATTGCTCGCGCGAGCCCTTCCACCGTCACAGCATGCAGCGGTGCACCACAGCCGTCGATGCTTGAGTGCAGAATCTTTTCGCCCGAATACTCTTCGAGCACCTGTGCGATTAGCTTCTGCAGCGGGTGGTCGGCGGCCAGGTAGGTTTTGGTATCGAAACCGGCCACAACACAGGTGGCCAGGAACGCTGCGTGTTTGCCCGAACAGTTGAAGGCGAGTCGGCTCTCTGTCTGCCCATTGGCCTGAGCGTCAGCCCTGGCAGTTGGGTTACCTGGCCAAGCCAACGGGCACTGCAGATGTGCTTCGCTAAGCCCGGCATCTCGCAGAATGCTCTCAACGAGTTCTATGTGAGCAGAAGTGCCTTGGTGACTGGCGCTTGAGACAGCAAGTTTGGCGCCGGTTAGAAACAAACCCGCGTAACGCATTGCCATGACCTGCATCGGCTTTACGGCACTTCGCGCATAAACCAGTCGCTTTGCCGAACCGAGGTGATCGATTAACTTGCCATCGGGATCAACCAGCGCGGCAATGCCCCGGTGACGAGACTCAACTATGCCACCGCGCTCAAGCACCGCAACTTCAACAAAGTCGAGTGGTTTCGGTAAAAGCGCGGTCACGGTTGACGAAAGGTTGGTCACTCGTAGAGTTTCTCACACACCTGCTCTTGAAGATTAGACTTATAAAGTGAAAATCAGTCGTTCGGCCCTAATTACAGTTGCTCAAACTCTTTATTCCGGATTAGTTGCCGTAGGCGTTAGCTACATAATCGGCTTCGCCACTAAAGCCGATCTCCTCTTAGTGGCCGCGCTTCCTCTAGGCATAGCCCTGGTTTTAGCGTTCTCGTGGTTGCCGCCAAGACCCCAACTGCTCGCCTGGTCTGCGACCACTGCCTGGCTGCTATCTAGCGTTTATCTCGGTGTATCAGACCTTGAATGGTTCATGCTTTTCTTGGTGCTTGCGGCCGCCATAGCCGGAGCATTCTGGAGCCCTTGGTTTCTTGTCGCGATTTGGTTCGTTCACCCGCTCTGGGATCTCATTCCTCGAGACCTTCCTGATCACCAGCACGATCTGCCGCTCGCCTGTTTAATTTACGACTTGGTGGTTGCGCTTTACCTGCTGTGGCGAACTCGCCGCGGTTTCTTCAAAGACGCAATCGCAAAACCAAAAACTTCAGCAGCGTTTCTAAACCACGGATGGTCTCGCACAATCAGCGCCCTCCTGATTGGTCTAATCGTTGCTATAGAGATCACAGCCGTTGGCTACCTATCCACAGACAAATTGTCGGTTTGGTACTCGGCAGCCGTCGCGTTTGTGCTGATTGCAGCAACGCTCTGGCTCCCAAAAGACGGGCAACGCGCTTTTTGGCTTGTATTCACCGTCTGGACGGGCATGTCATTTGCCCACTCTGGTGAACCGCTCGAGCTCGCCGTTTTCGCTCTGATGATTGCCCTTGCGGTTTTCGGGCAAACCTCATCGCCTTACTACTGGGCGATCGCCTGGGCGTTCCACGCGGCCTGGAACCTCTTTCCACGCGACCACGAAATGAGCGCGACCTCTGCCCTGATGGGCCACTGGATGATTCCGCTAGCTGGCTTCCTCTTTGAAATCACCGTGGCCGCCTACCTGCTATTCATGAGCGTGCGAAAGAAGCTCTAGCTCGCAATGTCTGCGTCGATGGCCTTCGAGTCTTATCTGCTGTTCACAACAATCTGGTTCTTGGCAGCCGCGACACCGGGTGCAGACACCATGCTGTTGCTCACGACATCTCTTTCAACCGGATGGCGCTCGGCCATCGCAATTTCCATTGGCATAACCGCTGCCAAGGTGGTGCTTTTGGTTCTGGCTTTCTTCGGCTTGACCGCACTGCTTACCGCAGCGCCACAGACTTTCATAGTTCTGAAGATCTTTGGCTGCCTGTTCTTGCTCTGGCGTGCTTTCAAGCTTTGGAACAGCAAGCCAGCTACCGGCGTGCCTTCGAAGTCAGGCTTTTGGGGCAATCTTTCTCTGGCCTTTTCGGTTGGTGTTACCAATCCGCAGGCCATGCTCTTCTACATAGCAGTTGTTCCGCAGGTTGCCGAAAGCACTAACCCTTGGGTCTTGAGCCTCATAATCGCGGTTGGGTTTAGCGTTATCAGCGCGTTCTACATTTCGCTCGCTGCACCCATCCGTGCCTGGATTTCCCGCGGACCAAATCAACGGCTGGTGAATCGAATCATCGCGCTGATTTTTGGAGCGCTCGCCGTCGTTCTCGCTTTGCGCTGAACAAGTTAAAGAAAAATGGCCCCGAAACCGGGGCCATTTTCTTTTTGACTACTGATTCGCGGTGATAACCGGAACAAGAACGCCGCTGAATACCTGCCATGCGAGAAGAGTCTTCGCAACCAAGCTGAGTGTGATGTATGAACGCTCGCCCTGAAGGTAACTCGCCCACTTGCCAACCTGGCGGTACTGCAACCACTGGTTCAGCGCGAAGGTGTTGAACAACACGAAGATTGTGACGATGATGACGACCACGAATCCAGGTGTCTCGGCGTCGTTGGTCGAGCCAGGCTGGAAGGTGTTCAGCATGACTGCGAACCAAGGAACGATTCCGACCATCGAACCGAAGATAAACGGAAGCAACTTTCTGGTGCCCGGCTTCTCATACTTCTCTTGCAATGCACCGAACATAATCATCGCTGCGTTGACCGCGAAGATGGTCATGAGTGCTGCTGCGTCAGTGGTTCCGGTTAGTTGCGCGATCAAGAAGATCATGATTGATGAACTGAGTGAATACTCTGTCCATCTGAAGTAGTTGTGGTTTGCTAGCAAGCCATTCTTGTATCGATTGAAGAAGGCCGGGCTGGCCACCAAGAAGTGAAAGAAGGCGCTCAGCATCAAGAAGCCGATGAGCCCATAGCCCATGTCAACATCGAACAGCTTTACGCGCTCTGGTGGGATAGGTGAGCCCGGTGGACCCGCCATGTAGTCGGCGGTAACCGGAAAGTTTGCCTTTGCGTCTAGCGCTGTGATGATGGCGATCATGGCGACTGCCTGACCCAGGTGGGCGAATGCCGCAATTATGTTGTAGACGCGCAGTCTCTTGAGCTGGGTCTCCGTGTCTCTAATCTTCTTGGCCATGGTGTCTCCTTCGACGGTTTAGTTGCAGTTTAGGCTTGAAGCCGAGAGAAAAGGCGCTAATGGCAACCAAGAAAGCAACCGAAACGTTCACACCCGAAGAAAAAGCGGCAATGCGAGCGCGAGCGAAAGAGCAGAAGGCCAACGCCAGCAAAGAAGCAGCTCTCAAAGAGGTGCTCGCTGCCTACAAAAAAATGAGCCCGGCAGATCGCGAAATTGGCGAAAAACTGCATGCACTGGTCAAGAAGGTTGCGCCGCAGCTCTGGGCCAAGACTTGGTATGGCATGCCAGCATTCGCAAACGATGAAGGCAAAGCGATTCTGTTTTACCAGGACGCCGGCAAGTTCAAGACCCGCTACTCGACCATCGGATTCAACGAGCAGGCAAACCTAGATGCCGGCGCAATGTGGGCAACCTCGTTTGCCGTGATCAAGTGGACAGGCGCGGTTGAGAAAGAGCTTTCTGCTCTCATAAAGAAGTCTGTTTCTTAGTTCTTTCGCAACATCAGCATGAACTGACCGCCGCCGGGGTTCACCTGGGTGTCAAATTCTGCATCGGGCGCAAATCGCGAAAGTCGATCTAACAACCACACGGATGCGCGCTCTGCATCGGCCTCGCTCGAAAAACGCGCAACCAGTTCGCGCCCGCCTTTTCGAGTTAGGCGCTCGACGGTTTCGACAATTGGCGCTGGTTCGGCGGCGAGCAAATCTTCTGGCCAGGCAACCACCGGAGCGTGCTTGCCTTTCATCGTGTTGCACATGCGATGCGCGAGTCGTTCGCCACCGGATGCACCTTTCTTTGCCTTGGCAAGTGCGAAGCTATCGGCACTGGGGCCTAAATCTGAATTGACAGAGGCATCTGGGTCAACCGGTTTATCGCACAACCAGCAGCGCCAACCATCGCGCTCGCCTATTTCGTTTAGGTCGCTCAAAGTTAGTTGCCCCACTCAGTAGGTGAGCCGAGGCTAAGCAGCGTTGTGAAGATTGCCAACACGACAACAATCAAGGTTGCGGCCAGAAGCAGAGGTCGGTTCAAAAACCATCGGAAAAGTCGATCGAACCAGTGCTGGTCACGCGGGTTTGAGGTTGCTTGCAAACGCCAAGCGCCCACGAGCAATCCGTTCTTGGCAAGATTTCTTTCAAACGGAAGTGTCGCGAATGGCACGATAGCCAAAAGCACACCCAAAACGATTCGACCAAAGCTCCAGCGCTGGTTTACGCCGACCAGAGCTGCCATCACCGCGTAACCCAAGAACATGGCTCCGTGCGTGCCACCGATGAAAGCAAACAGAGTCGGCGGCAGCCCAACCAGGGCCCGAAAAGCCAGCGCTCCCAGCAAGAAAGACCAGGTGAGCGCCTCACCAATTGCGAATGTTTGAAAGGCTTTTTGCGGGCTCGAGAAGATGGTTCGTGATGTTGGGTTGGTCATAATTAGAGTCTATGAACTCCAGCCGGCCTATAAGAGTGGTCTTTCTCAGCTTCTATATAGAAGCCTGGGATGCCCTTGCCGATATCTACAGCCAGATGCTCGCCGACCCCCGCTTCGAGCCAACTGTGATCAGCATTCCGAGACGGCTGACCGGCGAAACCGACTATTCGGGCGAAGACCGGGTCAGCGAGTTTTACGACTCTCAGAAAGTCGCCCACCTGCGCTTCGACTTCGAAGACTCGAAAGTTGGTCTCGAGAAACTGCGCGAGCTGGCTCCTGATTATGTCTTCTTGAACTATCCGTGGCAGCGCAACTATCAACCCGGCTATCGCGCAGAACAACTGAGCGAGTTCACCAAGGTCTGCCAAGTGCCCTACTACTCTTTCGCGCTGGTCAACGAGCCGGGTGATGACGGCGTTGCACCTTATCTATACACGCAAAGATCACATCAATTGTCTTCACTTATCTTCACCCAGGATGCCGCCGTGATCGATGCCTACGCAAGCACCTCGCGCGGCAACTCGCACGTTCACCTAACGGGCTCGCCGAAGCTCGACTCACTGGTTTCGCGAGCGGTCGCGAAACCACACGAACGTTACAAACTGGTCTGGGCTCCGCATCACAGTTACTCGCCACACTGGTTGAACTTCGGAACTTTTGCATCGATGCACCAAGAGATGCTCGATTTTGCCAAGCGGCACACAGACATAGACATTGTGATGAGGCCGCATCCATTTATGTTTGGCACCCTGGTGGAACGCAAGGTTGTTGGCGAAGCCGAGCTTTCGCGCTGGCTCGAAGATTGGAACGCGCTGCCGAACACTCAAATCGAAACCGGCGGAGATTTCGCCGAGATTTTCATGTCATGCGATCTTCTGCTTACAGATGGAATCTCGTTCATCGGCGAGTATCCGCTGGTGGCAAACAAGCCGGCCGTGTATCTCGAAAACAAAAATCACTGGAAGTTTTCGCCAATTGGAGAAATCGCCGTCGAGGCGAACTGGCGCAGTAGTGAGTTCTCCGAGTTTGTCGAACGCTTCGACGAAATCAGAAAGAACGGCCTCGGCGACTACTCGGCGCAAATTGCCCGCCTGCGTGCGGCGGCAAGCCCCTATCCCGGTGAATCGGCGGCGAGAATCATTGAGATCGTCGCGAATGATTTTGCCGCAGAGACCCCGCTGGTAGACAAGAGCAAGATCACCGAGCTGGCCTGGGAGTTTGGCCCCGACAGAGAGCCGCTAGTCGACTAGTTGGGGTTACTTGCTGCCGCACTGGCAGCCGGTGCCGCACTTGCAGTCATCGCCCATCGAGCAGTTTGGGTTATCGCACATAGTGAACCTCCTATGTGTTTACTATCTCACCCGCTGGGCAAAAGGTAAACATTCACACGGCCCGACATACAGCGAGACACATAGACTCGCACTATGCCCGAAACCGCAAAGAACCCGATTTGGCTTGGGCGATTCGGCAAAGTCGACGTGTTGCTTTTGGCAACGGCGATTTTCTGGGGTGGCAGCTACCTCGCGGCAAAAGATTTGACCGAGCACGCATCCGTGAATTCGATCTTGGCCTTCAGGTTCACCGCAGCAGCAATAATCATGACGCTCATAGTGCTGGCGCGCGGTAACAAGTTTTCAAAAGCAGACTGGCAACTCGGCGCGCTCTATGGCGTTGCGGTCGGCACAATCATGCAGATCGAAACTAACGGGATCAAACTCACCTCGGCGACGAACGCCGGCCTGATCATTTCGCTGACGATTATCTTCACGCCAATTCTCGAGAGCATTTGGTCGAGGTCTTGGTTGCCGAGAAAATTCTTCATCGCGGCCGTGGGTGCAATCGTCGGGGTTGCGCTGCTGGTTAGCGGCAACGGCTTCAAGGAGCCAAACTTTGGCGACCTGCTCATGCTGGGCGCTGCGGTACTGCGCGCAATCACGACTACCGCACAGGGCAAACTTGCCGAGGGTCGAAAAGTGAGCAGTTTCAACGTGACCGTTGTGCAACTAACGGTTTGCGGTTTGAGCTACCTTGCCATCGACTTTGGTGGCACGGTCAACTTGATTACCGAGTTTGAAACTGCGCAGTGGCTAAACATGGCTTTCTTGGTGCTGCTCTGCACGGTCTTTGGTTTCGTTGCGCTGCAGTATGGCATTCTGCGCACCTCACCCTCGCGAGCCAGCCTGCTCTTGAGCACCGAGCCGATCTGGGCCGTCTTGACCGCAACCGTTTTTGGTGGCGAGCAGTTGTTCTTCGTGGGCTTCATCGGTGCCGCACTGATTATTGGTTGCTCTTACTGGGGTCTCGGAATCGAGAAGCGCCATCGGCTAGCTTTTAACAGCAAGTGGTAGGCGCAAGGCTGCAGGAGCGCGCTTAGGCACAACCGGGTTGTTAGGTTCAACCGGGTTCACCAGTCGAAACTTCGCGTCGAGCTTTGGCCTCGGATCGCGCTCACCCTTGTTTGGCCAGTGCGCGGCTGCCCACTCTGCCTGCGCGGCAATCGAGAGCGACGGGTTGACGCCAGGATTTGCCGAGAGCGTAGAACCATCAAAAATGTGGAGGCCCGGTTGACCGAATGCGCGAAGATAACCGTCGACGACACCGTCTTTCGCACTTGAGCCGATAACGCAACCACCCAAGAAGTGTGCGGTCATCGGAATTCCGAACGGCTCGGTGGCAACCGCACCCGGTATTCCATTCATGTCGGCGGCTAGCTCACGCGTGAATTCGGGACCGACTTTGACCCAGGCCGGG
>Ga0208463_1000301_pt1 | contig 12515 bp, 10 predicted proteins | sample LakMenEpi09Jul08_FD_150752 | JGI IMG/M metagenome (GOLD analysis project Ga0208463, IMG submission 150752) | Freshwater microbial communities from Lake Mendota, WI - 9JUL2008 deep hole epilimnion (SPAdes) | ecosystem: Environmental > Aquatic > Freshwater > Lake > Epilimnion/Euphotic zone ... | reverse complement strand
CATCGGTGAAAAATGTTTTAGTGGTTCGTCGCACGCACCAAGATGTCGACTGGATTGATGGCCGCGATGTTGAGTGGAGCAAACTGGTTGAAAACGCGAGCGCCGAACACGAGGCCGAAGCGTTCGACGCCGAGCACCCGCTTTTCATTCTTTACACATCGGGCACCACCGGAAAACCCAAGGGCATCTTGCACACCTCTGGTGGCTATCTAACCCAGGCGGCCTACACGCACAAAAACGTTTTCGACATTCATTCCGAGAGCGATGTCTACTGGTGCACCGCCGACGTCGGCTGGATCACCGGACACTCATACGTTGCCTACGGCCCGCTTGCAAACGGCACAACCCAGGTGATTTATGAAGGCACGCCAGACTCGCCAGACTGGGGTCGCTGGTGGAGCATCGTCGAAAAGTATGGCGTCAGCATTCTCTACACCGCACCAACCGCAATTCGCACGTTCATGAAGTTGGGCAGCGAGATTCCCGATCGCTACAACCTCAAGAGCATTCGACTGCTCGGCTCGGTTGGTGAACCAATCAACCCCGAAGCATGGATGTGGTACCGCGAGCACATCGGCGGCGGGCAAGCCCCGATAGTTGACACCTGGTGGCAGACCGAGACCGGCGCAATCATGGTGTCGCCCCTGCCCGGCGTAACTACTCTGAAGCCAGGCTCGGCACAGATTCCGCTGCCTGGGGTCTCGGCCGCGGTTCTCGACGAAGATGGGCACGAGCTTGGGCGCGGCCAGCCCGGCTTGCTGGTGCTGACCGAACCATGGCCGTCGATGTTGCGCGGAATCTGGGGTGACCCGGAGCGCTACAAAGAGACCTACTGGTCGAAGTTTGATGGCAAGTATTTTGCGGGCGATGGCGCGAAGTGGGACGAAGAAGGTGACCTTTGGTTGCTCGGTCGCGTTGACGACGTGATGAACATTTCTGGTCACCGATTGTCGACGGCCGAAATCGAGAGCGCTCTGGTTTCGCATCCGTTCGTTGCCGAGGCTGCTGTCGTCGGCGCTAAAGATGAAACCACTGGTCAGGCCGTTGTCGCATTTGTGATTCTGCGACAGAACCAACTCGACGCCGCAGGTTCAGACGCCGACGTCTCAAAGATTCTGCGCGATCATGTTGCGAAAGAAATTGGGCCAATCGCTAAACCGCGAACCATAATCGTGGTTGGCGAGCTGCCAAAGACTCGCAGCGGAAAAATCATGCGTCGCTTGCTTCGCGATGTTGCAGAAGATCGCCCTATCGGTGATGTCACAACTCTCGCCGACACCAGCGTGATGCAAACTATTTCAGGAAAGCTCGCCGCCGGGGCAATCGACTAAATAAACTCGGCGATGAGTTCAACCTCAACGGCAGAGTCGAGTGGCAACGATGGAACACCAACCGCGCTGCGCGCGTGCACACCTTTGTCGCCGAAAACCTCGACCAAGAATTCGCTAGCACCATTCATCACGCCTGGCTGACCGGTGAACTCGGGAACAGAAGATACGAAACCGACAACCTTGACGATTCGCGTGACGCGGTCGAGGTCGCCGATTGCTAGCTTTATCGCCGCGAGCGCGTTAAGCGCGCACTGACGAGCGAGGGTCTTGGCCAATGCTGGGTCTACCAACCCATCGGTCTCGCCAACTTTGCCGGTTGCGATGAGTGCGCCATCCTTGAATGGAAGCTGCCCAGAAGTGAATACCAGGTTGCCCGAAACCACCGAAGGCACATATGCCGCCACGGGCTTTGCCACCTCGGGAAGGGGTGAGCCGAGCTCAATAAGGCGCTGTTCGATCTGAGACATTTAGCCCACCAACGGGCGCTTGAAGAAGGCCACCAGGCCGCCCATGGCGTTGGTTTCGATGGTCACGAGCTCCCAGCCTTCTTTGCCCCAGTCGTTCAAGATAGCGGTCTGGTTGTGCGGCGGAAGGGGGGTGGTTAGGTATTCCCAGTTAGTCATGCTCAGAATTATCCCAGACTTTGTCGGGTAACCTTGACCTTATGTCTGGCGGCAAGAAGAACGAGACCTTCTTTAGCGCAATCCTAAAGTTCAGCGGATTGAGCGCTATTGCGGGTGTGCTAGCAATGGTGGTTTTAGCCCCGATTATCCTGGTTGGCGGATTCGCCGCCTCGGCCGGAATCTCGATTTTCGAGAACCTACCCGACTACATCAAGCCAGTGAACGCCTCTCAGGCCTCGACAATCTATGGCATCAAGAACGGCGAGCCGGTCGAGGTGGCCAAGTTTTACAACGAGAACCGCATCTCGATCGACTACAACGACATGTCACCTAACATTCGCAACGCCGTGGTGGCCACCGAAGACCCGCGTTTCTTTGAGCACGGCGGCGTTGACATAATTTCACTGATTCGAGCCACGCTCACCAACGCCGCAATGGGTGGTGGTGGCCCCGGTGGTTCAACCATCACCATGCAGTACGTCAAGAACTCGCTTGTCGAGGCAGCTAACCTCAGCGGTGACCTAGACGCTATTGCCGACGCAACTCGAGCGACCGTTGACCGAAAGCTGCGCGAGATTCGCCTTGCCATCGCTCTAGAAGGCGTGGCCACCAAGCAAGAGATTCTGGCCGGTTATCTGAACCTGGCCTTCTTTGGCAACCAGATCAACGGTGTCGAATCGGCATCGGAGTATTACTTCGGTGTTAAGGCTAAGGATTTGAACATTCCTCAGGCTGCGCTTTTGGCGGCGATGCTCAAGTCTCCGAATGACTACCGCCCCGATGCCCCAGAGAATCTCGATCGTGCAAAGAGCCGACGCGACTATGTGATCGACAACATGCAAGCCGAGGGTTACATCACCGCGCAAGAAGCGTCGACAGCTAAAGCAACACCGATCATTACAGACATCAGCGACACCCCGGCGGGTTGCGAAGCAAACCAGATCACTGCCTTCTACTGCGACTACGCAGTGTGGGAGATTCGCAACAGCATCGAGTTTGGGCCGACACAAGAAGATCGCGAGATGCTACTTCGTCGCGGCGGTCTTGAGATTTACACATCGATGGACATGGATGTGCAACAGGCAGCCTACGCAGCGACCAACAAGTGGGCTCCACCAACCAACGAATACAAACTCGGATCAGCCACCGTCTCGGTGCAGGTTGGCACCGGTCGAATTTTGGCGATGACTCAGAACCGCATCTACGATCAGACCCTCAGCGACGACCCGAGCCGCACCGCGGTGAACTACTCGAGCGACAAGGCTTACGGCGGATCCAGCGGCTTTCAGACCGGTTCGACCTACAAGATCTTCACCCTGGCCGCATGGCTTACCCGCGGATTCAAGCTCAACGACCACGTCGACGGGCGAGTAAAAGAGTGGAACGCAGCCGACTTTGCGGCCCGCTGCGGCACCCTGCTCGGCACCTGGGCACCGAACAACATCGTGAAAGAGCCTGAAGACCTGTCTGTCATGCAGGCAACCTCACTATCGGTCAACACCGCATTCGCGAGCATGGCAAGCCAGCTCGACCTCTGCGACATCCGTGACACAGCGGTTGCCTTCGGCGTGAAGCGTTCTGATGGCACCGAGTTGCAATACGTTCCATCATCGATTCTTGGCGTCAACGAACTCTCGCCATTGACGATGGCCGCAGCCGGTGCAGCAATTGCAAACAAGGGTGTCTACTGTTCGCCGATTGCAATCGACAAGGTAATCGTGCGTTCGACGAAACAAGAACTGCAGCCGCCGCGCTCGATTTGCAGCCAGGCTGTAACTCCAGAGGTTGCAGCCGGAATGACCTACGCACTTCAGCGAGTCATGAGCGGCGGAACCGGTAGCGCTTCATCGACCAGAGATAACACACCGCTAGCCGGCAAGACCGGTACCACCGATGAAGGTGTGCAAACTTGGATGACCGGTTACTCGAGCGCAGTGTCAACGGCAACCTGGGTTGGAAACGTTTCGGGTTCGGTTGCACTGCCGAAGGTGCGCCTAAATAATAAAGCTGCCAACACGGTGCGCCACGACATTTGGCGAACCACGATGCAGCAGGTCAACAAGATTTACCCCGGTTCGGCTTTTGATGCTCCACCAGAGAGCATGATTGGCGCGACCATGATTACGGTGCCAAACATTGCGAGCCAGGTGCCAAGCTCGGGTGCTCAGGTAATCGAAACCTCAGACTTGAACGCAGCAATCATCGTGAAGCCAGTTTCTTCGTCTCTACCGCCGGGCACAGTTGCCTACACCCGACCAGCCGTTGGCACGGTTGTTCCGCGCGGCACCCAGATCAAGATCTACGTGAGCAAGGGTGGCAACACGGTTGTGCCAGATGTTGCCGGTCTAACGGTGGCGCAAGCCAAAGCCAAGTTGCTGGCGGCCGGTTTCGCCGCGGTTAGCGAACCACAGCCTTCGCAAGGCCAATACTTCGTCAAGTCGCCCACCATCGCTCGCGGCTTGGTCGTCGGCACCGACCCAGCGGTTGGCACCTCGGCCCCAGGCTCTGGCGCAATCCTGCTGCTAATCAGCACCGGCCCATAAGCATGAACTGGCAAGCCTGGTTGGCCCTGCTGGCCGGCACCGCTGCACTCGTTGCCCTCTGGTCGCTTACCGGTGCGCGCTGGCGATTCGCGGTTGTTCGCGGTGAAGCTGCGGTTCTGCCCGAGGGTTCGGCGCCTATCCGTGTGTTGCACATCAGTGACATTCACATGGCACCTTGGCAGAAGCGAAAGCAGCGGTTCATCTCGGGGCTAATCGCCGAGAAGCCCGATCTGGTGGTGAACACCGGCGACAATCTCGGTCACAAGAATGTTGTCGACGAAACCCTGACTGCTCTGCAACCCATCATGGATGTTGCCGGGGTGTTTGTGAACGGTTCGAACGACTACTTCGCACCGCGGTTCAAGAGCCCGGTTGCCTATCTGTTCAAGCCATCGACTCCGCATCAAGAGCAACCACTTGATACCGCCAAACTAAACAGTGCCTTCGAATCGCGCGCTTGGCGCAACCTCAACAACTCATCGACAACGCTTGAAATCAACTCGGTCAAGCTGGCACTTATTGGCGTTGATGACGCGCACCTCGACCTAGATGATCTCGAATCGCTAGATCAAACTGCCGGCATTCGCGAACGGGCCGACGTTGTGATTGGTGTCTCGCACGCGCCATACCGCCGAGTCATTGAGGCGATGGCCGAGAACGATGTCGACATTCTTTTTGCGGGTCACACCCACGGCGGTCAGGTTCGGTTGCCGTTTGTCGGCGCGCTAACCACCAACAGCGACCTGCCGACAAAGAACGCCAAGGGAATGAGCGCTTGGTCATTTGGAAAGCGGGTGATGTTGCTGAATGTTTGCGCGGGTCTCGGCAACTCGATTTTCGCACCGATCAGATTATTCAATCGCCCAGAGGTTCGACTGATTACCTTGGTTGCGAAGAGTTAGTTTTTAGCTGCCCAAACTTTTGCGCCGAGCGCAATGTATTGCTTGTTTGTGTTGTCGCAACGGGCCGTGAATTCGCTCACATAGCACTTGATGTCACCCACGGTGATTGACTCACCACTGTTTAGAGTTTGGGCAACCGACGGGTCTGAGTAGTAACCACCGCTGCACACGAACCCAGCGGCAGCACCGTTTTCTAGAGTCGAGTTTGTTGGGTCTTGATAGAGCTTCAGCTGGTAACCGTAGCTGCCCTGGCAGTCGTCGGGAGTTGGCAGTGGCTCATACTCGGCAGCGGCCTCGTTCTGCTCGCACAGCGCCCAGTTTTCATCGGCATTGATCGTGCACCAAACCGGACCGTCGCCAGCCCGAAACAAGAACTCGCTAAAGCCCACATCAAAGAGACTTGGGTCGATTGACCTGACTTCGGTGCCCGGCTCAAGCGGAATCAGGCTGGAACTCGGTGTCGTGATTGCGGCCGAACCGCCCGGAGGTGGCTGGCTAGCCGAGGTTCCGCAGGCGCTGATCGCGACCAGCAAGACGAGGGCACCAACTAGAGCTAAGGCTTTGCGCATATGAACAGACTAGAACTCTTTGGCTACTAGCTCTGCAATTTCGTATGTGTTTAGCGCCGCGCCTTTGCGGAGGTTGTCGCCGACTACAAAGAACTCGATGCTCTTGTCGAAGTCGAGCGACTGACGAATTCGACCGACAAAGGTTGGGTCTTGCCCGGCAACAAAACTCGGGGTCGGGTAGACGCCATTGGCTGGGTCATCAAGCACACGGATGGTCGGCTGCTGCTCAAGCAAATCGCGAACCTGGTCGGCAGTGAGCGACTCAGCGAAGGTTGCGTGAACGGTGAGCGAGTGTGAAACCTGAACCGGAACGCGAACGCAAGTTGCAGCAACCTTTAGGTCTTTGATGCCGAGAATCTTGCGCGACTCGTTTCGAACCTTAAGCTCTTCGCTCGAGTGACCGCCATCCTTGAGCGAGCCGGCGAAGGGAATAACGTTTAGCGCGATCGGATGCGCCCACAGAGAGTTGCTGAGGTCGTTACCAGCGGCAGCTAACGCCTCGCGCACGTCGTCGCTTTCGGTGCCAAGCGACGAAACTTTGCCGACAACGGCGAGTTCTGCAGCGAGTTCATCCATGCCCGCCGCACCGGCACCCGAGACTGCCTGGTAGCTCGAAACAACGAGTTCTTTGAGGTTCCATTTTTTGTGCATGACACCCATGGCGGCCATCATGGTCAGAGTTGTGCAGTTCGGATTCGAGATGATTCCAAGCGGTCGGTTCTGTGCCTGCTCGGGGTTAACCTCTGGCACAACTAGCGGCACATGATCGTTCATTCTGAATGCACCAGAGTTATCGATGGCCACAGCTCCGCGCTCGGCAGCAATCGGTGCCCAAATCTCAGAAACCTCATCTGGCACATCAAACATTGCGATGTCGATGCCGTCGAAGGCCTCGGCCGACAACGCAACCACGGTGACGTCTTCGCCGTGAACTTTGATTTTCTTGCCGGCGGAACGCGGGCTAGCAATCAGGCGAATTTCACCCCAGATGTTTTCGCGGTTGTTGATGATGTCGATCATTACGGTGCCAACGGCACCGGTTGCTCCAACCAGAGCGAGGTTTGGCTTGCGGCTCACGCTATGCCCCTAACGTCCGGTTCCAGCGTAAACAGTGGCTTCTTGGTCGCCATCTAGGCCGAACGCGGTGTGCACCGCACGAGCGGCGTCATCCAGTTGCTTGGAGCTGGTGACAACAGAGATTCGAATCTCAGAGGTAGAAATCATCTCGATGTTAATGCCGGCCTCAGCCAACGCAGCGAAAAGGATCGATGAGACGCCCGAGTGGGTGCGCATGCCGGCGCCAACCACCGAAAGCTTGCCGATGTCGGCGTCTTGCTCGAGCTCGCGAAAGCCAAGGCTTGCCTTAGCGCCTTCGAGAGCACCGGCAACGCGACCAAGATCGCCAAGCGGCAGGGTGAACGAAATGTCGGCAACGCGGTCGGTGACGTCAACACCGGTCGGGTTATTCTGCACGATCATGTCGATGTTCGAGTCGGCCTCGGCAACAACGCGAAAGACCTCGGCGGCCTTGCCAGGAATGTCGGGAATACCGATGACGGTAATCTTTGCCTGGCCTTTATCGGTTGCTATGCCTGAAACAATTGGCTCTTCCATTTTGCTTCCCTCTGGTTTGGTTGAGTAAACGATGGTTCCCGGATCTTTGCTGAATGTCGAACGCACGCGCAAATCGACGTTGTGACGACGCGCGTATTCAACCGCACGGATGTGCAAAATCTTCGCTCCCGCTGCAGCGAGCTCGAGCATCGACTCGATGTCGATTTCGTTCAGCTTGTAAGCCTTTGGAATCACTCGCGGATCGGCGGTGTAAACCCCGTCGACATCGGAGTAGATTTCGCAAACGTCTGCGTCGAGCGCAGCGGCGAGAGCCACCGCAGTGGTGTCTGAGCCACCGCGGCCTAGCGTGGTGATGTCTTTCGAATCTTTATTGAAACCTTGAAAGCCGGCCACGATTGCGATGTCTCCGGCGTCGAGAGCTTCTTGGATGCGTACCGGCGTGACCTCGCTGATGCGCGCGTCGCCGTGCTTGGCGCTGGTCATGATTCCGGCTTGAGAACCGGTGAAAGAACGTGAGTTTGCGCCCTGTGCGTTGATTGCAATTGCGAGCAGCGCCATCGAGATGCGCTCGCCAGAGGTGAGCAGCATGTCCATTTCGCGAGCAGCAGCGTAAGGGTTGGCAGAAACCGACTGAGCCAAATCGATTAGTTCGTCGGTGGTGTCACCCATTGCCGAGACCACGACAACCACCTGGTTGCCGGCCTGCTGAGTTTCAATAACCCGCTTGGCGACGTGCTTGATTTTCGCGGCATCGCCAACTGACGAGCCACCGAACTTCTGCACGATTAGGGCCAACGCACACTCCCGAAATCTAGGGGTAAACAAGGGGTTTTGCGGCGATCATTGCCGGAAGTCCCAAGTTTACTTGTGCGAAGGGGGCTTGGCTACAAGCGAAGCGAGGTTATCGCTTTGCGCGCGAGCGCTGCGGCTAGGCCTGACGGCGACCTGCAAAGGCACGCCCTAGCGTGACTTCGTCGGCATACTCGAGATCGCCACCAACCGGCAGCCCTGAGGCGAGCCTGGTGACGTTTATGCCGAGGTGGCTCAGCATGCGGGCGATGTAGGTTGCCGTTGCTTCGCCCTCCATGTTCGGGTCTGTGGCGATAATCACCTCAACCACCTGCGCATTAGATAGGCGAGTCAGAAGCTCTTTGATTCGCAGTTGGTCTGGGCCAATGCCTTCGATTGGACTGATTGCCCCGCCGAGCACGTGATAAAGGCCACGGTATTCTCGAGTTCGCTCAATAGCTTGAACGTCTTTGCTTTCCTCGACGACACAAATCATGGTTTGGTTGCGTCGAGTATCACGGCAAATGTTGCAGCGGTCTTCTTCGCTCACGTTGCCACAGACTTCGCAGAAACGCACGCGCTCTTTTACCTCGCGTAAGACGTTGGCCAATTTGATTGCCTGGTCATCATCAGTCTGCAAAAGGTAGAAAGCAATTCTTTGCGCAGACTTCGGCCCCACGCCTGGCAGGCGACTCAACTCATCGATTAGTTCTTGAACGACACCTTCATACATCAGCGAGTGTTCTTCTTATCTTCGATTGGTTCTGCGCCGAGCATCTCTCGCAGCAGAGACTCTCCATAGCGTGAGTCTTCATCAACCAATTTCGAGTTGCGCGATTTTGGTTTTGCTTTTTCGACAACTGGTGCAGGTGCTGGTTCGGCCGCATCAGCTTCTTCTTCGAGCAGCGAAACATCTTCGTCTGCCGTTTCGGCGGCTTCTGCGACCACTGCGATAGGTGCTGTTTCCGGCTCAGAGAACTGAGCCTTGAACATTACGGTTACACCAAGAACCTCGTCGATCGCTTTGCGCAAGACGTCGGTCGCGCTGCCCTCACCCTTGAACGCTTCGAGATCTCTTGCGCTCGAGAACTTCAGGGTAAGAACAACACCGGCGGCGTCAAAGTCGACAACCTGAAGTGCGAAGGCCAACATCCATGCAGACTTCGAAGCTTTGTTTACCTTGGCGAGAATCTCGGCCCAGGCGGCCTTGAAGTCTTCGGTGCTGAGTTGGGCTATGGCAACGGGTTCGGTCGCTGGCGCTGCAGCTGCTGGGCTGGTGCCTTGTGACGGCGCGGCAGCAGGTGCCGCAGCAGTTGCTGAGCCCGACATGCCGACCCTGCGCTCTAGCCTGTCGAGCCTGGCAAGACTGCCCGCCTCGGTGTCACCGGCTGCTGGCACAAGCACCTTGGCACACATAAGTTCGAGCTGAAGCTTCGGGCTGGTTGCGCCAGACATCGAGTTGAGGGTCTCGCTGACAACCTCAGATGCGTGGGTTAGAGAAGCTATGCCGAACCCGAAGGCCTGAGTCGTAAGTTTCTCGATTTGGTCTTTTGGCACTCCGCGAAGCACCGAGTCGGCTTTTTCGCCAACGGCCAAGACCACAATCAAATCGCGCAGACGCTCGAGCAAATCTTCAACGAACCGGCGCGGGTCTTGACCGGTTTGAATCACAGAGTCAACGCTGGCGAACACGGCAGCAGAATTCTTAGCAGAGAACGCGTCGATGACGGTATCTAGCAAAGTTGCGTGCGTGAAACCGAGCAGCGCCACTGCGCGATCGTAACTAACTTTGCCATCATCGCTACCGGCGATCAGTTGGTCGAGCAGCGAAAGTGAGTCACGCACAGAACCGCCGCCAGCGCGAACCACGAGCGCAATAACTCCTGCTTGAACTTCGACTTTTTCTTCTTTGCACATCAACTCGAGATATTCGTGCATCTGCGCTGGCGGCACCAACCTGAACGGATAGTGGTGCGTGCGCGAACGAATAGTCGAAATAACTTTGTCTGGCTCGGTGGTTGCAAAGATGAACTTCACGTGAGCCGGTGGCTCTTCGACAATCTTGAGAAGCGCATTGAAACCCTGTGGGGTGACCATGTGCGCTTCATCCAAGATGAAAATTTTGTAGCGATCGCGCGCCGGAGCAAAAGCTGCTCGCTCGCGCAGGTCTCGGGCATCATCAACACCGTTGTGGCTAGCCGCGTCGATTTCGACAACGTCAACCGAACCGCTGCCATCGCGCGAAAGCTCGATGCAACTCGGGCACTTGCCACAAGGGGTGTCGGTTGGCCCCTCAGCGCAGTTCAAACAACGCGCAAGGATGCGTGCCGAAGTGGTCTTGCCACAACCTCGCGGGCCTGAAAAGAGGTAGGCGTGGTTCACTCGATCGTTGCGGAGTGCCGTCATAAGAGGTGTGGTCACCTGCGCCTGGCCGATCAGCTCGGCGAACGCCTCTGGGCGATAGCGGCGATAAAGGGCGGTAACCATTTGTTGAGCCTAACCCTCTCTGCTGACAGTGCTGAAGAACTCCCCGCACACCCGCCAGAGCCCAGTTACCCTTGCTGCATTTCTGCCCTGGGGGAGTTAGCCGAGGTGACGCCGCACGGGGAGTCCACGCTAAGTTTACCCGTTCGGGCAGGGCGACAAATTAGCTCAGATGCTGCTGCAGCTTCTCGAGCAACCCGTCGACATCGGCTTCGGTGGTGTCCCAGGCGCACATCCAGCGAACCTGACCGGTCTCTTGGTTCCACACGTAGAAGCGGTAATCCTGCTGTAGTTTCTCGGTTAGCCATGCTGGCAATACCGGAAAAACAGCATTGGCTTCGGCCGGGTTTTCAACCGAAACCTCTGGATGCTTCGCCGAGATTCGCACAACACCTTCATAGAGACGTGCGGCCATCGCGTTTGCGTGTCTTGCGTTGCTCAAAGCCACAGCCGCATCGTTTTCAAAGAGGGCGATCAATTGCGCAGACATAAAGCGCATCTTCGACGCCAACTGCATCGATGTCTTGCGCAAAAACGGCATCGCCTCGGCGAGCGCTTTGCCGCGCGGTGAAGTGACATCTGTTATCACAACCGCTTCGGCCGCCATGGCGCCGATCTTTGTGCCGCCGAGCGAAACCAAGTCGACGCCGACATCGGTGGTGAACTGTCTGAACGACACCCCGAGCGCGGCAGCCGCGTTTGAAATTCGTGCTCCGTCGAGGTGTAAAAGCAAGTTGTGCTTGTGAGCCATCTCTGCGATTTCACGAATCTCATCAACCTGGTAGAGCGTGCCCATCTCAGTGGTTTGAGTGATGCTTACAACTCCTGGCTGAGCACGATGAACAACGCCCATGTCAAAAATCTGTGAGGCCACCTGTTCGGCAGTGATTTTTCCGTTCGAGGTCGGCATTGTCCATAGTTTGAGGCCGGCCATCTTCTCAGGCGCTCCACCCTCATCTGCATGGATGTGTGCGCTCGAAGCACAGATCACGGCCTCCCAACGATTTGTCGCTGCCTGAAGTGCAACCACGTTTGCGCCGGTGCCGTTGAAAACCGGAAACCCGAGTGCGTTGGGCCCAAAAAGCTCGAGAATCATCTCGTCGAACTTGCCGGTCACCGAGTCTTCACCATAGGCAACCTCGTGACCCTCATTCACCGCCGCCATCGCAGCCATCACGGCACTGTGCACGCCGGCGTAATTGTCGCTCGCAAAGCCGCGCTTGTTTTTCGTCACTTAGTTCTCCTCGGGGATGCTTACTTGTCGGTCTTCGAACGAGGTCGACAGAATTATGGTGGTGCGGGTTGAGACGTTGGCCACGGTTCTAATTTTGCCCAGCAGTTGCTCTAGCTCGGCCGGTTCGGCCACGGCAACCTTCACGATGTAAGACTCAACCCCGGCAACCGACCAGCAGCTCTCGATCTCGGGCATTTGCTCTAGCTTTTCGACGATGTCGTCTGGCCTGGCCGGATCAATCGGGGTTAGCGAAACCAAGGCGTTCAAGGCCAAGCCCACGGCACGATTGTCTATTTTGGCGCGGTAGCCGGCGATTACCCCTCGAGACTCGAGGCGCTTGATGCGCTGGTGCAGCGTTGAGCTGGCGATTCCAAGACGCTCAGAAAGTTCGGTGAGCGAGAGGCTCGAGTCGCTACCTAGCTGCTCAACGATTTTCTTGTCTAGAGGTTCCATGTCGAAAGTATG
>Ga0208463_1000286_pt1 | contig 12889 bp, 9 predicted proteins | sample LakMenEpi09Jul08_FD_150752 | JGI IMG/M metagenome (GOLD analysis project Ga0208463, IMG submission 150752) | Freshwater microbial communities from Lake Mendota, WI - 9JUL2008 deep hole epilimnion (SPAdes) | ecosystem: Environmental > Aquatic > Freshwater > Lake > Epilimnion/Euphotic zone ... | reverse complement strand
CTCCTTGGTTTGAATTTGGGACTGACTCAATTTTAGGGCAGAACGACTACTTGGGCCGCGAAGGCGAGACCTGCGCCAAAGCCGATTTGCAGGGCTAAACCGCCCGATTTGACCTCACCTGAGGTCAGCAGCGCATCCATGGCTAAAGGCACGGATGCCGCCGAGGTGTTGCCGGTGTAGATGATATCGCGGGCAATCACGACCCCGCTTGGAACCTCGAGCTGTTTCGCGAGCTCATCGATAATTCGAATGTTTGCCTGGTGGGTGACGATTGCCGCCAGTTCTTCGGCCTTGACTCCAGCCACAACCAGGGCCTCTTTGGCAACCTTTACCATTTCCCAGACCGCCCACTTGAATACCGTTGCACCGTCTTGAACGAGTGTTGGCCAGCCCGACTCGCCGTCACGAAGTTCGAGCAGCGAGGCAGTCATTCCAACGGCATCCCAGTGCGAGCCATCTGAACCCCAAACTGTCGGACTGATTCCGGGGGTATCGCTCGGTCCGACGATTGCCGCACCGGCACCATCGGCGAGCAAGAAGCTGATGGTGCGATCTGTCGGGTCGAGAAAGTCGCTGAGTTTTTCGCCACCAACTACGAGCACGTACTTGGCCATGCCAGATCTAACCAGCGCGTCGGCCTGAGCGATGCCATAGCAGTATCCGGCGCAAGCGGCCGAGACGTCGTATGCAGGCGCGGGAGTTGCTCCAATTTTGTCGGCTAGCAAAGCTGCAGCCGAAGGTGTTTGGTGGGGGTGGGTTATGGTGCTGAAGATTACCGCGCCAATTTCACTTGCGTCGATCCCCGCGCGCTTGATTGCGATGTTTGAAGCGTCAACCGCCATGTCCATGAGGCTTAGATCTTTGCTGGCCCGACGTCTGCTGATGATTCCTGTGCGGCGTTGAATCCACTCGTCACTCGAGTCGATAGGGCCCGCGATATCGTCGTTGGTGACCACTAGGTCGCCTCGGGCTGCACCTAGCGAGTAGATGCGCGAAAACTTCACCGGGGAATACTGATTCAGAGTTGGCTGACTCAAAAGACCTCAATTCGTAGAATGCTACAAACTTACCGCTTGAGTCATTATTGGTGATTGTTGATTAGCGACAAAGCCGCCTCAATATTTTCAGGAGTCTTCACTGCAACCGTTTCAACCCCCGGCATCGCGCGCTTGGCAAGCCCAACCAGTGTTCCGGCCGGCGAGAGTTCAATGATTGCGGTCACGCCCGCACTGAGCATCGAAGCCATGCACAGATCCCAGCGCACTGGGTTCGAAACCTGGTTGACCATCTGTTCGATAAACGATCGCCCGCTCGACTGAAGTTGCCCGGTCGAGTTTGTCCAAATCTTCACCTCTGGGTCTTGGCTGTCTAGATCTTTGGCGAACATCTCAAGAGTTGCTACCGCCGGATGCATGTATCGGGTGTGAAAAGCGCCGGCAACCTGAAGAGCGATTACCCTGCTGCCTGCCGGAGCGTTAGCCTGCAGCAGCGCGATGTCGCTGGCGGCACCAGCTGCAACGATTTGCCCGGCGCCATTGCGGTTTGCCGGTTCTAGGTTCAGCTTCTCGAGAGCAGCGAGAACTTCTTCTTCGACACCACCGAGAACTGCGGCCATCGATGTCGACTCAAGCGAAGCGGCCGCTGCCATGGCGTTGCCTCTGGTCATTACGAATTTCATTGCGTTTTCATCCGAGAAGACTCCGGCAACTGCGGCGGCGGTTACCTCACCAACCGAGTGACCAGAAATCCCGGCTATCCCAGCTGCCTTTGCTGAAAGGCCATTTAGCAGGACGTTGGCCGACGCGATTCCGGCTGAAACAATCAGCGGTTGTGCAATCGAAGTGTCTCTGATGGTGTCGGCGTCGCTGACCGTTCCGTGCTTAATCAGATCAAGACCACTCGCGTCTGAAAGCTGTTGAATCTTGCTTCGAAACTCTTCTATTTCGAGCCAAGGAGCAAAAAATCCAGGTGTCTGAGCGCCCTGTCCGGGGCAAACAATTGCAATCATGAAACGGTTCCTTCTGTGTTCGACTCGCTCATCGAGCCTAAGACCATCGCAACCTGAAGAACGAAAGCCTCGTGCGCGCCAGTGGCATCCCAGCCAATTATTTCGCTGATGCGCTTGAGGCGGTAGCGAACCGTATTCGCGTGCACGAAGAGTTGCTTCGACGTGGCTTCGAGCGATCGGCCGCAGTCTAGGTAGGCAACCAGTGTTTCAAGAAGTTCGGCAGAATTCTCGGCAAGCGGTTTGTAAATCTTGTCGACCAGCGTTTGTTTCGCCAGAGCGTCGCCCGCAAGTGCGCGTTCGGCAAGCACGTCGTCGGCCTGAGTGATGCGTTGCAGTTTGCTTGCGTTTCGCAGCACGGCAAATGCCGAGAGTGCCGCTCTGGCTGAGTTGTGCGCCGCCGACACATCTCTAACCACTGGCCCGACAACCAGAGCGCCGGGTGCAAAAAATGGTTCGAGCAGAGAGACGATAGTAGCGAACGACCCCGCGCTTCGCTCGGATGCAGCCTTCGAAACCTTGCCAATCACAACAATCAAGCGATCGCCGTGAACGCCAATCAGCACATCGGCTTCTGACTTGCGCGCGATGCGACGCAACTGATCAGAGTCAAGGTTCGCGTCGCCATTTCCGATAAGCACGAGTGCCGCTCCGGTTGCCCGCCAGCCCAATGCCGCAACTCGCGAAGATATGTCGTCGGTGTGTTCACCGCTCAGAATCGAATCCACAACAAGTGCTTCAAGCCTTGCGTCCCACAGACCTCTTGCCTCGGCAGCTTTGGCGTAAACGTCGGCAGCGCTAAAAGCGATTTCTCGTGAGTAGAGCAATACCGCTTCGCGCAAGGTTGGGTCTTCGCGCACTACTCGCTCTTCAACTACCTGCACAACCACACGGATAAGTTGCAACGTCTGCTGCAAAGATATCGATTTGAGCAACTCTCGTGGCGCAAGACCGAAGACGTCGGCAGCCACCCACGGTTGCGACTTGGGGTTTTCATACCAGGCGAGAAATGAACCGATTCCAGATTGGGCAACGAGACCAACCGAGGCCCGTCGAGCGGCCGGCATCTCTCGATACCAAGGCAGCGTCTTATCTAGTTGGCGAAGAGTTTCGCTGCTCAGCTCGCCTGAGATTGAGGCGAGCCAAGCAATCTTGTCTTGCTTAGGCTTCGCCACCGGCTGATCCAGATGTGCCTGCCGTGACGTCTAGCAGACGGTACCGTTCGATTGCCTGGCCAGGTGCTTGCGCATCAATTTCGCCGCGCTGCACAAGCTGCTCGAGAACTCGAACAACAATCGATGGTCCGTCAATCTTGAAGTGACGACGCGCTGCAGCTCTGGTGTCAGAGAAGCCGAAACCGTCTGCACCGAGGGTGGCATAGTCGCCAGGAACCCAAGGTCGAATCTGGTCTTGAACGGCGTGCATGTAGTCGCTCACACCAAGGAAAGGACCCTGAGCGTCTGCAAGCTTGTGGGTCAGGTATGCGTCTGGAACTTCTGCGTTCGGGTTCAAGAACTTAAACTCGTCGCGCTTCAGGCCGTTGCGGCGCAGCTCTGTCCAAGAAGTGACCGACCAGATGTCTGCCGAGACACCCCAGTCATCCTGAAGCAATCGCTGCGCCTCGTAAGCCCAAGCCACAGCAACTCCCGATGCCAAGATCTGTGCCTTGATTCCCGAGTTGGTGTTTTCGCTGATTCGGTGAATTCCACGGATGATGCCATCGACGTCGACGTTCTCTGGCTCCGCTGGCTGAACGATTGGCTCGTTGTAAACGGTGATGTAGTAGAGCACGTTCGGATCCTTGTGGCTGCCGCCATACATACGTTCGATTCCGTTGCGGATGATGTGCGCAATCTCGTAACCGCTGGCTGGGTCATAGGTGATCACTCCGGTGTTCGTCGAAGCTAGCAGCGGTGAGTGGCCGTCAGCGTGCTGAAGACCTTCTCCGGTCAAAGTTGTTCGACCCGCGGTTGCACCAATCAGGAAGCCTCGCGACAACTGATCGGTTGCAGCCCAGATCGCATCTGCAGTTCTCTGAAAACCGAACATCGAATAGAAGACGTAGAACGGAATCATAGGTTGACCCTGAGTTGCGTAGCTGGTGCCTGCGGCAGTCAGAGCTGCAATCGAACCGGCCTCATTAATTCCCGTGTGCAGAATCTGTCCGGCGGTTGACTCTTTGTAAGAAAGAAGCAGGTCGCGGTCGACCGAAATGTAGTGCTGACCATTCGGGTTGTAGATCTTTGCGGTTGGGAAGAAAGCATCCATACCGAAAGTTCTTGCCTCATCAGGGATGATCGGCACAATGCGGTCGCCAAACTCTGGAGAGCGAAGCAGGTCTTTCATGAGTCGAACAAACGCCATCGTCGTTGCAACTTCTTGTGTTCCTGAACCGCCCTTAGCAATCTTGTAAGCGTCATCGGCTGGCAACTTGAAGTCAACGTATTTGCTTCGACGCTCTGGAAGATAGCCACCGAGAGCGCGACGACGCTCGTGCATGTACTGAATCTCCGGAGCATCCTGTCCGGGGTGGAAGTAAGGCGGCTGATACGGGTTTTCTTCGAGCTGCGCATCCGTGATTGGAATTCTCAACTCGTCTCTGAAGCCCTTTAGGTTATCGAGAGTTAGTTTCTTCATCTGGTGGGTTGCGTTGCGGCCCTCGAAAGACTTGCCGAGCGAGAAACCCTTGATGGTCTTGGCCAGGATGACCGTCGGTTGGCCCTTGTGCTCAACGGCTGACTTGTAGGCGGTGTATAGCTTGCGGTAGTCGTGACCTCCTCGCTTGAGTCCCCAGATCTGGTCGTCTGTCATCGACTCGACGAGTTTCGCGGTTCGTGGATCGCGCCCGAAGAAGTTTTCGCGAACGAAAGCGCCGTCTTCAGTTTTGTAGGTCTGGTAGTCGCCGTCGGGAGTTTTGTTCATCAGATCAACAAGCGCGCCGTCGTTGTCGCGAGCCAAAAGTTCGTCCCATTCGCGACCCCAAACAACCTTGATGACATTCCAGCCAGCGCCTCTGAAGAAGCTCTCCAATTCCTGAATAATTTTTCCGTTGCCTCGAACCGGACCATCAAGTCGCTGAAGGTTGCAGTTGACCACGAAAGTTAGATTGTCTAGCCCATCGTTCGCAGCAAGTTGCAAAGCACCGCGTGACTCGACTTCATCGAGCTCGCCGTCACCAAGGAATGCCCAAACTCTCTGCTCGCTGGTGTCTTTGAATCCACGACCAGAAAGGTAGCGGTTGAATTGCGCCTGGTAAATTGCGTTGATTGGACCGAGACCCATTGACACGGTTGGGAACTGCCAGAACTCGGGCATCAGTCGTGGGTGCGGGTAAGAAGAGAGTCCGCCACCTGCGTGTGATTTTTCTTGTCTGAAACCGTTCAGCTGATCTTCGCTGAGTCGGCCTTCAAGAAATGCACGTGCATACGGTCCAGGAGAAGCGTGACCCTGAATGAAAATCTGGTCTCCGCCGCTCGCATCGTCTTGGCCCTTGAAGAAGTGGTTGAAGCCAACTTCGTAGAGCGATGCTGACGAAGCAAAAGTTGAGATGTGACCGCCGACGGCAATTCCTGGTCGCTGTGCGCGATGCACAAGCATCGCTGCGTTCCAACGCATCCATGCGCGATAGGTTCGTTCGATTTTTTCGTCACCCGGAAACTCGGCCTCGTTCTCTGGGGCGATGGTGTTCAGGTAGTCGGTGGTTGGAATCATGGGAACGTTGAGTTGAAGTTCGTGTGAACGTCTCAACAGGTTCAGCATGATCTCTCGGGCGCGACCGCGACCGTGCACTCTTGCTACGGCATCGAGAGACTCTAGCCATTCACTGGTTTCCTCTGGGTCAAGGTCTGGATTGTTGACTGAGAAAGCGTCCTGATTATTGAATGACACCGACATCCTCTTTCGTGGGGGATGGAACTGCTTGTGCTCGGGTTTGAGCCATGCCAAGTTTATTCTGAGAAACTAACCAAGAGTTGCCCAGAGCTGTATGTTTTGATTGTTGGCCCAAACAGAGGAATCGAATGACCCTAATAATCGGCGATGACGCCCCTAACTTTTCACTGGTAAACCAGCACGGCGAAACCGTGACGCTCTCAGATTTCGCTGGCAAAAAGCCGGTTGTCTTGGTGTTTTACCCACTGTCCTTCTCGGGTATCTGCACGGGCGAACTGTGCGAGCTTCGCGACAATTTCGGCACATTCGAACGCGAAAACGTTGAATTGCTAGCCATATCTGTAGACAGCAAGTACGTTCAGAAGGTCTTCGCCGAGCAGGAGGGCTATAAGTTCTCGGTTCTAGCCGATTTCTGGCCTCACGGCGCTGTGGCAAGAACATACGAGGTGTTTCTCGAGGAGGCGGGTATCTCGAATCGGGCCACATTTGTGATCGATAAGGCCGGCAAATTGGTCGCCAAGTTCGTGACTGCTCCTGGCCAACCAAGAAGTCTGCAGGAGTACCAGAAGGCTCTGGAGAGCCTCTCGGTCTAGTTTCTCGGCCTTTTCGACGAGCTCAGGTTGATTAGCGGGGTCGTCGTGTATTACGCTCATCCGAGGGGCCTTTAGCTCAGTTGGTAGAGCGCCACGCTTACACCGTGGATGTCATCGGTTCGAGCCCGGTAGGGCCCACTGTTCTCATTTGAGAATATGAATGCCGCGTCAGAAATGGCGCGGCATTAGTATTTTCGGTATGACTAACCCCTTTGAGCCCCCGAAGCGTCTCGCGCTTGGCGACGCCGAACTTGCCGAAGCCTTGGCTGCGGCTCAGGGGCAAGAGGGCTCACTCGGGGCCATGGAGTTGCTTGAGCGACAGTCTGAACTTCGAGCCGCAGATTCCGATGCTTACGTTCGCTGGGTGCGCGAAATGGAAAGCCTGGCAACTCCCGAAGCGAAGCAGGCGCTCAGCGCCGCAAGACGCAGTGCAGCCGGATTAACGCCAGAACCCGAAGAAGAGCAGCAAACGAATTCTCAGGTAACAGAAGATTCTTGGAAGTCGCTCGTTCCAGATTGGGAAGATCGCCAGCGGTCAATCGAGGCCGCCAAAGAAAAGGCCATAGCCGACGCTCTGGCTAAAGCCGAAGAGCGCGAAGCCGAAGAGGTGCAACTTGCTGTTGCGGCTGCTCTTGCCCAGGCCGAACTCGAAGCCGAAGCCAAACGAGCCGAAGCCGTGGCCAAAGTTGTTGAAGAGGCAGAAGCGCTGGCTGCCGAAAAACTTGCCGAAGAGATTCGCATTGCTAGAGAAGCGGCCGAAGCCGCAGCTCTTGTTGCTGAAGCTGAGCGTTTGGAGAACGAACGTATTGAGGCTGAGCGTGTTGAGGCTGAGCGTTTGGAGAACGAACGTATTGAGGCTGAGCGTGTTGAGGCTGAGCGTGCTGAGGCTGAGCGCTTAGAAACTGAACGTGCTGAGGCTGAGCGCAAACAAGTTGCTGAAGAAGAAGCCGTTCGCGCCGAGCAGGTTATCCGTGAAGAGTTGGAACGAGCTGAACTGGCAGAACTTGAAGCGTTGATCGCCGCCGAAGAAGCCACTAAGGCAGCGGCCGAGAAGGCTGCAGAGGAAGCACGCAACGAAGTTCCAGTAGCAGAAGAAACAGTTGAAGATCCCGCACCAGTGCGCGCAGCTGATTTTGCAACCGGAAGTTTTGACATCGTGGAATCTGCCGAGCAGGCCGCAAGTGAAGACTTTAGCGAAGACAATTTTGATGTCTTGCTTGCCGACGGCGAACTCGGTTTTGCTCGAGAGCCAATCAGTTCTGCAAAAGATGCACCGATATCGACAATCGATAGAAGAGCAAAGCCTTACTCGCAGCTTTTCGTTTGGACGAGCCTCAGCGTTGGTTTGCTGCCACTGCTCTTTGGCTTCTTTACTTCAACTCTCGAGTTGACATTTCTTGACAAGCTATTGAGCTTGTTTGTTGGGCTTTCAGTTTCTGCCTTGATAATCGCCGTTGCTGCCGTTGGCGGAAAACGAAGCGGTTTGCCGACTCTGTTTCTATCGCGCGCCGCCTTCGGGGTTCGCGCCAACTACGTGCCAGCAATTGCCTTGGTGCTGGTGAAAATAGGCTTTGGCACCGCGCTGGTGTTGGCTGGTCTGTCGCTGTTCGACCGAAACGTTCTGGGCGTGCCGAGCTTTGCCGAGCCGGCTTTTGCCGATGCCTCGATCAGCTGGCTATTAGTGGGCGTAGCCTCTCTTATTGCCGTGTCGGCATTGCTCGCATTTTTTGGTGGCAAAGCGCTCTACTTCGCTCAACTGGGCATTGCGTCGATGGCTGCAATCGTGGCCATCCTCTTTGTTGCGACAACAGCATCGCAGATTAGCCTTGGCGCTGAAGATTTGACCTTCAGCTCGAACTGGATCGGTGTGGTTTCGTTAGCAGTTTTGGTTGCCGTGTTCTTCGGAGGGTTCTGGGTCACCTCGGTCGCCGAGTTCACTCGAAAGGTTTCGATGGCGCAGTCTGGCAAAATGCTCGGCTTGTTCATCGCGCTTTCGGCCGGAGTCATTCCATTGCTAGTCGCCGGGTACTCGCTACTGGTTTCTAACTCGCTGTCGCTTCAGGCATCGGCAATTGCGATTGAAAATCCGCTCGGCGCCATGCTGACTTTGATTCCAGACTGGATGGCATCCGCGCTTCTAGTCAGCGGAGCGCTCTCGTTGATCATCTGGAGCGCTGCATGGATGTATTCGACCAGCGTAAGTTTGTCGGCCATCTCGATTCGGATTCGACCGGCGCTAAGCCAGCCGGTTCTTTTTGTACTGGTTATTGCCGCAGCGTTTGCGGTTTCGACCTTCTCTTCTGCTCCTTTCGCAGAAATTCTCGACGCAACAATCGCACTCAGCGGCGTCATCGTCTTCGCCTGGGCTGGAGTGTTTGTCGCAGACATTTCTCTCAGAAAGATTGCGTATCACGAGGTCTCGCTGACGCGAGACTACGGATTCTACAAAGCAGCTAACTTCACTAACTTGAGCGCATTCGTTCTTGCCGTTGCCGTGGGCCTCGGCTTTGTGTCGTCAACTATCTTGGGGCTTGACTGGCTTGGTTATCTCGCGCGCCTGGCCGCTGCTGAAGCTTGGGCTGACGCAAACATCGGTTTCGCAATCGCACTCGGACTATCGGTGTTGTTTCCAATTCTTTTCGGTCGCAAGCGCATTCGTGGTCAAGAGAGCGAGGTTCTCGCAATCGAGGCTCGCAAGAACGATCTCGAAAACGTTGAACTCGACGAAGCCTAAACATGGCTAAAGTCTCAGACGTAGTTGCTGCGGCCCAGTCGCTTTGGCCGAGCGAACTGGCCGACGAGTGGGACAGACCCGGTTTAATTTCTGGCTCCGCCAGCACTCAAGTTTCGAAGGTGCTGCTTGCCGTTGACCTGACCCTTGATGTCATGCAGGATGCTATCGATGGCCAATTCGACATGATTGTCACTCACCATCCGTTTTTGCTCAAAGGCATATACGAACTTCGCGAAGACTCGGCCAAGGGAGCGGTTCTTGGTCGAGCGATAAGGGAAAACGTGGCGCTCTTCTCTGCTCACACAAACGCCGATGTGGTCGAAGATGGTGTCTCGGCTGTTTTGGCAAAGCGTTTGGGTTTGAAAAACTCGGCTCCGCTTGTAGCAACTGTCTCTGAGTCGGTTGGTCACGGCCGGGTGGGGTTGCTCGAAGACTCAATGACTTTGCTCGAGTTTTCTCGCCTGGTGGCCAGGGCTTTGCCTGCAACCGCCGGAGGAGTTCGAGTCGCCGGAGACCCGAACAGCAAAATCTCACGAGTTGCGCTGTGTGGCGGAGCCGGAGACTCTTTCTTGCCAGCAGCGCTGAGTTCAGGCGCGGATGTCTACATAACCTCTGATCTGCGCCACCATCCCGTTCAAGACGCAGTCGAACAGGCTAAGGCTTCGGCCAAGTCGTTCGCCCTCATCGACATTTCGCACTGGGCGGCCGAGTCGCTCTGGTTAGAGACCGCTGCGTCACAACTGACAGATGCCGTTGGTGATGTTAAGTTTGTAGTGAGCGACCTTCGCACTGATCCGTGGGAATTTGCTGTAACTCAATAGCGATCCGAAAGAAGTGATGAAAGCTACTTCAGAACATCAGTCAACCTTGCTTGAACTCAGCCGAATTGACCTTCAGCTGCGTCGCAACCAAAAGTCGATTGACGAAATCACCAGAGGCGATGAGGTTCTAGCCCAGCGTCAATTGCTTCTCGCGAATTCAGAGCGTTTGCTCGTGGCAAGAAATGAACTGGATGCTCTCGAGCTGGAACTAGTTCGGGCCGAAACAGACTTGAATCTTGTCGAGACCCGCATCGCTAAAGACGAGCAACTCTTGCAGCAGAGCAGCAACCAGAAGGACGTTCAGGGCATACAGAGCCAATTGCAGGCACTGGCAAAGCGCAGGGGAGAGCTCGAAGACGCTGAGCTCGTATTGCTCGAACGCAAAGACGAGATAAGCGCCAGTCTGCAGTCAATCAATGTCGAACGTGCAGAGATTCAGGCAGTGCTTGCGACACTAGAAACCCAGCAAACCGCCGGGTTGGCAAAACTTACTTCGGGTCAGCAGCTCTTGCGCGAAGACCGAGCGAGAAACCTGAGTCAGCTCTCGAGCGAACTTGCAGAACACTACGAAAAGCTATTTGCCAAGGGCGTTGGAGTCGGCAGGCTCGATGGTTTAGTTTGTGATGCCTGCGGAATGACACTCGGCGGAGATTCCCTTGAATCGGTGAGAAACACTCCAGCAGATGAACTCGCTCACTGTGGCGAGTGCGGCGCGATTCTGGTTCGCTAATGGCTTCGAAATTCATAGTTGAGGCCGATGGCGGTTCACGCGGAAATCCGGGTGTTGCGGGTTCGGGAGCGGTAGTTCTCGATGCGTCAAGCGGGGCAGTGCTGATTGAAATAGCCAGGTTCATTGGCGTTGCAACCAACAACGTCGCCGAGTATGTGGCTCTGGTTGCCGGTCTCGAGGCCGCATTCGATCGTGACGAGAACGCCGAAATTATCGTTCGCATGGACAGCAAACTCGTGATCGAGCAGATGTCTGGTCGCTGGAAAATCAAGCACCCAGACATGATTCAGCTCGGCAAACAGGTGCAAGATCTGGTCAGAGGCAAGACCGTCAGTTGGCAGTGGATTCCAAGAGAGCAAAACTTTCGAGCTGATGCGTTGGCTAACAAAGCCATGGACGATCTCGCCGACTCGCAGTCTTCGGGCACATCGGTCACTGTCGGCAAGGTAAACCAGCTCGCCTCGGCTGTCACAGAATTTAATGAAACTGCGCCAAGTTCGGTGCGTTCTCCGGTTGACGTGTCGCTTCCGCTAACCACAATTGTTTTGGTTCGTCACGGCAGAACCGAACTCACCGAAGCGCGAAAGATTTCTGGCGGCGACGGCGATGATCCGAGTCTGAGCGCAGCGGGCAATTCAGATGCCGAAAAGGTTGCTCATGCGCTCAAGGCAATCGGCTCTCAAGGTTCTTGGCAGCGCATTGCTCCAATCTCTGCGGTGGTCACCTCGCCGATGAAGCGCGCACGTGAGACGGCCCAGATCATTGCCAAGGGTTTCGGCTTGCAGGTTACCGACAATGAGAATCTTCGTGAGATCAGCTTCGGAGACTGGGACGGCCTTAGCCATGAAGAAGCTCAGGCATATGATCCAGAGCTTTGGAACAGTTGGCGTGGCTCGTGGGAGGTATCGCCACCAAACGGCGAATCGCTAGAGGTGTTTGATCAGCGACTTCAGCTAGCGCGAGAACAAATAGTCGAGCGTCACTCTGGCAAGACGGTTGTGGTGGTGGCGCACGTGATGCCGATCCGCGGATTTCTTCGATGGGCCTTCGATGCCGCTGCGGCTGCCTACTGGCGTCCGCAGGTTGCTCCGTGTTCGATATCCATCATCCGTGTCTGGGGCGACCAGACCGCAGAGGTCGTCACTGTCAATCACACCGCTCACCTTTAGGGCTGTTCAGTCGGCGTTTAGCCCGATAGCCTTAACCACGGATGGGTCGGCCAGGCGATCGCGGCACGAAAGTGACGAGGAACGTCCGGGCTCCATAGAGCAAGGTGGTGGGTAACACCCACCCGGGGAAACCCGCGAGAAAGTGCAACAGAGAGTAGACCGCCACGCAAGTGGTAAGGCTGAAACGGTGGTGTAAGAGACCACCAGCGGGGCGTGTGAGCGCCTCGGCTAGGTAAACCTCACCTGGAGCAAGGCCAGACAGTGTGCGCCTTAGCCGGCTCGGCTAAGCACACGGGTAGGCCGCTCGAGCCTAACGGCAACGTTAGGCCTAGATAGATGATCGTCGCCCGAAAGGGAACAAAACCCGGCGTATCGGCCGGCCCGTCCATTATTTTGTGTTAGCTAGGCGATACGCCAAGCGCGCTGCGCCCAAGATTCCAGCGTTGTTACGCATTTCAGCAGGAACAATTTCGCAGTCGATTTTGAGAAGCGGCAAGAAATTCTCGTGCTCTTTCGAGACACCGCCACCGACAATAATCATGTCTGGCGAGAACAGTCGCTGCAGCGTCGAGTAATACTTCTGAAGGCGTTTTGCCCACTCTTCCCAAGACAGTCCGTCACGTTCTTTGGCAGCGAAAGAAGCCATCGTCTCGTAGTCGACACCGTCAATTTCTAGGTGACCTAGTTCTGCGTTTGGAATCAGAGTCTGGTCGAAGAACAACGCACTACCGATTCCCGTGCCGAGGGTAGTCATGATGACCAAGCCTCTTTCGGCGCGACCGGCACCAAATCGCATTTCCGCAAGGCCGGCAGCATCTGCGTCGTTCACCAGGTGCACATCGCGACCGAGAGCTTTGGTGAATGCCTTGTCAGCGTCGAAACCGATCCACTTCTGCGAAATGTTAGCCGCCGACATTGTCACACCGTGCTGCACTACCGCCGGAAA
>Ga0208463_1000283_pt1 | contig 12938 bp, 10 predicted proteins | sample LakMenEpi09Jul08_FD_150752 | JGI IMG/M metagenome (GOLD analysis project Ga0208463, IMG submission 150752) | Freshwater microbial communities from Lake Mendota, WI - 9JUL2008 deep hole epilimnion (SPAdes) | ecosystem: Environmental > Aquatic > Freshwater > Lake > Epilimnion/Euphotic zone ... | reverse complement strand
ACTTTTCCACAGGGGTGGTTTTCGATTAGAATAGATAGGTTGCGGGAGTGGCGAAATTGGCAGACGCACTGGATTTAGGTTCCAGCGCCGCGAGGTGTAGGGGTTCAAGTCCCCTCTCCCGCACGAACAAAAAACCGGTTGTCTTAGACAACCGGTTTTTTCTTGCCTTGATTAGCGCTGCGAGAGAAGCATTTCAACCGCGGCCCCGGCATTCACTATGCCGATGCCGCACAAGCCAGTGGTCGAACTCGCGCACTGCCCGCCTGGCTTAAACGGTGTGACGGTTTTGCTCAAAATTGCCCAGGCCTCATCGAAGCTGATCGTTGGTTTTATCGAGTAGAGAAGTGCAACTATTCCCGAGACCATCGGCGCAGCCATCGAGGTGCCCTCTTCGATTGCATAGGTTGGGTTGCCCGGCTTCGACTGACCATCGTTGAAAGTTGAAACCAATTGGCCCTCCGTGCTCGGAGGTGTTTGCGATTGATCGCGGTCGTCACCACCAGGTGCAGAGATGTCTACGCCGACGCCCTGAGCGGTCGGAACTGTGAAGTTTGAATACCAGGCGCGATCACCGCTGAAACCAGTTGCTCCCACGTTGATGGTTGGGAAGCAGTTACCCGGATACGAGAAGCGAGCATCCGTGTTGAAATTGCCAGCTGCTGTGATGGTTGTCACACCGGCGGCTTTAGCTGCCTTGAGTGCCTGGCCCGTGCTGCCGAGTCGACCACCGCTTGCGATGTCATCGCAGATTGAAATGCCTGAGGTGCCCATAGACAGGTTGATGACTTTGGCCGGAGTTGGGTTGTTGGCAACACCGGGAACAGATAGCCCAGCCGCCCAGTTAATCGCCGCAATCAAGTCAGCAGATGTTCCGCCCTCAACACCCATCGCGCGAATTGGTTGAATTGCAATGCCAGGGGCAACTCCAGTGATGCCGATGTTGTTAGAGGCAGCGGCGACGATGCCAGCAACGTGCGTGCCGTGCCATGAACTCTCGACAAAGTTGCCACGCGAATCGGTGTAGTAGTCACCCGGGTCAGACGGGTCGGCGTCCCAGCCATCGCCATCGTTCGAGCGGTTCTTGTTGCTAACAAAGTCATAGCCAGGCACAACCTGCGAATCTAGATCTGGGTGCTTGGTGATTCCGCTGTCGATGACTGCCACAACAATAGATTTGGTTCCGCGGGTGTAGTTCCAAGCCTTTGGCATGTTGATGCCATAGGTAGAGAACAGGTGCCACTGGCTGCTGTAATACTCGTCGGCTGGTTTGAACTCGGTGACGGCGCTGACAGAGCCGCGCGTGTTGGTTGCGACCAGCGAAAGCGCATAGTTAATGCCGGGCGAAAGACCCACAAATGCGCAGGTGTTCGAAATGGTTGTGCAGGTGACTGCCGGCAAACCCTCGGCGGTTGCGGTGGCAACATAGGTCACCGGCAAACCTCCCTGCTGGGCGAGGCTCTGCTGAATCCAGGTTGGGTTCAACACACTCGTAACGACGTTTCCAGACGCAAGGATGGGTGCCTGCGGCGCAGTAGTTGGGCGAACAGCCACTACTGTCGAAGCTGTTCCGGCGCGAGATGCGCTGCCTAACTTTGTGACGGCTTTGACTCTGAACGTGTATCTGGTGCCGGCTTCGAGCGCGGTGTTCATTGTGTAACTGAGTGCTGTGCCGCGTTTGATTGCGGTCCAACTCTTTCCGGCGGTCGAAGAGTATTCGACGATGTAACCGGTGACCTTCGCGCCGAACAAACTCCTCGGCGCTTTCCAGGTCAGGCGCACGGTTGCGGTCGCCGGGGTTGCTTTGTTGTAGGCGTCGACGACCTTGAGCGATTGAACAGCCGAGGCCGCGCGAAGTGCGGTCAATGCAGAGCTGCCGCCAAGGCTGAGTGATGCCCCAGCAAAGTTGTGGTTTATCGACACCATTTCGACTCGCGGATCTTGCTCGAGCGCAGCTGCGATTTCTCGCGCTCTAACAATCGGCAGGTCACCCTCGAAGTCGGCGGTATAGATGTCAGTTGAGAGTGCGTGACCGAAGCTGAGGGCCACCTTTGCCGCGTTTGAGCCGGTGGCCAAACCGTCGGGGGCAATTGGCTCGACGCCAGAACGGTATTTGATGATTAGCCCGGCTGCGGTTCCGGTTTCGGTTGGCTCAAAGGCGGTCTGAACGGCGCTTGCGGGTGTCACTAAACCCATGGATAGAGTGGTGGCCAGCAGTAACGAAGCCACCCCGCGAAAACGCTTCATTAGGCAAGCCTAAGCCTGCGGTCTGTGAAAATCCTTGTAGTTACAGACTCTTCTGCATGAGCACGACGCCCAGCCAACGGTCGAACTTGAACCCAACCTTGCCAAGGTGCCCCTGCTTCTTGAAGCCGAAGCGCTCGTGCAGGGCAATCGAAGATTCGGCACCCTTATCTGATATAACGGCAACTATCTCTTTGACCCCGGCAGCTTTGCTGGCATCGATCAGGCTCTGCAGCAAGTTGGTGCCGACCCGCTTTCCGGTGGCTGCCGGACGCAGGTAGATACTGTCTTCGACTGTGCGGCGGTAAGCAGCTTTCTGACGCCACGGGGCAACGTATGCGAAGCCGATGATTTGCTTGCCTTCGCTTTCGGCAACGATAAACGGCAAACCCAAACCTTGAATCCAGTGAAACTTTGTTTCCCAGTCGGCCGTGGTCATTGCCTCGATGTCGAAAGTGACGACACTGTTCGCAATATAGAAGTTGTAGATCTCGGTGACCGAAACCAAATCGTCAACCAGTGCCGGGCGAATGTTAATCTCGCTCGGGCGCGACGGCTCTTGGCCCCTGGCTTTCAACTTGCGAACAAGTTTCCAGCGCGATTCAGAGTCGAGCGCCACGAGGCTTCCTTTCGCGAAACATTTAGCACGACCAATCTATCGGCTGCTCGCCCACAAACTTAAGTGCATCGTTGGTTTTTGAAAACGGCTTCGATCCGAAGAAACCTCGGCGTGCAGACAGCGGGCTCGGATGCGCGCTCGAGACAATCTGCGCATCGGCCAAAAGTCGCTGCAACGTGATGGCTTCGTTGCCCCACAAAATTGCAACCAGCTTTCTTGCCCGAGCACGATTCAAAACTGTGATTGCCGCGTCTGTGAACCTAGACCAACCGGCATCGAAGTGAGCCGCCGATGCGCCAGACGAAGTGCTCAGGTGGCGATTGAGCAGCATGACCCCCTGGCTCGACCAGCGCTGAAGATCGCCGCCGTTTGAAACGTCTCGACCCAGGTCATCGCGCAACTCGCGCATCATGTTCTGCAGGCTTCTCGGCAGCGGGCTAACCCCGGGGGCAACCGCAAACGAGAGGCCAATGGCGTGACCAGCGCTCGGGTATGGGTCTTGCCCGACCAGAAGCACGCGCACCGACTGAACGGGCAACTCGAACGCCCGCATGATCAGGGGCAAAGCTGGAGTCACGGCGGCATCCGTGCTGACTTTCGCTTCGATTTCATCGAGCAAACCGCGCTGGCAGGCAAGCGCTTCTTGCCAACTCGGATGCATCTGCTCGAAGAACATGCGTCAAGCCTAGGCGTGCCAGAATAGCCACAGACCAGCAAAAGGAGTCACCGTGGACCACAAAGCACTCGTCGCCGAGGCAGCGAGCTATCTCGAAACCCTGCAGGGCATTCGCCGCGATCTGCACCAGATTCCCGAGTTCGCGCTCGAACTGCCGAAGACCCAGGAGCGCATTCTCGGCTCGATTAAGGGCATCGGCGAAATCACTCTCGGCAAGGGTCTCAACAGCATCGCTCTTCTCATCAAGGGTGCGCACCCTGGCCCAACCGTTTTGCTTCGTGCCGACATGGATGCACTCGCCGTGCAAGAAGACACCTCAGAAGATTTCAAATCAACCAACGGCTACATGCACGCCTGCGGTCACGATCTGCACATGGCCATGGGCATTGGCGCAGCTCATCTGATTGCCACCCATAAAGACAAACTTCACGGCGATGTTGTGGTTTGGTTTCAGCCTGGCGAAGAGGGTCACGATGGTGCGGGCGTGATGCTCGCAGAAGGCGCGCACATGGTTAGCGGCAACAAGCCGATTGCCGCCTACGGTATTCACGTGTTTAGCGCGATGCTGCCGAACCGCGTTTTTGCATCGCGACCCGGAGCCATGATGGCCAGTGCCGGTGACCTCATTGTGAAGGTGCACGGTGCCGGCGGTCACGGTTCGTCACCTTGGATGAGCAACGATCCGATTACCCCGCTGGTCGAAGCTATCTCTGGTTTGCAGACTTTCTTGAACAAGAAGTTGAACGCGTTCGATCCGGTGATTATCAACGTTGGCTGGCTCGAAGCCGGCGATACTCACACCACCAATGTGATTCCTGAGACTGCCGCGTTTGGCGCTACCGTTCGCACATTCTCGCGCGAACACTTCGCCAAGGTGCGAGTTGTTGTTGCCGAATACCTTGACGGAATCGCAAAGTCATACGGCGTCAAAATTGAGCACGAGTTCAGCAATTCAACCAAGGTGCTAATCAACGAGGTCGACGCTGTAGCCCGAGTTGAACGAATTGTGAAGGACACCTTCGGCGCTCAGAGATATTTCGACATGCCAACTCCGATGGCAGGCGGCGAAGACATGGCCTCGATTATCGAAGAGCTCGGCGGAGCCTTCGTGTTTCTCGGCGCACACAAGCCAGGCGTTGACTTTATGACTGCACCGGTAAATCACTCGAACAAAGCAGAGTTTGACGACACCGTTTTAGCCGACGGCGCTGCGCTTTTGGCAGCCTTGGCATTCGACCACCTGGGCGAGCCAGCCGCCTAAGTTACCTTTACTTACGCAACTGGCATGAGTTGCGAGAGAATTGCCGTCTATGGAATTTCAAAGCTCAGAAGACTCGGTGCCTTCGGCCTTCATCACTGAAGAGCTGAGTCGTCAGCTAATCGGGCGACCACCCGCAACGGGCGCCTGGCGCGACGGCGACCCAACCGGTGATCGCCAATTTGCCTCAATCAAAAACTTGCAATTCGAAAACGGCCGCCAGCTCGACTCGGTTCGCATCGCCTTCGAGAGTTGGGGCGAACCCAACTCAGACAAGAGCAACGCCGTTTTGGTTCTGCACGCCCTAACCGGTGACTCGCACGCTGCCGGGCCTGCTTCAAAGGCACACCCAACCGAAGGTTGGTGGAACGGAATCATCGGCCCGGGGCTGGCGATAGACACCGACAAGTGGTGGGTCTTGGCCCCAAACATGCTTGGCGGTTGTCAGGGCTCGAGCGGGCCTTCATCGCTGGCTAGCAACGGTGTCGAATACGGTTCGAACTTTCCATTTGTGACGATTCGCGACCAGGTGAACGCTCAGAAGCAATTCGCCGAGATCATCGGAGTAACCCGCTGGGCTGCGGTCATCGGCGGTTCAATGGGCGGAATGCAAGCGCTCGAGTGGGCAATCGAGTTTCCTGATGCCGTTGCTCGACTCGGAGTGATTGCCGCTCCTCCGGTTTCTTCGGCAGACCACATCGCGCTGAATTCGGTGCAGGTCGAGGCCGTGATGACAGACCCGGCCTTCAACAACGGTCACTACTACGACGCCAAGGCTGGCTTTGGCCCTCATCGCGGTTTGGCCCTTGCCCGAAGAATGGCGCTGCTCAACTACCGCTCGCCAAACGAGCTCAACGAAAGATTCGATCGCACTTGGCAGTCGAACGTTAACCCGCTCGGCAACAATGGTCGCTTTGCGGTTGAAAGCTATTTAGATTTTCACGGCAACAAATTCACCAGACGCTTCGACGCAAATTCATACATAACTCTGGTCAACGCGATGAACTCGCACGACATCGCTCGAGGCAGAGATTCGGTTGAGTCTGCGCTCGCAAAAATCACGGCAACCTCCTTGGTCGTCGCCATTTCTAGCGACAGGTTGTTTCCGCTGGAGGGGCAACAGATCATTGCCGAGGGAATCAAATCAAAACTCGTTGCAGACAAACTGCACGTAGTTGAGTCGGCCTTCGGTCACGATGGCTTTCTGATTGAACGCGACACCGTTGGCCCACTTTTGCGCCAACTGCTCGAAAGCTAGTCGGCTACTTTTTGCGTGCTCGGTTTGGCGAGCGCCGACAATTGAATGTTTGCCCAGACTAGAAGCGCGATGTAGAGAATGTTTCTGAACGAAACCAAAGCCAACGCAGCCGGGTTCAACTGAAGCAAGTCTTGATAGAAAACCGGATAAACCAGGTTGGTGAGCAGGGCAATGACAATCACTGAGAAAAGCGGCAGTCGCCAATTCTTGGCGGCGAATAGAACGCCAAGGATGACCGGCACTGCGAGCCAGGTGACGAACTGTGGAGACCCGATCTTGTTGAAAACGATTAGGTCGAGCGTGGCGGTTAGCACGGCAATTGGCATGATGACCCGGTAGCTCGCCCCAGCTCGAGCCGCCCGCCAGGCTAGGAAGGCAGTGATTGCCAGGGCTACGGCCATGGCCGCGGTCATCAGGCTGGCAGCGACGCTGGCTCCGTCGCCCGCCACCTGAAAGGTCAGCATGACTGTGTCGTAGTAAATCTCGTTGTTGCTCAGGTCGGCAACTCCGGCCCACAAGAAGAAGCCAGCGATTGGCGATTCGATCTGAAGTCCGCGGTCATTCTGGTTGGTCAGAAAGCTGAACAGGCTGGCATTGGCACCCAGCAAGAAACCCAAGACGACAACGGTCGCCGCGGTAGTGGCCGTTGCGATGAGAATGCGAACGCGATGCTTGCTGGCCGCCATCGCCGAAATCAGCAGAGCCGCCGGCCAAATCTTGATTGCCACACCAATTGCGAACCAGGCGGTCGAGGCATTGAGTTTTCGATTTACCAGCGCCATCACTCCGAGCAAAGCCACGACCACGCTGAACGAGTCGACGCGTGAGATTGAGACTGGGCCGAGCACGACCAAAAAGAAAATCCAGAACCAGGCAGCACTGAAGCGAAGAGCTGAGTCGGCATTCTGCCTGCCGAAGTTTGCAATCATGGAGACCAAAAGCAAATTCAGAATGGTGATTATGGTGAGCCAGCCGGCTTGAAAATCATTCGGGTTAATCAGCGCACTCGCCCACATCGGAATCATGGCCGGATATGGGTAAACCCAATCGGCGTTTATGCCGAGAAGTTTTTGCGAGTCAATCATGAATTGCACCCAAGGTTGGTATGCAAACAAAATGTCACCCATCGGTGTGCTCGGCGAACGCAATCCGGTGTAAATCAACCAGAGATGTGCGAACAGCCCCACGATGAGAAGCAGCCAGATGCTCTCAAATGGTTTGCGCGGTGTGCGCGCGACAAGTTCGCTCATGAGATTTCTGCGATTGCCTTTCTAAGCGACTCTGCAACGTCTAGTGCTGAAACCGGACCATCGTGCGACGCCAACTCTGCTGCCCTCGAGTGTAATTCGACGGCAAGTTCGATCACGTCAAGAAAGACCTCTTCAGATTCGAGCACTGCAACGTGATTCGCCGCGAGCAAGGCCGCGAGCGCGCCAGCCAGAACATCTCCGGTTCCTGCGGTGGCCAGGTGGGCAGACATCGGGCCTAGCGCGCGAACCTTTTGATTCGGCGAAGCCATCCAGTTGATGTTGCCCTTGAGCAACACCTGACAATCGGTCAGCTTGGCGGCAAGCAGGGCGGCGGCTTCGGGGTCGGCTTCGATCTCAGACCGCGAGGTGACTTGCCCCAGTCGGTTGAGCAGTGCCGCCAGCTCGCCGGCGTGCGGGGTCAGAATCGTGCGCTTGGGGTGCTGCGTGAAGTCGACCATCGCCAGCGCTCCGGCATCGACCACGGCAATCGCAGCCGTCGAGAACTGGGTCAGAACGTCGAGCACTTCTGGGGCATCTGCCTCATGGTCAGCCGAGATTCCCGACCCGAGCACCCAAACGTCGGCCCTGCCCAGCCCAAGCACAGTCTCTGGGCGAACCTCAAGCACCAATTGCCCCACCCTTTGCGGGCCTAGATAGCGCACCATGCCTATGCCACAGCGCATTGCTGCGGTAACCCCCAAAATCGCGGCTCCCGAGTATTCGAGCGACCCGGTGACGAAACCCACTACCCCTCGGGTGTACTTGTTGTCTGCCGAGTTGGGCTCTCGCAACAGGGAAAGCAGTTCGGGTCTGAGCATTCTCTAACGCTACTGAATTAGGCCCCGAATGATAGAGAATTGACGAATGGCTAAATTGTTTACCCCGCTGAAACTTCGAGACATCGAGGTTCGCAATCGCATCTTCATCGCGCCGATGTGCCAATACTCGTGCGAAGACCAAGATGGCGTCGTGAACGACTGGCATCAGGTGCACTACATCTCGCGTTCGGTCGGTGGCGCTGGAATGATCATCGCCGAGGCAACCGCGGTAACCCCTGAGGGTCGAATCACTCCGTGGTGTGCGGGCATCTGGGGCGAAGAGCACGTCGAAGCCTGGAAGAAAGTTACGACTGGCATCGCTAAGTACGGCGCTAAGTCGGCACTTCAGTTGGCGCACGCGGGTCGCAAGGCTTCAACTCACCGTGGCTTCGACGGCAAACGCGGAATGGTTAGCGCTGCCGACGGAGGCTGGCAGGGCATCTCGCCGACCAGCGAAGCATTCGAGGGCTACGCCGATCCGCGCGAACTCGAGACCAGCGAAATTTACGACCTAATCAACGACTTCAAAGCGGCAGCCGAGCGTTCGGTTCGCGCCGGCTTTGACGCAATCGAAATTCACGCGGCCCACGGATACCTGATTCACGAATTCTTGTCTCCGCTAACCAACCAGCGTGAAGACGAGTTTGGTGGCTCGCTCGAAAACCGCGCACGCATCTTGCTCGAGATTTGCAAAGCGATTCGCTCGGTTATCCCTGAGGGCATGCCACTGATGATTCGCTTCTCGGCCACCGACTACAGCGAGGGAGGCTGGGATCTCGAGCAGACCAAGCAGGTTGCAAAGTGGTGCGCCATGGAGGGTGTTGACCTTTTCGACATCTCGAGCGGTGGGCTAATCACCGGTGTGACGATTCCTTCGGGCCCGGGCTATCAGGTTCCACTGGCCATCGGAGTAGGCGAAGTTATCGACCAGCCGGTTGCCGCCGTGGGTCAAATCACGACTTCGGCGCAGTCAGAGAAGATTCTTTCTTCGGGAGCTGTCGACGTTATCGCCATTGCCCGCGCCAGCCTGCGCGACCCATACTGGCCGCTGCGAGCTGCAGCCGAGTTGGGCGTAGACATTGACTACTGGCCAGACCAGTACACCCGCGGAAAGTGGCCAACGACTCCTTAGTCGCGCAATGTTTTAGTCGCGCCGGGTTCTAATCGCGTTGTGTCGCGTCTTGAACTTCACCAACGAGCTCTTCGAGAATGTCTTCTAAAAAGAGCACCCCGACCAGCTTGCCTGAGCGATCGAACGATCTTGCCATGTGCGCGCCGACTCGTTTCATTGAGGCCAGAGCGTCTTCGAGTTCCATGGTTGCCGGTAGCGAAATCAAAGTGCGAATTCGCTTGGCCGGAATCGGGTCGTCGATTTCGTCATCGCGCAAATCGAGCACATCCTTGAGGTGAACGTAACCCACGATTTCGGTTGCGTCGCTCTCGCTGGTTAGCGGGTAGCGCGAGAATCCGTGCTTCGCAACTGCCTGTTCGATCTCTCTCGGGGTTACCGATTCTGTGAATGACACGAGATTTTCTTGTGCAACCGAAACGTCGAGCACCTTCTTTTCGGTGAACTCAAATGCGTTCGATAGCGCGCCAGACGAATCGTTTAGCACTCCCTCGCGGGTCGAGTGTTCAACAATGTCTTCAACCTGATCGAGCGTGTAGGCGTTGAATGCTTCGTCGCGAACCTCGATGCGCATCAAGCGCAAGGCACCGTTGGCAATCGCGTTCAACGTGACAACAATCGGTTTGACAATCTGAGCGGTCAGGTAGAGAAGCGGGCCGAGCACCAGCGCAGCACGTTCAGGAATCGAGAACGCAATATTCTTCGGAACCATTTCGCCAAAGACTACGTGCATGAAGGTCACCAAAATCAGCGCCATTGCAAACGAGACCGCATAGCCAACGTCGTAAGGCAGACCAACAATCAAAGGCTTCAACAGGTCATGGATGCTCGGCTCGACAATTAGCAGAATTGCCAGCGAGCAGAGCGTGATGCCTAGCTGAGCGGTTGCCAGCATGAGCGAGACGTTCTCCATGGCCTTGAGCGTGATCTTTGCCGGGCGGCTGCCGGCTTCGGCGCGAGGTTCAATCTGGGCGCGACGGGCAGAAAGCACGGCAAACTCGGCCCCAACGAAGAACGCATTAGCGGCTAGAAGAACGGCGAACCAGATGAGACCCATCCATGAATCAGACATTCTTCACCTCGGTTTCGCCAGAGATGATCGATTCGGGCTTGAAGCGCACGCGATCAACGCGGCGGCCATCCATGCGCTCGACGCGAAGCACGCCACCCTCGATCTCAACCTCATCGCCAACAGCTGGCATTCGGCCAAGTTGCGCCATGATGTAGCCCGCAACGGTTTCGTAAGCGCCATCTGCCGGCACCTTGATTGCCATCTCGAGCAGCTCGTCTGGGCGAATCATGCCCGGAAACAGAACGCTCGAGTTTGCTCCGCGAGTAACACCTGGCTTGGCACGATCGTGCTCATCGCCAAGCTCGCCAACGAGCTCTTCAATAAGGTCTTCGAGTGTTGCGATACCGGCGGTGCCGCCATATTCGTCGGCAACAATCGCCATCTGCAAACCCTTGGCGCGCAGTTCAACCATTAGCTTCTCAAGCGGCATTGTCTCTGGAACACGAATTGCGTCAACCATGATGGCGCTTACCTTTACGCCAGATCGCTTTTCACGCGGAATCGATGCGGCTTGCTTGACGTGCGCGATTGCAATTACGTCGTCGCTCGAGCCCTCGACCACGGGAAATCTTGAGTGACCGGTCTTGATTGAGAGCGCGACTAACTCTGCAACAGTCGAGTCAACCGAAACAATCGACACTCGAGTTCTAGGCGTCATGATGTCGGCAGCAGTTAGCTGACTCAAAGCCAGTGTTTTGGTTAGCAAAGTTGCAGTGTGCGAATCGAGCGAACCAAGTGTCGCTGCACGCTTCACCAGCGAAGAGAGTTCTTCGGCTGTCCTGCTCGATGAGAGCTCTTCTTTTGGTTCGATGCCAAATGCGCGCACCACGCGGTTACCGGTGTTGTTGAGGAATCTCACCAACCAGAAGAAAACCCAACTGAAAGCCAATTGAAAGCCGACAACAACCTTGCTGGTTTGCAGCGGAATGCTGAGCGCCATGTTCTTCGGAATCAGTTCGCCAACCAGGGTGGCAAATAGCGTGGCCAAGACCAGCGAGATTGCGAATGAGACCGGGCCAATGAGGTCTTCGCTAACCCCGAGGTCAAGCAAGGTCGGTGAGAGCAGTTCTGAGAGAGCAGGCTCGGCCAAGAAACCGGTCATAAGAGTTGTGAGCGTGATTCCCAGCTGAGCACTAGAGAGGTGAGTTGCCGTTCTGGTCAGTGCCCGGATGGTTCTGTTAAGGCCTTTTTCACCGCGCTCGCGTCGGGCCTCAAGGTCAGATCTTTCGAGATTTACAAGAGAAAACTCTCCTGCTACAAAAAGGCCCGTACCTATGGTTAAGACCACAGATAGGGCCAACATCAGCGGCGCATCCATGAAATCAAGCATACAGGTGGCCTTTTTGAGCGGGTAGGCTTGTCTAGGTTTTGTAAAGACAAGCGAAAAGGCGGTTCTTTTGTCAGGCACGAATTCGGGCGAAGACAACACTTTCGGGGCAAACGACTGGTTAGTCGATGAGATGTATGCCAAGTACAAAGAGAACCCAGACGCCGTAGACCGCTCTTGGTGGCCAATTCTCGAGAACTACAAGCCGACCGAAACCACCCACGCAACCTCGGCCGCCCCCACTGCACCAGTGCCAACCGCACCGGTAACTGCTTCGCCTGCGCCGGCACCGGCCGCCAACCCCGCACCAGTTGGCGAAGCACCGCTGGTTGCGAAGACCACCCGAGTTGAGGCAAAGCCACAGCCGATTCCGGCGCAAGCGCCAGCAACCTCGGCGATCAACATCATCACCGAGACCGAAGAGGCAACCGAAGACCGCGTTGACTTCTTAAAGGGCATGGGCAAGGCGTTAGCCACCAACATGGATGCCTCGCTCGAGGTTCCAACCGCAACCAGCGTTCGCACGATTCCGGCGAAGCTCATGATCGACAACCGCATCGTGATTAACTCGCACCTCTCGCGCACCCGCGGCGGCAAGGTTTCGTTTACCCACATCATCGGCTACGCGATTATCCGTGCGTTAAAAGAGTTTCCATCGCAAAACGTTTACTACGACGTGATTGATGGCAAGCCGGCAGCCGTTACCCCAGCCAACATTAACTTTGGTTTGGCAATCGACATTCCGAAACCAGATGGCACTCGTGCGCTTTTGGTGCCGAACATAAAGCGCGCACAAAAGTTGAATTTCGCCGAATACCTGGTTGCCTACGAAGACCTCGTAAAGCGTGCACGCGACAACAAACTTGGCGCAGACGACTTTGCCGGTTCAACAATTTCGCTAACCAATCCCGGTGGCATCGGAACCGTACACTCGGTGCCGCGCCTAATGAAGGGTGCAGGTTGCATCATCGGTGCCGGGGCGCTCGACTACCCTGCTGAGTTTCAGGGCATGAGCGAGCAAGCCCTTGCGAAGCAGGGCGTCGGCAAGACCATCACACTTACGTCTACCTATGACCACCGCGTAATTCAGGGTGCTGGCTCTGGCGAGTTCTTGAAGATTGTCAACGGGCTGCTGCTCGGCGAGCGCGGCTTCTACGACGAGATGTTTGCCGACCTTCGCATTCCTTACGAGCCAGTGCGCTGGGTTCACGACTTCGATCAAGATGACGCCGACGAGAGCAGCAAGGCTGCGCGCATCCAAGAGATGATCAACGCCTACCGCGTGCGCGG
>Ga0208463_1000274_pt1 | contig 13239 bp, 7 predicted proteins | sample LakMenEpi09Jul08_FD_150752 | JGI IMG/M metagenome (GOLD analysis project Ga0208463, IMG submission 150752) | Freshwater microbial communities from Lake Mendota, WI - 9JUL2008 deep hole epilimnion (SPAdes) | ecosystem: Environmental > Aquatic > Freshwater > Lake > Epilimnion/Euphotic zone ... | reverse complement strand
CTTTACGACCCTGAGTACACTCCTGACGAGTGCAAGGTTAAGGGCCGCAGCTACACCCAACCTCTTTACATCAAGGCAGAGTTCACCAACTACGAAACCGGTGAGATTAAATCTCAGACCGTTTTCATGGGTGACTTTCCTGTGATGACAGAGAAGGGCACCTTCGTAATTAACGGAACCGAGCGCGTTGTTGTTTCACAGCTCGTGCGTTCACCTGGTGTCTACTTCTCACAGACCACAAACACCACCGGAAACCTTGACGTGCGCAACATCCGTGCACAGATCATTCCAAGCCGTGGTTCATACCTTGAGTTCTTGACCGAGTGGGTCAAAGAAGAGCGCAAGCCTATGGCACGTTACGGCAAGCCAATCGTTCAGGTTCAGGTTGACCGCAAGACCAAAGTCTCGGCAACTATTTTCTTGAAGGCACTTGGTCTTAGCGAAGATGAAATCCGTGCAGAGTTCGCTGACATCAAGGATGCAGTTGCGAAGAACGCGAAAGCGTGGACTGTCGACGTTGACCTAATCGAGAACACTCTCGAGTATGACAAGTCGAAGGCATACGCAACCAACAACATCATCAGCAAAGAAGACGCACTTCGCGAGCTATACCGCAAGGTGCGCGCAGAAGCTGCCGGACCAGAAGTTGCAGAAGCATGGTTGAAGTCAACCTACTTCGACACCAAGCGCTACAACCTAGCCAAGGTTGGCCGTCACAAGCTAAACCGCAAGCTGGGCCTAGATGTTGCTGGCGACAAGAACACCCTGATGATCGAAGACATCGTCGCGACCATCAAGTACCTATTGGTCTTCGACCTCAGCCAGGCACCGCAGAACGGCAACCTAGCCACCCCAATTGACCTGGTCATGGGCGGCAAGAAGTCAGCGGTTACCATCTCGTCTGACGACATCGATGACTTCTCAAACCGTCGCATTCGCTCGGTTGGTGAACTAATTCAGAACCAGGTTCGCATTGGTCTAAGCCGCATGGAGCGCGTTGTTCGCGAGCGCATGTCGACTCAAGACATCGAAGCAATCACACCGATGACTTTGATTAACTTGCGTCCGGTTGTTTCTGCAATCAAGGAGTTCTTCGGAGCTTCACAGTTGTCACAGTTCATGGATCAGAACAACCCATTGGCAGGATTGGCTCACAAGCGTCGCTTGTCAGCCCTCGGCCCAGGTGGTATCGCTCGTGAGCGTGCACAGATGGAAGTTCGTGACGTTCACCCATCTCACTACGGTCGCATGTGTCCGGTTGAAACTCCTGAAGGTCCGAACATTGGTTTGATCGGTTCGTTGACTGCGTTCGCACGCATCAACGCATTCGGTTTCATCGAGACTCCTTACTTCAAAGTCGCTAACGGAAAAGTTGCAAAGGGTGCACCTGACTACCTAGACGCAGCATCAGAAGCCGGCAAGATCATTGCACCGGCAGATGTTCCGCTAAACGCAGACCGCACTTTTGCAAACGCAAAGGTATTCGCGCGTTACCGCGGCGAGGTTGTTGAAGTTGACGCAACCGATGTTGACTTCGTCGACATCTCACCTCGTCAGCTCGCATCGGTTTCAACTTCGTTGATTCCGTTCCTCGAGCACGACGACTCAACCCGTGCGCTAATGGGTGCAAACATGCAGCGTCAGGCAGTTCCACTGCTACGCAGCGTTGCACCACTTGTTGGCACCGGCATGGAGCGCGTTGCAGCAATCGACTCTGGCGCAGCAGTTATCAACGAGACCGCAGGTGTTGTTGAAGAAGTTGCAGCAGACCTGATCGTTATCAAGCAGGATGCCGGCGGCACCAAGTCATACGTTCTTCGCAAGTTCGACCGCTCGAACCAGGGCACCGCAATCAACCAGCGCGCAATCGTTTCGGTTGGCCAGAAGGTTGACGCCGGAGAAGTTCTTGCAGATGGTCCGGCTACCGAAAACGGCGAGCTCGCTCTTGGTAAAGACCTGCTCGTGGCATTCATGCCATGGGAAGGCCACAACTTCGAAGACGCGATCATCATCAGCCAGAACTTGGTCAAAGACGACACCCTCAGCTCGATTCACATCGAGGAGTATGAGGTTGAAGCTCGCGACACCAAGCTAGGTAAAGAAGAGATCACCGCCGACCTACCGAACATCTCGACAGAGGCCTTGGCTCAGCTCGACGAGCGCGGCATCATCCGCATCGGTGCTGAGGTTCGCCCAGGCGACATCCTGGTTGGAAAGGTAACCCCTAAGGGTGAAACCGAGCTAACCCCAGAAGAGCGCCTACTTCGCGCAATCTTCAACGAGAAGAGCCGCGAAGTTCGCGACACCTCTTTGAAGGTTCCGCACGGTGAGCAGGGAACCATCATCGGCGTCAAGGTATTTGACATCGACGAGGGTGACGACGAGCTAGGTGCCGGTGTAAACCAGCGCGTAGTGATTCACATCGCTCAGAAGCGCAAGATTACCGAGGGTGACAAGCTTGCTGGTCGCCACGGTAACAAGGGTGTTATCTCGAAGATTCTTCCGGTTGAAGACATGCCATTCCTCGAGGATGGAACTCCGGTTGACATCGTTCTGAACCCGCTAGGTATCCCTGGTCGTATGAACTTCGGTCAGATTCTCGAGCTACACCTCGGATGGATCGCCAAGCAGGGTTGGGACGTTAAAGACGGTGCAAAGTGGGCCGCCAACCTCGTTGACGAAATGCGTCACGGCGAGCCAGGCACCCCGGTTGCAACTCCGGTCTTCGACGGCGCATCGAAAGATGAGATTGCCGGTCTTCTCGACTCGACTCGTCCGAACAAGGATGGTCAGCACCTCGTGAAGAAGTCGGGTAAGGCACGTCTATTCGACGGTCGCTCAGGCGAGCCATACCCAGAAGACATCTCGGTCGGTTACATGTACATCTTGAAGTTGCACCACTTGGTAGACGACAAGATTCACGCACGTTCAACCGGTCCTTACTCAATGATCACTCAGCAGCCACTAGGTGGTAAGGCGCAGTTCGGTGGACAGCGCTTTGGTGAGATGGAAGTTTGGGCTCTTCAGGCTTACGGTGCAGCGCACACTCTTCAAGAGTTGCTCACCATCAAGTCAGACGACATCAACGGTCGAATCAAGACCTACGATGCAATCGTCAAGGGTCAGAACATCCAGGCTCCTGGTATCCCAGAGTCGTTCCGAGTTCTTACTAAAGAAATGCAGTCGCTCGCACTAAACGTTGAGGTTCTCAACGCAAAGGGTGAAGCAGTCAACTTGATGGAAGAAGACTTCGAAGCAGATCGCACTGCAGAAGACCTCGGAATCAACTTGTCTCGCAACGAAGCACTTTCGGCAGACAACGACTCACCTACTTACTACTAAAGAGAATCTGGACTTAAGGAAAAATCATGGATGTTGAACTATTCGACTCACTCCGCGTTGGTCTAGCTACCGACACTGAGATTCGCGCATGGTCAAAGGGTGAAGTAAAGAAGCCTGAGACCATCAACTACCGCACCCTGAAGCCAGAGAAGGACGGCCTTTTCTGCGAGAAGATCTTTGGCCCGACCAAAGACTGGGAGTGTGCCTGTGGCAAGTACAAGCGCGTTCGCTTCAAGGGAATCGTTTGTGAGCGCTGCCAGGTTGAAGTAACCAAGTCATCTGTTCGTCGTGAGCGCATGGGTCACATCGAGCTAGCCGCACCGGTTACTCACATCTGGTACTTCAAGGGTGTTCCTTCACGCTTGGGTTACCTGCTCGACGTTGCTCCAAAAGACCTAGAGAAGATTATCTACTTCGCTGCCTACCGTGTCATGTCTCTTGAGGCTGCCGACGACGAAGGCAATGTAGTTGTTGACTCACTTCACAAGGGCGAGTACATCGACCGCATCACCACCTTGTTGCGCGAGCGCGAGGCAGAGATGCTCGAGGTAGCTCAAGAAGAGCACGACGCGCTTGAGGCATTCGGCCTAAAGCTTTACCCGGCAACCAACCTGTGGGAGACCCCAACTTGGCTAGACCCGCAGTTCAGCCGCACCTTCGAGAAGATTCTTGCTTGGGAAATCAGCGAGGCAAAGAAGAAGGAGAACCCGTTCGGCAAGAAGGGTTCAGAAGAGATCAACTCTGAAGACGCTCCGGTCGTTCGCGATGCAGCAGACGAGAAGAAGATCAAGCAGCTCATCTCTGAGTTCAAGAAGAAGACCGACAAGATCGTGCGCGAGTATGCACGCATCGAGCGTTCTTCAAACTTGCAGAAAGAGCAGCTCGCATGGCGTCTATACATCACCGCTAAGAAGAGCAAGCCAATTCAGAACGATGCAATCTTCGATTACTTCGACTACTGGTATGGCGACGCTGTTGAGACCGCGATCGGTGCAGAGGCAGTTCTTCGCGAACTTGCTGACTTCGATCTCGCTAAGGCAGCCGACGAGCTAAAGGCAACCATTGCTAAAGACAAGGGTGCAAAGCAGACTCAGGCAATCAAGCGTTTGAAGGTTGTGAACTCGTTCATGGCATCGGGCACCAGCCCAACATCGATGGTTCTAAACGTTCTTCCGGTGTTGCCACCAGAAATTCGTCCGATGGTTCAGCTAGACGGTGGCCGCTTTGCGACCTCTGACCTAAACGACCTTTACCGTCGTGTCATCAACCGCAACAACCGTTTGAAGCGATTCGTTGATCTAGGTGCTGTTCCAAAGACCATCTTGAACAACGAGAAGCGCATGCTTCAAGAGGCTGTTGACGCACTGTTCGACAACGGTCGTCGTGGTCGCCCAGTTACCGGAACCGGTAACCGCCCACTCAAGTCACTGTCTGACCTTCTAAAGGGCAAGCAGGGACGCTTCCGTCAGAACCTTCTCGGCAAGCGCGTTGACTACTCGGGCCGTTCGGTTATCGTCGTTGGTCCACAGTTGAAGTTGCACCAGTGCGGTCTGCCAAAGCAGATGGCTCTCGAGCTCTTCAAGCCTTTCGTAATGAAGCGTCTAGTTGACCTGGGTCTAGCTCAGAACATCAAGAGCGCAAAGCGCAAGGTTGAGCGTGCCCACGCAGAGGTCTGGGATGTTCTCGAAGAAGTTATTCGCGAGCGTCCGGTTCTGCTAAACCGTGCACCTACCCTTCACCGTCTAGGCATCCAGGCTTTCGAGCCGCTGCTAGTTGAAGGTAAGGCAATCCAGCTGCACCCACTCGTATGTACTGCGTTCAACGCCGACTTCGATGGTGACCAGATGGCTGTTCACCTTCCGCTATCGGTTGAGGCTCAGGCCGAGGCCCGCGTTCTAATGCTTGCTTCGAACAACATCTTGAAGCCGTCTGACGGCCGCCCGGTTGCTGTTCCTACCCAGGACATGATCATTGGTCTCTACCACCTAACCGGTGAAAAAGACGGTGCGATTGGTGAGGGCCTAGCATTCGGTTCGATCTCAGAAGCGCTTCTTGCTCACGACATGTTGAACAAGACCACTAAGACTGGTCTCGACATTCAGGCCAAGGTTCGCATTCGCATGAACGGCGAGTTGAAGACCACAACTCTAGGAAAGGCGCTCTTCAACGACGCACTTCCAGAGAGCTTCGGCTACTACGACGGTCAGGTCGGCAAGAAAGAGATCGAGCGCATCATCACCGATCTCGTCGAGCGTTTTCCACGCACCGAAGTTGCACAAACTCTTGACCGCATCAAGGATGCAGGTTTCCACTGGGCCACTCGTTCGGGTGTCTCGATGGCAATCTCAGACGTGAACTTCGATGCCAACGGTCAGTTCGACAAGGAGCGCGAAGCGCTAATTGTTAAGGGTGAGAAAGAGCACACCAAGATTCAGGAACGATACGACCTCGGTGGTATCTCAGAATCAGAGCGTGTTGACAAGCTCGGTGAACTTTGGAACGACTACACCAAGCAGATCGCAACTCTTCTAGAGAGCTCGCTGCCGAAAGACAACGCAATCTACAAGATGGTTACCTCGAAGGCTCGTGGAAACTGGATTCAGATTCGTTCGATCATGGGTATGCGTGGTCCGGTGACCAAGTCATCTGGTGAGTTCGCTGCTATGCCTGTTAAGGGAAACTACCTAATCGGTCTAACCGCTAACGAGTACTTCGTTAACGCGACCGGTGCTCGTAAGGGTAACGCTGACACCGCGATGAAGACTGCGGCTGCCGGTTACCTAACTCGTCGTCTAGTTGACGTTGCGCAGGATGTAATCATTCGCATCGAAGACTGTGAGACCACCCGCGGTATCGTCAAGGACGACTTCCGCAAGGTAGACGAGAACGGCACCGTCGAGTGGAGTGACAACAAGCTTGAGCTATCGGTCTTGCACCGCACTCTCGCAGAAGACATCACCGCTGGCAAGACAGTGATCGCAAAGGCTGGCTCGTCAATCGACCAGCACGTGATTGCTGCCATCAAGGCCAACGACGTCGAGTCGGTCAAGGTTCGCACCGTGCTTACTTGCCAGGCAGACACTGGTCTGTGTGCCAAGTGCTACGGCATCTCGCTAGCAACCGGTAACCCGGTTGAGCTTGGTGAAGCGGTCGGAATCATCGCAGCACAGTCAATCGGTGAGCCAGGAACGCAGCTAACCATGCGTACCTTCCACACCGGTGGAGCTTCTGACAAGACCAAGAAAGAGGTCATCAAGACTCGTTCTGGTGGAAAAGAAACTCGTGCAGAGCGAACCATTAACTACGACATCACCCAGGGTCTAACCGGTGTTACCGACTTGCTAGAAGCACGTATCGGTATGAGCCAGAAAGACAAGGTTGCGGTAATCGCATTCTGGCCTGGAAAGGTTGACATCCGTGAAGTTGAATCGAAGTCAGGCGCCAAGAAGTTCGAGGTTCGTGTAGTTCCTCAGGGCGACAAGGCACTTGCAGAGGCAAAGGAAATCGCGAAGAGCTACACATTCTCGAGAACCGCTTCGAAGACCTTCAAGAAGCTCGACCCAGAACTTCCGATCACAATCGTTGACGACGAGAGCTTGCTTCTTGTTGTTGATGGTGAAGAAGTTCAGCGCGGTGACTTCATCAAGAACGGCACCCCGATTCCTCAGGAAGTTCTCGCGACCAAGTCGGTCAACGAGGCTGCCAAGGAAATCATCAACGGTGTTCAGGCTATCTACGGCGCTCAAGATGTTGCGCTGCACGACAAGCACCTCGAAGTTATCGTTCGCCAGATGTTGAGCAAGGTAACCATCGTCGATTCTGGCGAGACCGACCTCATGCCTGGTGCTCAGATGGACCGTCGCACCTACATGCGCATCAACAAAGAAGCGCGTGACGAGGGTAAGAAGACCGCCTCAGCTCGTGACGAAGTATTGGGTATGACCCGTGCTTCGCTCGCTGCTGAGTCGTGGCTATCTGCCGCATCATTCCAGGAGACCACCCGAGTCTTGACCCAGGCTGCGCTAGACCGCAGCACTGACAAGCTCAAGGGTCTAAAGGAGAACGTGATCATCGGTAAGTTGATCCCAGCCGGAACCGGTTTGGCTGCTTACCGCCAGATCGACGCTGTGCCGACCGAAGAGGCCAAGGCCGAGCGTTACCCAAACATCCCGTGGGCTACCTCATCTGACGAGTCAATTGACTACAAGGATGACAGCTTCTCGGGAGCTGGTCTGAGCTTCACTTCGCTCGAGGATTACTCGAACGAAGAGCCTGCTCAGTAGCCAAAAATCCATTTGACCCACCGGAGCAAATCAGGGTAGTCTTGGCAAAGTCTGCGTCATAGCAGGCATTGCCTAGGATTGCAGATTTTGCTCCGGCGGGCTCAAAGAAACCTTTAGGTTCGATCAATCTGGTCTGCCTAAAACACCCCGATATCCATCGGAACTAACAAGGAGAAGTAGTGCCAACAATTAATCAGTTGGTCCGCAAGGGTCGCAGCGAAAAGATTTCGAAGACCAAGTCGCCAGCGCTGAAGAGTTCACCTCAGCGTCGTGGCGTTTGCACACGTGTTTACACCACCACCCCAAAGAAGCCGAACTCGGCTCTTCGCAAGGTGGCTCGTGTGAAGCTAAGCAACGGCATCGAAGTAACCGCCTACATCCCGGGTGAAGGTCACAACCTTCAGGAGCACTCAATGGTTCTAGTGCGCGGCGGCCGTGTAAAAGACCTACCAGGTGTGCGCTACAAGATCGTTCGCGGAGCTCTCGACACTCAGGCAGTGAAGAACCGCAAGCAGGCACGCAGCCAATACGGCGCGAAGAAGGGTAAGTAATCTAAATGCCTCGTAAAGGCCCAATCACAAAGCGTCCAGTTGTCGCTGACCCGGTTTACGGTTCACCAGTTGTGTCGCAGCTAGTAAACAAGATTCTTCTAGACGGCAAGAAGTCGATTGCAGAGTCAATCGTCTACGGTGCCCTCGAAGGTGCAAAAGACAAGTCAGGCACTGACGCAGTTGTTCTTCTAAAGAAGGCACTCGACAACGTGCGACCAACCGTTGAGGTTCGTTCACGTCGTGTTGGTGGCTCGACCTACCAGGTTCCAATCGAAGTGAAGTCACACCGTGCCAACACTTTGGCTATGCGCTGGTTAGTTAGCTATGCCAAGTTGCGCCGCGAAAAGACCATGACCGACCGCTTGATGAACGAGATTCTCGACGCATCAAACGGCCTAGGCGCAGCTGTGAAGCGTCGCGAAGACACTCACAAGATGGCTGAGTCGAACAAGGCATTCGCCCACTACCGCTGGTAAAAACCCTTTAGCAACACCCGAGCAGCACCCCTAAACATCCAGGAGATCACCGTGGCACAAGACGTGCTTACCGACCTAAACAAGGTTCGCAACATCGGCATCATGGCGCACATCGACGCCGGTAAGACCACCACCACCGAGCGCATCCTGTTCTACACAGGCATCACTCACAAGATTGGTGAGGTGCACGACGGTGCAGCGACCATGGACTGGATGGAGCAGGAGCAGGAGCGTGGAATCACTATCACCTCAGCTGCAACCACTTGCTTCTGGGACAAGAACCAGATCAACATCATCGACACCCCTGGTCACGTTGACTTCACCGTTGAGGTAGAGCGTTCACTTCGCGTTCTCGACGGTGCCGTTGCTGTGTTCGACGGCAAAGAGGGTGTTGAGCCTCAGTCAGAGACCGTATGGCGTCAGGCTGACAAGTACGACGTTCCTCGCATCTGTTTCGTAAACAAGATGGACAAGCTAGGCGCTGACTTCTACTTCACCGTAGACACCATCATCAAGCGTCTTGGTGCAAAGCCACTGGTTATTCAGATTCCAATCGGCGCAGAGGCAACATTCGAGGGAATGGTTGACATCGTAAAGATGAAGGCGCTGACCTACCGCGGCGACACCGAGATGGGTGCAAAGTACGAGGTTGAAGAGATTCCTGCTGACCTTGTAGAAAAGGCAAACCACTACCGCACAATTCTTCTTGAGACCGTTGCCGAATCTGACGAAGTTCTCATGGAGAAGTACTTCGGCGGCGAAGAGCTAACCGAAGCCGAGATCAAGGGTGCGATTCGCAAGATGACCATCAACTCTGAGCTCTACCCAATTCTTTGTGGCTCTGCCTTCAAGAACAAGGGTGTTCAGCCGATGCTCGACGCAGTTATCGACTACCTACCTTCACCGCTAGACGTTGCAGCTATCGTCGGTTCAAACCCTCGCGACGAAGAGCAGAAGATCACTCGCGAGCCAAAGGCTGACGGACCATTCGCAGCTCTTGCTTTCAAGGTTATGACTCACCCATTCTTCGGTCGCTTGACCTACATCCGTGTTTACTCGGGTAAGGCAGATGCCGGTGCACAGGTCATCAACTCGACCAAAGACCGCAAAGAGCGCATCGGCAAGATGTTCCAGATGCACGCCAACAAGGAAAACCCTGTTGACTTTGCAACCGCCGGACACATCTATGCAGTTATCGGCCTAAAAGACACCACCACTGGTGACACACTCTGCGACCCAGACAACCAGGTTGTTCTTGAGTCAATGACTTTCCCGAAGCCAGTTATCTCGGTTGCAATTGAGCCAAAGACCAAGGGCGACCAAGAGAAGCTAGGTCTCGCAATTCAGAAGCTTGCCGAAGAAGACCCAACCTTCCGCGTTGAGCACGACCACGAGACCGGCCAGACCGTTATCTCGGGAATGGGTGAGTTGCACCTCGACATTCTCGTTGACCGCATGCGTCGCGAGTTCAAGGTTGAGGCCAACGTTGGTAAGCCACAGGTTGCTTACCGCGAGACCCTAAAGCGTGCAGTCGACAAGTACGACTACACCCACAAGAAGCAGACCGGTGGTTCAGGTCAGTTCGCGAAGATTCAGATCAAGCTCGAGCCTATGGAGGTCGAGGGAGACAAGACTTACGAGTTCGTCAACGCCGTAACCGGTGGTCGCGTACCTCGTGAATACATTCCGTCTGTAGACGCCGGCATCCAGGATGCCATGCTCGTGGGAACCCTTGCCGGTTACCCAGTAGTAGGCGTCAAGGCAACTCTTCTTGATGGCGCATATCACGACGTTGACTCGTCTGAAATGGCCTTCAAGATCGCTGGATCGATCGCCTACAAAGAGGCAGCTCGTCTAGCAAACCCAACTCTGCTCGAGCCGTTGATGTCGGTCGAAGTTCGTACCCCTGAGGAATACATGGGAGACGTAATCGGTGACTTGAACTCACGACGCGGTCAGATTCAGTCAATGGACGACGCCTCGGGCGTCAAGGTCGTTACCGCCCTAGTTCCGCTGTCTGAAATGTTCGGTTATGTCGGTGACCTGCGCTCGAAGACTTCGGGCCGCGCGGTCTACTCGATGACCTTCGAGACCTACGCTGAGGTTCCAAAGGCTGTCTCCGATGAAATCGTTCAGAAAGCAAAGGGCGAGTAGTAGCATCCGCTGCTCTCTTCTAATAAGATAGAAATTCTGTAAATCCCAAATTCTGTCGGGTGCCAAAACGCCCGAGTGAACAACGAGTCCTGAGGAGGACCCATAATGGCAAAGGCGAAATTCGAGCGCACCAAGCCGCACGTCAACATTGGTACTATCGGTCACGTTGACCACGGTAAGACCACTTTGACTGCAGCTATCACCCGTGTGCTTCATGACAAGTACCCAACTCTTAACACCGCATCTGCGTTCGACCAGATCGACAACTCTCCTGAAGAGAAGCAGCGCGGTATTACCATCAACATCTCACACGTTGAGTACCAGACCGAGAAGCGCCACTACGCACACGTAGACGCTCCGGGCCACGCTGACTACATCAAGAACATGATCACTGGTGCAGCTCAGATGGATGGTGCGATTCTTGTAGTTGCAGCAACCGACGGCCCAATGCCTCAGACCAAGGAGCACGTGCTTCTTGCTCGTCAGGTTGGCGTTCCTTACATCGTTGTGGCTCTAAACAAGTCAGACATGGTTGACGACGCAGAAATCCTAGACCTCGTTGAGATGGAAGTTCGTGAACTTCTAAGCAAGTACGAGTTCCCTGGCGACGACGCTCCTGTAATCCAGGTTTCAGCTCTTAAGGCACTTGAGGGCGACGCAACTTGGGGTGCAAAGGTTCTCGAGCTCATGGATGCTTGCGACACCCACATCCCAGAGCCAACTCGCGAACTAGACAAGCCATTCTTGATGCCTGTTGAAGACGTTTTCACCATCACTGGTCGTGGAACCGTAATCACCGGCAAGATCGAGCGTGGCCAGGTCAAGGTTAACGACGAAGTTGAAATCGTTGGAATCCGCGACAAGCAGAAGACCACCGTTACCGGTATCGAAATGTTCCGCAAGCTACTCGACTATGCAGAGGCTGGCGAGAACGTAGGTCTATTGCTACGTGGAACCAAGCGTGAAGATGTAGAGCGTGGCCAGGTTGTTGTAAAGCCTGGTTCGATCACACCTCACACCGGCTTTGACGCAAACGTCTACATCCTTTCAAAGGATGAGGGTGGCCGTCACAACCCGTTCTACGCAAACTACCGCCCACAGTTCTACTTCCGTACCACTGACGTGACTGGTGTTATCACCCTTCCTGCAGGTACTGAAATGGTTATGCCAGGCGACACCACCGAAATGGCAGTCGAGCTAATTCAGGCGATTGCTATGGAAGAGGGTCTACGTTTCGCTATCCGTGAGGGTGGCCGCACAGTAGGTGCAGGAACCGTAACCAAGATCACCAAGTAACTCAGTTACTTAGTTCTTTTAGAAATCCCTCGGCTTCGGCCGGGGGATTTCTTTTTGTCCGGCGAAAATTCACTTGCTAACAGATTTGTTTACTTGAATAACAGCAGGTGTATTCGAAAAGATGGAAGCATGACTAACACAACTCCTGCGGCGGCCCCTGCGAAAGCAGCCAAGCCCGCCAAGCCAGCTAAGGCTGCAAAACCAACCACCCCAAAGAAGCCAGCAGCGCCGAAGAAGCCAGCGAAGCCAGTAGACCCGGCCAAGGCCGCGGCGAAGAAGGCCAAGAAGGCTGTAACCAAGACCACCAAGAAGGTAGCCACCAAGGTTGCCAAGAAGGTAGTCAAGAAGGCCGCACCGAAGAAGCCAACTGCCAAGAAGGCTGTTGCAAAGGTGGTCAAGAAGGCCGTAAAGAAGGCTGCACCAAAGAAGCCAACTGCCAAGAAGGCCGTTGCCAAGGTCGTCAAGAAGGCCGTGAAGACCGCCGTCAAGAAGGCCGCCCCAAAGAAGTCTTCAAAGGGCAAAAAGAAGTAATTCTCAAACTCGAAAGTGATCCCTCGGCTTCGGCCGGGGGATTTCTTTTGCCCGTGGCGGGTTAGCTCAAGCGCTGCCCGAACCTAAAGGTGTTGCCATCGGGGTCGCGCAGCCAGAATTCTCGAGTTTGCCAGGTTTGGTCTTGGGCGGTGGTGCCGGCCAGCTCGGCCAGCTGGTCTATCGAATCGGTCCAGAAATAGACCACAACCGGCCCAATGCCGTCACCCCGGCTCTCGCTGAGGTGCAGTTCGTGGCCATTTGGGTCGCTGATAGAGGCATATCTCAGGCCGCCATTATTGGGGTCGTGAACCCAGTTTTGGGTGAATCCGACTTTGGCCAACAGCTCAACGGTTGGCTCGATTTTGGTTACCGGAACCACCGAAACGACTGATTTGATCATGAGTTGAGCCTAGGAGCCCATCCGTGAAGAAAAGCGCTAAATATCTGGTTTTCTGCCAGATTTAATTTGCTTTGCCTAGCAACCCTGTGGCAAGATTGGAAAGTTCGTGAGTCGTCGCGCTATCTGGCGTGAACCACTGCAGGCATTTGTGAACAGATTCGTCTGGGCCGGCCGCAGCTGAACAGAAATGTATTCGATCTAGCGTT
>Ga0208463_1000272_pt1 | contig 13285 bp, 9 predicted proteins | sample LakMenEpi09Jul08_FD_150752 | JGI IMG/M metagenome (GOLD analysis project Ga0208463, IMG submission 150752) | Freshwater microbial communities from Lake Mendota, WI - 9JUL2008 deep hole epilimnion (SPAdes) | ecosystem: Environmental > Aquatic > Freshwater > Lake > Epilimnion/Euphotic zone ... | reverse complement strand
TTTGCCTCACCTGTGTGCGCCGACATCGCCGCCGATGACGAGACGACATGAGCCGGAGTAGCAACACCAGCAAAACGCACGACGAATTCACCCAAGGTGCGAACATGCTCACGGCTGACCATGTTGTCAGCGCCTACCAAGCCCAATTCCCGCAGGGTCCACACCGTGGAAGCTGGTAATTCATTGACGGAAAGGCGCTCGGACACAGCCAAAGACAGTACCCGCTATTGCATGAATAACTATGTAGCGAATGCAAGACGCGCTATTCCATACACGTTTCTACTTCGATGGAGGCCAGTAATAGAGAACGACCAAGGTTGTTCCTCCCGGCAATTCACCATCTGGTGCATACATTTTGTTCTTAGCAAGGGCGCTTGGGGATTCGAGGATGACCCCGACAAAGGCGTCTTCGTCATTTGGCGATTGGAACCATTGGGGAGCCTTCGTGGGGTCTTTGTCATTCGATTCACTGAAGGCATAACCGTTCTTCGTCAGTTGTCGAGACACCGTTTGAAAAACTGATGTCGTTGAGCCAGGCATCGCCTTGTATTGAGTGAATGCGTCAACAGAGTCAAACGAGAAGTAATAGTTGCCCAGCTCCGTATCAACAGAAGTTCCGCCGATGTTGGCCACCGCGCCGCTCCACCATGATGGTTGTGCGACAGGGACATCGGGTTTGCACACAGTCCCCTCCTTCGGCAGTTGCTTCTTGGTGAAGACAAGCCCTGCGATCTTTGCGACACAGCGAGATTCTGTGACTTGCCCATGTCCTTCGCCAGTGAACGTCACAAGTGTTGCGTTCTTACCCATATTGGAGGTCATCTCTTCCGACCATCGGAAGGGAGTTGCAGGATCATTCTTTCCGCCGATGATAACGATCGGTGCATCGCCAGAAAATGCGACATCCAAGATCTCTTGTTCCAGGAACACCTTCTCGCAATACTGCTCTTCAAGATCAGAAGCTTCAACATTGCGATAAAACGTCGGTGAAATAGCTTTCAGTTTTTTCAGAAGTTCTTTACCGTTCTTTACTTCTTGCATATTGAAGCCACTTGCACACCCAATGATCGGAAAGGCATCGGTTTCAGTGTTGTACGAACCATCAGAATCACGTCCGTTGGAAAGATCGGCCATTTCTTGCAGGTCATCAACCTCGCCCTTTTCTGCACTGTGCAATGCATCTGCAAGCGATGACCACCAGGAGTCTCCGTACATGGCGAAGGAAGTTGCTGTACGCATGACCGCAGCGTTCACTTCCCGTCCATCTGATGCGACAATGGATTCTTTATCAAGCTGATCATTGAGAAGAACCCATGCACCCCGTATGTCATCTGACTTAAAAGCGCAATTGTTTTTGGACTCCTCACACCACTTCATCCAATTCTGAAATGCCTTTTCAAAACCTTCAGCCTGAGTCATATTTTCTTGTTCGGGAGTATCGCCCTGTGGGTCAAAAGCAGAATCTAGAACCATTGCTTCGACGCGGTCAGGAAACAAGGTGGCATAGATGCCGCCGAGGTACGTTCCGTACGAAATTCCGAGAAAGTTCAACTTCTCAAAACCCATTCCGGCACGGATGAGGTCCATGTCCCTAGCGATGAACTCAGTTGTGTAATTCAACATCGCATCGCCGTACTTCGTGCCGCATGAGGTATCCCATCTGTCGACTTTCTCGAAGATTGTTTTCTCCGATGCGTTATCCGGTGTGTAATCGACATAGAGAGCCTGATCACGCTCTTTGTCGGAGATGCATTTCAAGCCCCCGGAGCGATCAACGCCCCGGGGATCGAAACCAACGAGGTCAAATGAACTCAGGCCAAGGTCTTCCACGAGATCGCGACCGCTCCCTGTGATCAAGTCAAAACCGGATGACCCGGGACCACCGGGGTTGGTGAGAATGATGCCCTTGGCCTTTCCCTCACTTGCGGGAAAGCGCACTAACGCGATCTCGATGGACTTGTCGCCGGCATTGCGGTAGTCGAGTGGCACGGTGACCAAGCCACACTCAAAAGGCACTGCAGGCGCATCCTTGCCTTCGCATGTCGACCACTCGATGGTTTTCTCGAATGAACTCACATCATCGACAGGAGCTGCCGTACCGGAATCTGAAGAACCACAGCCCACCAAAGTGGCCAGCAAAGCCAATGAAATAGCCATCTTGGTTGCTTTACGGGACTTTCTCATGGCCTACCTACTAACTCCGGGACGTTTTCGTCCTTGATAACACACCCGTCCGTCAAGGCGGATTCCCCATAAATATGACTGGTTTTGTCAGGTATTGGCTAGCCTAAATTTCTATGCAGTTCCCCGTCAATCTCAACCTGGTCGGACGCCCTGTTCTCGTGGTCGGCGGCGGACGCATTGCATTCCGCAAAGTGCAACAACTTCTTGCCGCTGGTGGCGATGTCACTGTTCTCGCACCGCAGATCATCGAAGAGTTCAACGACATCCCCGTCACTCTCATTCATCGCGAGTACGCAACCGGTGACGCCGCACAGTTTCGACTCGTCATAACCGCAACAGGCAACACTCCTGTTGACCAAGCCATCTTTGATGAGTGCGAAGAACTCGGCATCTGGGTCAACAGTGCTGACGACCCACAGCGTTGCTCCTTCACTCTTCCTGCCGCATTTCGCCGCGGCCCCGTGATGGTCACGGTGTCCACCGGTGGTGCGAGCCCCGCTCTGGCATCATTCCTTCGTTCTGAATTGGAACAACTCATTGGAGAAGAGTTCGTCGAGGTTGCTGCATCACTTGCAGCACAGCGTGCGCAGTTTCATTCCAATGGCATCTCCACCGAAGATGTTGATTGGAAGCCCATCATTCGCGAGGCATTGCAGCAATCAGCAATTGAGTGCCCGCATCTCATGCAATCGCTTGCTCCGGTTGAGGCAACAGCATGACCGTTCATCTCGTTGGCGCTGGTCCTGGTGACCCTGAACTTCTCACAGTGAAAGCTGCACGTCTCATTGCGCAAGCTGATGTGATCGTGCACGACTACTTGTCGAATAGCTCCATTCTTGAAATGGCAAAGCCAGGCACAGAGTTCATTGACGTTGGCAAGAAGCCTGGTAACCCCACACCACAAGAACTCATCAACTCATTGTTGGTGCATCTCGGTAGTCAACACCTCAATGTGGTGCGCCTCAAGGGCGGCGACCCATTCGTGTTCGGTCGCGGCGGCGAAGAAGCACAAGCTCTGATGGAAGCACGCATTCCGTTCACTGTTGTTCCTGGCATTACCTCTGCAGTTGGTGTTCCTGCAGCAGCAGGTATTCCCGTGACACATCGCAATGTCTCCCCCGCTTTCACTGTGGTCACTGGCCATCGTGAATCCGGTGGATCGTCTGCGATTGAGTGGGAAGCACTCGCCAAAGTGGGCGGAACCATTGTCGTTCTGATGGGTGTGTCTGAACGTGCCATCATCGCCCAACGCCTCATGGATGGTGGCTTGTCTGCCGATACTCCGGTTGCCGCTGTGCGCTGGGGAACACGCACAGAACAACACACCACGCGCACCACATTGTGTGAACTACACGCAGCTGCGTTGAAAGCCCCAAGCACCATCGTTATCGGTGCGGTTGCCGCATATGAATTCATCTCTGGCGTTCACGTTGACGCGATTGCAGCAGGTCAGTAATGCGTCGCTCTATTGATGTTGTACAGATTGAAATGGGCGACATGCCTGAAGGTCTCGATGATGCAACACCTGTGGCATGGACCGTTGCAGTCAGCGATGACTACGACGACGCCGAGCCACGCGTGCAACTCACAGTCGAGCGCATTGGCGAGGCCGGCGAAGGTCTCGTCGCCCATCTAAGCGCAACGAATGCTCGTCGATTACGTAAGGCCCTCGCGGATGCTCTCCGCGAAGTGGGCGAACCAACCGAATAAGCCACTAAATACAGCGCCGAATCACTCTCTGAACTAACGAAACATCTCACACAAGGAACATGGATATGACAACCATCCCAGCAAACCCAGCAATTGCACCCGCGCCGTTTCCACGCGATCTCTACGAAGAGCAGATGCGTGACATCGCACGCTTTGAGATTGCGATTGATCAGTTCTTGAAGGGCGACATCAGCGACGATGTGTTCCGCGTCATGCGTTTGAACAACGGCATCTACGGACAGCGCCAAGGCGGCACGAATCAGATGATTCGTATCAAGTTGCCCGCCGGTTCCATCACACCAGAGCAATTTGACGTGATGGCCGATCTTTCCGTCGAGTATTCGCGCGGTTGGGGACACATCACCACTCGCCAGAACATTCAGTTCCACTTCGTTGAACTTCGCAACATCCCTGCAGTGCTTCGTCGTATCGCAGACGTCGGGCTCACCTCGCGTGAAGCATGTGGCGACACCGTGCGCAACGTGATGGCCTGCCACCTTGCTGGCGCATGCCCGTACGAGAAGATCGACGTGACACCGTGGGCCGAAGCAACATTCCGCCACTTCGTACGTAACCCATTGGGTCAGCGTTTGCCTCGCAAGTTCAAGGTGAACTTCTCTGGTTGCTCTACCGACTGCGGTCAGGCAATGTTCAACGACGTCGGAGTTGTTGCAACGACTCGCACGCGCGAAGACGGCAGCATCGAACCAGGTTTCCGTATCTACATCGCTGGCGGTCTTGGTGCCACACCACACCCAGCGCTTGCACTGGAAGACTTCACATCTCGCGAAGACCTCTTGCCCACCATCGAAGCCACATTGCGCGTGTTCGAACAGACTGGTAATCGCGATAACAAGTTGCGTGCGCGTCTCAAGTGGGTTGTTGATCAACTCGGTATTGATGAAGTGCGTCGTCGCGTCATCAAGATTCGTCACACACTGCCCGCATCCAGCACATGGCCCGGCGGCATTCCACCCGAAGTCATTGCTGCAGGTGATGCCGCAGCCGGTCGTCTTCTTGAAGGCGAAGTGTCACAAATCGGTCAAGGTGTTCGCGTTGAGTTGAACAGCAGTGACCCATTCCGTCGTTGGGAGAACGCCAGCGTGATTCGCGGTGCAGCAAACGGCACAGTGTCTGCACTGGCCTACGCCGCACTCGGCGACATCACCGCTGATCAATTCCGCGGTCTCGCAGCGATTCAGCGCCACTTCCAAAGCGATGTGCGCCTCACGAACCGTCAGAACGTGGTGTTCCGCGGCTTGCAGCCAGATCAGATGCGCGAACTCTACGACCGCCTCGATGCCATCGGCATGGCACGTCCTGGTGCAGAACTTGCACGTGACGTGGTTGCTTGCCCTGGTGCAGACACATGCAATATCGCAGTCACACAGTCACGTGGTTTGGCTAGCGCTATTGGTGAGAAGTTGGAAGAAGAAGGCCTCGCAGAAGTCGGCGGCGTTCGCATCAACATCTCTGGTTGCACCAACAGTTGCGGACAGCACCATGCGAGCGACATCGGTTTCTTTGGCGCAGAGCGTCGAGCACACGGCAAGTCATTGCCTGGTTACCAAATGCTTCTCGGCGGCTATGTCGGCGAAGAGCAGATTCACTTTGGCGAGAAGGCTCTTCGTCTTCCTGCGAAGAACGCACCCGAAGGTGCGGTGCGTGTGATTCGTCGTTTCAACGATGAGCGCACTGCCGGCGAAACCTTCCAAGGGTGGTTGGCTCGTAGTGGTGGCGCAACAGCTGTTGCCGATGGTCTTCGTGACCTCGACAATGTGCCGATGCCAGACGATGATCCTGATTTCTTCGTGGATTACGGCGAGACCGGACCATTCACTGGTGAAGTCGGCGAATCAGAATGCGCTGTCTGATCTATTTCGTGATCTGAACGGACACCCTCTGAGTCGATTTACGACTGGGGATTCATTACTGCGATCTGGGCGACCAAAGTTGTCTCTTCCCACGCTGCTTTGGTCTCGTCATCATGTGTTAAGTCGATCAAAATGCGACCAAACACGGATGTAAGAATCCAGTGCGCGATACCGAGGACGGGGGCCGTAGGCGAGATCCAGCCACGTTCGATCGCCAACTCGAGAGTCTCTGCCAATTTCTCTGCAGCTTCGCGTTGTGTCTCACCAACGAACTGTGCAAGGGCTGGAATGCCTTGTGCGGCGACCAAAGTTGCAGCACGCCTTTGACGCGAAACTTCTCCTGCACTTTTTCCTGACGTAGTAACCAAGAGACGTAGGAATTCAGTTGCCGATTGGTCTTCAGAGGCATTTTCAACAAAGAGCCGAAAGATTCGGTTGTTCTCCTCAATCTGCTGAGTCACAGTTTTCATCTCGACAGCAGCGATGATGCCATCACGGCTTCCAAAGTGGTGATACGCGGAGCTTTTTGAGATTCCGGCAGCATCCAGTACTCGTGATAACTGGAACTTCACCGCACCGACCTCGTTGAGTTCACGTTCGGCAAACTCCAACAGACGATCCATCGTCTCGCGCCCATCTACGCGTGTCGGCCGTGGCTCTGTCATGAACAGAGATGTTATGCGCTTCAAAGTCGGTCCCTCGTGATTCACCCCTATCCATTATCCAGTGGCAGAATGAACCCCATGAGCGGGGCAATTCGGGTCATCGACCATCTATGGAATGAGCACACCAGTGTCATCGTGGCCGCTCGCGATGACATCTTGTTCGTCCCCTACATCGGCCCATCACTGTGCACTGCAGACGAATTCGATGATTTCCGCATCGACCCCAGGTTTTTTGCGCGCGGCATTGTTGGCGGCGGACTCGACATCGAGGTCACTCCTGCTCTCATTGCGTTGCCGTCGCAGGGATGGAGTGGCACGCCTGGCCTTGAAGTCTCACGCGATGGTGTGCTTCTCCCTCTCGATCTTCGAGTAGCCGAGACCTCGTGGGATAAAGGAATTGATGAGCTGTGTTGTGTGCTGACTGATGCAACACACAACGTTGGTGTGGAAGTTCTTCTCTCTCTCAAAGAGACCAATGTCTTCACCATTGACGCGACCGTGAAGAACTTGTCTGATGGAACTCTTGCAATCAGTACCGCTCACTTCAATGTTCCTGTTGGTGACCACGCCGCAGAAGTCATGACCCTTGGTGGACGTCACGCAATGGAAGCAGTCCAGCAACGCACACCATGGGAACGCGCACGCATCTCTCTTGAGAACCGCAGTGGCCGCACGTCTCACGAACAGCTCGGAGTTGTGTTTGCAGGAACCTCCGGGTTCACCGAACAAACCGGCGAGGTATGGGGTGTGCATCTTGCATGGAGCGGAAACTTTCGCATCATGTGTGATGGCGTGACCGATACACGCAAAACCATTCAGATAGGTGAGTTGCTACAGCCGAACGAAGTAGTTGTGCCGCCAGCTGAGTCGTATGCGTTCCCCCGCGCTGTTGTGTCGTACTCACGCAACGGGCTTAGCGAATGTTCGCAGAACTTTCATGAGTACATCCGCAGTCGTCAGCCACACATCCAACGCCCTGTTGTTCTCAACACATGGGAAGCGGTGTACTTCAATCATGACCTCGAAACTTTGAGTGCACTCGCAACGACGGCAGCCGAAGTGGGTATCGAACGTTTCGTTTTGGATGACGGTTGGTTTAACGGACGACGAAACGACACTGCTGGTCTTGGCGACTGGTACGTGGACGAATCAGTATGGCCACAAGGCCTGAATCCCATCATCTCTCACGTCCGTTCATTGGGAATGGAGTTCGGCTTGTGGTTTGAACCAGAGATGGTGAACCCGAATAGCGACCTCTTCCGTGCACACCCCGAGTGGGCGCTAGACGGTGCACTCGCCCACCCCATTCTCGGACGCAACCAACTTGTTCTTGATCTCTCACGAGCCGATGTTCGCGAGTATCTCTTCCAACGCATTGATGCATTGCTCAGCGAATACGAGATCGCTTATGTCAAGTGGGATCACAATCGGCCACTCATTGGTGGTGCATCGCATCAGCAGACCCAGGGGTTCTATGCACTGCTTGATCAATTGAATCAGCGCCATCCGAATGTCCAGTTCGAATCGTGTGCCTCTGGTGGTGGCCGCATCGACTTCGGTGTCGCTGATCAGGTGAATCGGTTTTGGGCCAGCGACTCCATCGACGCACTTGACCGCTTAGAGATTCAAAAGGGCCTGTCCACGTTCATTCCCATCGAAATGTTGGGTGGTCACATTGGGTCACCCACATGCCACACCACCGGACGCAAGCATGCATTGTCATTCCGCGCTGCAACAGCTCTCTTCGGATGGCTCGGAGTCGAGTGGAATCTCCTCACTCTCACTGACAAAGAGAAGAACGCTCTGCAGTCCGCTATTGCCTTCTATAAACAGAATCGTGCGTTCCTTCACTCAGAAACATTCGTGCGCGTCGATCACCCCGATGCTTCCATTGATGTTCGTGGCGTGTACTCACCCAGTGGTGACGGTTTGTTCTCTGTGGCCCGACTGCACAGTGGCCCGAGCAACCACTCAGCACCGCTTCGTTTCCCCATGTTGAAAGATGCAGGAGAACTGACGGTTGAAGTCATTCATCTCGGCGCACCACGTTGGGCACTGCTTCGTGCACTACCGCAATGGATCACCGACTCACCCAGCACAATGTCGGGCACACTGCTCGCCAATGTTGGGCTCCCGATGCCGTCGCTCCTTACCGAATCGTCATTCCTTATTCGTTTCAGCCAGGCAGTGCATTCATGACTCGTGAATTTCGTTTCGATCCGTTCACGGAAACGTCAGTGCATATCGTGGCTGACCGACAGAACCGTCCGAATCTTCCATCGTCAGGATGCCCATTTTGTGTGGGCGGTTTAGAAGCACCCGAACCATATTCGGTTCGTACATTTCCGAATCGCTGGCCCGCGCTAGAGGCCGGATATTGCGAAGTCGTGTTGTATTCACCACAGCATGATGCACGCCTCTCCACACTTTCTACGGAGAACATCGCCGAGCTTGTCGATCTGTGGGCGCAGCGGACCACCGCATTGCAGGCGTTACCCAATGGCGAATGTGTTGTCATTTTCGAAAACAACGGTGCTGAGATTGGTGCAACAATCCCCCATCCACATGGGCAGATCTACGCATTCGACCATGCACCGCAACGAGTAGCTGCACAACTCAAGAACAGTTGGGCTCCCGATGCTGGCCCCGGTGATCGACTCATCCTCGAACGCGATGGGTGGCGCGTATGGGCTGAATACGCCGCAGTACACCCAGTGACTATTCGTCTGGCGCCCATCCATCGTGTTGCAGATCTTCCGTCTCTTTCGCCAGAACTACGACAATCGCTCGCACCAGTACTGCATGAGGTCTTTTCTGCACTGGACAATCTGTTCGATGACCTTCCCCCCTACATGATGTGGTGGAATCAAGCACCACGTTCGCACAGTGAATGGCCCGATGCTTGGCTCAACATGGAAATCATTTCGCCTTGGCGCGCAAACGGTGTGCCCCGTTACATCGCTGGCGTCGAAGTAGCAACGGGTGAATACTTCAACCCCGTCGATCCCGCAGATGTCGCTCGTCGACTCCGCGATGCAATGAGCTCATGAAGTCGATGTCACCAGGGCGCGTCAATCTGATTGGCGATCACACTGATTACACAGGCGGACTCGTGTTCCCCATGGCTATTGATCGTTGGACGGTCTGTGAAGGTGAGATCACTGACGATGCCATCACCATGACATCGGATGACCTCGATGGCACTGTGCAAATTCCACTGGGTTCGCCGTTCAGTTCACAAATCCAGCCGTCATGGGGTCGATACATCTCTGCTGTTGCATCACTTGTCAGCCCTGCGCGTGGAGTTAGTGCGAACCTTTCCACCACCATCCCTGTGGGTGCCGGCTTGTCATCGAGTGCGGCGTTGGAACTCGCGGTGGCGTACGCGCTGAACGACACTCTGCAGCCCACCGAGTTGGCGCTACTGATGCAAAATGCCGAACAGCTTGCCACTGGCGTTCCCACCGGCATTATGGATCAACTCTGCATCGCAACAGCGCGTGAAGGAATGGGAACACTGATTGATTGCGAGTCGTTCGCCGTGACACATATTCCGATTCCGACTGATGTTGAGTTCGTTGTTCAATTCATTGCGCACCGCACGCTGGAAGGTTCTGAGTACGCCGACCGTGTTCGTGAATGTGCTGGTGCAGAAGCGGTGATTGGGCCACTGAGGCATGCAACGCTCAATGACGTTTCAAGAATTGAGAACGAGACAATTGCGCGACGTGCACGCCATGTTGTTTCCGAGAACATGCGCGTTCTTGATTTCACGCAAGTATTGTCCACTGGCGACTACTCCACCGCAGGGAAACTCATGCGCGATAGTCACGAAAGCTTGTCTGCGGACTTTGCAGTATCGACACCACAGATGGATGCTGTTGTTCGTGCCTTATGTGAGACACCAGGCGTGTACGGATCACGTATGACTGGTGGCGGGTTTGGCGGTTGCGTTGTCACGATGTGCACACCCGGAACTGAACTTGACGGTTGGCGCGTGCGACCCGTGGGTGCAGCAGAACGAATCAGTTAACGCTGTGACACCACGTACGCGAATGTGTACGTACCCGGCGCAATGCGGTACCGCTCAAGAGTGTCGGGCCCGCAACTTGCTGTTCCTAGTCCACGATGCGCAATGTCGACATGAACTGTTAGTGCACGACGGCGCGTGAGTTCTGTTTGGTCATTCGCCGCATACAAATCGTCGGCCGTGTGATGGATCGCACTCATATGCAATGTGCATGCATCGCTTTCAATACGCAACACATCACCAGATTGCGGATCAATCAGTTCCATCCAACGACAATCTGTACGCAGACCAAACTCTTGAGGCACGAGATATGGCAACTCATCGGGCGCACTTTCCCAGACTCCCAGCATCGCGGATGCTTTTCGATCGGGATAATTCTCGTGTGGCCCGTTGCCGTAGTAACGCAGTTGAGTGAACCGCGATGGCACATCAAAGGTCGCACCGATACGTGGAAGGTCTGCCAATTCCTCAGGAACAACAACCGTGTGCACATAACGCACGGAACCATCAGTGCGCTCTTCCACTTTTGTTGTGCTCGACACAACATCTGCATTGTCTGTCGGAATACCTTGACCCAACCAACGCTCAAGTGACCGCCCAAAGCCCTGCCACAGGTGAGGCATCATCTTGAAACCGTCGTTGTCCACTGCAGCGCGCCACACAGTCACGCGTGGAGACACCTTCGGAGTATCGCCTTGTTCTTTTCGAACTGGCACTCGTGCTGGCTTCTGGGACTTCAGAACAACTTGATCCCAAGCGACAACATGACCCTTTGGTGCCCACGGTGTTGCCTTCTTCAGCGACCAGGTCACTGATACAAACGCTTCTCCGCAGTTCGCAGGAATCGTGGCCGGCAATGCAATATCCACCAAAGAATCCGGAGCGACGTGCGGAACCGCAAGAATGCCCGACCGCTTCGAGACGCCATCAACAATCAGTTCCCAACGAGCTTCCATGCTGGAAAGATCCGAGAACCATTGGTGATTACGAATGCGCAGCTGTGGCGCAGTCTTCGAGCCGGCCTTAGTGACCCACACCGGTCGATGCACCCATGCAAGTTCGCGCATGGCTGGGTGAGGCGTCAAATCTGAATGCACTAATCCGTCAGCAACAAAGTTGCCGTCATTGGGTACATCACCGAATTGACCACCGTATGCGAACCGCTTGGACCCATTAGGCAACTTTTGCGTCAACCCGTGGTCTTTCCACTCCCACACAAAACCACCTTGCAGACCAGGTGTGTTTTCAAATGCGTTCCAATAGTCCGACAACGAACCATTGCTGTTTCCCATTGCATGGCTGTATTCACACATGATGAGAGGACGTTTGCCAACACTGTTTTTTCCGTATTCGACAATTGCGTCGATCGGTGCATACATCGGACACACAACATCGGTGGCGGCTATCCCGCCTGTATCCCAGCCGGCATGAAACACTGCGGGTTCGTAATGCAATGGGCGCGACGGGTCTACAGAACGAATCCATCCTGCTGCTGCATCGTGCACGGCACCGTAGCCAGCCTCATTCCCGAGTGACCACATGATGATGCTCGGATGATTTCTATCGCGCTCCACCATCCGACTGATACGTGACATCCAGGTATCGCGATACCGCGGGTCGTGACACAAGCTTGTGTTCCATGCGTGACTTTCCGCATTCGCTTCGTCAACCACATACAGACCCAACTCATCGCATAGGTCGAGAAAGCGCGAATCGTTTGGATAATGCGAGCATCGCACTGCGTTGACATTGTGTTGCTTCATGAGCAGCAAATCGGCACGCATATCTTCAACACTGACAGCCTTGCCCTTTTCAGGGTGGTGGTCATGGCGATTCACGCCACGAATCATGACCTTCTTCCCATTAATCAGTAATGAGTTTCCGGAGATGCGAACAGCGCGAAAGCCAGTGACGACAGAGACAACTTCTGTCACTTCGTCATTCGGGTCAATCAATTCGAGAACGACCCGATACCGCTGTGGGTTTTCCGCACTCCACAGCTCAATGTCATCAACATTCCATTTCCGAAACTTGGCGACATGTCCTTCAAAGACATACGGCATGTCAAACCAGGCGACTTCGCTTGAACGAGGTGGGCCAACTTTCTTACCCGACATCGTTTCTAACTGCGCACGCACCATCCACCCAGGTTGAAGTGTCGCTCCAGCAGGAACAGATATCTTCACGTCAATGTTGAGTGTTCCGGTGCCATTCTTCAGAACTCCCGCATTGACATGTGCATCATCAAGAGCAATCAGTGCTTGCGATCGAAGAAAAACTTCACGATGAAGCCCAGCCATCCACCACTGATCTTGGTCTTCAAGATGGCTCTGCGCAGAGAAACGACACACAATGATTGCGAGGTCATTCTTGCCAGAGACCAATGCATCAGAGATGTCGTATTCGCTCGGTAGACGGCTATCTGTTCCGTACCCGATGAATTCACCATTGAGATACACCATGTGCACGCTCTCGGCGCCACCGATATGAAGAATCGTGCGACGCTTCTTCCACGGCGCGGCGATTGAGAACGTTGTTCGATGCACTGCAGTTGCAACGGTGGATGGAAGAGATGGTGGACGACCCTGCCATGGCATTTGGACATTGGTGTAGTGCGGAAGATCACCAAGGCCCGCAAGTGTCCAGTTACCCGGAACAGAAATCTTTGACCACTTATCGGTATCACTTGTCAGCGACGCAGCAGTTACTTGGGAGACATCTTCGAAACGCTTGATCTTCCAGGTGCCATCAAGACTTTTGAACCACGGACTGTGTTGGCGATCATCAACACGAGCAGTGGCGACATCTGCAAAAGGCACAAG
>Ga0208463_1000265_pt1 | contig 13527 bp, 15 predicted proteins | sample LakMenEpi09Jul08_FD_150752 | JGI IMG/M metagenome (GOLD analysis project Ga0208463, IMG submission 150752) | Freshwater microbial communities from Lake Mendota, WI - 9JUL2008 deep hole epilimnion (SPAdes) | ecosystem: Environmental > Aquatic > Freshwater > Lake > Epilimnion/Euphotic zone ... | reverse complement strand
ATTGCCGAACCGTTTCACGATGATGAAAGCATCGCTGAGCAAGAAATGTTTGCCGACTATGGTCGCATGATCATCGAAATGCAGATGCATGTGCAGGCTCAGTCAGTGCAAGAAGGTATTGCCATCGCACTAAAGGCAGTCACTAAAGCGCTAAACAGCGCTAAGCGACAAGCGCCATGGGTGAATGCTGAGGTCGGCTCGGTTACCGCTGGCCAACTGGCTGCCGCATGACGGTTGTTCGCGCTCTACAACACGATGACTTCGATGCGTGGCTTCCGCTTTGGAAGGGCTACCTAGAGTTCTACGAGACCGAACTTGAAGACGAAATCACGCGCCACACTTTTGAACGACTGATTGACACATCCATCGACATGTTCGGCGCTCTCGCTCTAAACGATGATGGCGAAGCGATTGGCATGGTGAACTGGCTAACTCATCCGGGCACATGGTCGCGCGGCCAATACGTTTATCTTGAAGATCTCTACGTCTCTGCCGCTGCTCGCGGCACTGGCGCGGGTCGAGCGCTAATTGAACACGTGCAAGCATGGGCGGAGGCTGCCGGTGCCACCAAGGTCTATTGGCTTACTGCCGATTCCAACAAAACTGCCCAGCAGCTATACGACCGGTTGGCTACCAAGACTGGGTTCATTCACTACCAGATTGATAAGTGACCCTCGAAGTTAGCCGCAAAGTAAAAAAGAGCCTGAAAATCAGGCTCTTTTTTGCTTTCGCGCGGTGACGGAGGGATTTGAACCCGAGCATCGCGTTTAGCGGCGAAGTTATCGCCGCTGCGATGCGAGACCGCCAGAAACTTGTGATTTGGATTTACCGATGGGGAGCGAGAGACCCCGACGGCATCCGCAAAGTAAAAAAGAGCCTGAAAATCAGGCTCTTTTTTGCTTTCGCGCGGTGACGGAGGGATTTGAACCCTCGGTGCGCTTTCACACACACTTGTTTTCGAGACAAGTACCTTCGGCCGCTCGGACACGTCACCGTTGGATAGGTTAGCAGAACGAGCGGGTTGGGTAAATTGCGAACTTAGTCGCGACGAGCCTCGAAGAACGTGCGCAACTGCGCAGAACATTCGGCCTCGAGCACCCCACCGATAACCTCAGCAGGTGCGCCTAACCGCGCATCACGGATCACGTCATACAGCGAACCGGATGCGCCCACGCGAGCATCCCACGCGCCAAATACAACGCGACCAATGCGTGCGGCCACGATTGCACCGGCACACATGACGCAGGGTTCGAGAGTTACAACCAGCGTGCAGTCTTCGAGGCGCCAGTCTTGTCGTTCTGCTGCAGCGCGACGAATGGCGACAATCTCAGCGTGAGCTGTTGGGTCACTGTCGGCTTCGCGTTCGTTGTGCCCGCGCGCAATAACTTCACCGTCGGCAGAAAGTATGAGCGCACCAACCGGAACATCTTCACCAGAATCAGCAGCTTCGGCAATTGCCTCGCGCATGAGTTCTTCGTAGTTCACGAGTGCACCAGGTTAGTCGGCGAGACCGTAGAGGCGATCGCCTGCGTCGCCGAGACCGGGAACGATGTATCCGTGTTCGTTAAGTTTTTCGTCAAGCGCACCCAAAACGATTTTCACGTCTTTGCCGTGCACGTGTGCTTCGACCGCTGCTAAACCTTCTGGTGCACCAAGCAAACAAATTGCGGTGACATCGGTTGCACCGCGCTGAAAAACGTAATCGATTGAGTCGATTAGTGTTCCACCGGTGGCGAGCATCGGGTCGATGATGAAAACCTGTCGGTTGGTTAGGTCATCTGGAAGTCGGTTGGCATAGGTGTATGGCTGCAGCGTTTCTTCGTTGCGCTTGATGCCCAAGAAACCAACTTCGGCGGTTGGCAAGAGTTTGACGATTCCCTCGAGCATGCCCAGGCCGGCGCGAAGAATCGGGATGATGATCGGGCGCGGGCGGCTGAGCTTCACTCCGTCTGCCGAGGTGACCGGGGTTTCGACCACAACTTTGTCGACTCGCACGTCGCGAGTTGCCTCGTAGGCGAGCAGTGTCACGAGCTCTTCGACCAGCTGGCGAAAGACCGGCGAGGGCGTGTTTTTGTCTCGCAGGACTGTGAGCTTGTGGGTGATGAGTGGGTGGTCGGCTATGTGAACGCGCATGGCTCAAATCTATCGCTGATAGTTTTCTGAAAATCGGTTTGACAGGTGCCCGATTCGTGCCTAATGTTTTCTCTAATGACTAACAGCACTTTGACCCAGACATCATTGGTGGCCACTGCCCCAATGATGATGTGTGCTGCTATGTGCATGCATATGTGTCGCTAACCGCACAAGACCCAAGGTCTAAGGCCCAAGAGCCAGCCCGTTAGCAAAGACACCAGCAACCCGACAAACGCACGTGATTCGTGCACATCGAGCAAACACATGCACACCTAGTCAAAGGATCAAACAAATGACCATCGCAAACCTGCAGGATTTTCGCACCAAGTCAGCAACCCCAGCCAGCGCGGCGACCAGCAGCCTAATCGCCGTTCCGGTCGAGACCGAAGCCCGCGGCTTCGCCCTCTACCTGGGCATCGATGAAGCCACCGCCCAAGCGCACGGCACATCGCTAACCGAGATCGCAAGCGCACTCAAGAGAACCTTCGCCGAGTTGGTTCCGAGCGCAGCCAACCAAACCTACGCGGCAGTGGCGTTGGCACCAAAGGGTGCCGGCGGCCGAAGCGTCGACGTGGTTCGCACCGCACTGCGCGACCCACGCGCAATCGACCAGTTGCGAGAACCAGAAAGCGACCTACCCGCAATCACCGTCGACCTCAGACGAAAGCGCATCTACAAAAACGGCATCAACGCAGAAGTCACCAACAAAGAGTTTCTGCTGCTCACCTACCTGATTGAAAATGAGGGGCAGGTAATCTCACGAGCTCAGCTTGTCGCAGCGACAAAAGACGGCTACGAAAACAACGAGCAAACCGAAGCGGTGACCGAACGAACCATCGACGTGCACGTGCGACGATTGCGCGCGAAGATCGAGGGCTACGAAGACATCATCCGTGCGGTTCGCGGCCAGGGTTACCTTTTCGAGCAACACCCAGACGTTCTCGTCGAGGGATAGCTTTCGAGAGGCAACCTGCGCGAGATAACCTAGACGAGTGAATGCTGCCGCCAACGAATCGAAGAGTGTTGCTCGCGACCTAGCCGAGCAGTTGCTCGCTCTGGTTGACGACGGCAAGACGATGCCGGTGCTGCTGATCGATGGTCGCGCAGGCAGCGGCAAGAGCACGCTCGCCGACGAGGTGCAAAACGAATTCTTCAAGTTGGGCGAATCGGCTCCGAGGGTTATTCATCTCGACGACTTGTATCCAGGCTGGGATGGCCTGCAACTCGGCGTCGAGTATCTGCAACGCGCAATCTTGAACCCGCTCAGCCGGCGTGAAGTTGCGCACTACCAACTGTTCGACTGGGCGGCCGGCGAGCGCAGAGAATGGCGCGAGTTTGCAGGTGGCACTCCCCTGATCATCGAGGGCTGCGGGGCAATCAACCGAAACTCAATCGAGTCTGCCGACCTGAGCGTTTGGCTCGAAGAATCAGAAGAAATCCGCAAAGAACGCTGGCTTGGCCGCGAGGGTAACGACGTGCACTGGGCGCAGTGGGCGGCTCAAGAGCTTGATTTCTATGCCCGCGAAGGCAGCAACGATCTGGCCGGGCGAGTGCTTGGCGGCTAGGCAGACTTGCGGTTTTTGAGCCAGGTGCGCAAGCCCGCAACCAGCGAAGCCAAGATGAAGAACGCGGCAATCGCATAAGAAGCGTTCTTCACAATCGGAATCGAATAGGCGAAGTATCCGGCGGTGGTTAGACCGACACCCCAAGCGAGCGCACCAACCAGGTTGGCGGTTGAAAACTTGTAGTAGTTCATCTTTGAGATGCCCGCAATCGCCGGCACCAAAACGCGAGCCCAAGGCATGAAACGAGCGATGACAACAGCCCACCAACCCCAAGCCTTATAAAACTTCTCAGACTTCTCGATCGCTTTGCGCATCCATGTGCCTTTGCGCTTGTCGAGGTATGGGCGACCAACGCGAAGGCCAATCGCATAACCAACTTGATCGCCAAACCAGGCAGCGATTCCAACGCCAGACGCCATCACCCAGATGTTTACGTCTTGCCAAGCTCCGCTGCCTTCAGCCGCTGCAGTTGCCGCAACCAATCCGGCTGCGAACACGAGCGAGTCACCGGTGATAAACGGGATGAACGCTCCAACAAACAAACCGGTGCCAGCAAAAACTAAACCCCAGACAGCCGCATAGAACAACCAAGGGCCGAGCTGCTCATGCCACGAAGTGATCTGTTCAGAAATTGAAGCGGTGTGAACTACGACTGCTGTGTTGAACATAAATTCTTAAGGCTTGCCGTGCAAAACGATTTCATCGAGTTCGAGTCGAACTCGCGGCGCAATCTCGCGTTCGTAGGCTGGGCCTTCAAGCACAGACGCATCGGCACGCTTGCCAATTGTCATCGCCATGATTGGGTCGAGGTTGTCTGCGAGCCCGAGAACCTTGCGCATCTCGTCGTGCACCATTCCACCGATTGGGTGAGCGGCCAAACCAAGTTCTTCGGTCTGAATCATCATGTTCTGAGCGGCCAAACCAACATCGAGAAGCGCACCCGGATAAGGCGTTCCATCGGCCTTCTGGTTTAGAGCCGAGATGACGAGCAGCGCGCTGGCGTTTGGTGCCCAGGCCTGGTTGAAGCCGGTGAATGCGCTAACAATCTGGTCGAAGAGTTCGGTGCCACGTGCAGCGATCGAGAAACGCCAAGGCTGCGCGTTGTTGGCAGAAGGTGCCCAGCGACCGGCCTCGAGAATCGAGAGCAGCTCGTGCTCACTGGCGGTGTGGTTCACGTCATAGGCGCGTGGGCTCCAACGGTTGGCTAGAACTGGCGCAATCTCTGCTGCGGTGATGGCTGTTTTCTGCATTTTGTGCTTTCTTTAGTGCCTCTTTGAGGCGAAGTATGACCCTATTAGAACCAACGGGAAGCCAAGAATAATTCCCAGAGTAATGGGTTCGGTGAGAAACACGATGCCGATCAAAAAGGCGACTGCGGTGTTCGGGTAGGTGATCAGGGTGGCTCGAGCCGAACCGATTTCTTTGATCAGGTCGAAGAACAGGATGAACGCTACCGCGCTGCAAACCACACCGAGCACGATCAGTGCCATCCAGCCGTCGAAGGTTGCGTTGGGCAGCGACGCTGGCAGGGCGGCGAAGCCCGGCACCGCATAGATGATTGAGACGAAAACCATCGAGAGCGCGATAACGCCGGCACTGTCGAGGTGCCCGATTGTGCGAGAGCTGACCGCCGGAGCGATGGCGTAGCCAACCGATGCGAGGATGACCGAACCAACGCCAATCAAATCGAGGTTTGCTGTGAGGGCGTCGACACCAACCAGCAGCAGCACACCGACAAAACCGATCACCAAGCCGAAGATTGTCTTTGGGTGCTTGACCGACTTGTCGCCGAGAAAGTAGTAGGCGATGAACACGCCCCAGAACGGCACGATGGCGATAAGCAAACCGGTGAGGCCGCTCGAGATTGTGCGTTCGGCGTTGGTGATGAGAAACCACGGGCCGACCATCTCGAGAAGGGCAAAGACCAGAACCCAACGCCAGTGTTTTAGCGCCGGCATGATGGCTTTGCGATAGATGGCAAACGGAAGCAAAACAGCCACGCCGATTAAGCAGCGAGCCAAAACGATTGTTGCTACATCAAACTCTTCGAGTGCGATTGCGATGAATGCGTAAGGCAAACCCCATGCGATTCCGCATGCGATGAAAAGAATTAAACCTTTGCGCGACACACGTTCTAGCCTAGGCGAACAATTGAAGCCAAATCGGCCTTGCGCCCATAGAAGAAGTACTTGTCGCCAGCAACGCGCAGGTTTTCAAAGTTCGTTGCCAATTCGTGGGCGTTATCGAACGCGCTGGCATAACCGCCTTCGACCAGGGGCGCGAGATGCTGCCATCCAGGCAACCGCAGAATCGCAACCTTGGTGCCCAGCCCAGCAGCCTCGATGAGCGCGGTCGAGAACGCACCAACGGCAACCTCGCTCTCGGCGATGATCTCGAGCGAACTGCGTTGGCTTTGCACGAGCGACATGTTCGCCGGCGCTCCACCTTCGCTTTCGATTATGCCCATGAATTCTTCGAGATCATTTCTCGGATGCATCTTCACAATCACGTTGAGCTTCGGCTTCGCCCGCGAGAATTCGATGGCGGCTCGCAAGATGTCTGCACCAACCAGCGGCTGTGTCAAGAAGACCACCTGCTTCGAGTTGCGCGCGATGTTGGCGTCGCGCACCGAGTCGAATTCGTCGGTTGAGCCGATGACCCGAATGTTTTGATTCGCCGCGTGCTCGATGCCAGCGGTGAAGTATTCACCCCAGGTGAAGATCTCGTTTGGCAGGTAGTCAACCGCAGGTGAGCCCGGCCAGCTGAACTGCAGCGAGTATTTCGAGAAGACACCGCTCTGAATCTCGATGACCTTCATGCCGAGGCTTTGAGCTGCTGCCTGAAAAGGCATGCGCGCTGCGTTCACCATGTAGACGGTCTTGGCCGAGGTTGCCGCCAAGACTTTGCGATAGCCGCGACGCTCGGCGATGAAGGTGCGCAGAATCCAGCGCGGAAACTTGTCGTATGGCGCCATCGATGCGCCAACCTCGCGCTCGAGAAACTCAACCACTCGCTGATATTTGGCATAGTCGCTTTTGCGCAGCAACAGGCGCGCGACGATGCTGGCGTAGGTGCCGTACTTCTTTATGAAGAGTTCGTTCAGGTCTTCGAGTCGCGCGCGATTCGAGAGTTTGTCCCATTGGCCAACACCCAAGACCAAGGCATCGGCTCCGAGAGCGTCGACCACCGGCTGGCTGAACTTGTCTTCGAGCGGGTTGCTTGCGCTTCGAGTGGCAAACGGAACAACGATTGCCTTAGCCGCCTTGATGTTGCGAAAGTCGGGCTCGATCGCACTGGCCGGCGCTTTGGCCCGCCCGTTAACCGCAGCCCAGAGCAGCTGCGCCGAGTTCTCGCCCGCATAAAGTGGCGCATCGGCAGGCATCTCGAACTTCTTGGCGGTTGCCCAGTCGTACAGGTTGGCGTTCTGGGTGATCGTGCGAAATAGTCGCGAGCGCATCAAAACCCAGAGGCTGATGCCGCCGACCTTCCAGTCATAGAGGTTCTCGCGACGCTCAATCTCAAAGAACGCCTCGCCGATCTTGGCTAGACCGTCTTCGCTCATCGCTCGTCGACCCTGGCCATCGCGTCGCCAAGCAAAATGCGAGCAGGCACCGGCTTTGCAAAGTAGCTCGCCGAGTTGCGGTTTGGCTTTGCCGTGACGAAGAACTTCTCAATGTCGACAACTCGATTTATTTCTTGGATGGCTCCCGAATTAATCAACGGCGTGATGTGGTTGTAGCCGGCGAGTTTCAAAACGCCAACTTTGCAACCGAGGGCAACCGCCTCGAACATCGCGGTTGAATAAACGCCGACCACATATTCTGACTCTTCGATTAGCTCGATGGTGTTTGCGTCGACCGGCGAAATGGTCAGGTTTGTCGGGCGCTCACCGAGGGCGTCAACCGCGGTTTCGATCTGCTGCAGGTTTTCTTGCGGATGCGGCTTTAGAACCACCGGCAATTTTGGATACTTCGCGGCAACAAAGCGCGCAAACTCAATCAGGCTTTGCGAAACCTGCGGCTGGCCAATCACGAGAAGTCGTTGCTGCTTTTTGGTGTCGCGAGCGATTGCTGCGGTGATGTTTTCGGGTGCACCGATTGTGTGAAGTTCAACGCTTGCCGGCAGGTCGCTTGCGAAACCCCAGTAGTCGCCCCACTGCCAGAACTCGTCGGCGAGGTATGCACCAGACGCAGGGCTGTCGCCCTTGAAGTCGGGCCAGCTAAGTCGCGGGTGGTAGGCCGAGATTAATCCGTGTTGAATTTCGATGACACGAACACCGGCCGCCTTTGCCGCGGCGACTAGCCAGAGCTGCCAGGCGTTGGCGATTAGCAGAACTTCGGTTTCGGCGAGTTTGAAGAGTTTGGTCCAACCGATTTGTCTGGCCAAGAAGTCGACCAAGAGCCAACGCGGATACTTGCGGTACTTGTCGAGGTTCACGCCGAGATCGGCTTCGAGCGAAGCGATGACTCGCTGCCACTTCTTCTTGTGCTTCTTGCCCTGCCAGAAGACCACCTTGAGCTTGGCTCGCAGGCGATACTGGGCGAGCAGCATGGCGTCGAGCTGCTCGTATTGCGGCTTGCTGCTGCCTTCGTCTTCACTGCCAATGGCGAAAACCAGCACGTCATCGGCAGCCTTGATAAACGGCTCGGTGAACGGGTCGCGGCCCTGGGCATCGCGGCGCACGAAAGGCATGATGGCCAGCGGGGCGGCCTGCAGCGACGCCTGTTTGGCGGGCTTGATCGGCGGCTTCTCGGGCACCGGCAAATAGAGGCCGCTCTGCTCGGCGATGTGGGTGAACATGCGCTCGCGAATTACCTGCCAAAGGTAAATGTCGCCAACCCGCCATTCTGCGAGGTCTTCAGCTTTCTCAACTTTTCGAAGCGCAGACCAAATCTGTTCTAAGTTCATCGTTATCGCTCGAGCGCGGCTTTCGCTCGTTCGTAATCTTCGAGGGTGTCGATGTCGACGCTGTCTTCTTGCGACATGAAGAACGGCACGGCTCCGTCAACCGGAAACTTTCCGGTCTTCAAAAACTCCGAGAGCTTGAAAATGTAAATCGCACCGTTTGGCATAAACGCTTCATCGTTCTGCTGACGATTCAATCCGTAGACCTCAGGAAACAGCGGGTGCAGTCGACCATCGACGCCGACGGTGAGAGTCCAGTATGGAGACTTTGGTGGGTGGGTCACCGAAACCAAGGCCTTCGCGTGCGGCTGGTGCTCAGACAAAACATCGAACGCCGCCTCAACCATGTCGGCTGTGCGCGCCGGCGAAGTTGGCTGCAGATAAACAATCCACGGATCAACGCTCGGATCGATTTCGACATCGGTGGCGTGCAAGAAATCACGGATTACATCGCCGGCGGTCGAATCGTCTTGCGAAGCGAATTCGTCACGACGGTGGTTGATGACTCCGAGTCGAAGCGCTTCGTCAAGAATTGCGTCGTCGTCGCTCGAAACCAGTGGCGCGTCAACATATAGGCAGTCGCGCGCGCTTTCGATAGCAAGTTCGATAAGGGTCTTGCCGTTGATCTTCATCAGGTTTTTGCCGGGCAAGCCTTTCGAGCCGCCGCGCGCCGGAACGATTGCATAAACGTGATCGTGAAGAAACATGTTTCTCCTAGTAGTCGAGCCAGTGGTCGAGATTGTTGCGGGCCTCATTCAAGTCGTCGTGTCGACCGATGTCGAGCCACGATTCGTGAATCGGAAACGCGACAACCCTCTGCCCGTTCGTCTTGACGCTGTCGAGCAAGGTTGGCATGTCGCAGAACTGATCCGTGGGAATCAGCTCAAGAGCCGAAGGGTCGAGAACATAGATGCCGGCCGAGACCATCGAGCGGTGAACCGGCTTCTCGCTGATTGACTCGACCTCGTTGCCGTCGATGTTGACCACGCCGTATGGCACCTGAAAGCTGTATTCGCGCACGCCGAGGGTGGCCGCGGCAGCCTGCTTCTTATGAAACTTGACCACCTGGCGCAGGTCGCAGTTGGTGAGCAGGTCGCTGTTCATAACCACGAACGGTTCGCCGATTTTGCCGGCCAGCTGTCCCAGGGCGCCCGCGGTGCCTAGCGGCTGGGTCTCTTCGAGGTAGGTGACCTTGAGGCCAAGCCAGGCTCCGTCGCTAACGTGCTCACGGATAACCTCGGCCAGATAGTTCACCGAGATGTAGATGTTTCTGAAGCCCTGGGCGTGCAGTTTGCGCAAGATGATTTCGATAATCGGCTGGTCGCCAATCTTGAGCATCGGCTTTGGCACGTCTTTGGTTAGCGGAAACAGGCGAACACCCTTGCCGCCGGCCATGAGCACGACCGGGGTCGAGATTTCGGCGGCGACCAGCAGGTCTTGATCTGTGAGCAGACCGACGAGCTTGCCGTTTGCATCGATAACCGGAATCTGGTGAATCGACTTCGAAAATTCGCGAGTCATGACTTCTTGCGCATCTTCGTCTGGCGATGCAACGTGCGGGGTCTTGTTCATCACTTCGGCCACCGAGGCGTCCAGCGCGAGACCGCGAAGCAATCCGCGGCGAACATCGCCGTCGGTAACCGTGCCGAGAAGTTTTGACTCTGCATCGACAACGAGTGCAATTTGTTTCGCACCAACGTTGATGGCTTCGATGGTCTGCAACAGAGTTGCGTTTGCGCTAACGGTTAGCGCTGATAGATCTTTGAGCACACTAACCTCTCTTCTTTGCAACTGCCGGAACACCAACGGCAACATGACCGTCTGACACGTCGTTTAGAACAACGGCTCCTGCGCCAATGATACAGTTCGAGCCGATTTTGACCCCCTGCAAAATTGTTGCGTTTGCACCGATGTGAGTGCGATCACCCACGGATACATTCCCCGCGAGCACGGCACCAATTGCAATGTGGCAGTGCGCGCCGATGACGTTGTGGTGTTCGACAATCGCGCCGGTGTTCACAATAGTGTTGTCGTCAATTTTGGCGTCGGAATGAACCACAGCCATGTGCATAACTTGCACACCCTCGAGCAAAGTTGCACTCGCGCTGATGTGTGCGGTCTGAGCCGAGGTCTGCAAAAAGTTGAAACCGGCGGCCTTGAACTTGTCGAAGATGGCAGCGCGCAAAGTTAGGTCGCCGGTTGAACCCAAGCCATTGACCAACAGCACCGATGCCGGGTCGAGCGCCAAAACCTGTTCGTCGGTGAAGCGTTCGAGCTCGCCCGCCTCGGTCGAGTTGTCGAGCGCCAAGCCCTCGTCGCTCGGAGCAACGTAGCCGACCAGCTCGTGCCCGGCCTCAAGCAAGACCTCCTGCAGCACGCGGGCGTGACCGCCGCCGCCAACCATCAGCAGGCGCGGGGCAGTCAGGCGGGTGTCTTTAGTCAACGTATTCGCCAACTTCGTAGTCTTTGGCGGCGGTCGTGCCAACCACCTCATAGAAGTCAAAACTGGTGCGGCCGGCACCTGGGCGGCGGCACTCGAGGTCGGCCTCGCGAATCACGGCACCGGCGGCAATCGGGTTCTTGGCAACCAGCGAGCGACGAACGGCCGCGCGGTTAGAGACCTCGATTGGCTGGCACTCCTTGATCTCTTCGCCGAGTGCAATCGATGCCTCGCGAATCTGCATGACGAGTGAATTCAACTCTTGCGGGTCGAGTGACGCCATGTGGTCGGGGCCATCCATGGTCTTATCTAGCGTGAAGTGTTTCTCGATAACGGTTGCACCGAGCGAAACCGCGACCACCGAAGCGACCGTGCCGCTCGAGTGATCGCTGTAGCCAACCGGCAAACCGAAACGCTCGGCAATTAGGTTGATGGCCTTGAGGTTCAAAATGTCGAGCTCTGCTGGGTATTGAGTTGTGCAGTGCAAAATCGTCACCTTATCGCGCATGATCTGCTGTACGCGCGCATCGCTCCACGCGCGTTCGAGGTTGTCGGTGGTCGGCAGAGTTTGCACTTCGAAAACTCCACCAGAAACCGCAAGACCAACAGCGATGAACTTGAGTGCCTTCTCGATTTCTTCGAGGTTCGCCATTCCGGTTGAGAGAATCACCGGCAAACCAGAGCGGCCGGCTTCGAACAGCATCGGCGCAAAAGTTAGATCGCCAGAGGCAACCTTCACCAGCGGAATGTGCAGCTCGTCAATCAAGAACTGCAACTCGTCGAGGTCAAAGCCGGTCGACATGAAACCGATTCCGCGCTTCTTGGCATGATCACGGATAGCCGCAAACTCGGCGTGCGAAAGTTCGAGACCCTTCAAGAGATCCCACTGAGAGCGAGTGTCGCCGTCGCCCTGCTTCTGATATTCGGCAAGTTGTGCGTCTTTGCGGGCGAGCTTGTCGGCAGAGAAAGTCTGAAACTTGATGATGTCGGCACCGGCCTCTTTGGCCACCTCAACCATTTCGAGCGCACGCTCGAGCGAACCGTTGTGGTTCACTCCGGCTTCGGCGATGATCAAAACTTTTTGGCTCACTGGCCCTCCCAGAACTTCTTCTTCAATGGTGTCGCAAAAGTCACCAATGCCAAAACCTCGGCGGCCTTAGCCGCAAAACCCGGCTCGCCAAAGGGCGTGCCCTGCCCGGCAAACTCGGCGGCAAACTCTGGCCCGATTGCCTTGCGCATGCTCTGCAGCAGTTCTGAGCGGTCGGCGTGGGCCTTGATAACGCTGGCTGCCAGCGGGCGACCCTCCTGGCGGTTGCCCACCAAGACCGACGGGGTGCCCAGCAGCGGAGCCTCGAGCACGGTCGAAGACGAGTTGCCGACCACCAGGTCAACGTGGTGCATTGCGCTCAGGTAGCCCTGCTGGCCAAACGATTCGACAAAGGTCACGCGGCCTGGGTTGGCCGCCACGAAGGCCGCCATGCGCTCGCGCACCTGGTCGCTGCCGATGTCGTTGTTGGTTCCGGTGAAGATGAAGTGGCACTCGTGCATGGCCTCGATTGCGGCCAAGAGCTCTTCGAACATCTCGAGCGCTGGCGCTTCGTCAAAAGCCGCCGGATGAAAAGTCATCAGCGCGGTGCGCGCACCGAACACCACACCAAACTTGGCTTCTAGTTCGTCGCGCTGCATGAAGTGAATGCCCGAAAGCGTGTCGAGCAGCGGAGCCCCAAAGTTGTAAACGCGAGAAGGCTCTTCGCCCATGCGCACGATGCGAGCGGCGTGCTCGTCGCTGGTGGCGAAGTGCAAATACGAAAGCTTGGTAATGGCGTGACGCAGCGAGTCATCCATGGCACCGAGGGTTAGTTCGCCGCCGTGAATGTGCGCAACCGGAATCTGCAGCACGACCGCAGCGGTTGCCATTGCGAAAGCTTCGAGACGATCGCCGAGCACAACCACAACGTCTGGTTGAAGCGCAGAAAGCGTACGCGAGAATTCGGCAACCGCGTTGCCAGTGTCGAGCGCTGTGCCGAGCGACGAGTTGTCACTGCTCCAAATCGAAACCTCGGCGGCAACTGAGAATCCGGCGGCGGTGATTTCGCTAACAGTGCGACCGTGCTCGGCCGACAAGTGGGTGCCGGTGACAATCAACTGCAGAGTTGCATCTGCTCGCGAATCGAGTTCGGCAAGAAGTGGTCGCAGCAATCCGAAGTCGGCACGAGTGCCGGTCATCACTGCCACTTTGCGAGACATCGTTGACGCTCCCGACCTAGACCGCTTCGGCGAGAGCCGGAGTCGACGGAAGACAAATCAGCGAAGCGTTCAAGTCAGTAGCCACCGAAACGTCTGCGCGACCGGCGCTCGAATACATGCGCTGCTGGTGCAAGAGATTCCACATCGGGCGAACCAGAAGGCCGGCCTCGTGTGCGGCGGTCATCAGTTCGTCGCGAAGAGCCAGCGATGGCTCATCGAGGCGAACCGAGCAGAGCC
>Ga0208463_1000262_pt1 | contig 13598 bp, 15 predicted proteins | sample LakMenEpi09Jul08_FD_150752 | JGI IMG/M metagenome (GOLD analysis project Ga0208463, IMG submission 150752) | Freshwater microbial communities from Lake Mendota, WI - 9JUL2008 deep hole epilimnion (SPAdes) | ecosystem: Environmental > Aquatic > Freshwater > Lake > Epilimnion/Euphotic zone ... | reverse complement strand
GTCTTTGCTTGAGATTTTTTTAGAGGGGGGGAGAAGAATTTTTTTTCGGACCGAGAATTTTTTTTAGAGGGGGGGAGAAGAATTTTTTTCGGACCCAGAAAAGGAAAAGGCGCCAAAGCTGGCCTGTTATTTTTTTTAGCGGACCCCAAGGCTTCACTGTTCCCACAGCGACATCGCGATTGGGTCAGCCGACTAACGGAGGGAACGCCGGGCGGGTTGGGTCGGGGGAAAAAAAAGCTACTTGGGCGCCGGGTCTTTTTTCTGGGGTGGGGAGGGGCAAGGTGAAAAAAGGCATGCATGGTACTTGGATAGCAACTGGCGAGCGAGTACTTTCACAGACTCAAATTCCTTGGTCAGCAAGCAGCAAGAGGCGTGGGGGGGAGGGGGGTAGACAGGGCTATCAGCCAACCCACACAATAAATAATACAGGTCCGCACCAACACGCTCAACAAATACAACATGCGCCGCACCAACACTTTCAACAAATACAACATGATAGCTTATTATTTTTTATTGGTTATTATACATGAACTTTATAGGTTTATGGGTCAACTATTCTTCAGTAAAAAAGACATTATGTTAACTATTCTTGTATGGTTTCATTAGTAACAAAAGTTATGTAAAAAGTTTTTGTAAAAAAATAGCGCGAGAAAGTTACGCAATAGTTACGGGTTTGGTCAAGAGGAGGGTTTACTCCTCAAGTGTCACGTTCTCCTCCATATCCTCCTCCTCCTCCTCGGGCTCCGCCTCGGGCTCCTCCTCCTCAGACGACGACTCGTCTGGCGCGCGGCCGACAATTCTCGCCGCTCTTTTGGCTGATATATTCTGGGAGCGCATCAGCTCCAGCACGTTCTCCAAGTCGCGCCGAAACGAATGGCGTTCGGCTTCGGCCCTGGGGAGACCGACTATCACCAGTCGGTTAATGTAGGCTTCATCGGTGCCAATCACTTGCCTTAGCCACGCCTCATTAAGATTGAGGACAGCCAACAACTCCTCTACGGTGAGCATGGTGGATGGTGAATAGGGGGGGTGGCGGTGTAATAAGAAGTGGTGGTGGTGGTGGTGCTGGAAGGGCAGCAGGCAAGCGACTGAGTACGTCACTCCTGCTCTCTTTTTAACCCTAAAAGTTGAGTCAACATATTGAGAGTAGGAGCGGGGAGGTTGGGTCACTTTATGTGAGAAATAGAGAATAGGGAGCATAGTGACTTAGCTTGCATGAAGAAGGAGGGTAGTTACACTCTTAAAGGGACCGTCCATAAGCACGTCATTGTAATCATTCTGAAAAAAACCCATGTTACAAAGCATCGGTCGTAGATGGGGGGTGGTCAATATCAATTTGACGACCCGTGGCTTTTAAACGAAAACATCCTTTCAAAGTAATATCCAAAAATTCTAATTCGAAACATAGTTTGCGCTGATGAAGTTTGGTCAGTAATTCTTGAGGTAGTTTGCTCATCCAAGTGGTAGCCGCCCCTTGATAAAACATGTATTCTTCGTGATCGTTGATTAGACATCCCTCAGTTGGCGAGTGGCTGGGTTCTTCAAAACACGTGTACCAGACACTTTGTTGATCTTGAAATTTGGTGGATACTTTTTCATGTCCAATCACCCAAAAACAGTCCCCCCGTTTCATTTTTTCAAATGGCATTTTGCTTCGTTGGCTGCTTAATCGAATAAGCTCTTGGTTGATCAGGTATTTGTTTTCCGTATCGTTAGACATTGTGTTCTCTGTAACACACAGTAATACCAGAAATTAAAAAATAATTTTTTTTTTATTAGAACAAAACAAGTGTGACATTATACTATCGGGCGGGGTTACAGCGGATGAATTAATTGTTCACGAACAGTAAATTCCTAAACATATCACAATATATTGGGTGCATGGAAAAACAGTTTAATTAAGGTCACACCTGATCCAATGAGGGAATAACAACAGTGTAGATGGGAATAATAATATTTTGGCGTGTTACCGCCCGGCGGCTTTTTACAATGGCAGTGACGTTGCGTTGAAGTTTGCCTATTCAAAGAGAACAAGTCACCAGGATATTGTAAGTGGGGTGGGATAAAAAAACTTACCCATGTTGAGACTGTATTTAAAACCAAGATTTCGCCGTTGGTTTGGGAAAGCATCAATGCTCACTTTGTCACCAATGTTGAATTTATAAATTTGATCTGATGTTTGAGGTAGATTAACCGTTTCTTTGGTAAAGAAATCAGCCAACATTTGCATCACTGATTTGTATTGCTTTTTATTTTGGTTGATGATTTGCAGGACCTGTTCCAAATGATTGCGCCATTGAGTCAAAGGTTTTTTTTCTAAATCAAGAAGAACAGCCATTCGAAGTTTAATTTCACGGATAGCTCTTTCGGCCATGTTTCTTTTGTAAAAAGCTTCCGCATGAACTTTAATGTTAAATTTATCAGCAATTATGTTTTGAGCTTTTTTACTGCGAAGTCCCGACTCTCCGTCAAACAGCAACACATGGGTTTGTTTAAAATCTTTATGCTAAGAAAAATAGAAAAAGTTAGCGGTGGATAGGGTTTAGAGGGGGGAAAAGAATTTGGCTACCTTAGTCATAAGTTGAATGGCATCAATCAGTGATTTTGTTTTTACGTTACGTATAGGTACCGCAAATACTTTTCCCGTGAAAGTTTGAACAGCACAAAAAAATTGACCGTATTTTTTGTTGTTGTAACTAAAAAATCCTAGAACATAAAAGGCAGAGCATGAAACAGTAAATCGGACGAATTTTTTTGATGGTTCAACGTTACCAATATCGCCTTGCGCATAGTAGGGTGACTGAAAAGAGCGTGGCGTAGTTTTTTTCCATTTTTTGGTGTGGGATAAAAAACCGGGATCAGGACCTGGCAACTCATCACAAAGTTAGTTGAGGAATAAGTCCGTATTTTTTCTCCTCTTACCTAAATGATGACGCAAATAAAGCCGATCATTGATTTGATTTATTTCCAGCCGGGTTAATTTCATTTTTTTCCCCCATTGGGTGACCAAAGATTTGGGCGGGGCTTTTAAATGCTGACGGATGTAGGTTTGACATTTTTTTTCTGCCACAAAAAAAAGTGTTTACACACAAAAAATAGGCGGCGATGGGGTAAATCACTTGCCTAGAGGATGGATGGATTTTGATAAAGTCATCTGAAATGGCAAAACAAAATTACGGGTTGAAAAAGTTTTTCCATTTGGTTTGACATTGGCGAACCCAGGTAGTGCCATACTTTTTTCCACAAGCAAAGAAATCAGCACCGTATTGTTTCATGTAATAGAAGATCATAAAGGAATGGTAGCCAATGAGAAACAGGAGACCTACAGTGGAGTAGATGTAGCAGGCAACAGCAAAAACAGCAATGAGATCGTTGAGTATGGGTGGGTTGGTGCTGAGACTGCTCAGAAGGATGAGACAGCCCATGATGTAGAGGCTACCTTTGATCAGCGATTCACTGGGTAACTTTGTCACAGCAACGTTAATTTTAAACAAATCTAACACATCACTGTTGGGTTGATGGGGTCGCTGATAGCGACGATGACGGTAATGAGGATGGTAAGTGTTTTTCCACTGCGGCGGTTTCTCCGTGGTCGTTTGGTAGCGTGTAGGCTGGCGGGATGACGAAGAGGATGGCGGCAGCGGCGGCGGCTGCGACAACGGCTTGCTCGGTGGTGAGGTGGGTGGTGGTGAAGACAAAGGCGGCAGCACTGGCGGCGGCTGTTTGATTTGAATCGAATCGTTGCGAAGAGGTAACGAGGACGGACGTGGCAGCGATGGCGGCAGCGGCGGTGGCTTGGCTATCGGTGAAAATGGGGCGGGTGGTGGTGTAGACCGCGGCGGCGGCAGTGGCGGCCAATCGACTTTGTCGGATGAGACAGGTGGATTGGAGTGCCACTCTTGAGAGGGAATAAACTTTGTTGGATAAAATGTTTTGGGATGATTTTTTCCTAAAAAATGGTGTTTGGCAGGTTGACGTTGTTGAGGGGCTGGGCGGGACAATGCTCGGTCACAGTGGTCATAGGACAATGAGGTGGCGGGGGGATGAGATCGGTAGACGTTTTTTGGTGGGGGCAGTTGAGGTGGAGGTTGTGAAAACTTGGCTTGTTGCTGTTGATGTATAAAATTCTGTTGCTGCTGATGTTGCTTCAGGTTGTCCTGCAGTTGCTGGATCACCTGGTAATGCAACCAAGGGTTGGCAATAGGCTTTTGAACCGGTGGTGGTGGTGGTGGTGGTTCAGAACATTGGGATTGTTCTGTAGGTTTTGCATAAGCAGTCTCCTTGGGGTAGGGGGTTTGACTATTTTTTTGCATACGCTGCCTGCGTTTCCACATGGAAGACCGCATGACCAGAGGTTTGGGAGGCCACGATGGCGTGACAGGTCGGCGAAGTTTCTCGGAGGGTTGGGACGGTGGTGGTGAGGGGGGTAGCTGGACAGCTTGGGGGTTCACCGCGGGTTGAGCGTCGGATGATGAGTTCATGACGGATCTGAAAAAGGCAAAGCATGGTTAACGGGATGACAATAACGAGGGTGGTGATGGTTTTGATTCGGGATTAAGCAATTTAACAATATCTTCATGGGGAACGCAGCATAAATGGCTGGAAACAATAGGGTTACTCAGCAAGTGAATCAATCGATGGCCTTTATCAATACGTAGGGTGTTGAGGGTTGATTTATTCTTGACCAGCATGCATAATTGTCCTTCCTTGGTCCAGGGAGTGATCCGACCGCAGCAGATGTTTAATTGGCTGACCACGTCACTATAGTCCAGCAGAATAAGCAGAGTTTCTTCGGGTTTCAGCACAAAAGTTTCATTGCTGACATACTCTTGAGGATTGTAAAAGTCTGCGTAGTCGTGGTAATTTTTTTTCACGTAAAAAACAGAACGCATGTTGGACTGCATTGTGATCTGAAAGATCAACTATAACGTGCAAGGAAAATAAACTTCATCAACTTTGTCATTGTTATCAGAACGGCTATCTTTGTCGTCGTCATCGTTGTCATCATCATCATCGTCAAAGGTTGGAACAAGCGAGAGTTGAGCTTGAACCAAATCTTGGTCGGACATGTGGCACACTTTAAATTTTACAATAGACTTTTTTAGAATAGACTGTAAGCTACATCCGGTATTCATTTTGATGGTCAGGGTTGATGAGAGATTTTTCAGGTAAAAACACAGGTGGTGAGGTCTTTTGTTGGATAGTAGAAAGTCTCCTCCGCGAAACTGGAGTTGGTCGAATCCTCCCGTGAGGTACTTGCTCAAAATAATCACAATACAGCTGTCCTGGGGTTCAAGAAGGTAAGGACCGGGGTCGGTATAGATGGTGTTTTTGATAAGGTCCCAAGTTCCTCCGCATCTTGCAAAGTAGACTAGTTTGGTCATAGTTTACTACAGCAATCTGTAACATAGGAATCAGGTCATAAGTGAGGGCATAAAAGAGGGAGTCATCTTGGTATTACAACAGCAGCAACAAATATCTTTCAAAATAAGAAGGAGTAAAAAAACAAGAACAATAATCATTATAATTTCACCGATAAAATAGGAATGATTGTTTGACCAAAGGCTTAAAATAGTGGTCATGTTAGTGGAATTCATGCTGAGCAACATTGTGAAAAAAATTGGGGTCTGAAATGGAGGAAAAACTTTTAATAGAGAATGGTCAGGCAAAGCGTTATAACAAGGTCCATCATCGTGATGACGGTTTCTTCCAAGGCGTCTTGGGTGATTGGGTGTTGCATTCATCAGGATAAAGTGTCTGACATTAAACAGGTTCAAAGAGCTGACCCGTAGAACCAAACCCGCCCCTTACTGTATCGGTCAATTGATCTGTTTCTTGAAACACTGGAATGGGGGATGGAATGACCAGCAGTTGAACAACAGCTGTGCCCGCAACCAGGGTTTGAGGTTGTGACGATTTATTTTCAATAACAGCTTGAATTTCTCCTGTATAGCCAACATCAATGAGGCCACAGTGGACTTGAATGTTGTAAGTGGTAAGCGCGGATGATTTGTTGAGGAGAAGACCGCAAAAATGATCCGGAAATTGTAGGCGACAGCCAAGATTTACTTTTAAAATTTGATAAGGCTCCAATAGAACATCGTTATGAAAGGGAAGATCCAATCCGTTGGAATGATCGCAGATTTTCGGTTTGTATTTGGCGTTGGGCGTCAAGGTGTAGCAGATTACCGGAGGATTCATGTTTTGTAATTGATCTGTAAAAATTAGAAAAAAATATCTTGATGGGTCGCGTGGCAAACGCATGTTTGAACAAAACGGCGTTTAGACTTAGAATAATGACATAAATTTTCATCGAGGACAGATTCATAGGATTTTATGGCTATATGGATTGTTTTAAGGGTGAACAAAGGAAAGGCCAGTTCAAGATCACAATGGGTCACGCCTTGGATCAACAGTGCCATAGCGCAAGAATCCCATAAACGGGGAACGGCTGTGTCACTGTGAGCGGTTTCCAAAAGGATAAGGATATCTTCTTGTGGATGTTGATGTTGGCTAAAGACGCGATCCATTGTTTCAATGGCCCGATGGACTGCCATAGCAGGCATGTTACAAATACAAAAATGAGTTCCACCGGCTTGGAGTTCTATTTTTTTAAACGATTTAAAAACTAAATAATCATAGCGTAGAAAAACGGAAGATTGAGCGTGTGTGGTAAGAATGACAATATGGTTGATACGGGATGGGATAGTAATGTGTTGTACACGATGGTGTCGCAGCATAAAAAAATGGCTGGTTCCCAAGGACATCGTCGGGCTTGCGGACAGAAAACGGCCTGACAAAAAAAGTTTTTTTAAATTTTTGCTTAAAAAAAGTTTTTTTTAACGAGGGTTTGGCTGATGTACCTGGCATTCAGTAGAAGGTGACGTTATGACTCGAGTTATGAAGATTGGTGGTACTGAAAATAAAAAAGTCTGTTAGTCGGTGACTTTTTTTGTGAAATTGTTTAAACACGTTCCTGAATGGAAGGTGGCGGCTGCTGTTGCAGCGGCGGCTGCTGCTACAGTGGACCCCGGTGACCGCCTGAACATAAAAAAAAACATGACATACTTTTTTTAAAAACACATGGGTATAGAGAAAAAGGAAAAAAAGCATGCATCCCCGGATAGAAAGAGAGAAAAGGCGGATCATCATAAAATAACGAGCATGCTGATGGTGGCGGCGGCGGCGGTGACGATGAACCGGTGGAGCGTGAAAGGAGTGGCGGATTGCATTGGCATGGTTGGCGCAAAACAGGAAAGCAGGATCATCCTTTTGTCCGGCGTAAAGGATGATCCACTGTTTAAGACTCGGATCATGCGTTAACACTGATCATAGGGAAGTTTATGTTCATCTCAAGTGACCCTCGTCAGGATTTTCTCAAAACATAAAATTCTTCTGATAATTAACAGTGTTAAATCACCGAGAATTAAACTCAATGGCTGCAAACACAAGAGGATGATTCGATTGACGAAATGATCAGTTTAATCAATAGAATCATTCTATTGGGCAACCAAGGGGCGGAGTGGCAAGGAGGAACTGCGGGAGCATCTCTCATCTGAAATTCATTATCACCAGACAAATTGACCCTCATTATCCGTACTGGTTTGAAGAACAGTAAAGTTAATGACAATCAATTTGAAAGACATAATGAGTAGAACTCGTTTTGGCGTGGCATAGCGGGCGGGTAGGCGGGTGGCATGGCCATGGTATAGTGTTTTGCATGGAATGAGTAGACATTGACTAGCAAGGATTGTTGCTGTCACTGTCAATGTCTACTATTCCGGGTTAAAACCATGGTGGTGACAACAAGTGAGTAGGAAAAACAACAGCTAGAAAAAAAAGGGGGTGAGGGCGGGTCTGACAGGGTTGTTGTTATGATCAAAACGTTTTTCCTGATGCCAGTACACAACCCTCGCGGTACAGTCATTTCAGATCGCGTGTCAACCATAAAATAACCCTATAGCCCGGCCCCTCAACCTACCCACTTGTTTCACCTCATCTTTTGGTCAGAGTTTTTAACACTGGATCCACAGAAAAAACGGTGGACCGAATGTTAAAAAGTCGACATCAAAAGGTGGACGGGCGGCGGAGATCAAGGCGTAAGCTAAGGAACACATACAACGAGGCCAACAGCCACTCCTGCACATGCCCAGAGCGACTGAACTCATGGTCAGTGGTGGCTGTTGACTGTATACTGTCTAGGACTACCTTTCCTGTCTTCCATAGGTTCTCTTTCAAAAACATGACAAAAAGCAGGTTGTAACACTTAAAAAAAGTATGTCGTAAGTTGTTGTTTGGGAAAACCACAACTTACCCCGTGGTCATCAAGGGTCCACTGTAGCAACAGCAGCTGCAGCAGCAGCAGCAGCAGCAGGAGCTAACCTCAACGGTACCAGGAAGAGGACCAGATGAAGAAAAGGTGCCAACAGCAGGGTCAGAATGATGACTGGAACGGCCCAGAGTAGCACAATCACGAGGTGAATGAGTTCCAACACTTGAATCAGAAGCGGTACAAAATGTTTCAGATGTCCAAAGAAAAGAAGTAGACAGATCCAGGTCCACATGGTTAGGCGTTGATGGACAGGTTCTCTAGCATAGTGTCTGAAAATAGGGTATAACTATGAAAGAAAATGTGGTAACAAAAGTCCAGATCCTTCCCATGTATCATTTTCTAGTTTCATAAATGTTGTGGTAGTTATGTTATGAAGTCTAAAATTGGTGGGTTCGCATGTGTATTTGTTGTACAGAAAAATAAAGATAATAAGACATGCTGAAAATACAAGAATAGATTTGATAAAGATCAAATAATATAAAACACGTTGGCATGTGTTCGGTTCTTCTGGTGGAACGTTGGGTGAAGACTCTAGCGTAATAATTTCTGGAGATTCTTTGTTCACTTTAGTCCACTTGCATTGAATGTCCATGGTAAAAAAAGATTAGGACAATCTGAAACATGTTTATGTCACTTTAAGCAGTTGGTTGTATTCTGTATCAAAATAACTATTGAGCAGATGTATCACGCGTTCTTTCACATAGTAGTTGGTTAGCGTAACATAAACCGGGGTTGAAACGTCAATGGAGTCCACAGTGACAGGTTGAGCAGTTTCTTCTACAGGTTCTTCTATGGCGGGATCCCACGAATCAATGTTGAAATTGATATCATGAATCCAGAACAGGGGAATTTTTGCTTCGTGAAATAAATTGTATACTTTATCTTGCAGGGTTCTTGTCCAAACATGATCTTTCAAAAAGTAAATTCCTGTAATTCGAATAGTATGAGGATGTTCTCTGAAGAGGGTATCAAAACGCACTATGTTTTCTTGCAGTTCAATCAGTTTCTCGTGTTGGGTTTCCAAGTCAAGTTGAAGTTGCTCAGCCTTAGTGGGCAAGAAGGGTTGGGTTTCTTCGTCAAAAGAATCAGCCATGGTATTTTCTGGAAGAAGTGGTGCTAATAAGGTTCAGACAAGGTCAAGGGTAAACTGCCAGTTGCTTTCACAAAATAACGTTTGATCGGAACATAATTATCAAACAAATTTTTGCTCATGGATGTTTTGAGAATCATAAAATCGGATGTTTTTTGAAAAATATTATAATTGATAACAGATGTATGTTTGGGATCAATATTTTGTTCTACAAACTGGCGTTGGAAAGACTGATTTAAACCCTTCATATGAGCAAGATAAGTTGAATTGTCACTGTTAAACAACAGGTAACTTTTTTCTCCAATATAGCGAGCTTTGTCAAAAAAGCCTTCCTGTACCCAAATACCGCTAATTTTATTGCCACTGTCAAAATGTTTGTTGTAAAGCCGTTGAAAAATGGCTTTGTAATTGTCATCCACGTTGTCAACAAAATCTTTATGTTTGACCAAAAAATGAGCGCTGTCCGTATCCATGTACAACAGTTGAGCGTGAGTAGGGTTCAAATATTTCAGTAAGTAGTAAAGTCTTTTCAACAGAATAATTTTACTGTGGTACAAAATATAGCATCCCACATGACCTAGCAACGTTTGAAACGGTTCTTTCACTTGCTTGTTTAGTTCTGCCAAGAACACTTTGTCACCGAGCTGAATACAACTTTTTAGTCGATTTTTTCTTTGAGTGTCATTAGGAAGTTTTCTGCGGTTTTCCAACATTTTAAATTTGTTTGACGTAATGTTGCACAGGGTGAATCCATAACAACTGTTCAACATGAGTTTGATCAGTTCCGACTGAATTTCAAACACTTGTTTCTTTTCTAAATCAGTTTCCAATTTGATGCGATCTTTAAGCTCTTTTCTGAGAATAAGTTTGTTTTCAATGTAGGGCTTAAGGTAGGTGTCTAATTGAAACAGAAGAGCATGGTAGATATCAGGGGGATGTTCAAAACCAAAATGAACATGGAGCCAATTCAAGTATTCCGTACTGATGACCATAAATGATTTTGCTTCGTTCATACTTACAACCCGCTGGGCTGCTTTGATGTTGGATGTAATGTTTTGCGTGTACGGAGACAAGACATCGGCTCCATATTCTACTTTTTGGATGATAAACCCAAAGATAGGATTTTGAGCTTGTTTTTTGATGGTAAGATTTTTTACTAGCACAAACCCGGTTAGTTTTTTTTGAGTAATAGCATCCAGAAAGTCGTTGTAACAGTAGCTTTTTTTAAAGGAAGGACAAAAATTACCGTTTTTTGGAATCTTATGAAGAAAAAAGTCACAATCGGAAATTTCTACATAATCAAAATCTACTTTGTCAACAAGGTTGAAATGGTGTCGAAAATGTTGGCATAACGATAAAATTTTTGTCCTTACATCGTTTGATTTTTTGGCTTTGTCCAGGTCCTCAGGGGTTCTTTGAGCTGCGCACGTTTTCTTATGCCCATGATAAAAAACAGACTGGTACTGAATCAGTTTCAGGTACACTTTTTGATCGTGAGGATTAAAGTAGGATAGAAAGCCATCCAAAGGAAACTCGGTAAAATACAGTTGGCCTAAAGCGGTAAAAGAAGACTGAAAACGTAAGATGACAACATCTTTGGGAATGCATTGAAGATAATGGTTTAAAGCATAAAACTCATTGTAAAAACGAGGCGGTGTGTTGTTGAGATACATGAAATCTTCTGTATGATTACCGTTGTCACGCACTCGTTTACAATAGTTTTGAATCCGAAGGACTTTCATGTTATGATCATTGATCCGATGGTAATCTTGGGGAATAAGGCGAGTATAAAATAAAGGGGAGCCTACGGGAAGGTTTTTTACTGCTGCACTTGGGTACAGGGACCGAATATCAATGGTTGAAATACCATCGGCTTTTTCATGGAATGGAAAAGACGTTCCTTGAAGATTAGCAAAATTAGGCCAACTGTCTTTGTCAAGGTTGGAACAGTTCACTGAGTTTAAATGCTCGTTGATAATCGTTTGGTTACCAATCTCGCCATGCACAAAACTTGTACACAATCCACCTGTGACTGCATGTTTGATAAAATAATTGTAAAACGTGTTCTTGATCTGTTTTGGAGCTAGATTTTTGTCAATTTGTTGAGAGGGTTCAACAATAAAAAACTGTTGGTAAGCTAAATTGGACTGAGAGTAGTTGTGGCGAGTAAAAATATTGATTGATTCTTGAAGGTAAGTTCTAAACAAGGTTAGGACAATGGAATGCAGTAACAGGCAGTCTTGCACAAGGTAATATTCACCATACTCGTAGAGGTCATTAAACTGCTTAGCATCATAGGTTTGCTGAGCCTCTAAACGAGTGGTTAAGTCTACTGTTTTGTTAGCAAAAGTGTTCTTCCAGAATGATTCATTGTGCGCATGTAGGGAAGTAATACTTTTAATTTTTTTGACAGACGTTGCTTGTTCATAGGGGAAGCAAAGTTTAGCCACTTCCAAGTTGAAAAGTTTACCGATTCTGTCCAGTGACATGTTGGCTGCTACTAAATTACGAATATCTTTGATAAAAAGTTTCATTTCCCACAGCGTGTTAACTTTGTTTTGAAATGGCGTTGTTTTAACTTGTGTTTTGATAATGTTTCGGAACCGAAACAGGTTTTTTTTGATGATAATTTGAATGGTAGACAAAGAAGCTCCTTTTTTGAATATTTTAATTTTTTCTTTGAGTTTTCCTATAATAATCACTAAACTGTTGGACAAAAGATAATTGTCATAGTTACTGCCATTAAAGGCGGTAAGGATACTTTCAAAAATTATATCTTGCAAACGTTTTTGGATCAGGTAAAAAATACCTCTTTTTTCATTGACCAACATGGATGTTTCAAACTGGATGAGAAGGGGTTTTAACAAAATGTATTTTATGATGGAAGCCAAAATATTGCGTTGATAAATATAGACAAGAAATTTATAAATCATTTGCGTGGTATTTTCATGGGTAGGCTCAGTGGCTTTGTTGACCAGATGATTGTTGCTGATATGAAAGGTTTTGACATGAGTTTCATTTAAATCAACGGTTTCAAACAGGGTTAACAATTCTTCAGCGCACTCGTTCAAAGGTAAATGTTTCAATTGACTGTGGCAAGATTCCCAGCTGATATGACTTCTTAAATCATCACTATCACTGAGAACATAACGACAAATCTTAATATACAAAGACGAGGGTAAATGTTTCTTCAAAATACGTAATGTATCTTTTTTGGAAATAATGTCACATAAGCCGATGATGTAGAGTTTCTGTTCACCATGAATCACTTTATGTTGAAGTTTGTCTGTAAAGTTATTGTTGAATTCATACTGGTTGTAAAAAGTATCATCTAGCGATTCCACGTAGGCTTTGTTAAGAGCTTCTGTATCATAGGATAAAAATGAAATTTCACTGCAGACTTTCAGTTTTCGTTCGGTAAGCTCATCCAGTAACCCTAAGGCTTTTAAATTTTCGGTTAAAAGTCGTGTTTGAGCATGCGTGGACATTAATGTGTCATACCGATGGGAATCTAAAACATATTGCGTTTCGTCATGGTCACAAAGACATTGTTCCTGGTTCAAAACGGTTGGTACTTTATTACCAGTTCCTTTAAAGATGGGTTTTCCTTCTGTCAAATGTTGATAGTCTAGCAAACTTGTTTTGTGAAAACTGGGCGGCAAGGGTAAATCCCCCTCAAGCAGAAAAAGGTCAAATGCGGTTGAATGCAGTTTAGGAACTAGAAAAAGGTGAACGACTTGGTCTGAAGTGGAGGAGCAGTACATTCCCAGGATAGTTTTTTGAATTTCTTTGGAGAACGTCTTTCTGACATAACTGTAGGCAGAATACACAACCAGGGAAAAAGGAAAATCTACTTTGTCATTGTTTAAAAGTTTAAGAATATCATGATGGTGAATGAAAGTATTGTCCACTAGAATTCCACTGGGTTCAGGGGCAATGTTGATGAGGGAAGGAGCCGGCAGTTTGGTCACGGGCACAAAGTACTTTTTGTTGTACTGAATGATAATCACTGGTGTCCAATCGGTTTGTTTTCTCAATAGTTTAAGCATTGGGTTTTGGAAGAGAAAGGTTAAAAAGAAATAATCGGCCCCATGAGGGCAATGGTACGTTTCTCCTGCCTGTTTGAAGCTTAACAGGGTAATGTCAATGTTGAGTAGCCACGACATCTGTTTCAGC
>Ga0208463_1000260_pt1 | contig 13652 bp, 13 predicted proteins | sample LakMenEpi09Jul08_FD_150752 | JGI IMG/M metagenome (GOLD analysis project Ga0208463, IMG submission 150752) | Freshwater microbial communities from Lake Mendota, WI - 9JUL2008 deep hole epilimnion (SPAdes) | ecosystem: Environmental > Aquatic > Freshwater > Lake > Epilimnion/Euphotic zone ... | reverse complement strand
GAAGCATTAGGCAGGATCAACGAGTTGTCCGTGAACCCGTTCTTCTTCGTGTACGAAATGTAAGCGTTAGCCGAGGTTTGCTTTGTCCTCATCTCATGCGGCAACCAGTTCCATACCGCGCTTTGTTGCTGGCGGATGCTCACCTCCGAGGTCTGAGCAAAACAGAAGATCTCTGACTTTGGGTTCTCGATGGCGGCTTTGACTACGCAGTAAGAACCCCACGCAGTTTTGCCGCTGCGATTTCCCCCGAGTGCTAAAACTTCAGAGACTTGCGCTAGTTGCTCTTCAGCTTTCTCCCAATGCGGAAGCCTAAATCCGTAGCGAAATGGATCTTTCTCAGCGTTCTCGATGGCCTCATGGTAGATTCGATGAAGCTCAATGAGATCATCTGGTTCCATCAAGGCTACCTCGTCATCGCTGGGAGGCTGGAGGATTGGATGTTTGCGCCACTGCATTAGTTCGTTTTATACGCACCAGTCTCCATTAGGATGTCTTTGATGTGATACACGCTATCACACTCCTCGCAACAAAACGCATCCTCTTCGGCTGGAAACGATCCTCTATTCCCGTCAACAAGGTGAAGCTCTCGACGCTTCTTGCAATGTTTGCATACGCCAATGAAGTGTTTGACGAACTTCTCCAGCACCACATTCCAAATCTTAGCGTCAAACTTCTCTGCTAGATACGAAGCGTAAACGCTGGTATGGCACTTGTGCTGAACGCCGTCATGCTCGACCATGTAGTGGCGAACAAGATTACCTCCATCCTTAGCGTAATCTGCGTATCTTGATTCTGGTTCTGGTATCATTCTACGATTTCGGCTTCAACTGCTTGCGTTTTGACTTTATTGGCAATCCTAGACTTGGCTTCCGCAATCATCTTAGCGGCATCATCAATAGACGGCCCCTTGCGATGCTCTACAATGGTACTAGCCATACCCGAAAGCTGTCCAGCCTTATCGGTCATAATGCCAATAGTCAACGCCAATCTGTCTGGGGAAATTGCCTTAAGCTGGTCTGGGTCGCGGCTCAGTTGTTCAGCTTTTTCAAACAAAAGATCTGTGTACTCCGCCGCAGCAATAGCATAACGTTTAGAGAACTCCTTACGCTTCGACTCCAGCGTGTCGTTATGTCTCCACTCCAACGCACGAACAACCTCGTGGCTGACCTTGCACTTCTTTGCAATAACGCTGATACGCCCACCCTGCGCCAGCATCCAGAGAATTTGTGCCGCCACATTCGGGTTGTAGTTCTCAATAGTGTTCCGAGGGAATTGCTTAGCCCTTTCCTTGACCTCAAGGAAGAACTCTTTCATCGCCTCTTTGCTATCAATCGCTGATAGGTCCTCGTCGCTCATTTGGTCTTCTTGCCGTTTTTAACCTTAACGGCCCCAGAGTGCAACTCTTTTTTGAGCTTATTCTGTTGCGTCGAGGAAAGCGGCGAAGCCTTACTGAGCAGGTAGCGGACTTGCTTTTTACTTTTTGATTTCATAATCCTTACCGGAAATGGATTCGCGTTTGGTTCCGTATTTTTCGCGGAAGTCTTCGTCGTCCTGCGGCAAAACACCAAGATTTTCAACAATGTAATCCATAAACGCTGGATCATTTCGACCTGTCCCAAATAAAGCTCCAATACCGCGACTCGTTGTGCTAGATGCAGCTATAGCGGCAGTTAAATTTCTCGCATAGTCCTCTGGTGAGATTTCTTTTCTATAAACTTTTCTAATAAATGGCATTAGTTGTCCACCAGCATACATCCAAGACGCAATCTTGTGTTTTACAGGATCTGTAATTTTTCCAGCAACATAGCCATGTACCCCAGATCCAGATGCCACCATCCTTGGGGCAATCTGATCTCCCATAGGGCCAACCTCTCTTACCGAAGTGGCAACCATTGATGCATTCTTAAACTCATCGTAAAACTCATCTCCAAGAACCGTTCTAATATTCCTTTCGATTGTCGATTTATTCTTTCCTTTGGTGATCTCGTTTAGGAACTTATTAGCATCCCAAAGATCGTTACCATATTTAGTGATATCACCCTTAGGCTGATAACGAGCAAACAAGTAAGAAACGAAATCGTTTCTAATCTCCTTTTTTTCAGCATCATTGAGCTTGCCCATAATTTGTGATACATGAGCATTTGGTGCTGTGAACATGGCCTCCGGCAAGCGAGCGTTCTCCAGCACTCCATTGTGACCCTTAAGCACCACATCAATTATCTTGTTGTTGGTGAAAGAATCAAGATCGGCCTTTGCCTTCGCTCGCTTGGCAATTAAATCAGCTGTTTCATTATAGCTCTTTTCGGACATCGTTGCGCGAAGTGGTTCGAGATCACGCATTGATAATTTAGATGCATCTGCCCCATTTCTTTGTAGCGATTGATTTAAAGCTCTCAACTTCTTAACCATCGAGATGCCGTAATTTACATTTCTTTCTCCAGTATTTGGGCTATAGCCAAATAACTCAGTAACCATTTCCTCGTCGAATTTGACAGGCCCACCGACTTCAATGCCGTTGCGGCCATTAAAGCCAACCTTCTCAAGGTAAGCGTTAGCCATTCTATTGCGTAATGCTGCAGCTTGAGCTGGGTCAGCAATAGATGCCGCTTGAATCACTTTTCTTGCAATTGTTGGATCTGAGATGGCCTTTGCCGCGACTTGGCTTGGGGTCATCTTCTGCTCACCAAACGCCTCTTTCAATATTTGTCCTACAGATCCAGTCTCAAACCCTAGTCGTTCTTTGTATTTAACTGTAGCTTCGTCCCACAAATTTTTTAATCCAGCTTGTGTGTAGGACTCGTCCCTGTATTTTTGCAAGGCAGATTCAGCTTGGCTAGCAACCTGTTTAGGTGTAGCTTGCCCGACCGCCCCACCCTCTGGAACCGCGTCACGAACTAGCCTAAGGTACTTGTCAAGACTGAGTGGATCAATCGGGCCGGAATTGAGTTCAAGCTGTGAGATCTCCTTTAATGTGCTTTCCAGTTTGTCTTCGCTAACCTTACCTTCTGCAATTTTCTGCCTAAGTAGATCCGCTTTCTCATTATTAGTTGCCCTTGACTCGATTTGGTCTGCGAGTTGTTCAAGTGCCGAGTTGCGTAATGGGTAGCTTTTTTTCAGAGAATCTCTAATGATTCCAGCTACTTCTGCGGGATCGTGGAAGGTTCCAGTTTGATCGGCAGCATCGTAAAAGTTTTTGTAAATCTCATTCTTAACATCATCTGTCATTTCTTCAGCTCTTGACAGAATGTTTGTTAAGTCATTTCCAAGTTGAACGCTGGTATCCTTGCCCATGTTCGCTTGCAAATCGTAAAGCCTCTCATCAAGATCTCCACGGAGCTGCTTCGCTATGTCTTTGTCGTAAGCCGACACAACATCAACGAGTTCTTGGTTGCTTTGAGCAAGGTTATCTTGCGCGGCCTTGTAAAGCCTTTCCTTGGCTTCTGCTGGGCGCGTTCTTGAATCCATCCATTCTTGAAGGATGTTCCGTGTTTTTGAGATGCGCCTTCCCAATAATGATCTTGGAATCTTCTCTCCAATCTGAAGCTGTTCCACAAGTTTGGCTTCACCACGAGCGGCGGCAGTAGGCACGAAAACCTTGTCGCCACGATCCATCATGAATTGGGATTTGTTAAATTTTTCTTCAGCATCAAGTAGCGACTTATAGTATTTGTTCTCTACTGGTTTTCCAATTCGTTTAACAAATGGTTTAGCGGCTAGTCCAAGCGCACCCTCAATACCAAGGCCAACCGCCTCCTCAGTAGTTCTCCTGAGAATGCTTTCTGGCAGCTTCTCACCAACTCCAAGAACAGCTCTTACAAATTGATCTTGAGCAGTTCCAACAGCAAGAGAAGCAGTAGAACCAGCTCCGGCGGCTAGCAATGGGCTTTGGGTTGGAGCAGCTACGATTGTAGTGCCTATAGCTGAAAGTGTCGGAAGAACTTCACCTCCAATATCAAGTAAGTCCTTAGGATTAAATCCGCGCTCATCAGCAGCAACTAGTTTCCCATCTGGCCGTTTAACAAGGAACATTGGAGATCCTTCAACATTTACTGTTTGAACCGAATCCTTGTACTTTCCAATAAGATAGTCTTCTTTTGACTTATCTTGTAGGAATGACATATTGAACCGATCCCTACTAGGAAGTCCAGAATCCAAATCAATTGCATCTGGGGAAACATCCAATGCAGTAGCTAATGTAGATTTTAGTTTGTCGGTATTGGTTGGAACCTTGAACCCAGGCTCTCTAATTTCCCCAGGCATTGGAGGAACACCCTCAGTCGGGCCAATAAACTTGTATTCGCCAGTCTCAATGGACTTTAACGCTTTCCCTTTTTCTTGCCCAATTGCTTGATCAACAGAAATAATATCTTGATCTAGTGTCTTGAGGTCTTCTTGCCTTAACTCAGCCCCATATGGGTCTGATGCTTTAAGAGCTTCAATCTCATTATTTAGCGCGGTTCTCTTTTGAAGAAGAGAAAATAGCACATCCTTAAACTCACCAACTTTAAATTGACCTTCCATTTATCTCTTAATTAAAGATTATTTCTTTTTTTAATTTCGTCAATAAGTGGATTTCCAGTCCCGTCAGTTTGTCTTGGTTGCTCGACACCCATTGCATCCATCGTAGAGGATGGATAAAGTGCCTCGATTTGAGCGTTCTGCTTCGCGGTAATTTTCCCCTCCTCCATTAGCTTATCTCTTTGTTCTGGAGTCCCGTGGATAACATCAAGATATGACTCAATTGCCCTATTGATGTTTCTGTTAAAAATAGCTGGACTTGATGTTGGGTCTAAAGAACCAAATACGCTTTCAAGACGCAATCCCTCGGCATTTGTTGGATTTCCAACAGCAGCTCCAGTTGGAGAGGCCATCCGAAGTTGTGTCAATTGTTCTAATCCCAGTCTATTTTTAAAATCCTTAAGAAGACCTTCTTGAATCGTGTGGAGTTCCGTACCTGGTGTAATGGACTCAAGTTTTCTTGCCGCTGCTGGTATAACGCCCTTTGATTGCATTACTGAAGAATAAAGCCTTTTTGCTTCCATTAGATCTTGGATGTTCCTATCAGCCGATTGAACCGCTTGCTTTTTAGCTTCTTCAGCAGCTTTGGTGAATCTATCCGTTGCTCCAGGGCCTTGAACAAACTCAATCCCACCCTCTGGTGTTTGCCTAATAACCATTCCAGAAGGAGGTCTGATTGGCCTAAACTCACCAGTTGATGTATTTACTTGACCCTTCGATCCATACATTTGTTCTTCTTCTGGAGTAGATGGCCTAAATTGAGGTGTCTTTCCGCCAACTGGTCTCGTTGCAACAACCTGCCTCCTTGCTGGAAGCTGAGGTTGTTGCTGCACTAGACTTGGCTCAGTTGGCACCCCGCTACCAGCTTGAGCCATTGCCATTCCAGCACCTTGCTCAATTTGCCTTGCTATTTCGGCCTGTTGCTCTGGAGTCCCAGCCACTTGCTGGGATGCATTTTCTTCAATTCGCCTAAATACTTTGGTTTTACCTGGGTTTCTTTGGGCAACTGAGTTCATCCATGAATCAATTGTGTAATTTTGAACAAATGTCCCTGGAGATCCACCATTAAAACCCTTGCTGCTATTTGAGGCAATAGCTCCACCCTCTAAAACGATTCCTGTATGCCCAGCCCTTTTGCCTCTTGGAGTAACAATAATATCACCTGGTTGAGCTTGATTTATAGAAACGCTTTGGAATCTTGGATCATTAGCCAATTTTCCAACCATTTCAGATGTTGAGAGTGTTCCACCCTTAACTAGTTCCTCACCAGTTGCTTGTTTGTATGTCCTGCAAATGGCATCAGCACATCCAAGATTGCCACCTTGCGTTCCTGGTGTTTTAGCAGTAGATAAACGACCAATGTTCATCTTAGCCGTTTGTGCAATAGAATCAGAAATGCCGCCAACTTGAGATGTTTCTGGGGGCTTTTCAATTCCACCTTCTCCATATTTAAATTTTACTGGATCTACTATAAGTTCATCAGTGCCAATTACACGAGGGCGACCCATTGGGTCGTAGTTTACTTCAATTTCTTCACTTTGATTTGTAGATGGATCAAAGAACAAATATGTTCCCTTTTGTCGCTTGGATGCTTCTTGTTGTGCCTCCTGCTGCCTAGCTTGCTGCCTGATGCCAAGCTCTGCGGCTTGCATGCCAAGTCCAGCTTGTCGATATGCCTCGTTTTGCTGCATTTCCCTAGCCTTAAAACCAAGTCCAAGCACATTTTGAATTTGGCTGGCGGCTTCACGGCCAAGTGCAGCCGCCTCCATTGGACTTGTGTTAGGGTCATCCATTCTAGATACGATTGGAGAAAGCGTTCCTTTTACGTCAAACCCAAGGGAATCCCCAAGTTTAATGGCTGATTCAATACTTGCACGATCAGCCTTGATTTGAGCGTCAATCTTTTTGCGTTCTTGACGGGCTTCCGTAAAACTCTCAATGCCTTGTCCAATTGCTTGTCCAAGATTAGCCATTCCTTGTGCCTGGATATCCGCAGCCCTTGCGAAGCCAGAGTAATCCTGCACAAACATCCGTGGGTCTATACCCGCTCCTAGCATCTGTCCTTGTCCGTATGGCATGTTATTTAACGAGTGCGTAATTTACTGCTTTGAATCCACCAACTTCCTTGACAGCTTTAGGTGTCTTCTTCTCAACATCTTGAGCCATGACACCCATTTGTGTTTTATTATCACCTTTATATTTGTATGTGTAAATTGGAAGACCGCCGTCAGTTCTGCCAACTTTTTCAATGTCAGTCTTGAGCCTCTTGTCGGACATCATAAGTGGAATCGCTGCTGCTGCAGCGGAACCGATTCCTTGAGCAAGGCCTCCAATCCCACTAAACAATCCAGATGAGTAGGAGGCCCGAGCTTGTGCGTTGGCTGCATTAGCATTAACAATGTTCTGTCTTTGTGCTGCACCAAGATTAAGCGCGGAACCAACATCAAAGAGCTGAGGCTTACCAGCACCGATAGCGTCAAGTCCAAGTCCCATCATCTGGTTGCCAACTTGGTACGATAGAGGTTGGCTGCCAAGAAGCTGAAGGCCCGGCTGCGTGTAAAACTGACTCGCCATATCAAATGCCAGTGTTCCTGCTTGTGCCGCTTCTGCTCGCTTCCGCGCCATCATGTCCTCACGACCCATGATCTCAGAAGCAATGGCGTAGTTGCCGCCAACGCGACCAGCGGCTTGTGCGCCCTCTCTGGCGGCTTGCTGGTACATGCGCTTTTGCTCTGGAGTAACTCCCTGTGCGGCGGCATATGCGCGTTGTGACTCTTGTTGCGCTTGTTGTACTGAACTCGCCTGCTCTGGTGACAAACCTGCCATTAAACCACGGGTAAGCCCAGCCTGTCCAGTCATCTGACCGAGTTCAGCCTCACGCGCTGCTCCAAGTTGTTGTGCTGTCTGTTGGGTGAACTCTGGAGACATGCCAAGCAAACCCAGTCCAAACTGGGAAACATCTTGAAGATTGAGGTCTTGAAACTGTGGGCGATATTGCTGCTCAAACGACAAAATCCCTGGCATCGACTTTTGATAAGCCTTTAGCATTTTGGATATGTCAGCACTGTAGTTTGCTACTGGAGCTTGCACTGATTTAGGTTTACTTCCCATTGGATTAACTTTCTTTTAACTTTGAATAAAACTTGTACATGTCGTGGACTCTTACGCGGTCACTTCCCTTAAAGCTGCGTTGGAATGCAATAAAGTCGTAGTTTTGAATGTATTTACGCAATGCTCCACGCATATCCCCTGTAGTGAATGTAACAAACAAGGTGTCCCCATCGTCAACATGGACTGCTTGAGTTGGGCTTTCACGGAACACACTAAAGCCCATAGCAAAACAATCCATATCGCAAACAACAATGCCATGACACAAGTGCCATGTGAGAAGTTGTTGGAAGTCGATACCTTCTTGTTCATAAATTGCTATTGCTTTAGCTAGGTGCTGGTTCATCCGATAACAATAACACTTGTTTCGTTGTTATAATCAAGACCATTACCACTCTGTAATCTTATTTGGCATCCACCAATATATCTCGCCACAAGATCACATGCGGAATTTGTACCCCCAGATGGGGAATCTCCCGGCATGGCAACTGCCGCATAATTTTGACTTGGCATTTCGGTTATAAAATTAACAACTTGTCTACCAGCTGCTATAATACTAACGCTGGAAACATTACCAGCTCCATTAATTGTTGCCCTTGGAAGAGTAACATTCCCACTTGTAGTTCCAGATGTCCCATGTGTTATTGTAAATGTATCATCAGCAACCGTTGTAGTGCTAACTCCCGTAACAATAAACTCACCATCCGTTGCTGCTCCTGTATTGAAGTCCAAATAAACAAGCGACCCAACCTTAAGTCCATGTCCAGCAGCAACTACTGTTACTGTTGTTCCGCTTCTTGAGTAAGTACCACTAAACGCAGGAGATAACGGGACTTCTGGGTTATAAAATACCCAAGCTCTCGCGCCAAAAATTGGAGCAGACCCAGATGGAACATCCATTTTAGCAGTACCAACAGTTAATGCTCCAGTGGAAGTTGTTGTTCCAGTAATGGTAGCGTTTCCAGTGACCGTGGCGTTTCCAGTAATGGTGGTGTTTCCAGTAATGGTAGTTGGATTAGGAAGAGAAATTGAAGATGCCGTCCAGCTTGGGCCGCCTGTGGAAATTTTCGCTGGAGTTACGCTTAAATCTGCTAATTTTGCTGTAGTTATGCCGTTAGCCCCATCTCCAATTTGCATTTGTCCACCAGCAGTAATTTGTAATCCTTGACCGGGAACAACAGCACCATAGACAAAAAACGAATTGTCCATAATGTTGTTGAGCTTTGTCGAGGTAATTTGCTCGTTATTAGAAAATGGGGTTGTTGTATCAACGACTGGCATAATTTATTTCTGTGATATGATTGCGCGGTTGGAAACCGCTCCTGATATTTTAACTGAATGCACCTTGGGAGAGCCGCTAGTTCTTGTCAAGATCATAGTACCTGTGTAACCACGAAGTCCTCCAAGCCTGCCCCTAACATTTGCGGTTTCTTCCTCTTGATCGGCGTTAGACAAGTCACCAATTAGCTCGTTAGTGCTACCAATGGGAAAGGCGTTGTCTGGATCTTCGGTAGAAAATGAAACATCAAAAGTAGATGGTGATCCAGCAGGGAAAGATTGCATCTGCGTCTGGAAATCCGTAAACCTTTTACGCTCTTGTGTCCCAAGGTCGTACCCACGGGTGGTCAAAGACGAGTTAATTGGCTCAGAATCAATAGTAGCACTACCAAACTCAGCTGAAATGCTATCCGCTTGGGAGTCAACTGCCTCCATCTTGTGGATTCCACCACTAGACGACACAGCGTAAAGGTCGTTTCTAACCCCAGCACCAGCAGTTACGAAGTCTGTAATTAAAAACCCAGAGCTTCCATAGGTGTCAAGAGACTCCCAGCCCTTATTTAAGAAGTTGAACACCAAAATGGCGTTGTTCCCTTGTGCATCGCCAGCACCCGCTACAGAATCCAGCGGAACCGCGAGGTAATACCGATTATCGTAATAAACCGCAGTAGCATCTCCAGCTAGTCTGGCGTTAATGCGGTCAATATATGGCTGGATGTTTTTAGAAAGCGGCTCCTCCGTGCCTCGAAGGTTGTAATCGTTGAGGAAGGTAAGTGCATAAACCCCATTATCAGACAGGAACATCAAGTTGTTAGCCTGCATTACCACCGATTTACGGGCTAAGCAGCCAACCTCGCTGGTTAGTTCTTTAACCACGGTATCCGCAAGGCTTCCTTGAGTGCCAACAACCGCATGAATGCTGTTGCGGTTCATCACCACTAACGCATCGTCGTAAAATCCATGCATAGCAACCACATAGTCAGCCGTACCTCCAGAAATACGGAACTGATTCAGCACCCGATCATAGGTATTGCTGTCTAAGATGTCGGACGCGATGATCTCATCGGCAATCCCACGATTGGTGTAAGTCGAAACTGTCAATGTGCCACCATTCTCGTACAGATATGGCATCCACAGGCGGCGTTGGAAGTAGGTTGCCCAAGGTGGGCCAGGCATGAACGAAAATCCAAGACCAATAGACTCCTGCTGAGAGTAGTGGATAGTGTGCGACGACACATCTGGTTCGCTGGTAAAAAACTGCCAAGTATTGTATGTCGGAATGGCAGACACATTAAGAATGTCACCAACATTCAAGACCTTAAATGCTGTTGATGTTTGGGTAAGCCTTAATGATTGGCCAATGGAAAACGGGGTGTCTTTAAGTGCTGTGAATGTGTAATTTGTGCCACTAGTAAATGTACCAGTTGAAAGTGTCAACGTTCTTGTTGCTCCAACATAATCCGAAACCGTGTAGGTTGTCCCAGAGATTACAAGGGTTGCCCCATTATAAAAGTCATTTAATACAGATGGTTTAAATCCATCGTCAAAAAAGTGTGGCAAGACGATAGTCGCTCCACCACCCCCCACCGCAATTCCAGTAGATTCCTGTAGGTCTGCAGGATCTATTTCAATTGTGGCAGTGCCATTTGAGATTACAATGTTGTTGTTTTTGGTGTAGTCCTTTCCTGCTTGGTACGGGCCACCGGGAACTTTGTAAAACTGGGTGCTAACCCCATCCCATTGCAAGGCAGACTGCCCACCACGAAAGATGATAACCTTGTCGAAAACCTGTATCATCGACACCTCGACCCCAGCATCCAAGGTAATGCCAGTAGGATAAGTCAAATCCGTAACTCCAGCAGTACCAGCATCAGCCAACTTGGACACCTCAATCTTCTTAACCCCAGCATTGGTCGCTACAAGAATGTACTCCTTATTGCTTTCGTTTGGGTTGCTGAACAAACAAGACGCACGCACATCAGACACCACGTTGTCATTTACCTGTGAGCGCAAGTACCCAGTAGCACCAACAGTAAGCGACCCGTCAGCACCATTGTTAGCAAAGGTCAATGTATTAACCCCTGTAACCGTCATCAAGAAAGACCCAGCAACAATTCCAGTCAAAGGTTGAACTGCAGGCGTGGCCGTATTACCAAGAGTAACATAAGCAGTGCCAGTCAACCCATGATTGGAACTTGTGGTAATGGTCACCACATTGGATGTCCTGCTCGCAGATGCAATTGTCTTATCTGTATCAATCACAAAGAACGGCAACCTCAATGGAGTGCCACCAGTAGTCAAGCTGGTCTTCTGGGCAATGACTGCCTTACGAGGCTTCCAGTAACCCTCCATCCGCCCGTTAAGGCTCTCCCTAACCTCACCCTCCTGTAACTGGTTAAGCTGCAACCTACGGTTCACACCATAGAAACCACGATCACCAGCATCGGCAATCGAGTCATCTAACCCACCAGTGGATCGGAACTGCGACATTATGCGCGGTAACCAATAACAACACCAGAAGCAAGCGTAAAGCCAGTGATGTTGCCACCAATGCCAATACCCGCAGGGATAGAGACACCAATCAACTTCGTGCTAGCATTCGTGATGTTTGGCGCGGTAAACACAGAAAAATTAGTGACACCAACAGTCTGAACCCAACGGAACGGGCCAACAGCCACATCCGTACCAGAGTACACTTGTCCGCCGCCTTGACCTTGAAGATCGTATGAATCGCCTCTAGGCATAATATAAATAAGTTTCTAAGCACAAGTCCATCTCGCGCTCACACAACCAATTACCACAATCCCACACACAATGTCAACCACAAACATCTATACCCAATTATACCCACTTATACCCAAAACCATGTATAAACCCACCAAATGTTACCTATCTAGCACATTTAAGCACAATACACTAGACCTATCCCCAAATAATCCCGAACGGGAACTTCCCCATTGTAACAATTTTTCTGGGGCTAGTTTATGGATGGCAATGATAAAAATATTTCGCCGGTCGATCCCCTCCCCCCATACCTTAGCGCGGCACTAATGTATTGTCCTGGTGTTCAAGCGAACAGCGTTCATGCGTGCAATGCCGGCAATGTAAACGATCGTTTGAATCGTTCGTTTGAATCGTGCGCTTGGCTTGTGTGATGGGCTTGCTGAATCATGAGTGGCGCGCTAATGTTAGAGCATACAATCTGTGGTAGATTGGTAAGGTATTAGCCTGGCGCGTGGCTCATGTGGTGACCTTCCCTTAACGCAATTAAGTTGCGCTAACACATTTCCCCTTGACAGCTTCCGCAAAACATGGGTAGAATACTGCCGTAGGCAAGAGGGCGTACAAGTTTGTTTCAAGCCATCGCCCGAATAAAGCAAGCCCGAATCATCAAGCCTCGATCAAGCATCAAGCGTTGATTGTTTCTCTTAAGTGATGGAATGGATTTCAGACGCTGTCCATGTTCCTTCCTTTGCTTCTTCTTCTTCCTTCCTTGCTTCATCCTAACACCTAACGGGAATTACTAGCGATGCGATAGCTTGGTTCCTTGGCGTTTCGCTTGTCCTAGTGCTTGGAAGTTGACGCTGGCCGTGGGATTTATTCATGGCGTGGAATTGAGGGAAAGGTTTGGAAATAAAGGGTTTCGCAAGCTGTCAACACTATTCGACAAATTTATTTTTGAGTTGTTGGCAAATTTTGCTGGCAATCTTTCCGCCATGATTTAGATTGCTCCCGTTGCCAGCAAACAAGGCACGCCAACAATAAACAAACACAATGATGAACCAATACACAATAAATCAACTTAAGGCCCAACTTCGAAGCGGTGAGTTCGCATGGCCAGGCGGATATCCACTCTACTTCATCACGGACGATGGCGAGGCTCTATCATTCGGAGCCGTGAGGGAAAACATCAAATCCGTGATTTGGAGCATACGCCACAAGGTGAGCGATGGCTGGCGCGTGATTGGATGCGAAGTCAATTGGGAAGATGCCTCCATGACTTGCGCGCACACTGGCGAACCAATTGAATCTGCATACGGTGAAGCCGTCGAAGCCTAACCAAACCAAACCAAACCACCACGATACATGAAAAAACATATCAAAAAACTTCGAGACTATCGCAACACGCATCGCATCGAATTGATGCAACTTAAAACAATGCGCGATCTCCGAGACATTGATGGCAACTCGGAGGAGATTGCGCTATTGGATAGCCTAATTTCAGAGCGAATCGAACACATTGAAAAAATTCAATCTGAAATTGCCATTGCAAGTGGAAAGGAGGTCGCATGATCCGTGACCTTTTCCTTGCCCTTGCCCTTGTGGCCTTGCTTGGCTTGGCCATCGCCGTCACAAGCGGGTGCTTCGGCGACCCTAGTGACATCGAAACAAGGCTCCGTGCCAGTGAGCCTTTGAACCTTTGAACCTTGAACCATAGAAAACGAAAACATGAATCAGAAACAATTTGCAAACGAACATGGAATCCGCACGGATCGCGGGCTTGGATTCGAGACTGCCGATCTGGCAAACCAATTCGCCGCGATCAAGCGGGCTGCATGGGGTGACAACCTCGTTTACCTAGGGGCGGATGAAGAAAACGGGATTTTCTATCCGGAATTCAACTTATTTGACTGATGAAGAGCAAAAAATAGGCTCTTCGTAGATTTTTATGGAGCAAGGGAAAGTTTGCCACAGAAGAAGAGAATTCGGGTTCGGTAGTTTTTGAAGCTTCTGAAGCCTCGGGCATT
>Ga0208463_1000248_pt1 | contig 13976 bp, 12 predicted proteins | sample LakMenEpi09Jul08_FD_150752 | JGI IMG/M metagenome (GOLD analysis project Ga0208463, IMG submission 150752) | Freshwater microbial communities from Lake Mendota, WI - 9JUL2008 deep hole epilimnion (SPAdes) | ecosystem: Environmental > Aquatic > Freshwater > Lake > Epilimnion/Euphotic zone ... | reverse complement strand
ACACTTGAGTCTGGCGGTTTTCTCTTTGGGAACCTAGACCCCCGACCCAAACTGTGAACTTGCTTTGCGCCTAGCCAGCGCGGGGCCTTCGGCTTAAACTTAGATTTCGCCCAGATTCCGAAAGCATCCCATGCCCCTATTCAAGAAGCGTCAGCCCCGAGCCTTAGCTCGTCACGGCCGCCTCAGGGTTCAGTCGCGCGCTTCGGCCTTCGGCGGCATCCTGGTCAAAGGTCTCGCGCTGGCAGTTGGTGCGTCTCTAGCTTTGGCAGGCATCGCGGTTTTTGAACTCAGTAACACCGTTCAGGCTCGCGGGCTTGCCTTGCCAAACGCGCAGCCAATCACCGCCAAAGATCTCAAGGGTCCGCTGAACATTTTGGTTGTCGGCAGCGACACCCGAAAGGGCCAGGGCAAGGGTTATGGCACCGAGAGTTCAGTTCTCGCCGATGTGATGATTCTGTTGCACATCAGCGAAGACCGCAAAAACGCCACCGCAGTTAGCTTTCCTCGAGACCTAATGGTTCCTTGGCCGGCCTGCCCGAGCACAACCGGTGGCCCAGGTTACCTTCCGCAATCTCTCGGCCAGCTCAACGCAACAATCGCTAACGGCGGCCCAGGTTGCACACTGCTCACTATCGAGCAACTCACTGGCCTGAAGATTCCATATCTTGCGATGATCGAATTCAATGGCGTAATCGAAATGTCGAATGCCATCGGTGGTGTTGATGTTTGTGTTTCGCAAGAGATTAACGACCCATACACACAGACCTATTTGAAGCCAGGCGAGTACACCCTGCAAGGCAAGGCTGCGTTGCAATTCTTGCGCACGCGCCACGGCGTTGGCGATGGCTCAGACCTATCGAGAATCTCAAACCAACAAGTTTTTCTAACTTCACTCGTTCGAAAGATAAAGAGCGCGGGTGTTCTCACGAACCCTGTGCAGTTGTATTCGCTTGCGAACGCAGCTGCGCGAAACATGCAGCTCTCTGAGTCGCTAACCGATCTCGGCACAATGGTTTCGCTCGCGTCTGCGCTGCAGAATGTAGACCTCGACAAGATGGTGTTCTTGCAGGTGCCTTCGCGCGGTGGTTTGCCAGCGCCATACTCTGGCCGAGTGATGCCTATTTACGAGCAGGCAGACATCCTGTTTAAGAAGCTAGTGAACGACGAACCAATTGTTCTCGGCAGCAACACTGGCCAAGGCGCTGTTCTAGCGACGCCAACCCCAACGCCGACAGTGTCGAAAAAACCGACACCTGGATCGCCGACCCCAACACCGACCCCAACCGACAGTCTCGATTGGGCCACCGGAACCACTGCAGCAACCAAAACCTGCTCGAATTAGCGGGCTTGGCTAGCGGCCGAGTAGTCGGCTAAACTAACCCAGTTGTACTCAGGAGTCGTCGCATAGCCCGGTCGAGTGCGCCTCACTGCTAATGAGGTAAGGATCTAAAGTCCTTCGGAGGTTCAAATCCTCTCGACTCCGCAAGGTTTCGTTTGTCAAAGGCAGACGAACCGCAGCCTCTCCAACCAGAGGCGAACGCGTTTGTCTGATTCCTTCGGAATCAGCAAATGCTCCGTGGTAACAAATCGAAAGTAAACTTTCGCTTGTCACCACTCCGCGTTTGTCCGAAACCTGCGGTTTCGGCAAGGCACCTCGTGAAGCCTGATTTTCTAGCAAGCTAGAATCAAACTCCACTCGGCGCTTGTAGCTCAACGGATAGAGCATCTGACTACGGATCAGAAGGTTGGGGGTTCGAGTCCCTCCAAGCGCACGAAAACCCAGTGTCTACTTAGACATCTGGGTTTCGTCATTAGCGAGGAGCAACGAGTGAGCGAAGACCACTGGCGCGCGTTTCTCGAAGCAGATGGCCTTGACGATTGGGTCGTGCTACACGGCGGCCCGTCTGCCGTTTTTCTCACCGATAATCTCGCTGACGCAGCCGAATTGGCGCGCGCTGTCGCCCAAGTGCCAGGGCTTGACGCATCGAACATCCAGCTGGTTATCGTCTCGAACAAGTTGACGGTTCGTCTGACCAGGGAGACCTGGAAAATCGAACCCCATCACATAATTGTCGCTAGAGAGATTTCCGAAATCGCTCGGTCACTCGGTGCTGTCTCAGCACCGCATCTGGTTCAAGAAGTTCAGGTCGCAATTGCGGCAAAGCCTGACGCCATCGACCTCAAGTTCTGGCGAGCCGTGCTCGGATACGACGAGATGCTCGATGACAACGCGATTGATCCGCTGGGAGTGAGCTCAACCGTTTGGATGCAGGACATAGATGAGGGCAAAGCTCTTCGTCACGCCATGCATCTCGATGTTTCGCTTTCCAAAGAGAGCGCCGAGGCTCGGGTTGAGGCGGCGGTAAAGGCCGGTGGCCTAGTGGTCGATGGGTCACATGCACCGTCTTGGTGGATTCTCGCGGACAAATCGGGCAACAAAGTTTGCGTGGTGGCCTGGCCTGACGGGGCCAAGGCGAACAAAACCGACCAGTAGAGTTCTGCCGAAAATTATCACGACTAAGTAACATCTCTGGCAATTGGTCGTCCATGAGGTTGCGCTGTGCTACTTTCTCAATAATTCAGTCAATCGTTTGACTAAAAAGGGAACAGACATGAAGCACGCAACGTTGGCGGACGTGGCCAAGGCCACGGGAGTGTCTGTTTCGCTCGTTTCGCTAGTTCTTGCTGGCAAGGCTGCCAAACGCTGTTCTCCAGCAGTTGAGTCAAAAATCAAAAGGGCTGCAAAAGATCTTGGATACAGAGCCAATCGCTTAGCCAGGTCTCTCAAGGAACAGCAAACCAGAACCTTGGGGATGTTGAGCATTGAGGTAGCCACCACGCCTTATGCGGGTCAGTTGCTATCTGCAGCTCAAAAGACCGCGCGTGCTCACGACTACGAGCTTTTGTTCGTTGAGGTGGAAAACAACCCCAAGTCAATAGAGGAGGCATTTGGCCTACTTGCGGAACACCAGGTGGTTGGCACCATAATTGCTGCGTACTTTCACTCGGAAGTTAAGTTGCCAAAAGCACGCCCGAAGAATCTGGTTCTTGCAAACTGCATAACACGCAGCGGGAGTTATCCAACAATTATTCCGGCCGAATACGCATCTTATATGCAATCGCTAAAGCTCTTAGGCATAGCCGGGCACAAGCACGTCGGACTCATTATTGACGAAGTTGAGTGGCCGGCAGTCGAAGGCCGAACAAAAGCATTTTTGGATGCAGCACAAAACTTTGACTGGGTTCGACCTAACGAGCGAATTTACAAAGTATCAAAAACTATTGCCGATCATGGCTACCGGGCAACCCTAGAAATGATGGTTCGCGATCCGGAGATAACTGCAATTGCTTGCTACAACGACCCACTAGCTATGGGTACTTACCAGGCACTTAAGGAACTAAGAATAGGCATCCCTGAACAGGTGTCAGTTGTTGGTTTCGACGACCTGGAATTGATTTCCGGAGGTTTGCGCCCCGGATTAACTACAGTCCGATTGCCCCATTACCAAATGGGACGAGAGGCTGTGGAACAACTCATCCGGATCTGCGAGGAGAAAGATGAGAAACCAATGAATGTAGTTGAAATCCAAGGGGAGCTCGTGGTGCGTGATTCTGTTTCGGTGCCAAGGAACAGTGCATCCAGCTATTCATCGTCAGAGGATTCAGCTCGATCGAATCAAGAAGAGGAAAAATGATCAAAACAACTAGGGTTTTGCTAGCTGCATCATTGGCTGGCGTGCTCGCACTAACAGGTTGTGCCCCAGCCACCAGCGGAGACCCAGTAAAGGTTTCAATGTGGTCACACGCGGCTGGAAATGACCAGGAAATTGCAACCGTAAAGGAAGCAATCACGGACTTCAACGCAAGTCAAACGGCTTACGAGGTAGTTCTGGAAGAGTTCCCACAGGAGTCATACAACGACTCAATTGCTGCAGCGGCAGCCTCGAAGTCACTTCCTTGCATCATCGACGTGGATGGCCCAATCATGCCTAACTGGGCTTGGGCAGGCTACATGCAGCCACTGCAGATTAGCTCGACACTTGAGGAATCCTTGATTTCGGGAGCCAAGGGTTACTACAACGGAGAGCTTTACTCTGCAGGTGCTTGGGACGCTGCTCTCGGGTTGCTAGTTCGTAAGTCAACTTTGGACAAAGTTGGCGCGCGAGTCCCAACCGTATCTGAGCCATGGACATTGGCGGAATTCGATGGTCTTCTAAAGGCTGTCGACGCAACCGGTGACTACGACTACGCAATGGACTGGGGTAACGGTTGGACTGGCGAATGGTTCCCATACGCTTACAGCCCGCTCATGCAGAGCTTCGGTGGAGACCTAATCAACCGAGACACCTTTGAGAGCGCTGATGGTGCAATCAACTCTGCAAGCTCTGTTGCCTTCGGAACTTGGTTTGGCTCAACTTTTGCTAAAGGTTACGCCAACCCAGCTCAGACAGGTGACCGCACCGAGTTCATCGCTGGCACGATTGGCATCCAGTACAACGGTAACTGGGCTGTCAAGGATGCCCAAGAGGCTCTAGGTGATGACCTACTGATTCTTCCACCACCTAACTTCGGTAGTGGACCAAAGATCGGTGCTGGTTCTTGGCAGTTCGGCGTCTCGTCAACTTGCGAGGCTGCAGAAGGTGCAAACCAGTTCATTGAGTTCATCCTTCAGGACAAGTACATCGTGGCATTCGCTAACCGCATCGGTTTGATTCCTGCTACCGCTAGCGCGGCAAAGGATGTTCCAAACTATGCTCCGGGTGGACCATTTGCAATCTTCGTTGAGCTATCGAACGAATTCGCAGTACTCCGACCACCAACACCCGCTTACCTCAAGATTTCAACAATCTATGAGAAGGCAGTTGCAGATATAATCAACGGTGCAAACGCCAAGCAAGCCTTGGATGCCGCCGCTGATGAAATCGATGCTGATCTGACCGACAACAACTTCTACAAATAAGATCAGTCGTCTAAGTTAAGTCTCGGGGGTGTGGTTTCACCGCACCCCCGAGGCACTTACTCTAAGGAATTTTCGTGGCATCGTTAAATCAACTGAATCGAAAACTTCTCGGGAGAAGCCTCAAGTCAAGGTCGGCGAGAGCCGGTTTTCTATTTGTCTTCCCCGCAGTTTCGATGATGCTGCTCTTTTTAGTGACACCCGTAATTCTGGCCTTCTCCCTCGGCTTCACAAACGCAAAGTTCGCAAGCCCAAATGAACCTAAGTTCATTGGTATCGAGAATTTCACCGAAATGCTCTCGCTGGGTCAAGTCACTGTAGAAGCCGATCCAAGTGACGAAAATGTGGCCTACGACAATTTGCGCGTGTTCACCAAGCCATCAAACAATTCCCCATACGCGGGAATGCAGATTTTGTCTGAAAGCTACAGTGCAGACGGAACTAAGGCAGACTTCACGGTTGCCGGCGATGCCCTGTTCTGGAAATCGCTTCTCAACACACTTATTTTTGCAGCGGTGATTGCGCCTTTGCAGGGCGGACTGGCCCTAGTTCTGGCTCTCCTGATTAACTCGAAGATCAGGGGCAAAGTTTTCTTCCGAACCGTTTACTTCATACCCGTGGTGACATCCATGGTCGTTGTATCAATCTTGTGGATTTTCTTCTATCAAAAAGATGGCCTTGCAAATGTGATTCTGGATGCTGTGATACCCGGTTTTGAACCGGTATCGTTCCTAACCAGCCCTGAGCTAGCTATGCCGGCAATTATCTTTATGTCGGCATGGCAGGCGGTAGGTTTCCACATGATTATTTGGTTGGCTGGGCTTCAGACAATTCCCGGCGAACTCTACGAAGCAGCCAAAGTCGACGGGGCAAATTTTTGGCAACAGTTCAGGGCGGTCACTTGGCCGGGGCTCAGAACAACTTTTGTTTTCATTTTGATCATCATCTCAATTCAAGCCATGGGTGTTTTCACGCAGATAAACGTCATGACTCAAGGTGGACCACTCGATTCAACAACCACATTTGTTTTCCACATCTTTAGAGAGGGCTTCCGTAAGAATGACATCGGATACTCTTCTGCGCTAGCAATTGTGTTCTTTGTGATTGTTGTGACCATCTCTGTCATCCAGCGTCGACTTACAAGAGACAAGGATTAATCATGAAGACTAAATTCTCGCTCGGATTGACCATTCAATATGGTTTTGCAATCTTCTTTATGCTTCTATTTAGCCTTCCGCTGCTATTCATGATCTCATCCAGTTTCAAAGACCCACAGACAATTTTTGCCGACGTCAAATCTTGGCGAGCATTTTTTCCAGTGGGTGATGTGAGTTTTGATCAGTATCTTGGAGTCTTTGATCGACTTCCATTAGGGCTATTCCTTTTCAACTCCATTTTCATTTCGGCAGTTGTGGTTGTGCTGGGGTTGTTTGTCAACAGCCTGGCTGGTTTTGCGATTGCGCGACTGAAGTTCAAAGGCCAAAACGTTATCTTGGTCGCCCTAATCGCGACACTTGTCATTCCATTCGAGACAATTGCGATGCCACTTTTGGTTTTGGTTAACTCTCTGCCGATGATTAGCTTCGAGAATGGCTCTCTCGAATTCTCAACAGGTTGGTTGAACACATATCTCGTTCAGATCGCACCATTCATTGCCTGGGGTTTCTCCATCTTCTTGTTTGTTCAGTATTTCAAGACCATCCCTAAAGAGTTAGATGAAGCGGCTCTGATTGACGGAGCTAGCTTTTTCACCATTTACTGGAGAATCATCGTGCCGCTTGCCGGACCAGCTTTTGCGACCAGCGCAATCTTGAGTTTCCTCGCTATTTGGAACGCATACCTTTGGCCGGTCATGGTGGTTCAAACGGAAGCACTTCGAACAGTTCAAGTTGGACTCGATTACTTCTGGGCGTCAACGAGTGAAGAGGGAACCCAGTGGGGCGAAATCATGGCCTACTCAACCCTCATCACTGTTCCGATCATCATCGTCTTCGTCATCTTCCAGCGGTCGTTCGTGGCTTCTGTCGCGTCATCAGGAGTAAAGGGATAAAAGTTGTTAAAGCTAAATGATTCATGGGTCTGGGATAGCTGGTACGCGTTTGATGGTAAGCGACACCATGCTTTTTATCTGAGGGCATCGAGAGGGCTGAAAGATCCGCATCGACGCCATCGACACCCGTTTGTCGGTCACGCAGTGTCAGATAACTTGAAGGATTGGGAAATTCTTCCAGACGCTATTGCAATTAGTGACTCTCCCGCTTGGGACTCATGGACTACCTGGACCGGCAGCGTAACCAAGGATGACTCCGGGCTCTGGTGGATGTTTTACACCGGCACGTCGAGAGAAGATGGCGGAGACATTCAGCGAGTTGGCGCAGCCACATCTAAAGATTTGATTACCTGGGATAAAGTTCCTGGACCTTTCACCGAAGCTGATCCCGCGATTTACGAAAAACTTGATTACAAGCTTTGGCACGATGAAGCATGGCGCGATCCGTGGGTTTTCAAGCACGATGACACTTGGCACATGATTGTGACAGCCAGGGGACTGAGCGGAGACAAGTATGGCCGCGGTGTTGCCGGTCACGCCATATCGAGAGACTTGAAGACCTGGAAGGTTCTAGAACCGCTAACTGAAACCGAAAGCGGTTTTGGGCAAATGGAAGTTATTCAACTCGAGGAAATCGATGGAGTACCAACCATGCTCTGGTGCTGTGGCCCACGCGAGCTCACTGAAGAGATGCGCGCTAAATACCCCCACGGCGGAATGTTCTCGACCACCGGCCCTAGCCTGCTCGGCCCATTCGACCCGAACAAGGCGGTTTGGTTTCCGCACGAGACTCTCTATGCTGCCAGGGCGGTTAAGCATGAGGACAACTGGTATCTGATTGGTTTCATTGGTGGGCCAGATGATGAAACATTTGGAGGCTACATTTCAGATCCAATCCCGATTAAGAACAACGGGATGGGCTTAGTGCCAAAGAACTAGCAGGCACAATGGCCACAGAAGCGTGGCCCTCGAATTTGCTTTCATCATACAATTGGGGAAATAGCAGATTCGGAGAGCAAGTCAGATGGCAAGACCAGAGAATTCGATTCAGTTTTGGACAGTTCGAGACGAACTGGAGCGTGACTTCGACGGCACACTCACCCGCCTGGCAGAGATTGGTTTTCGCGCTGTTGAACCCTTCGGGCTTCCAGCCAACCTAAACAAATTGAGCACTGCACTCTCTAACGCCGGATTGAGTGCTCCAACCGCGCACGGTGATGTGCTGCTAAACCCAGAAGCGGCAATCGCGGCGGCCGTAGAACTTGGCACGACGGTCTTGATTGACCCGTATCAGCCCGAGGAAATTTTTCAGAGCGAATCAAGCATTCAGCGACTCGCTGATCAGCTTTCGGCTGCAGCCGAGTTAGCTGCGCCGCACGGCATCAAGATTGGTTACCACAATCATGATCATGAGTTGAGAAACGAAGTTCGCGGAGTGCCTGCGCTGTTTGCTCTCGCCAACATGGTTTCGCAAGATGTCGTCTTCGAAATTGACTTGTTCTGGTGTCAGGTTGCCAACGTTGACCCGATTGATGTTTTGAAAGAGCTAGACGGTCGCGTCGTTGCATTGCACGCAAAAGATGCGCCGATGGGCGGGCACGTGAAAGAACAGGTTTCACTCGGCAAAGGCTCGGTTGATGTTCTGGCGTGCGCGAACCAAGCGCTAAACGCTCGTCTCGTTGTCGAGTTCGATGAATATGACGGAGACATATTCGAAGGTGTCGCCGGTTCGCTGAACTATCTAAAAGAGAACGGCTTCAACTAATGTCCGCGACGAAGATTGGCATTATCGGTGCCGGGGTCATCAGTGAGCAGTATCTAGAAAACCTTTCCAAGGCGAAGGCTGTCTCGGTTGAGATGATTGCCGATCTCGACATTTCGCGCAGCGAACAACGTGCGACGCAATATGGAATTACAAGTTTCGGTACTCCTGAAGAATTGCTCGCGCGCGACGACATCGAGCTGATTGTCAACCTGACAATTCCCAAGGCGCACGAGCAGGTAACCGTTGCGGCACTGAAAGCCGGCAAGCACGTATGGAGCGAGAAGCCACTTGCGCTAGACAAGCAGGCTGCCGAACGAATCAGAAAGCAGGCGAAAGAAAGCGGCCGCGAAGTTGGCTGCGCGCCCGACACTTTTCTTGGCCCAGGCATTCAAACCGGATTGCGGCTCATCAGAGAAGGCAGAATCGGCAAGGTCACCGGTGCGACCACCGCTTTCGAAGTCTCTGGACCCGAGAGCTGGCACCCAAACCCTGACTTTCTGTATGCCAAGGGTGGCGGGCCGATCTTCGACATGGGGCCTTACTACTTGACTGCGTTGGTCTGCGCACTGGGGCCGGTGTCACAAGTGGTGGCTCGTTCATCGCAGGCACGCGACTACAGAGTTATTGGGTCTGGCCCAAGACAGGGCGAAAAGTTTCCGGTTGAAGTGCCAACCAACGTGCTAGCGCTGATCGATTTTGTCGGAGGAGAGGCCGCCCAGAGCAGCTTCAGTTTTGACACCGCGCGACCCCGAGCAGGAATTCTTGAGATTCACGGAACCGAAGGTTCGATAGTCATTCCAGACCCGAACATGCACGAAGGTTCGCTTCAACTTTTCAGAATTGACTCAGGCAGTTGGGATCCAGAAGAGATCGCGTGTGTTGGCGAAGTCATGCAGCGCGGAGTTGGCGTGATCGACATGATTCACGCAATCGCTCAAGGCAAACGTCCGAGAGCAGACATCGAGCTAGCTGCGCACGTTGTCGAGGTCATGCAAGCACTCGAACAGGCCGCAACCTCTGGCGAACTTGTAAAAATCGAATCGACGGCAAAATCTCCAGAGTTGGTTGATGTCGATTTCAATCCATGGATTAGTGTGGGCTAGTGAGCCAGACAGAAAAAACTCAGGTTGTAGCCGCACTCGTCGGTGCGGGCTTTATGGGTCGCGTTCACTCGAGAGCATTGCGCGCCGCCGGAATTACGATGAGCGGTATCTTGTCTTCGAGCGAAGAAAAGAGCAAACTCGCTGCGCAAGAACTCGCCATCGAAAACTACTACTCAAGCTACGAAGAGTTGTTGGACGACAAATCTGTAAACGTTGTGCACATTCTCACGCCAAACAGCAGTCACGTTGTTCTAACCGAGCGTGCGCTAGCAGCCGGCAAGCACGTGGTCTGCGAAAAGCCATTGGCCACAACTTCTGCCGACGCAAACAAATTGGCAAAGCAATCGCGAGAGCTCGGATTAGTCGGGGCCATTCCTTTCGTGTATCGCTACCATCCGATGGTTCGCGAGGCCAAGAGCCGGGTTGAGTCTGGAAACCTAGGTCGAGTGCTGAGCATCAAGGGCGAGTACCTGCAAGATTGGCTCTTGAACGCAAATGACACAAACTGGCGAGTTGCCGAGCAATCTGGTGGAGCGTCGAGGGCATTTGCTGACATCGGCATTCACCTCTGCGACCTAATCGAGTTCATTTCGGGCCAGCGAATCGTGAAGCTGGTTGCGACCATCGACACCGCACACAAGCAGCGGTCGGGGCATGCCGTCTCAACTGAAGACCTGGCCATGGTTTTGGCCAAGCTCGACGGCGGCGGCTCGGTTAGCCTCATGGTCTCTCAGGTTGCTGCCGGGCACAAAAATGGCCTATCGGTTGAGCTTCACGGCACCGCGGAGTCGCTTCGTTTCGACCAGGAAACCCCGGAAAGCCTATGGATTGGCCTGCAGGATGGCAGCCGAACGATCATGCGCGATCCGTCGCTGCTTTCTGCCGATGCAGCGAGACTTACCGCTTTGCCGGCCGGTCATCCCGAGGGATACTTCGACGCCTTTGTCTCGTTTATGCGAGACGTCGAGCAGGCCGTAAATGGTCAGTCTCCAAGCGGCCTGCCGGTATTCGAAGATGGAGCTCGCGCCGCGGTGCTTACCGAAGCAGTTCTGCTTTCGGCGGCGCAGGGCACCTGGGTCGACGTTCGCTAGTAGGTAGCGCGACCGCCGCTGATGTCATAGACGGCGCCGGTTGAGAAACTGACTTTGTCAGAACACAACCACGCAACTAGTTCGGCTACTTCTTCGGCCTTGCCAATTCGCTTCATCGGAATCAACGAGGTCAATCGCGCTAGCACTTCGTCAGAGGTGTCTTTGTTCATCGGTGTCTCGATGACCGCCGGTGCAATCGTGTTGACAAGAACACCGGTGGTTGCAAGTTCCTTTCCGACAGACTTGGTGAGTGCAACTACTGCGGCTTTCGTTGCCGAGTAAATCGACAGGTTTGGATTTCCATCCTTGGCGGCCATGCTCGCAAAAGTTACGATGCGACCCCAACCGTTTTCAACCATCGATGGCGCGAACGCTTTGATGAATGAAGCTGTTCCGAGAACGTTGATTTCAAAAACTGACTTCCACTGTTCTTCGGTTGTTTGCACCAGCGGGATGTTTGGGCCGACGATTCCGGCCGACGTAATCAGAATATCGATGTGTGGCAACTGCGTCGGCAACTTGGCCACGGCCTCGTGATCGGTTACGTCGATTTGAAAGTCGGCTCCGGCAGCGATGTCAACGGTAAACACCTTGACGCCATCGGCTCTGAGGCGAGTTGCGGCAGCCGCACCTAGACCGCTCATGCCGCCGGTAATTAGTGCTGTGCGTGCGACAGATTGCGACACTTAGGTTCTCCTTGCAAACTCGACGATGTAGTCACTCAGATACAAGTGCTGGTCACCGGCCATGTCTTTAAACCATAGCTTTGAGAACTTTCCTAGGTTGAGGCAAGTGCGCTTTTTCGCGAGCGCCTCTTCTGAGTCGTCTGGCTGCAGCGATGGGTACCAAAGGGTGTGGCCGGGTCTATCAAGAATCTCGATAGGGGTTGACCACTTCTGCGAGTTGTCTCCCGCGCCGAGATCTTTGTTTGGGTTGATGCTCATGAAAATCTTTCCGCCAACCCAGAATGGGCCGTCTACTCGACCGAGCATCATGACCCAGCACTGAATCTCATCGTTCCAACTCACGGATGGCCCCCAGTAGTAGAGCTCATCGCCCTGAGACACACCGCCACCGCCGTCTTCGGCTGCAATCTGCAGCGACCTAATCGGTTTACCGATTCCGTTCCAATCGGCGTTGAAGCCGGTGCCATCCCAGCGTTTCGCCTTTTTCTCTGGATTGTCGAGGTCTGCGATTGCTATGCGACCAACGCTCACACACTGGCCAGAGGCCTCTTCGGCCGACGACCAGGTCTCGGGTGAGAATGGCCCGGGGTAGGCGTACTCGCCGAAGAACACGTATAGGTAGTCGCCGTTTGCGACAGCGCTCGGGTCACCAACTCCGCCCGGAAAGCAGTAGTTCTTGTTAATCGGAAGCCTGATCATTCGATCGTTTCTATCTTCGAGAATGATTCCGAGGTTCTTCCAGCTGTCGCCACCGTCGAGCGACTTCATGATTCCAATTCTTGGCGCAGCCTGAATCGAAGAATCGCCCTTGAGCCCGGGTGGCCAGTTGTCGTCGCTCATGCCCTCGCCGGTTTCGGGTTTGTAAAGCAAAGTGCTCGGATAGTTCTCGTTGTGATAGAGCGAGTAGAGAGTTCTGCCTGATGCATCGTGCGGTGATTGGTAGATGGTCTCGAACCACACGGCTCCGTGCAAGCCATCTTCTTCTGGCTTTACGACCTTCGGCAGATCTGGGCGCACGAATGCTTCTGGCGGAAGCGCGAAAGTTTCGCTCACCGTTGAGCCCTCACCAAACTTAAGTTCGTTGCCGTCGCCCCAAACCGGGTCTTCGCCATACTTGCCGGGAAAGATTCTGAACTTGTCGCCAACCCAAGCGGTCGACATGTTGCAGTCGATGAAGCTGCCGAAAAGCTGACGCTCGGTTTGGTGCAGGCGAACCACGATGTTTTCAACACCGGTTTCGATTTCTCTGTAGTCGCTCACTTGTCTGTTCCTTTCGATTAGCTTTCAAACTCAAACAAAACTTGGCCCGAGAAGTTCTGTGCGGGCAGTTGGTACTTTGGCAAGACTCCTGGGCCGCAGGCTGCCGTGCCAACTCCAGAGCAGGCGAAGTCGAACACAATGTGTGCGGTCGAGCTCGGGCCGAGCAGGTGATCGTGCGAAGTTTTGGCAACCTGGTATGGCGACCAGGGTCTGATGGTCAGCCCAACCGGCGATGCGAACCGGGCTTTGAGCGAGTCTGCGATTTGAACCGAAGACACCAATGCCCTGCGGCTGGATTCCTGTGGTTTGACGGTTCGTTCTTGTAACCCGTCGATGGTCGATGAGAACCAGCCGAGCCTTGCGGCCTGCCCGGTGTCTGGGTAGGCGGGCGAAGGCCCATTGCCGAACCAGTGCACCAATGTGTCTGAAGGGGTCGAGATGGTGAACTCGACGCCTGCCCTGGCCCAGTGCGAAGGCCAGGTCTCTGGCCAGTGTTCGTTGATTACAGCGTCAAGCTTTAGCTCGAGCCCGGTTGGCTTTAGCGACCAGGTGTAGGTGCAATCGACGGCAGCGTTGGTTGCAGCAGCCCCGACCCGAGTCTTTACCTCTATCTGCGTATCGCTAACCCGCGCAACAGAAATTAGTCGAGAGACGAGTCGGTCAAGACCTAAGAGTCGCCAGCGTTCAGCCGCCGCCGGAAACTCTGCTTCTCGCCACGCGGTTCTGAGATCGTTATCGGTGGGTGCTCGCCAAAGGCTGATCGCCCAATCGGAGACTGCGGTCTTGCCAATTCGAATTGGTCTGCCGGTTTCGCTGCAAATTTCTAGAAGTTCAGAAAGCGAGTGCGGCGAATTCGCCACTGAATCTTGTAACGCGCCTTTCGATGAAACACACTGCGTGCTGGCAACAACCCAGCCGGTTGGAATTGCCCAGCTTTCCGTTTCGTGTGCGAGCCAAACCGTTAGCACACCGGTGTTCTGTTGCAGCAGAGCAGAGACCTCGTCGGGCAGACGCACAACTCGAGTTTCGCGTGCGGCGACAGGTTGATATGTGATGACACCAGA
>Ga0208463_1000243_pt1 | contig 14154 bp, 13 predicted proteins | sample LakMenEpi09Jul08_FD_150752 | JGI IMG/M metagenome (GOLD analysis project Ga0208463, IMG submission 150752) | Freshwater microbial communities from Lake Mendota, WI - 9JUL2008 deep hole epilimnion (SPAdes) | ecosystem: Environmental > Aquatic > Freshwater > Lake > Epilimnion/Euphotic zone ... | reverse complement strand
TTTGGCCATCAATGCGAGACAGTTGCCAGACGTTCTTCATCATTGTGAGTTTCTGAGTGAGGTCAAGGGTGTAGCTCATATGTCCAGTCTAAAGAAACAGCCTTGGCGATGACATGCCTCGTCATCGTGATTGGACCTACCTATCGAGTCTGAACGTGTAGGTGACAGCACATAGAGTTCGTGCATGAAAGCTCACGACATTCCTGTAGCTCACACGCCGCCTGGCGGATACGGAGAAAACTTCCCGCCGTTAATTCTTGGCGGATGTAATGAACCTTTGGTGGAAGGTGCTCCGGACTTACGCGGCATTTGGCGTGCTGTGAGTGCGACCCGCGGTGGAGAGTCTGTTCCTGAAGGTGATCGTTTGTTGTCATACACGGAACGAATCGAACAATGCGGAAATCGCATCGTTGACTGTGGCGGCGGAACCATTGCGGACGCTCGCGCCGATGGGACGGAAGAAAATGGTGTTCATGATGTTTCTGTGTTCGATTACGTCACTCCAATCCACGTTGTTGCGTCTTACGAAGAAGGTGTGTTCGTACTCAGGCCAGTAGGAATACCAGGCATCGAGGTACGTCGTTGGCTTGATGAAGACGGAAACATGGTGTGGACACGCCCCGATATGGGTGGAATTCGGGTTGTTCTCGAACGTGTGAGCGCTCCACAGTGAATAGTGGTGCCACCGCGTGATGATTGGTTTGACAGCCGTTCGTTGTAGTCATACCTTGTGCCATAGCCGACGGTGGGGGGTTACCGATGGAACAGGCCATATTTGCGTTGATGAAGAGGGTGGAGCCCAGCATCACCCATATTGAGATTGAAGAATTGCAGCCCATTCCGGGTGGATTCTCTCGCGAAACATTTAAATGTGATGTTCGAGTCACACGGAACGGCGCAGAAGAAGTCTTACCATTAATCATTCGCAAGAATCCTCCTGATGTAGAAGCAATTCTGAACACCAGCCGATCTGTGGAGCATGATCTCATCGAGGCATTGCGTCTGCGCACCACCATCCCGATTAGTCGCAGCTACGGATACGAGATGGATGCCGCCCCATTTGGCGAGGCCGCAATGATTCTTGAGCGCGCATCGGGCAGTGGCCAAACGTCTGCATTGTTTAATGGCGGCGACGACGAAGATCAGACTGAAGATGTCATCAAGCATCTCTGTGAAGTACTCGTTGAGTTGCACTCAACGGATATCTCACTCATTGATCCTGATGGCGCATTGGTTGACCCACGGGGTGTTGGCATCACTGCCGGCTCGTGGGACGAGTACATGGACAGCACGTTTGAGTACTACTTGCGTGAATACAAAACCATTGCGTGGGACCCAACGCTGATGGTTCTTCTTGACTCATTTCTGACGTTACGTCGTTCGAAGCCACGGCCAATGAAGTTGTCCGTGGTTCACGGGGACTTCAACCCAGCAAACTTCCTTTATGCAGATGGCAAAGTGACCGCACTCATCGACTGGGAGAACAGCCGAATCGGTGACCCACGAGAAGACCTTGGCTGGATGGTGCTGATGGACATTCTCAGCAATACCTCAGTAATGAGTTATCCGAAGAAGGAAGGTGGGTTCCTCGCGTATTACAACAAGCTCACAGGTCAAGACATCACGCCGGAAGAACTCGGTTACTTCACGTTGTTCGGTACCGCGAATATTGCGGTACCCATTCATCAATCGGTAGCACGGCGCATGAAGAAAGAACACCTGTTGCTACTTCCGCTTTATCTCACTCAATCAAGTATGCCTGCACTGCCTGCAATGGCTCAGTTGATGCAATACCCAGGAGCAAACGCATGAACACAGTCCCTTCCGTTGATGATCTTCTTGAAGGCTTCATCGTTGCAATCAACAATGAGATCATGCCGTTTCTCAATAATCCGAAAGCAGTAGCGACTGCAGCGATGATGCAATCGTTGTTGCAAGAGGTGCGGCAAGTGCTGCCTATCTTCGACAAGGCAATTGCTGAGGAACACAATCAGATGACGATGACATTGCGTGAGGTCGCTGGAAAACTTGAGGGCATCAGCGGCGCTGAAGCTGATCGTATTCGTGATCGTGCTGCGACTCTTGGTGCACTCTCTGATGTTGCGATTCCAGCTGATCAGTCTCCTGTTCGTGAAGCCCACCAGAAACTGGGATACGCATTGCAAGACACCATCTCTGATCTTGACGTATTGCAACGGGCGGGTGAGACGAAAGCCGATGAGGCATTGCTTCGACTTCGTGAGTTCTTGATGCCCACCATCGTTAACCATGTTGCTGCCACCAGCGTTGGCGGCGGCATGGTGGGCCGCGGCTAATTCAACCGATGTCCGGGAATGAGGCGGTGTTTCGTCGCGCAAGTGATTGCGAGACTGAATCGTGGCGTGATGAAGTGACGGGTCATGTTGATTGGTGGACGCTGTTCAGTGCCGACCGCACGCCAACATGTGGCTTGACGGTTGGAATTGCAGAAGTTCCGGTTGGAGCACCACGTCCGCCTCGAGGCCACACGCACGAACAACATGAGGTGTACTTCTTCCTGTCGGGCAGCGGGGAAGTGGTGCTGAATGGCGAATCCACTGCGGTGACAACAGGGGATGCCGTATTTATTCCTGGGAATATGGAACACATGTCCGTCAACACTGGGAATGAACCTTTGCGGTTGTTGTATTTCTTCCCAGCGGATTCGTTCGCGGATATTGAATACAAATTTCCGGGCAATAGTTAACTTGCTGACCAACCTGCAGAGACTGGGAAATCAGCTATCGATGAATCAGAAAATTGTTTAAGCGACGCTGGACTGAAGTTGAGTGCCAGCACGGGGGTGTACGGTAGAGGTGATGATTTATAGGCAATTCATTTCCGTGCGACTTGTCGTTGGTTCTTGAGATGTCTACCCCTGACCGTCCTATGCCAACGCGGGCGCCGCGACAACGTGCGGAGCAGCAACGTGCCCTTGACACGATCAATGTGGTGATCTTGGCGACTGTTAAGAGACTGGAAGTTGGCGGCGAAGCCGCTGTGAACATTAAGGATCTCTCTGCTGAGACGGGCGTTTCCTACGGCGCTATCTACCATCACTTCAAAGATCGAGATGGCCTAATTCGTGCAGCGCAGTTCGAAAGACTTCGTCAGCAACCAGGCGGAGACATCGTTGCGCTGGGCGCTGCTCTTGATACGCAAGGTGACTTAGTCGACTTTGTCTTGGCTATTCGCGCGATCGCAATGTCCATCGCTGATCCGCAACGCGCCAAAGTCCGTCTTGTGCGCTCCAGCGTGATTTCTTCATCGTTGAATAATCCTGAGTTACGAGCAGCGCTCACTGAACTTGAGTCCGGAGTGATGGTGGAACTTGCTGCCCTCGTGGCCAAGGCGCAGGAACTTGGGATTGCAGACCCCACTCTTGATCCCAAGGCAGTTGCCGTGTTCATCGAGGCATTGTCGTACGGCATTGTGTTGATGGAATTCATGGAGGACCCACCGACCCAGGACGCGGTTGCGGAACTTCTCTTCCGGGGATTCACGGCTTTGTTGGCCAGATGAAAGTTCTCACTGAGATGTACTCAGAATAAGAAAAGCCCCACTCGGACCGAAGTCCGAGTGGGGCTTTTCTAACTAGTTGTTAGAACCGGTCGAGGTTCATCACCTTTGTCCATGCTGAAACGAAGTCACGAACGAACTTTTGCTTTGCATCGTCCTGTGCGTACACCTCGGCGATAGAGCGAAGCTGCGAGTTTGATCCGAAGATCAAGTCGTTGCGTGTGCCCGTCCATGTGACTGCACCGGTCTTGCGGTTGCGACCTTCAAAGATCTCTTCGGACTTATCGGTTGGGGTCCAATCGATGTTGATGTCCAAGATGTTCACGAAGAAGTCGTTGGTCAAAACGCCAGGCTTTGATGTCAAGACACCATGCTCTGACTGCTTGAAGTTTGCATTGAGTGCACGCAAGCCACCGACAAGGACTGTCATCTCTGGGGCGGTCAATGTGAGCAATGCAGCCTTCTCCAACAGAAGCTGCTCTGTTGGAAGTGCATGACCTGCACGCAAGTAGTTACGGAAGCCATCGAATGTTGGCTCGAGCACTGCGAAGGAATCCACGTCTGTCTGTGCAGCGGTTGCATCGCCACGGCCAGCTGTGAATGGCACTTCAACGGAAACTCCTGCGTCCTTTGCTGCCTTCTCGATTGCGGCGTTACCGCCGAGCACGATGAGGTCTGCAATGGAGATGCCGGTATCTGCACTGAGCTTTTCGTACACAGCAAGAACCTTTGCAAGCTCTGCTGGGTTGTTTGCTTCCCAGTCCTTCTGTGGTGCCAAACGAATGCGTGCGCCGTTTGCGCCGCCACGCTTGTCAGTGCCACGGAACGTGGATGCTGATGCCCATGCTGTACGGACCAACTCTGCAGCAGAGATTCCGCTTGCAAGAATTGCTGCCTTCGCCTTGGCGATTTCCTTGTCCTTTGGAGCCTTGCCTGCTGCTGGAATTGGATCCTGCCAGATGAGGTCTTCCTTTGGAACCAATGCACCGAGGTAACGAGCCTTTGGACCCATGTCGCGGTGTGTCAACTTGAACCATGCGCGTGCGAATGCATCTGCAAGCTTGTCTGGGTTCGCGTAGAAGTCCTTCGAGATCTTGAGGTACTCAGGATCAAACTTCAATGCAAGGTCAGCTGTTGTCATGATTGGTGCATGTGAGCGTGATGCGTCATGTGCGTCGGGCACGGTGCCTGCAAGAGCGCCACCCTTTGGAATCCACTGCTGTGCACCTGCTGGTGACTTGGTGAGTTCCCAATCATTTTCAAGAAGGATCTTGAAGTAGTCGTTGTCCCACTGAATTGGGTTCGTTGTCCATGCACCTTCGATACCGCTGGTGATGGTGTCAACGCCGCGACCTGTGCCCATGGAGTTCAACCAACCAAGGCCCATTGCCTGCAATGGTGCTGCCTCTGGCTCGCGACCGACGTACTTGCCTGGGTCGCCGGCACCATGTGCCTTACCGAAGGTGTGTCCACCTGCAACGAGTGCAACTGTTTCTTCGTCGTTCATTGCCATGCGTGCGAATGTTTCGCGAACGTCACGTGCGGACAACACTGGGTCTGCAACGCCGTTCGGGCCTTCTGGGTTCACATAGATGAGACCCATCTGCACTGCACCAAGTGGGTTGTCGAGTTGACGGTCACCCTTGTAGCGCTCGTCGCCCAACCACTGTGTTTCTGGACCCCAGTACGCCTCGTCTGGCTCGTACACGTCTGCACGTCCACCGGCGAATCCAAATGTCTTGAAGCCCATTGTGTCCATGGCAACGGTGCCAGCGAGAACCATGAGGTCTGCCCATGACAACTTGTTGCCGTACTTCTGCTTGATTGGCCACAGCAAACGACGAGCCTTGTCGAGGTTGCCGTTGTCTGGCCATGAGTTCTGTGGTGCGAAGCGATGCATGCCTGTGCCTGCGCCGCCGCGACCGTCTGCGATGCGGTACGTACCAGCAGCGTGCCATGTCATACGAACGAAGAATGGTCCGTAATGGCCGTAGTCAGCTGGCCACCACTCTTGTGAGTCGGTCATCAACACAGTGAGGTCTTTGACAACTGCGTCGAGGTCAAGCTTCTTGAACTCTTCTGCATAGTTAAAGGTTGGGTCCTGCGGGTCACCTGTTGTCGGGTTGTTGTGCAGGATCTTGATGTTCAGGTTGTTTGGCCACCAATTAAAATTGGCTGTGCCCATATCGGCGGCAGTAAAGGAGCCGCTGGTGAACGGACACTTGCTTGTTTCTTGATTACTCATGGCCCCCATTCTCGTGGAATTTGGGACATAAGACAAATAGTTGTTTCTTGGGGTTACCATAAGAAGTACTTATGTCGTGGCCTACATTCCAACAACTGCGGTATCTCGTGGCAATTGCCGATGCCGGCACATTCGGGGCCGCCGCCGATGAGGAGTTTGTCTCCCAGCCCGCCCTCAGCGCCCAGATCAAAGAGTTGGAACGAAAGCTGGGCGTCACCTTGTTCGAGCGCTCTTCGCGTGGCGCCCTTCTGACGACCCAGGGGTCTGAGGTGGTGGAGCGCGCGCGCATCATCTTGCGGGAGATGAACGATCTCGTGGGCACCACTCATTATGAGGGGGAGCGCTTACGGGGTCGCATTGGTCTGGGCGTCATCCCAACACTTGCACCATATGTTCTGCCTGATGTCGTGCGGTCCGTGATGACAACGCACCCCGATGCAGAACTCCATATTCACGAATTGCAAACAGTGCATCTTCTTGAATCACTGCGACGGGGCGTCATCGATTTCGGTTTGCTTGCGTTGCCGATTGGTTCAGAAGAATTCGCCACTGAAGCAATCGGTCTCGACAACTTTGTGTTGGCAATGTCGGAGTCGCATCCACTGGCGAAGGCGAAGTCGCCAGTGAAGTTAGATGTGTTGCGTGATGAGCGTGTGATTCTTTTAGAAGAAGGACATTGTTTACGTGACCAAGTGACTCATGTGTGTCAGTTGGCGTTTAGTGAGCCAAGTGAAGTGCAAGCGACAAGCATGGCGACACTGGCGCAGATGGTTGCTGCAGGTTTAGGCGTGACGCTATTGCCTGAGTGCGCAGAGAAGATCGAAGCAGGCCCGGGTCGCGGCATCGTGACACGCAAGTTTGTGGGGGTGCCCCCGAATAGGACCGTGGGCCTTGTGTGGCGCAAATCCTCCCCCTATTCACAGGCGTTCACAGAGCTGGCAGAGCTCTTGGCACCTGCGAAATAGAACTCATTCCTGTGGGCGTCGCAGAGGCCTTGGAAGAGGTGCAAGGCTGTTGCCATGAGCACAGACAAGCCACAGAAAATCACTGGAAACATGCGCAACGTTCGCTATGGCGAAGTGTTGGGAGTATTCGTTCGCGGGTCTGATCTGTATGCAGAAGTGTGGGGCACGCAGATGCTGCACGATTGCCCAATGGAGTGGTGGAACTCGTTGGACCCTGAAGCGCTGAAGACGGAACTTGGTGCGTTGGGAATCAAGATGAATGGACCACGCAACTGGGTACTCGATGGATTCGGCAACAAGACTGCGCACATCGAACCGGTGATTCGCGATTTCAATGGTTTGCCGATGCGTCGTATTGCAACTGTTGAGTTTGAGCCAGGTGCGAAGCCAGGAACTGCTCCATATGAAATTCGTCGTGTCAATCGTGGTGCGGTTTTCTTCTGGGACAAGGGCACTGAGGTGTACGAACTAGTGCGCCCCGATGGTGAGGCGTATGTGATGCAGGCTTTGTGTACCGCCGTTGACCCAACACTTTCTCTTGAGAATCTCTCTGAGCTGGGAAGTAAGTTGGCCTTGCCCGAGGGCTGGTCGTATCGCACGCGCATTCTGGAAGAGGACCTTGTCGTTGATACCTCGGATCACCTTGCCACTGTTGTGCAGGACGAATTAGAGAACACGTACACCCTTCCGTACTGAGATGTCCGCTAGACATAAAGGGTGATTGAGCCTCGCCAGATCTCCTTCGATAAGGAAGCAATTGCTGCACTGTCGCAGATCATCGGAATCATGACAGACCAAGTGCAGTTGGCAGAACGCCACACTCGTTGGAACGTGGAGCATCTCATTGATCTTGATGAACGGCTCTTCTCGCACGAAGACGGTCAACCCATCACTCTTGGTATTGAGGACGCGGCGTTACTGCTTGAAGGCATGGCGTTCACCGAAATCATGTCGGTGGAGTTTCCATGGTTTGACATGGTGCAGTGGACAACAGATTTTGTCACGACTGAGTTACGTCAACATTGGACACAAGAAGAGTGGGAAGCGTTCGCAGGGCGCGACCAGTGAGGTCGGATGTGCAACATCATCCGCATCGCAGGCGGTTTCGAGGCCGCGGGTATTTTCAACGAGTAGGTCCCGGACTCATCACGGGTGCAGCGGATGATGATCCGTCAGGCATTGGTACGTATTCCCAGGTAGGTGCAGCATATGGGTTCACTTTGTTGTGGTCCACATTGGTGGCGTTGCCCTTAGCGATTGCAGTGCAAGAAGCAACCGCACGTCTGGGTCTTTCCTCTGGACAAGGCCTCGCATCACTGATTCGACGCGAGTTTCCGAAGTGGGTCTTGTATGTCGCAGTGGTGTTGGTCGTGAGTGCAAACTCTTTCAACATCGGTGCGGACTTAGGGTCAATGGCTGCCGCAACGAGATTAATTATCCCCGTTCCGCACATCATTCTTGTGCTGCTCTTCACAGCAGGAATGGCTTCTCTTGAAGTTTTTGTGCCATATCACAAGTACTCACGCGTGCTGCGGTGGCTGTGCGTGTCTCTTCTGTCGTATGTGTTGGTGTTGTTCATTGTGAAAGTGCAGTGGGCAGATGTTGTGCGCGGATTACTGGTTCCTGAATTCACTTTCAACAAAATCACGATTGCTGCACTGATCGCACTCTTCGGCACAACGATTTCCCCGTATCTCTTTTTCTGGCAAACAAGTGAAGAGGTAGAAGAGTTGCGAGAGCATGGGACAACGCGCCTGAGCCCCGAGCATTGGGGTGGTCACTTGCGTGCCATGCGTGGCGACGTGATGGCGGGGATGACGAGTGGTGTGTTCGTGATGTTCGCGATCATGGTGACGTCGGCGGCGACGCTAGGACAAGCGGGTATCACTCAGATTGGAACTGCTGAAGAGGCGGCGATGGCACTCGAGCCGCTGGCGGGAAGTGCTGCGAAGTATCTGTTTGCCATCGGCATTGTGGGAACAGGGCTACTTGCTGTTCCGGTGCTCGCCGGCTCTACGTCGTATGCGCTTGCAGAAACCTTCGGCTGGCGTGAAGGACTCAGCTTGAAGATGTCGCAGGCGAAAGCCTTCTACATGGTGATTGTTGGTTCCATGGTGTTGGGCCTCGGTATGAACATGGCTGGGCTGGATCCTGTGCGTTCGTTGTATTGGTCAGCAATTTTGAACGGACTCTCAGCACCACCGTTGATTGTGATGATTTTGATTCTCTCGCGACGCAAACATGTGATGGGTGAACACACCAGTGGCCGTGTGTCGACAACTTTGATTGCAGTTGCTGCTGCGGTGAGCTCTGTTCTTCCACTCGCGTACTTCTTCGCGAAGTAGATGGTTTAAGCCGTCAGAGGTTTTGCTAAGCGAAGCGTTGACAGTTTGTCGGGCTCGCTGAGGCCAGCGAGGGCCAATTCAAAATCAGGAATTTCGTACACGGCACCATCGTCGGTGATCATGATGAAACGACTGAACCGCGCAAGGAACGTGCGGTCGTGGCTCACGGCAATCACTGTTCCTTCGAAACCTTCGAGTGCCATTTCGAGCGCCTCGGAAGATTCGATGTCAAGGTTGTCGGTGGGCTCATCAAGCAACAGCACATTGTGACCAGCGAGTTCCAGCATCAGAATTTCAAGTCGTGCTTTCTGACCGCCGGAGAGTGTTTGGAACTCTTGTTTGGCATTGGTGCGCAGTCCGTAGCGGGCAAGTGCACCCATTGACTTTTGTTCATCAATCAACTTGTCGCGCACGATGTCCACGCACTGACGACCTTTGTATTCAGGACGATCATTGATTTGGTTGAACATGCCCACGGATGTGCGGGGCCCAAAGGTGATGTCGCCGGCTAGCGACTCGCTCTTGCCGTCTAACGCATTCAAGAGGTGTGTCTTGCCCGTTCCGTTCGGACCAATGAGGCCGACACGCTCACCGAAGTGAATCTCGTCGGAGAACGGCATGAACAGATCGCCAACGGCGACACTTTCAAATTTCACGACGCGACGAGCTGAGTCGGCACCAGTGAAGCGAACGAAAATCTGCTGGTCTGCAACGGGCGGGGGAGGAGGGCCAGCTTTTACAAACTTTTCCCAGCGGGACTCTGCGCCGTTTGCCTTCGTTGCATTCTTGAAGTTCTGTGCTGCGCGCTGCTTCATCATCTTCATGTGATGGAACAAGCGACGTTCTTCATCGTTCCAACGCTTGAGGTCGTCACCCATGAGTTCTTGCCGTTTCTGGCGTGCTTCAGGGAATGTGGTGTACGAGCCGCCGTGCACCCAACAGCCAGAACCTTCGACAGCGATGATTTTGGTTGCGACGCGCTCAAGAAGAACTCGGTCATGACTCACCATCAATATGGTGCTCTTACAACGACGAATTTCTTCTTCCAGCCACGCGCGGGTGGGAATGTCGAGGTAGTTGTCGGGTTCGTCAAGGAACAGAACATCGGCTCCGGAGTTCAACAACAGGTCAAGAACAAGGCGCTTGCGTTCGCCGCCTGAAAGTTCTCGCACAAGACGAGAGGCGAAGTCGATCACGGGAGTCTTCACACTGCGTTGTGCGGCAGCAGACCATTGGGTTTCAAGGTCGTAGCCACCGAGGTCACCCCAATCGCCGAGAGCTTCCGCATATGCCATGCCATCGTCTTCGCCGGCCATCATTGCTTTCTCTGCGGCGAACAAACGCTTGCCCGCATCGCGCAATGCAGGTGGTGCCACTTCGATCAACATGTCGCGCAACGAGTCATCAGGACTGCTCATGCCCACGTCCTGGGTCATCTGCAAAAACGTGCCACCAATACTGAATTCACCATCGTCTGGTTCGTATTGACCAGTCAGAATCTTGAGGATGGTGCTCTTGCCCACACCATTCGGGCCAACAATTGCTGCGTGCTCGCCAGCGGATACACCGAAGCTCACATCAAAGAACAACTGTTCAGCACCCGGTGGGGAATACGCCAATTCAGAAACCACGATGCTGCTCACGGCTTTCCAGTATGGCGAGAAGTATCGTCAATGAGGTGCCAAAACATGAGTTGAATCAGTTGCAAGCCGTGTTGTGGGACATGGACGGCACCATTGTTGATACCGAGCCATATTGGTTTCAAGCCGAATATGCCGTGGTCGCAGAGCACGGTGATTCATGGAGCGATGAGTTGGCAAAATCAGTCGTGGGTTTCGATCTTCTTGACTCCGGACGCTTCATGATTGAGCACGGTGGCGTTCGGTTGACGCCTCATGAGATTGTCGAACTCATGCTCGACAGTGTCGTCACTAATTTGAAGCGTGAAGTGCCGTGGCGTCCGGGCGCGCGTGAATTGCTTGCAGATGTTCGTGCAGCTGCGATACCAACAGCACTTGTCACGATGTCGTGGCGTCGTTTCGCGACGGAAGTTGTTGATGCACTACCGCAGGGCGCTTTTGATGTGTCGGTTGTGGGGGATGATGTGGAGCGCGGCAAGCCACATCCAGATCCGTATCTCTTGGCCGCCGAACGTCTTGGTGTGGACATTACGAAATGCGTCGCGATTGAAGATTCACCAACCGGTGTTGCGTCGGCGTTAGCTGCTGGTGCGTATGTTCTTGCGGTGCCTCATCATGTCGATGTGCCCATGCGACACGATGTGAATGGCCGCATGATTCGTCGCGACACTCTTGCAGGAATCACCGCTGCAGAGCTCGCATCTTTTGTGATTTAGCTCTCAAGTTCAGTGGTGTATTCCAACCACTCGTTCTCTAAGCGTTCAATGTCCGTCTGTACTTCCGCAAGCGACGTACTCAGTGCTGCAAGCTTCTCGTGGTCGCCGCCGGCCTTCGCGATGGAGTCTTCAAGATCAGTACGGCGTTTGTTGCGCTTCTCTTGATCCTTCTCATTATTCGCAATAAGTCGATTCAGTGTGCTGGGAGTGCGCTTTGCCTTTGGCTTCTTTGCAGCGGTTACTTGTGCCGTTGCTGCGGCTTTCTGTGCGCCACTGCGTTGGGTTGGCATTGACTTCTGTGAAGCGGGGCGTGCACTGCGCATCTTGAGCCATGCATCTACGCCACCGACCATCAACGAAGCAGCACCGTCGCCATCAAGCGAAAGAATCTCTTCCACCGTGCGGTCAATGAATGCCCGGTCGTGACTGACGACAACAACAATGCCTGGCCAATCATCAAGGTAATCCTCGAGTGCACGCAAGGTGTCGAGGTCGAGGTCGTTCGTTGGTTCGTCGAGTAACAACACATTGGGTTGTTCAATCAGTGTGAGCATCAACTGCAATCGGCGACGCTCACCACCTGACAACGTGCCGATCGGTGCAAACTGTGCATCACCGTCAAACCAGAAACGCTTCATGAGCAGTAGGTCTTCGACTGATGGATTGCCTTTATCGCCGGCCACTGCATCACGCACACGCTTACTCAAGTCGAGGTCGCGACCGAGTTGGTCGTAGTAACCCACTTTGACAGTGCGGCCAATGTCAATTGTTCCGGCTGTTGGCGTGAGACGACCCGCCACCATGTCGAGCAATGTGCTTTTGCCTGCGCCGTTTGGCCCCACAATACCGAGTCGATCACCAGGCTCTAACGCATGTTCAAACGGACGCAACACCATGTTGCCGTCAGGCCATGTGAATGCAACGCCATGAAACTCAATGCCTTTTGAACCGAGACGCTTGCTGCCAAGGTCAAGTCCGAGTTCACCTTGGCGCGCGGGACCATCGGCCTTTTGTGCAATGAGAGCTTCAGCCGAAGCAATGCGTGCCTTTGGCTTGGCAGTACGTGCGGGTGCACCGCGGCGCAACCATGCAAGCTCTTTCTTCGCGGCGTTCTTGCGCACTTGTTCAGCGGTTGCTGCGTTTTCTTCACGCTCGGCACGTGCGGTGAGATATGCCGCGTAACCAGAACCCGCGTTAATACCTTGTGGAATATGCAAGTAGCCGTGACCACGATCAAGTTCAAGAACTCGGTTCGTTACTTTGTCGAGCACATGACGGTCGTGCGTGACCATGATGAGTCCGCCGTTGTATTTCGCTAACCACTCTTCAAGAAATGCGATGGCATCAAGGTCGAGATGGTTGGTGGGCTCGTCAAGAATGAGGCAGTCCCATTCGCCGGCAAGTAACTGCGCCAAGGCAACGCGCTTTTGCTGACCACCAGAGAGTTCTTTGGTGTCGGCATCGCCCATGGCGCCCATGCCTAACTTGTCGAGCATCGCATCGCCTTGCCATGTGCCGCCACATGCATCGCGCACCGAACCTGCAGGTAATTGTGGAATCTGCGGGAGAACACCAATGCGTGCGTTGCGTCCGCGACGAACAACACCGGCTTCGGGGTCATCTTGACCAGACAAAAGACGCAACAAGGTGCTCTTGCCGCAACCGTTCAAGCCGACTACACCTAAACGGTCGCCGGTGCTCACGGTGACCGAGACATCGCTAAACAACGCGCGTCCCGGACGCGAGGCACGAAGGCCTTCGGCGTCAATGAGAATCATGTCAGTCCCTACTACCCGCGATGATCGGGGTGAGAGTTAACGATGGTTCGTCTGCTTCAAGTCGTTGCAAGCGATAGCGACTTTGGAACAACGCAACAAGTGCATCATCGCTGCGACGAAGAATACGAATGCCACCAATTTCGCGTAAGCGTGGAGCTGTCTCTTTGTCGGTGATGCGAATTGCTTGGTAGTCGGCACTCAAGATTTCGGTGGGTGCATTGAACTCATGTGCAAGGCGATGCGCGAGAACTTCGAACTGCAATTGACCAACAGCGGCAAGGATGGGGTCGGCATCACCCATGTCGGGGTCGCGCAACACCTGCACAACACCTTCTTCGTCAAGTTGCTGGAGACCGCGCCGGAACTGCTTGAACTTTGAAGAATCAAGCGGACGAGCAGTGGCAAAGACTTCGGGAGCGAAACGGGGGAGAGCAGGGAACTGAATGCTCTTACCTGCATGCAACGTGTCGCCAATTTGTAATCCTGATGTGTTGACCAAACCAATCACGTCACCGGGATATGCCTCTTCAATTGTTTCGCGCTCAGAACCAAATGCGGTCGTGGCGTACTTCGTGCCCACATTCTTTTCGGTGCGCGCACAATCAACATCCATGCCGCGTTCAAACTTGCCGCTGCAAATGCGTGCGAAGGCGATGCGGTCGCGATGGTTCGGATCCATGTTGGCCTGAATTTTGAAGATGAATGCAGCGAAATCACTATCAAGTGGTCGCGGGTCACCATTGATGTCGTTGCGTGGTGCAGGTGCTGGTGCAAGATCAACAATCGCATCAAGAATCATCTGCACACCAAAGTTGGTGAGCGCAGAACCAACGAAGACGGGTGTGCTCTCACCTGCAAGGAAGCTTTCAAGATCAACATCGGCACCAATGGCGTCAAGAAGTCCGATGCCATCGAGTGCTTGTTGCCA
>Ga0208463_1000233_pt1 | contig 14435 bp, 9 predicted proteins | sample LakMenEpi09Jul08_FD_150752 | JGI IMG/M metagenome (GOLD analysis project Ga0208463, IMG submission 150752) | Freshwater microbial communities from Lake Mendota, WI - 9JUL2008 deep hole epilimnion (SPAdes) | ecosystem: Environmental > Aquatic > Freshwater > Lake > Epilimnion/Euphotic zone ... | reverse complement strand
GGGGTCGCTACCTAGAAGCAGTGTCTGTACCGTCAGGTGCTGGGCGCCCATGGTCGCTGCAGCCCACCACGTCGTTGTATGCGGGTGATGTCACAGGTCGTGCTCATATTGATGCCAAAGCAGTTGGCTACGGGCGCCTCAATACCTCCGCCATCGTCGCCCAAAGTGGCGCAGGACGATATGCCGCTTCGTTTGCTGATTCCTATGTTCGCAATGGATATGACGATTGGTTTTTGCCATCGAAAGATGAACTTGATGCCGTTTACAACACCCATGCAATCAAGGGCGTCCCCAGGATTGTGAAAGCTGCATACTGGTCATCTTCGGAGAACTCTGCAAACTATGCCTGGTATCAGATGTTTCAAGATGGCACTCAGTTCACCGACGAGAGTGGAGTGGGTGCAATTGATGGGATTAAACAACTCACACGAAATCGTTTGCATCGTGGTTCTGGTTGGCTGTCGTTGCCGTATCAAGTGATGGCAATGCGTTCGTTCCCTGCGGGCACTGGTGTGCCTCCCACGCAGTCGAATCCGATGTTGACAGGTAACACATGTACGAACTCTGGCCCATGTGCAGTCGGAGATATTGGTCCAGGAGGCGGAGTCGTGTTCTATGACGCAGGAATGAGCAAGTCTTGGGGAAGGTACATGGAAGCAGCTCCTGTAGAAGTGGAAGGTGTGGGACTTCCTTGGAAGAGACTGAATGCTATTGATCGTCGCAAGCCCGTATATCGAGATTCGAAAGGGCAGCTTGCTCGGATCAAGCGCGTGCGGGCAAAAGCGATTGGAATGGGGCAGGTCAACACCACCGCGATCGTGAAGGCCTATGGACGTGGCCGATATGCAGCTCGTTATGCAGATGCCATGGTTCTGAACGGGTACGACGATTGGTTCTTGCCTTCAAAGGATGAACTCAACGTGATGTATTCGATTCTGTCAACCGCGTACCCGCGCATCGGTAGCTATGCACGCAGTTTTTATTGGTCATCAAGTGAGTACGACTACAACAACGCATGGACTGTCAACTTCAAGGACGGTCAGCAGTTTGATCGTGAGAAATGGCTCTTGCCAGATGCCGAAAACGGCGTCAAGGCATTGCGAGTGCGCCCTGTCCGTGCCTTTGGCTAAGCAATGGCGATTTCGTTCTTACGAACAAATCGTGAGATACACATCACTTCATTGAGGGCATCGGTACGAACCAAGGTGTCATGAATGAGTGCGGAGTCGGGAGGTGCAGTGAGATGCTCCACAGCAATTCCTGAATTCTGCATGGGTGCAAAGAGCTGATTCTCTCGGCGAGTGTTACGAAGAATGCCATGAGAGACCTCGTAGATGATTCCTTCGTGCTCGAATGTGAGATCACCTGAACTGCACAACTCTTGAGCCTGTTTCTGACGTTCGAGGGCTGTCTCAAGGTTGATGATGCGATCACGGATGAATGCAGCGTCCTCATAACGCTTGGCTTCTGAATGATTCTGCATTTTTGTTGTGAGTAAAGCGATGACGTCGGCAGGGTTTCCAAGCAATGTGTCGCTGACTACGGCGACTAATCGTGCGTATTCCGCTGGATCAGCAGTACCAGAACACGGGCATTGCGCAAGGCCGAGCCGTGCTGCAGAACAGACTTCCGCATCTGAAGGCGGGGAGTAATTGCGCCCCATGCGAACAGTGCATCGACTGAGGGGTATTACCGATTCAATTGCATCGACGATGTCACGTGCCATGGCCTTGGTGGTGAACGGACCAATGGTGATGCCTTTGGGCGATGGCACTTTTGTGACTACCAACCGCGGCCATTCATCATCGGTGGTGAAGCGAACGTAGCTGTACTTATCAGCGCGTGTGCCTGCGTGGTTGTATCGCGGACGAGCGCGACTAATGATGCGGGACTCAATCACTTCGGCCGTCAAGATATCGGGCGTCTCGATGAAGTGAACACCCTGCATGATCTTGAGCAGCTTGCCTACTTTGTTGCGTGATTCTCCGGTGCCGAAGTAGCTACGCACACGAGACCGGATGTTGCTGGCCTTGCCGACATACAAAATGTCGTTCTGTGCGTCGACAAAGAAATACACGCCGCACGTCCGAGGTAAGTCTTCGGTGAGTTTTAACTTGCCCGATTGGGGATGGCTGCTCATCTGAGGAAGTGCGATGAGGTCGTCGAGGTAGTGAGTACCAAGTGACGACGCGCGCTCGATGAGATAGTGCAACAGATCGCCTGTGGCTAAGACATCGTCAAGGGCACGGTGAATCGGCTGATGATTCAAATTCAGATACGAAGCAAGAGTGGAGAGCTTGCAGTTGGGCACTTCGCTACGAATGAGGCGACGGGCTAGTTGCAACGTATCGACAACTTTGTGTGAGAGGGGAGGCATGTCGAATCTGTCGAGCGCTGCATTGATGAAGCCAATGTCAAAGCGGGCATTGTGCGCAACAAGGACAGAGTCACCAATGAATTCAAGAAGTGGTGCAATGTGTTCGCGAATGGTGGGCTGATCGCGAACCATGCTGTCGGAGATGCCCGTGAGAATGACGATGAATGAAGGGATGGTGGTTTCCGGATCAATCAGAACGTTGAAGCGGTCAATCTCGTATCCGCCTTGGTACTTCACGGCCGCAATTTCCGTGATGCCGGCGCCGTTAGGGCTACCGCCAGCAGTCTCGATGTCGAGAACGCAGAAGATGACGTCGGAGAGAGGGGTGCCGGTTGCTTGTTCTGCACCCTCTAGATCCATGTAGCCACTGTAGGACGGGGTTCTGTCAGGAGGAGGGGAGTCGGGCGGTGAGTCTTCCGATATCCTGATGGCTCCTGCATCTGCGGGCGTTTAGCTCAGTTGGCTAGAGCATCTCCCTTACAAGGAGAGGGTCGGGGGTTCGAGTCCCTCAACGCCCACCACTGTGGTGACAAGTCCAAGCAGGCCTTGGGATTGATCACCATCTGCTCTGGCGAGCAGAGTTCACACCATCTGAGTTGAGTCTTTCCCACGAAATCTGATTTCTTCGCTGAGGTGAAGAGATGAAGATGACTGTTCACCTCAGCTTCGCAAGTGGGTTCTTATGCTGGTGCAGCTGAGTTACGACGCTTGCGGCGCGCTGGGATTGTCAGAGCGGCTACTCCAGCGAGAAGTACCGGCACTGCAATCAAGATCTTGCCAACGGTGCCAACACCACCTTCGGAGCCGATGATAATTCCAACAGAGAAATTTGCTCTCTCTCCCAATGGGTTAACACCTGAGAGAACAACACCGTGTCGGCCAGATTCAACTGACGCAGGAACAGTGAAAGTTGACGTTGCTTTTCCGGTGGAAGCGACTGTGACCGAACCAAGCTTTATCGGGTTGGAGAAAACCCATACAGCGACATCCGAATCAGGATTGAAGCCGCTGACTTCGGTAATGAGTTGGTCTCCAGTCTCTAGACGGATGTTGCCGTCAGGATCAAGGACGGCAGGAGTTCCGTCCTCGCGTCGACCTGAAATCACCGCATTCATCCTCTCTGACGAGATAATCAATTGGTTGTTCTTTCGCTCAAGTGTGGTTGCGACAGGCTCACCGTTGACGGACAATGATGACTCTCCAGGTTCGACATTGGGCGACTGAGGGATTGTTGTCGTTGTCGTTGTCGTGGTGGTGGTTGTAGTAGTCGATGTTGGGTTGGTAGCTAAAGTTCCGGCAACTGTTGTTGAGACCCGCGGGATAGCAGCCTGAGCAACGGGGGCAGCCGTTGTAGTGCTGATAGTCGGAGCTGGCTCTGTTGTTGCAGTTGGTGTTGTCGTTGCTGCTGCTGGTGTTGTTGTCGTTGATGTACTTGAAGTAGTTGAGACAACGGTGGTGGTTGTGGTGGTACTTGTTGTCGATGAGGTAGATGATGTTGCTGGAGCCACCGATGTTGTGGGCGACGATGTTGATGGCGTGAAGGTGTTGGTGACGCACACCGCTGCCCCAGCACCTCCAGAACACTGTTGCCATCCGGCGCTTGACGTCCAGTGTGCATCTCCGTTTGCAAACTCGGGGTTTAGTAGCAGTTGGGAGGTTCCTGTGGAAGTGGTTTGTTCCAGTTTCACCCAATCGAGAGCCACGCCGTAGTTGCCGGCCCAATGTTCTCCGTCATCTCCCCACACGATGGCTTCTACTTTTGCGATTGATGTACTCCAGCCTGCGTCAGTTGACGCGAGAGAGACTGACATCTGAATCGGAGAATCAGATGTCAATGTGGTTGAACCAGAGGAAGGGTTCCTTACAGAAGTGAGGGTGTTACCGGCCGAATCTTTGAACACTGCTTCGATGTAGACGTAGTCACTAGCCCAGGACTTAGCGACACTGGCAGTCATTGTGAACTGGCTTGTCGAGTTGATATCTGAGACACTGACTTCTTGTTTGATGGTGGTGGGGTTGTATGCGAAGACTGCCGCAAAACTGTCGGCGCTCACCGGCGAGGTGGGTGAGAACGGCTCAAACGCTATAAGAATCATCAAGGCGGCTAACAGCGCACGCACGCGCGATTTGGCTGAAAACTTTTCAATCATGACGGCATGATAAGGCAAATTCGGCTGTGTGGTAACCCTTTGGCGCTCAACCGATCATTCCTAGGATCGCAGCACTCTGCCAGCTAGGTCACGAGCCGGTCTTCTGACGTTCCACTGAAGAAAGAGCGTCGTCAGGGCTTTTTCATTTGGATGACGCCATCGGAATTGAAAGTTCCTATATGGGCGGCTGCCTGATGCGCGTGACTGATCACTTGCAACTTCGAAGTATTCCCAACAATCACGGGGTCGGGGGTTCGAGTCCCTCAACGCCCACCTCTTCGTCATTTAACTGCTGCTCCTACGCGGCTGAGCAAGGGCTTTTCAGTCGTCCAGTCGGCAACCCATAGCTCCACAGTGTTCTTTCCTGGGTTCATGAAGCGAGACATCAGACTGCTGGAAAAGGGAAGTGGACCGACCTCAGGGGTCATTCCCGCAAGTTCAGGCAGGACACCGACAAAGCGGCCATTGACTGCAATCAATCCTTCGCACCGTGCACACAGATTGCTTTGTGTTTGCAGTGTTCCTGATGCGCGCGTAGGAACAGGTGCTAGGCGTCCTGTTCCAATGTTCTGGTACCCCTCCCTGCCATTCAATGACCAGGTCACACTGACGTTCGCCGGTGCATTTGTTGGCGCCTTCCTTCCGAGAAGACGTCCGCTCAATTCGACGCGATAAATGTCATCAACATCACCATTGGCATCGATCCATTTGTCGTAGTAGCGAACGCGTTCAAGGACAGCAGTGAAATCGGTTGAGATCTGTGACGTGCTGTACGGCCATTGGATGCGGCGCGACGTTCGTTGCGGGCATGTGCGCCGCAAGTTGACGCCGTCTGTTGTCCAGCCAGACTTCACTGCGTTTGTTGCAATGATGGTGGCCAAGATGTCAATTGATGAGGCGGGACAATCACTAATGGCACTTGTGTTCTGTTGTGGGTACTTGATGAAGAGAGGCACGCGATAGATGTCCTCGAGTGTTCCCGGATTATTCACATTGATTTTGTCGCGATAGGACTCGCCTGGCACAAAAGTGATGCCGTGGTCTGCAGTAACCACAACCATGGTGTTGTCCCAATTAGGGGACGCCTTCAGTTTGTTAATGAACTCCAAAAGAAGAGTGTCGGTCGCAACGTATTGACGCAACATTGACTGATAGTTGTCGCGACGACGATCAACAAGACGTTCGCTGCGTGTGTCAACAAATTGCACAAGGTCGGGTGCAATGCGCAGGTCGGGCGCGAGTCCCCAAGGACGATGCGGCAGGAGCAGATGTGTGAAGTGCAACGCGGGGGTTGTGGATGACGCTGATGCCTCAATGAATTCTTCGAACCTCTGTACCTGTCTGTCCACCAGTCGTAAATACAAAGGCCCGGCATTCGTGCACACTCCCTTCGGGCATAGTTTTGTCACCGACTGATAGACGTTGAGATCCTTCTTGCCCTGCAAATACGTGAACAGATTGTTGGGGTGATCCCGCAGAATCGGATACTTCTTCAGCGAGGGCCATTGACCATCAAGAATTGATGGCACCGCCTCTGTGGTTCGTTGGGAGGTTCCCAACATGTTGCGATACCACGTTGAGGTATCTGCAAGCGCTGCAAACCCCGGGAATCTCTTGCGATTGATTGTTCCATCAGTACGAAGCAGAGGAGAAAGCATCGCTTCATCAAAAACGATCATGGCGATCGTGATGTCGGACTGCGTGGGAGGAAGGGAAGAACTTTGTGCTGCAGGACTCAGTCCTGGAGTGATCAGTGTTACAACGAAGACCAGAGCGAGCGCACCGCAAAGTCGACTCGTGCGGCGACGAAATCGAATCTGATCTGAAATACCCACGGCGTCCTATCGGTTGTGCCTTGGGGGGTCACTTCTGACCTTATGTCATTTTCGAGCAGGTCCGACACGTTGAAGAGTGGGCGTCTTCTTGGTCCAATTGGCAATCCATAGCTCAACGGTCGCCGGACCCGGCTCCATGAGACGAGTCATGAGTGAACTGGAGAAGTAGATGCCCTCTTTATTGGGTTGTGCGCCAGCAACTTCTGAGACAACGCCGACGAACTTGTCATTGATCGCAATGAGTCCCTCGCATCGCCTGCACATTCTTTTCGAAGGGAACAGAAGCCCTGATGCGCGTGCGGGGACAGGGGAGAGGCGGCCCCATCCGATGCTTTGGTAGTTCTGAGCCAGATTCAAGCGCCAAGGAATTGATGTTGTTGCGGCGGGCGAGGCAGGCACAGAGGTGCCGAGCAAAGAGCCACTCAGACCACTTCGATAAATTCCGTCGACATCGCTATCTGCATCAATCCACCTGTCGTAGTACTTCACCCTCTTCAATAGTGAAGAGAAAGTTGTTGAGACTGCGAATTTTCCATCGGGCCAACGAACAGTTCTGTTTGTGCGCTGCGGACACGATGAAAAGAGGTCTGTGCCGTCCATTTTGGGGGCAGTCTTTTGAGAAGACACCGCCAAGACGGTGGGCAAGAGATCAACAGATGAAGCAGGACAGTCTGAGACGGACGAAGTCGCTTGACGCGGATACTTGATAAAGAGTGGAACTCGAAAGATGTCTTCGATTGTTCCGGGGCTCTTGACGTCAATAGTGTCTCGATATGACTTACCTGGTTCAAAAGTAATGCCGTGATCTGCGGTGACAACGATCATCGTGTTGTCCCAGTTCGGTGACGCCTTCATGGCGCTGACCAGACCACCAATCATTGCATCGGTTGCAACGTACTGACGCAGCATTGATTGATAGTTATCTCGACGGCGGTCAACTAAAAATTCACTCCGAGGATCGGGGAACTCCAAGACATCTGTCATGTATCGCATATCGGGGACGAGGCTCCACGGGCGATGAGGAAGCAGAACGTGAGCAAAGGTGACGGTGGGACTCGTCGCGCTCGATGCTTGAGAAATAGCTCGTTGCAACTCACGCACTTGGCTCAAAAGCTTTTTGTCATCACGTGCTGGTGCATTGGCGCAAACATTCTTCGGGCATAAGTTTGTAATGGCTTGGTAGACGTTCAATTTCTTCTCTTCACGTAGCAACGTAAAGAGATTTTTTGGATGATCCTTGAAGTACGGGTAGTTCTTGAAGGTGGGCCACTTGCCAGTGAGAACAGCGGGTACTGCCTCTGTGGTGCGTTGTGCCGTCGTCATCGCATTCCGATACCAGGTGGAGTGATCGGCAAGAGTTGCGAATCCGGGATACCGCTCTCTGTTGATGGTTCCATCCGTCTTCAGTAAAGGAAAGAGTGGTGCTTCATCGAGAAGGATAAAGAGCACGTTGACATCCGATGCAGGTACTTCAGCTTCTGCGTGTGCAGGTAGCGAGGGGCTAACGAAGCCGAGGATGAGAATGGCCACGCAGGTCGACAAGATGCGACGTGCAAAAGCACTGTGAGTTGCTGAGATCTGATTCATAAAGCCTGGGGGGAGGGCTGAAGGGACAATTCTAGGAACTTTTTTTCCTGTCGGTGATGTTGTGAATAAAAAAGGGACTCACCCCCGAAAGAGTGAGTCCCTTTTTGATTACTTAATTACAACTGGAGGCTCTTGATTTCAAGGAACTCTTCGAAGCCGTAGACGCCCAATTCGCGGCCAACACCTGACTGCTTGTATCCACCGAATGGAGCATTCGGGTTGAATGCTCCACCGTTGACTGTGACTTGTCCTGTGCGGATGCGACGCGCAATTGCGATGCCTGTTTCCTTGTCTGCTGCGAATACTGCGCCTGCGAGGCCGTATGGAGAGTCATTAGCGATGTCCACTGCGTTGTCGATGCCGTCGTACGGAATGATGGAGAGAACTGGTCCGAAGATTTCCTCTTGAGCAATCGTCATGTTGTTCGTGACCTCTGAGAACACGGTGGGCTTCACGTAGTAACCCGTGTCGAGTCCTTCAGGTGCTCCAGGACCGCCAGCAATCAACTTGGCGCCTTCTTCGATGCCCTTATTGATATAGCCAAGAACGCGATCGCGCTGTGCTGCTGATGCAAGAGGACCCACGTTGGTGCCTTCTGCGAAGGGATCGCCCACCTTGATGCCATTGGCAACTGCTGCTGCGAGACCTTCTGCTTCTGCAAGGCGTGAACGCGGAACGAGCATGCGGCTGAGAAGTGAACATGTCTGGCCGCTGTTCAAGAACGCCTGACCTGTGCCACCCATGACTGCTTTTGCGAAGGTTTCCGCATCAAGGTCTTCACAGATGATGTTGGCGCTCTTGCCGCCAAGTTCAAGTGCAACCTTCTTGATGGTGTCTGCACTTGTCTGCATGACCATCTTGCCGGCACGTGTGGAGCCGGTGAATGACACCATGTCAATGTCGGGGCTTGCAGAGATTGCTTCGCCAACTACTGGGCCTGTGCCGGTGACAAGGTTGAACACGCCAGCTGGCAAACCTGCTTCGTGAATGATTTCTGCAAGCATGAATGCGTCGATCGGCGCGACTTCACTTGGCTTCAAGACGACTGTGCAACCTGCAGCCATTGCAAATGCAACCTTGGCTGCAATCTGATGCAATGGGTAGTTCCATGGGGTGATGCATCCGACAACACCGATGGGTTCGCGAACGACAAGTGATGTTCCGATTTCCTTCTCAAAATCGAAGGACTCGGCAAGGATTGCTGCTTGTGCGAACGAGTTCATGGGGATACCCACCTGAATCATGTTCGACAGTGGCTTCGACATACCGGTCTCACGCGAGATTGCTGATGCAATCTCATCCATGCGTGCACCCAGTGCGCCAGCAATGGCGTTCATGTACTTCGCGCGGTCAGCTTTTGGAAGTGTGCTCCAGGAAGGAAACGCAGCCTTCGCAGCAGCAGCGGCTTTGTTGACATCGCCCGCGGTTCCTTCGGGGATAGTTGCCATGACCTGCTCGGTGATGGAGTCGAAAACTGAAATGGTCTTGGTGCCTTCAGAGGCGACCCACTGGCCATTGATATAGATCTTGTCGTAGGTGGTCATGAGAACTCTCCGTGATCAGGCACCCCGAGATGGGTGCTCCCTAGACGCTAGGCGAATGAATGTCCCAATGTCCCGTTCTGGGGTCCATACGTATGAAGTATTCGGTGAAACTGATGGTGCCAAGCCTCTGTGGTGAGGACAAGGGGGTCTCATGAAGAATTTTCGGTTGATCGGCGTGCTGTTGCTGACGGCAACTTTTGTGTTCGTCTCATGCGGAGCGGACCCGACGAACTTTGGAACCATCGCTCATGAGTTCATCGTGGTGAAGACTGATTATGAAGTGGGCAAGATTCCCCTAGGTGAGAACAACCGCTTTGATGAAGAACGCGAAGGTGTGGAAGCGATCGATGAGATTAAGGAATTTCCGATTAACACATCTGAAGTATTGACTGTGAATTTGGAAGCGGGTAACTATCAGTTGCTGTGCAATATCGCTGGTCACTACGCAAATGGAATGTACGCAGCATTCATTGTTGAATAGCGAGAGATGGTGATGCTGGTTTAGGCCAGTACGAACCCTTCGTAACCATTGCGCACAACTTCATTGCATTTGTCGATATATGTGGGAAAGCCAATGAGTGGCATAAAGACACGTGGTTTCCCCGGAACGTTGGCTCCCAAGTACCAGCTGTTGCAGGATGGGTACAACGTCTTGTCTGCAACGGCGTTCACAAACGCCACCCATTCAGATTGTGATTGTTCGGTCGTTTCAATCACTGAGAGATCATTGCGGGTCATGTGGGCAATGCAGTCCGCAATCCACTCGACATGTTGCTCAATGGACATAATCATGTTGGTGAGCACGGACGGACTTCCTGGTCCAGACACCATAAACATGTTGGGGAAACCTGCAGTATTGAGCCCCAAGTACGTCACGGGCCCGGCGTGCCATGCATCGGCGAGCGATTGGCTATTGCGTCCACGAATGTCAATCTTGAGAAGTGAACCGGTCATGGCGTCAAAACCTGTGGCATAGACCAAGACATCGAAGGTGTGTTCAACTCCATCAACCACAAGACCGTGCTTAGTGATTCTCTCAATGGGGTGGTTGTCAACGGCGACGAGTGTGACGTTGTCACGATTAAACGTCTCGTAGTAGCCGGTGTCTAAGCACAACCGTTTACAGCCAATGACCTGGGTGGGCATCAGCAGATCTGCCGTAGCGGGGTCCTTCACGATGGAGCGAATCTTTTGCCGCACAAATTCCGCCACTAGGTCGTTCGCGTCTTTGTGAAGGAGGAAATCGTTATACGACGACAAGAATGCAAACCCACCTTCGTCCCAGCGACGCTCAAACTCGTCCCAGCGTTCCTGGTCGGTTGATTCCAGTGCAGATGTCTCTCCGCGGCGAATGTTTGAACCGAATGCTCCTGTTTGTTGACGGTTTGCATCTCTGAATTCTGGATACGCAGATTTCACTTTGGCGACGTAGTCCTGATCAATTGATTCGTTGCGCGCAGGTATGGAGAAGGAAGCAGTGCGTTGGAAAACGGTGAGGTGCGCCGAATCCTGGGCGATGATGGGGATGCTTTGGATAGCAGAAGATCCCGTACCAATGAGGCCAACGCTCTTTCCGGAGAAGTCGACACCATTGTGGGGCCATTCGCCCGTGTGATACACCTCGCCGGTGAAAGATTCAGCACCGGGGAAATGTGGGCGGTTGGCAGATGACAAGCATCCTGTGGCGAAGACAACAAAGCGGGCTGTAACGACATCGCCCTTGTCTGTGGTGACGGTCCATGTGTTGTTGTCTTCGGAAAAATGAGCAGACTCAACACGAGTGGAGAACTGAATGTCAGTACGAAGGTCAAAACGGTCGGCCACATGTTGCGCGTACTTCAATATTTCGGGTTGGGGCGCATATCGCTCTGTCCATTCCCACTCTTGTTGAAGCGTGTTATCAAAGCTGTACGAGTACTCAACACTCTCAATGTCACAACGCGCGCCTGGGTATCTGTTCCAGTACCACGTACCACCAACATCAGTGCCTGCTTCAAACACTTGAACAGACATGTTCATCTCACGTGCTTTGACAACTGTGTACATGCCGGCAAAGCCAGCGCCCACGACCGCAATATCAACTGAACGTTCCACGTCGCCCCCTCTGTGGTTCAGCATCGAACCTTACTTCAACGAAATCAGCACAATTCCTGTTGGCGGTAACTCTGTCGGTGAGATCGAGATCGTGCCGCCGACCTTTTGAACGAGACGATGATCACCACTGGCTAATTCAACGACGCCTTTTGCTCGTACAACATTCGGTGGAAAGTTCTGAAGGAATGCGAGAAGTTGCTTCTCGTCTTGTGCACTCACATGGCTCAGGGTTGTGGTGCTGAACTCAGTGTGGGCTTCAGTGACGACACTGTCTATATGAGGAGTCATATTCACCATCAGTGATGACAGCGTCGCGCTTGTCGTGAGTACCAGTGGCGTTGATGGCGCAAGTGAAGAGACGATGGATCTCACTTCTGAGATGACAGAGTCTGTGGATTGGTCGCTCTTTGTGATGGCGAGGAGATGAGCTGCTTGTACTTGTAGGGCAAATGTTCGGCCCACAAGAGAGTCATGGGCAGTCTCTAATGCGTGAGTGGCATCAACAAGCACGACATTGCCGAGGTGATGAAAGCCCTCGATGTGTGCAAATGCTGCAACAGCTGCCGGGTTAGCCACGCCACTGGCTTCGATGACAACGATGTCGGGGAGTTCTGTTCTTTCCAAGATGCTGAAGAGAACATCAGCGAGTGATTCGCCAACGGCACAGCAGATACATCCGTTGGTCAACTCGATGGTGTCGTTGTGTCTCTCACGAATAAGCGACGCATCAACATTGATGGATCCAAAATCATTCACGACAACGGCAATGCGCTGTGTGGCACTGCTGAGGAGATTGTTAATCAGGGTTGTCTTCCCCGCGCCGAGATAGCCACCGATAACGAGAACGGGGATGCGGGGCGTTGGGGTCATCGCTGCGCAGTGCTCTTGCTGGGAACTCCACCCAGAATTGTTCCCCACACCTGAACATCTCGAATGGCCATCGCATCGACTTCGTACGGGTCTTGTTCCAGCACTGTCATGTCGGCGTACTTGCCCACCTCGAGTGATCCGACAAGGTGATCCATATGTAGTTGGTACGCACCGTCGATGGTGGCCGCATGGAATGCGCGATCGACATCGATTCGTTCCGCAGGCCCAACAACATCACCGTGTGGCGTTGCCCTGTTGACTGCCGCCCACATGGTGTGCAATTGATTTGCCGGCGTGACAGGGGAGTCAGAGTGGAAGGCGTACTGCAAGCCAATGCGGTCGGCAGTTGCACATGGGTTCATTGCCGCAGCTCTGTCGGGTCCGATGGTGATATCGCGATGTTGCTCGCCCCAGAACCACATGTGATTCACAAAGAAGTTCGCTGACATGCCTAAGTTCTTTGCCTTGCGCATCTGCGCTTGAGTGATGAGCTGAGCGTGGGTGATGGTGTGGCGATGATCAAGCCACGCATGTTCACGAAGCAATACTTCAATCGCATCAATGAACACGCCAGATGTTGTGCTGCCGTTGCAATGACAGTGGATTCCGATTCCTGCTTGATGGAACGGACGTAAATAGTCAACAACTTGTTCGGGAGGAAGGAGGAAGAGCCCATGATCTTCACCAGTGAAGTATCCAGGCCAGTTGACAACGGCAGTGAATCCTTGGATGGATCCGTCCAACACCATCTTCACGACAGGGATGTGCATTTTGTCGTGTGTCTGGGTGCGTGCTTTCTGCACCTTTTCGACGAACTCGTGCATGGCAGAAGGGCTGCCAAGTATTCGTGGCACAGATGCAACGCGCACATGGAAGGAATCCTTGGCTGTTGCGTTCAGAACGTCTTGAAGAGTCTCGTCTTTCGCATGGAAGTTGTTTCCGAGGTCTGCCGCTGTGGTGATGCCAGCATTACGCATTGCATTGCCGAAATGTTTGAGCGTGTCGAGGTCTGAGGCAACTTTTCCAATGAGTCGAAACTCATCCCGTGACAACGCCATTGCAGCGGGCTCACGTAATTCCCCATTTGGTTGGCCGTGTTCGTCAAACCCCACGCCAGGCGCGGGATGTCCTGCTTCGATGTTGTACTTCGCAAGCGAGAACGAGTTGACCGTGGCGAGGTGGCCGCTCGCATGAAACACAAAGACGGGGTGCTGCGTTGAGGCTTCATCCAGATGGTGGCACGACAAGCGTTCTGTATCGAGATAAATCGGATCAAAGCCGGAGACAACGATTGGCTGACCGGCTTCAGTCGTCGCGGCAATATCAGAGATGCGACTCACGAGTTCCGCTGTTGACTTCACGCCTTCAACCCATGTTCCATCTGGCATGTGTCGACCAAACCAACCGACATAGGGGATCGTCGCGTACATGCCCGTCATGACATGGGAATGAGCTTCAACAAAACCAGCAGTGAGAACTTTGTCTTCAAACTGTCGATCGATGTTTGTGATGCCCCATTGTTGGCAGTCTTCGAGAGCACCAACAGACAACACCTTGCCGTCGCGGACAGCGATAGCTGTTGCGGTGGGGTGCGAAGGATTTGCGGTACGAATGAGTCGTGCCGTGTAAATCACGTCCCCAGCGTGTGGGGGTTGGGTGCTGGTCATTGGTTCAGTCTTGCCGACTGAACCAATGGACTAGTAACTACGTGCTGGTTTTTTGCGACCGGCTGATGCGCCACGAGGGCCAGCTGGGCGGCCTCCGCGGGAATCAGGACGTGGTCCACGTGCTGGACGATCATCGCCACCTGTACGTGGTGCACGATCATCACGGCCACGGAAGTCTCCGCCGCCTGTGCGAGGTCCACGTGCTGGACGGTCGTCACGGTCACGGAATGCTGGGCGTGAGTCACGATCACCGCGTGGCGCGCGGTCGTCACGGCCGCGGAAGTCTCCGCCACCGGTACGTGCTGGACGGT
>Ga0208463_1000232_pt1 | contig 14441 bp, 12 predicted proteins | sample LakMenEpi09Jul08_FD_150752 | JGI IMG/M metagenome (GOLD analysis project Ga0208463, IMG submission 150752) | Freshwater microbial communities from Lake Mendota, WI - 9JUL2008 deep hole epilimnion (SPAdes) | ecosystem: Environmental > Aquatic > Freshwater > Lake > Epilimnion/Euphotic zone ... | reverse complement strand
CGAGTTCGGTGTCGAGCAGCGAGCCCATGCGCTCGTGCGGTGGCCGACGCAACATCTTCTGAAAGTGCACGACACCGAGGTAACGCCCGGTGGCGACTTCGTATGGTGGCAGCGTGATGAAAACTTGCGCGGCGAGCACAGGTGAAATTTCTTTGCGACGAATCTGCGCCATCGCCTCGGCGACGGTTGCATCGGCCGCACAGATAATCGGCTCGGTTGTCATCAAACCACCGGCGGTGAATTCATCGAACTGCATCAGCATTCGAATGTCTTGCGCTTCTTCTTCATCCATGAGTTCGAAAATTGCTTCGCTGCGACCCTCTGGCAAGTTGGCCATCAAGTCGGCGGCATCGTCGGGTTGCATCAGGTCGAGAACTTCTGCGGCACGTTCGTCATCTAGATCTTGGATGATCTCGAGCTGCTCCTCTTCTGGCAACTCCTCAAGCACATCGGCGAGGCGCTCGTCGTCGAGCTCTTCGGCAACCTCGAGCATGCGCTCTTCTGGCAGGTCGAGCAAGGCGTTGGCAAGGTCGGCCGGGCGAAGCTCGCTGTAGGTTGCAATCAGTTGCTGGGCCGACTGGCTGCCGGCATCGGTGCTCTCTGTGATCTGCTCCCAGTTGGCAAACAGGGTTGCTCCGCGGGCGAAGGGCGAAGCCGAAGTCTTTGGGCGACGCAAGAACAACTCGGTGACGATGTAGTCGCGGTTCTTGCCCTGCTCGATGGCGAGGTCTTCGATGCTGGCCATGCCAGAGCCATCGGTCAGCGAAACCTTGCGGCCGAGCATTTCGGCAACCACTCGAGTCTCTTGCCCGCGCTGGGTGAAGCGGCGAACGTCAATCAAACCCGTTGAAATGACCTGACCGTTGGCGATCGAGGTTATCCGTGCGATTGGAACAAAAACGCGGCGTCGGCCGGTTATCTCAACGAGCATGCCGGTGACCCTCGGTGCACCCGATTTGCGGTGTGACAAAAGAACGTCGATGACTTTTCCGACGCGGTCACCCGCGGGGTCAAAGACGCCACATCCAGCCAATCTGGCTACAAATACTCTGGTCGCGTTCACCTTTCAACCTTAGACGAGGGCACTTGGGCATGCCAGAATGGACATCTATGGCTACCAAACGTTCATCTCGCAAATCACCCCCTGCAATTCCAAATGGAGAGGTGCTTGCCGACTTTCCTCAATACGCCGAAGCGGTTGCTTACGTCGAGAAGTTGGTGCGCAATGATTTTCCGGCGGGCTTCATCGCCATCGTCGGCTCAGATCTTCGTTCGGTTGAACGGGTGCGCGGCAAGATGAGCTACGCCCGCGTTGCCTTCAGCGGCGCAGTCACCGGCGCATGGATCGGTTTGATTTACGCCTTCTTGTTTGGCCCGGCAATCGACACCGCAAACATCGCCTCGGATGCTAACGGCACACTGGGTTCAGCCATCGTGATCGGTGCCGGCGTGGGCATGCTTTTCAATGTGCTTCGCTTTTCGCTTTCGCGCAGCAAGCGCGAGTTTGTCAGCCAATCTTCGATTGTGGCTGCCAAGTATCAGGTGCAAGTCCCGGCCAACATGCTGTCTCAGGCCAATGAGGCCGCTGCCAAGCCAGACCCGTCAGCCAAGAGCTAGCGGCAATGTCTGAGGCTTGGGCCAGACTCAAGCCATGGAAATCGTCTTTTTTGTAATTCTGTTGCTGGGTGCGCTTTTCGGCATCGGCTATGCGATCTACAGTTTCTTCACCGCACCCGGCACGGTCGAGAGGTTCTCAGGCGGTGCGGGCTCAGCGCAAAACGAGGGCCAGTTCTTCGACGGTGCCGATGGTTATAACGCCACCGGCGGTTACCAAGAGTCTCGCGACTAGACCTATTTCGTGAGCTTCGCCATCCAAGCTTCGATTTCGCGCGGCTTGCGTGGCAAGTCTTTGGTTAGGTTCTCAACACCGGTTGCGGTAACCAAAACGTCGTCTTCGATTCGAGCACCGATGCCGCGGAATTTGGCCGGCACCAACATGTCATCCTTGTGAAAGTAAAGACCCGGTTCGATTGTGAAGATCATGCCGGGCTTCAACTCAGCTTCGATATACATTTCGCGACGAGCCTGAGCGCAGTCGTGCACGTCTAAGCCGAGGTGGTGGCTGGTGCCGTGAATCATCCAGCGGCGGTGATACTGGTTGTCTGGATCGAGCGATTCTTCGGCGCTAACGGGCAACAAGCCCCACTCGGCAGTCTTCTGAGCGATGACCTTCATCGCCGCACCGTGAATCTCGCGAAACTTCACACCGGGTTTGGCAATTGCAAAGGCAGCATCGGCTGCCTCGCGAACCGCTTCATAAATCATTTCTTGCGTGGCGTTGAACTTGCCGTTAATCGGCAGTGTGCGGGTAACGTCTGCGGTGTAGAGACTGTCGACCTCAACTCCGGCGTCAAGCAAGAGCAATTCACCGGGACGAACCTTGCCGTCGTTGATGATCCAGTGCAGGGTGCAAGCGTGTTCGCCGGCGGCAGCGATTGTGTCATAACCGAGCTCGTTGCCGTTGGCGCGAGCTTCGGCGAAGAAAGCACCTTCGACGATTCGCTCTCCACGAGGATGCTTGATTGCGCGATCTAGATTGCGAACCACAGACTTGAAACCCTCAACCGATGCAGCAACGGCTTTGCGCATCTCTTTGATTTCATATTCGTCTTTGACCAGACGCAGCTCAGAAACAAATTCGGCTAGCTCTGCATTGTCGAGAGTGACAACTTCTTTTTTCTTGAATTCCTTGATGAAGGCGTCGAATTTCAGAACCGACTTGGTCTTGATGTCTAGAAGTGCGCTTACCTGCTTCAGGCTTGGGCGGCTGCCAACCCAGAATTCACCGATTGCAGAGTTCGCAAAGAACTCATCGGTGTCGTGGCCCGCGGTCTCGCGAAAGAAAAGAGTCGATTTGACACCTTTGCGGGCATCGATTACCAGATAAGAGCCGGGAACAGTTTGAGCGCCCCATCCAGTGAGGTGAGCGAATGCGCTGTGCGGACGAAAGCGATAGTCGGTGTCGTTTGAACGCTGCTTCATGTCGCCAGCTGCAATAACAACGACCTTGCCCTTAAAGGCCTTGGCCACTGAGGCTCTGCGCTTTGCCGCGAACGGAGCGACGGCATCAACCTTTGGCAGGCGATCATCACGCTCGGCCCAGCCGCTGCCGATGTATTTCATGAACTGCTCGCTCTGCGGAGTTCTCGATCGGTTTGCGTTGCGGCTGGCGAGTTTCTTTGCGTCTTTGCTCATTCGATTATTCTGCCACCGCTTCGGGTGTCAGTGGGTCTTGATAACCTTTGAATGAAAGGTCAGGAAACATGAAAATCGATCTCCATGCACATAGCAATTGCAGCGACGGAAAAGAATCTGTTGAAGAGGTGTTTCGACAGGCCAAGTTAGCTGGCGTTGATGTTCTAGCCCTCACTGACCACGACACAACCCACGGATGGCCACTGGCTGCCGCAGCCGCTAAGGCTGAGGGCATCGGTTTTGTGCCCGGCATCGAGATCACTACTAGAGCGCATGTAACTTCACCAGATGGAAAACTGACCAAGTTTGGCGTCCACATGCTGGCTTACTTGCCCGACCCAAACCATGAAGAGCTGCAGACCGTGCTTCGTGACTCTGTCGCCAGTCGCGAGATTCGGCTTCGCGCGATTTTTGAAAAGATTCGCGCAGACTACGACCTTGATTGGTCAGACGTAGAGATGTTTCTGCCCGACGGAGCCACTTTTGGTCGCCCAGCTGTTGCAGACGCCATGGTTCACCGCGGCCACTTCGATAATCGCGATGCGGTTTTTGAAGAACTTTGGCCAGACGGAGTCGACCGCTACTACGTGCCTAATCGCGGAGTACCAGACACGGTCGAGTCGATTCGTTTGATTCGTCGCGCCGGGGGAGTGCCGATTATTGCTCATCCACTTAGCCGCGGAAAAGGCCCCGAAGAAGGTGAGCCAATGCCGCGGGAGCATTTCGAAGAAATGATTGCCGCTGGCCTTGGTGGTTTCGAGATTGATCACCGCGAGGTTCCGCCGCACGCGCAGAAGTGGTTGCGAGAGTTGGCTGCTGAGTTCGACCTAATTGTTACCGGTTCGAGCGACTATCACGGGCTCACTGGCAAGGAAAATCGCCTGGGTGAAAACACCACCAGCAAAGAGATGCTTGATCGCATCATTGCGCAGGCCACCGGTACTAGCCCGCAGCTTTGAATACTTTTCCTCGCGGTTTAGTCAGAAGAGTCGGAATCTGAAACCACCGAAGCGTCGAACTTCAGTATGTCTCCAGGCTGGCATTCCAGCACTCGGCAAAGGGCATCCAAGGTCGAGAACCTAATTGCCTTGCCTCGATTGCTCTTTAGTACAAACAAGTTGGCCTGAGTAATGCCAATCGCGTCTGCCAGTTGAGACACAGTGAGATTCTTTTTGGCTCGAAATTTCTCGAAGTCAACCACGATTGCCACTAGATGACGCTCTCAAGTTCAACGCGTGCCTTCGTTGCCTCTTTGAGGACCCCAGTCAGAGACCAAGTGATAAGACCGGCGATTGCAGCGACAAGAATTGATACCGCTAAGGCGATTCCTAGGGCAGGAGGAAGCGTGTTCCTAGAAATCAACCACATCAACAATGTGGCGGTTAAAATCGAAATCGCGACAAAACTTGATGCAAGCCCTTGAGCATATGCATTCGAGCGTTTTTCTAGCAGTCTGTGGCTAAGTATTCTGCTGAGCAGAAAGGCAATCAGTATCATGCTGACCTGGCCAACAAAAACAATCGAGGTAAGCATCAGTTGGATTTCGAAGCCTTGGTCTGAATACTCGGTGTAGGTGCTTGACAGTTGTCGACTCAGTTCTGGAATGACAAGGAATTCAAGTAAAAACCCCACCAGAACTAACATCCAGATCATTCCCAGAGCCAAATTTGCAGCTAGCTTTCGAATAGTCATCGAAGCTCCCCTTTCGCAATCGCGTTACTGTATCGATAAACGATACTATCGCAAAACGATGCTGAGCCAGGAGTTTTTCGGAATTTCTAGCTGTCGGTTGAACGGCGGGTGCGAGTGCGCTGACGATCTGAAGCCGCGCGAGGAGCGCGAGGCTGCTCGGTCGAAGTCTTCTTTTCGCCAGAACCTGAACTCGAAGCGCCACGACCAGAGCCGCCGCGCGAGTTACCGCCGCGACCACCCGATGAACCGCCACGGCTGTTGCCACCGCGGTCATTCGAGCCGGCAGCCTTAGGCACAGCAGTCGAAGCGCGCAAACGCCCCTTGGTTCCCGCAGGAATGTTCAAGTCTTCAAACAGGTGAGCAGAGCTCGAGTAGGTCTCGGTTGGGTCTGGTTGTTCAAGCTGTAGTGCATCGTTGATGTGCTTCCAACGGGTGAGGTCTTCCCAGTCAACGAAGGTCACGGCAATTCCGGTGCGACCAGCGCGACCGGTTCGGCCGACGCGGTGAAGCAGCGCCTTCTCGTCTTCAGGAACCGTGTAGTTGATTACGTGAGTGACGTCGTCAACGTCGATGCCTCGCGCTGCCACCTCGGTCGCAACCAAAATGTCGCGCTTGCCGGTGCGAAACGCATTCATCGACTTTTCGCGAGCCTCTTGCGACATGTCGCCGTGCAAAGCTGTCGCGTTGAATCCGCGATCGACTAGCTCGTCTGAAACCTTAGAAGCCTGACGCTTAGTTCTGCAAAAAATAACAGTCTTGCCGCGACCCTCGGCCTGCAAGATTCGACCGACAACTTCATCCTTGTCGAGCGCGTGCGCACGGTAGAAGAACTGCTTGATGTCTGCCTTGGTGTGACCTTCATCGGGTTCATTCGCACGGATGTGCACAGGCTTGTTCTGATACTTGCGTGCCATGGTGACAATTGCGCCGGGCATGGTTGCCGAGAACAACATGGTCTGGCGACCATCCGGGGTGTAGGCAAAGAGGCGTTCGACATCTGGCAAGAAGCCGAGGTCGAGCATTTCGTCGGCCTCGTCGAGAACCATGAAGCGTATGTTGCCGAGGTCGAGTTTCTTTTGCTTCGAGAGGTCGATCAAGCGGCCGGGAGTTCCGACGATGATCTGAGCGCCGGCTTCAATCTCGGCAACCTGACCCTCGTATGCCTTGCCACCGTAAATGGCAGCAACTGTGGTCGGGCGGTTCGAACAGGCCAACTTGAGGTCTTCGGCCACCTGAATGCAAAGCTCACGGGTAGGCACAACAACCAGGGCCTTAGCGCCCGGTTCAGGGTTAGGGCCGAGAATCTGAATCAGCGGAAGGCCGAAACCGAAGGTTTTGCCGGTTCCGGTCTTGGCCTGGCCAATAACGTCTTGGCCGGTCAGAGCAACCGGGATGGCCTGCTCTTGAATAGGGAATGGCTCGGTGATGCCTTTGGCAGCAAGGGCATCGGCGATGTCTTGGTCAATGCCAAGGTCGCGAAAGGTCAAGGGGGCTCCTCTAATTGGGGCGCGCTCGCGGCGAGACTGCCGCGCATACGGGTTCAATCCTACCTTTGGGCACGATATTCATACGGGGGTATTCTTGAACCCATGTTCGATTGGTTCAAGCGCCTGTTTCCACGCGCAAGCAATTTTGTCTTGGCTCCTCGCGAAGACCGCGCTGCTCGCAACACGGGCAAGATCAATCTGAAGCCTTACAGCCCTGAGCCAAAGCGCTACCTCGGTCAGCTTGCCTATTTGCAGTTGAGCCAGTTCGAAATTCTCACCAACGAGTTGAAGTATTCACCGACCACCGCATACAAAGCCGAGTTGAGTGAAGCCGCCGCAAAGAGCTTCGAACAGTACCGCGCGATTTCAAAACTCATCGTGGCCAAGGGCATCGACACAACCGACGCGATGGATCCATTCGTTGAACGCATCGAAACTTTTCACTCGCGCATCAGCGGCAACGACTGGTACGAAACCATCATCAAGGTTTACCTGGTCTCGGGTTTGCTAAACGACTTCTATACGCGTCTTGCCGTTGGCCTCGACGCACCTGCGCGCGCTGCAGTTGAGAAAACGCTTGCCGACAAGACGTTCGAGAAGTATGCGGTGAAGGCTCTGCTCGAGTCGATGCAGCAAGACCCAGCCCTGGCTTCGCGCTTAGCGCTATGGGGTCGCCGAGTTATGGGAGATGTGCTGCTCGAATTGCGCGCGGCTTTCGACAATCGCAAATTGGCCGGGGTTACCAAGACCGCACAGTTGACACTCGAGCAAGAGCGCGAGGCAAACCTGTCTGCCTATTCGAAGCTTGAGCCGCTGATTAGCGAATTGATTGCCGCGCACTCGGTGCGCATGGATGCAATCGGGCTAAGCGCGTAGTTTTTCGATTCGCTTCGGAACGAACCACATCGCCGCCGGCATGGAGAACATCGTGATGACCCAGATCCATGCTTCGGTGGCCGGAAAGCCCAACCAAGTTAGCGCCGACCACAGGATGGCACCCAAAATGAATGCGCTAACACCTGGCACGAGCGAACCGTACTTCTCGCTCTTGAGGCCGATGTATGGGGCGACCAATCCGAGGATGGCAGCGTAAACAACAATGAATGCGATTTCCATTAGGCGATGAATCCAACCCGGCGCGCTTCTTCGACGCCAATCTCTAGGTAAGCAATAGATGCGGTAGGAACCACGAATTTGCGGCCCTTGTTGTCTGCGAAGGTGACGATCTTGTCGCCGGCATTCAAGGCTCCCAGGATGGCCTGCTCGATCTCAGCGCTCGATTGGTTCGTTTCAAACGCCAATTCGCGCCCTGCGTCTTTTATGCCGATTCGTACATCCATGGTGTGCCTTTCGCTCAACCTGTCTAGATTACGACATGTCGGAGGGGTGGGTTATTCTCGGGGCAATGAAGAAACCGTTAGGTCAGGCGACCGCCCAATTCAGAAAGCAGCAACTAGTCGATCCCATCGACTCGCTCGAGCTTTCCGCGGGGCAACAGCAAATCGTCGACCTTCCTCTCGGTTCAGTCGCGCTCGCGGTGGGGTGGCCGGGCAGCGGCAAGACCACGGCGTTGAAGGCGCACTTTTTGCGCCTCGCCCGCGAGACAGCGCCCGAAAACATCTTGGTTGTGGCTGCCAACCGCACGGCTGCCGCTCTGTTGCGCGACGAGCTCGCTCTGGCCTTTCAGGGTTCGACCCTTGGCCCGACCGCTCGCACGCTCAGCTCAATCGCATTCTCGGTGCTGCGCCACCGAGCGCTCGAGCAAGGACTCAAGTTGCCTGAACTCATCTCTGGCAGTGAACAAGATGTGATGCTTGGCGAAGTCGTCGAGCTGATCGAAGCTGGCAAGTTGCCGATGCCGAACTTTCCGAAGCACATCACCGCAACCGTCATGGGTCTATCGGGTTTTCGCAACGAACTCCGCGATCTAATTGCTGTGGCAATCGAACACTCGATCAGCCCGCAGGCACTCGCCAAGCTGGGTATCGAAAAGAACAAGCCCGAGTGGGTTGGCGTTTCAGAAATTTACGGGCACTACCTGGCCGAGCTTGAACAGCCGCACAACTCGCATCGCTTTGACCCCTCGGCTTTGCTAGTCGAAGCAGCTCGAGTGATTCGCGAAGGCGTTATTCCAGCTGACCTCCTGAAGAACGTGAGGCACATACTCGTTGATGATGCTCAAGAGCTAACGCCTGCGGCAGTCGAACTGCTCGGCGCACTAACCGAACTTGGCGCCGGTCTCGTGTTGTTTGGCGACCCTGACGTCTCGACGCTCGGTTTTCGCGCGGCTGACCCCGAGGCAATGCACCGCTTTGCCGAATCTCTGGCAAAGCAGCGCGGCACCGAACTCGTGCAGACCTACATTTACCCGTCTCACGCCTCGCACCCTGCAGACATCTCTGATTCGATCACCCGAATCACGCCGAGAATTCCGGTGGCTAAGGCTGGCCCTCAGCGCCAGGGCATGAAGCCGGCTGCATCGGTAGACGCAGAGCCGAGCATCGAGGCGGCCGTCTTTAGCCTTCAACAAGAAGAAGCCGGATGGCTCGCCAATCGCCTTCGCACCCTGCACCTAAACGACGGCATCGCCTTCAAAGACATGGCCGTCGTTGCCCGTTCGCGCGATGAACTCGAAGAACTCGAAAATGCCTTGGCTGCCGAATCAGTTCCGGTTCGAATCGTGGGAGCGCAGTCTGCTCTTAGAGACGAATTCGGCGCGGTCAGTTATCTTCGACTAGCTCAGCAGGTTTTGAGTTCGGAGCCCGTGTCGGTTGAAAACGCCATCTCGTTGCTCACCTCGCCGATTGCAGGTTTCGATGCCATCACTCTGCGCCGACTTCGCCGTATTTTGCGCAAGCAAGAGTTGGAGGCTGGTTCGTCACGTTCAAGTGGCGAGCTAATGGCCGAACTTTTCACGTCACCGGGCTCTGCCGCAACGTTGCCCGGTGATGGCAAGCGAGCAGATCGTTTCATCAAACTGTTTTTCGCATTGCGCGACATTGCGACGGATGAAACCAAGACCATCGAAGACTTACTCTGGCATGCATGGGTAAAGAGTTCGCCATCAAAAAATTGGCCGCAACTCTCTCGTGGAATCGAAGAGGTTGCGCTGCAGGCCAATCGCAACATTGATTCGGTAGTCGCTTTGTTTGCGGCAGCCGCGCGATTCGTAGAGCGGAACCCAACCGCTTCCGGTTCTGAGTTTGTAGAGCAGCAGCTCGCACTTGTATTGCCAGAAGACTCGCTGTCGGTGGCAACCAACCTAAACCAGGCGGTCTCGCTTCTGACCCCGTCTGCGCTGATTTCGAAGCGCTTCAAGGTGGTAGCTCTTGCACATATGCAAGAGGGAATCTGGCCGAACCTCAAGCCCCGATCTTCTCTGTTGGGTGCTGCCGCGCTCAACCAACTTCAGCGCGACCCCGGCCACGACCCAAACGGCGAGAACCGCAGCGAGCTGGCTTCAGAGTTGCGCATGCTCTACAAAGCAGTGGGCGCGGCAACCGAGCGCCTATTGGTGTCTGCAATCGACACAGAAGAAGAGCAGGTTTCGCAGTTCGTTCGCTTGATTGTCGGCAGAGACATCGAGACCGGCGAGTTCATTCAGACGCGACTGACCCTGCGCGGCATGGTTGGGCAGTTGCGCCGCCAACTCGTTCTCTCAAAAGACGAAGGCCACCGCCAGCAGCTGGCAATCCAGCTTGCGCGCCTTGCGGGCGAAGGTGTACCCGGTGCGCATCCCGATTATTGGTATGGCCTCAAAGACCTATCGACAACCGAAGCTCTGGCCGAATTGCACGTTGCCGAAGATCACGACAATCGCCTCGAGTTGCACCCATCTGAGCTCGACAACTTTGTAAAGTGCCCACTGCACTGGTTCATCGAAGCTCACGGTGGTCGAGAGGCGTCGATCACAACGAAGGTTGGCACACTCATGCACGAGATTCTCGAGCAGGCAACCGAGTTCTCTGAGTCGGCCTTCGAGAAGGCTGTCGATTCGAAGTGGCACAATCTCGAGTTCGATTCACAGTGGCAAGAGAGCGCAGAACGCAGACGCGTATCTCGAATGATTGTGCGTCTGCTTTCTTATCTCGACGATGTTCGTGTTGGCAAGCGACGCGTGATTGCGGTTGAAGAGAAAATTGACTTCGCGTTGGCAGGCGCTTGGGTAAATGGCAAGGCTGACCGCATCGAAATCGACGACAACTCGAACGTCATCATTTCTGATCTCAAGACCAGTCGCAACGAAGTGAGCCAAGACGACACTAACGATCACTTGCAACTCGCCGTTTACCAGCTTGCGGCACTAAACGGTGGTTTCAAAAACGTCGGAGCACTAGAGTCCGAGCCGGTTGGTGTTTCGGCCGTCTTGGTTCAGATCGGTCACAAGAACAAAGACAAAGATGAAGAGCCAATCGTCACTTCGCAAACCGCGCTCAAAGTCGAAGGCGTTCAGATGGTGAGTGCAATCGACCAGTTCTTGCGCCAGATCGAGAAAGTTACCGAAGGCATGCTGCTTGTCGATGCCCAAGTAGCGGCAAACACGGGGCTGCACTGCTACGAGCGCAATCCATACGGTTCGTGCTCGCTGCACCTGATTGAGCAGGTGAGTTATGGAGAGTAAACACGAGGTAAGTGCCAACCAGGTTTCGCGCGCTATGGGTAGCAAGTACGACCTAACCCCCGAGCAGGTTGCTGCAGTTGAGAATGCCTCGGTAACTAGTCCAGCGCTCGTGGTCGCCGGAGCCGGGTCTGGAAAAACAGAACTCATGTCGGTGCGTGTGCCGTGGTTGGTTGCCAACGGCTATGCATTGCCGCAGCAAATTCTTGGCCTAACCTTCACGCGCAAGGCGGCGGCTGAACTTTCAAAGCGTGTCTATGAGAGTCTCGTCAAGTTGCGCGACGTGAGTGGGCTTTGGCCTGACGATCTGCCAATCGACTTCACGCCGCCGACAATCAGCACCTATAACTCATACGCGAATTCAATCTTTCGCGACTTTGCTTTGCAGCTCGGCTATGAAGCCGACGCGGTGCAACTCACCGACGCAACCCAATTTCAGTTGGCCCGCAAATTTCTGTTTGAAAATGCGGCTGACATCGCTCCTGAAATTCTTGAGCTCGACTTCAACCCGGAGTCACTAATCAAGAGTGTGATTGAGATGTCGCAGAGCATGACCGAGAACCTGGTCACCAGCGAGCAGACGACCACATTTCTAACGGCAAACATCGAACACCTCGAAGCCCTCGTGAAACAGGCCGGCGAAGGCATCGACGAGAAGGCCGCAAAAGAAGCCATCGCTTTGCCCGAAAAACTTCGCAAAACTCGAGTCACCGCGATTCTGGCCGAGGCTTTTTTGCACTACAAACTTCGCGAAGGCAAAATCGATTATTCAGATCAGGTTGGTTTAGCAGAACGTGCGGTTCGCGAACTGCCAGAAGTTTCAAAGCGCGAAAAGGCCAGCTTCAAGCAGGTATTGCTAGACGAATACCAAGACACTTCATATCTGCAAACGCGGCTGCTGGCTGGTCTATTCAAAGACCACCCGGTCTTTGCCGTCGGAGACCCAAATCAGAGCATTTACGGCTGGCGCGGAGCCAGCGCATCAAACCTGAGCGAATTCGAGACCGATTTCAGTTCTAACCCAATCGAACAATTCAAGCTGAGCACTAGCTGGCGCAACCCATCCGGGGTGCTGAATCTGGCTAATCACCTCGCTGCACCTCTAGCCACACCACCTGCCTACCTCGACGAAGAAGCCACCAAGATCGTTTCAAAGCTCGAGGTCGTAACCCTTCAGCCCGCCCCAACCGCGGGCAAGGGGCAGGTAGACATTTACTTCGAGCAAAACATCAACCAAGAAGTTGCTCAAGTGGCGAAGTGGTTCAACGATCGCTTTGCCGAACCGTCTCGAAACGCCAGCGGTGGTCAGACCGCTGCACTGCTGCTCAGCAAACGTGCTCACATGCAAAAATTTGTTCGAGGTCTGCAGGATGCCGGTCTAGAGGTTGAGGTTGTTGGCATCGGCGGCTTGCTCGAAATGCCAGAGATTGCAGATATTCGATCGGCGCTTTCTGTTTTAGTGAATCCAGATTCAGGAACTGAGCTGATTCGTTTGCTAACGGGCGCGCGTTGGCGAATTGGCGCTCGCGACATGAACGAGCTCTACAAAATGGCGAAGCGCCTAAACCGACGCATTCGCGAAAGCAATCAAAAACTTTTGGCTGGCGCCGAAGAGGAAGCCATCTCGATTGTCGATGCGCTCGATCGGCTAACAGAAGACAAAGAAGTTGCAAATCACGGCATAAGCGAAGAGGGTCTAGCACGAATGAAAGAGGCGGGCAAACTCTTCGCCGCTATGCGCGCTCGAATCGGTTTGCCTTTGCCAGAACTGGTTCGCGCAATCGTTTCAGAACTCTGGCTAGATATCGAGCTAATGGCTAACCCATCGAGAAGGCACCCGCTTATCCATGTGAACGAATTTGTTTCGGTGGTTGCTAACTTTGCGGCTTCGAACAACTCGGCTTCGGTTTCGAACTTGCTCGAATATCTGAAGTATGCGGCTGAGCGAGAGAAACTAGAAGCGCCAAGAGCCAAGGCTCAGAACAAGGTGATTCAGGTTCTGACCATTCACGGCTCTAAGGGTCTCGAATGGGATTACGTCGCGATTCCGAGAATGAACAACGGCGAGCTGCCAACCGGCCCGCCACCCGGCATCGGCTACTACGGCTGGCTCGCGACCGGCAAACTTCCATACGCGCTCAGAGGAGACCGCCGAACTTTGCCTTCTGCGGACTTGCTAAGCGCCAGGTCTGCCGCAGAGGTCACCGACATCGTGAACGTCTATAAAGAAGGCGTCAAAGAGTACGAGGCCGCCGAAGATCGCCGCGTCATGTATGTGGGTATCACCAGGCCACGCCACGCACTCTTGCTCTCAGGTAGCTACTGGAAGCCGACCGCGGCAACCAAGGCGCCACGCGCGTCTAAGCCATCTGACTATTTGCTTGAGGTTCTCGCCTGCCCAGAATCGCCAATTGAAGAGGACTTTGTCTTGCCCGAGCAGGCGTCGAAAGTGCCCGAATTACAAAAAGCAGACGAAATTGAGATATGGCCAAGACCCGTCTTTGGAAAGAAAACCGCCAAAAGGGTCACGGTTGCAGCCGAGGCTGTTTTGGCAGCCACTGGCAAAGTTGTTGCCGCAACTCACAGCAACTCTGAGACAGATGAACTCATAACTCGTTTGCTGCAAGAGCGCGAATTACAAAAATCGCAAACTCATCTGATTGATTTTCCGGTGCGAATACCGGCTTCAAGGTTCAAAGAGTTTCTCGAAGATCTGGCTGGAGTCGCAGAGAGCATGTTGCGCCCGCTTCCAACACAGCCATTCCCTCAGTCTCGCCGAGGAAACCTCTTTCACGCCTGGGTCGAGAAGAAGTTTGCACCTAGCGGTGCACTAATTGAAGAAGAGGGCTTTGAGCTCGACGATGAAGATGATTTCTTTAGCATCGAAGAACTGCAGGCAAACTTTCAAGCTTCTCGCTTCGCGAGTCTCGTTCCACAATCGGTTGAGCAAGAGATTCAGCTAACCATCGGCCAGAACACCTTCATCTGCAAGATGGACGCCATCTATGCAACTGAAGACGGCGTGCAGATTGTTGACTGGAAGACCAACAAGCCGCCAACCGAGCCTGGCGATCTCTACCGCAGGTCGCTGCAGTTGGCCCTCTATCGACTCGCTTACTCCGAGTTCACCGGTCTGCCAATCGAGAAAGTTCAGGCGAGTTTCTTCTTCGTCGGCGAAAGTGTCGAACTCACTCCAGATGTGATTCTCGGGCGTGAAGAAATTCTTAGCGAATGGAACAAAGTGCTAGACCAACTGGTCGAAGACTAAAAGAGATCGCTCTCATCGATGATGTCGATGGGCTTGGTTGGAGCGGCGCTATCTACCGCCTGCGCTTCGTCCTGCTCAATAAAGCTGACCGACTCGATGATGTTCATCGACCCAACCGCAG
>Ga0208463_1000230_pt1 | contig 14503 bp, 14 predicted proteins | sample LakMenEpi09Jul08_FD_150752 | JGI IMG/M metagenome (GOLD analysis project Ga0208463, IMG submission 150752) | Freshwater microbial communities from Lake Mendota, WI - 9JUL2008 deep hole epilimnion (SPAdes) | ecosystem: Environmental > Aquatic > Freshwater > Lake > Epilimnion/Euphotic zone ... | reverse complement strand
CCCATCAACATTGGGGTTCGGAATTACGCACCAGCCTCACGAAGGCGGGGATGGTGCGAAATGTGGTGCGAAATTCGCCGACACACCTTGCACTGTCTCCCTAAAGGTTACTAGCGCCAACTAGATGCAGAAAGAAAGGTGGCTATGAAGACCAAGAGAATCATGTTCTCTGGCTAAAAATCTCCGAAACGAGGGCAACTAGTTCAGGAGTGGCCTTCGAAGGCGACCCGGAATCAAACGGGGGCTGAGGGTCATATTCAATCGCTAACTGAATAGCCTTCGCCGTCTCGTCGCCAGCGAGTTGTTGAACGAGTACCAGGCCCATATCAATGCCCGAAGAAACCCCTGCTGCGGTAATAACTTTGCCCACCTGTACGACACGACGATCAGTGGGAGTAGCCCCTAGTTCAGCTAGTCGATCATATGAACCCCAGTGAGTCGTCGCGTCAAGACCATCCAACACACCTGCATGAGCGAGAAAGATGGAACCAGTGCAGACACTGGTGGTCCATTGTGTTTTTGGGTGAACCCGTTTGATGAATTGCACGATGGCGTTATCTGGAGCGACCTCACGATCTGCAAAACCACCCGGCACAACCACAACGTCAAGTGTTTCTATTTCACTAAATGTGTGGGTGGCGTTCAATGTGAGTCGGCCTGTGTGATCCATCACTGGTCCGGCTGTTTCGGCAATAAAGAAGACGTCCAAGCCGGGAACATCCACCAACGTTTGAAAAGGACCAACGATGTCCAGCGCAGTGAACTTGGGATAGAGAACGAGTCCGATGGTCGTCTTTTTCATTTGGTGATTTCCTGACATCGCGCTCTTGCATCAGACACAATTTTCTCCGCCGCCAGGCGTCCATCGTGGATGTTCTTTGAGTCAAGACTGAGCCATTCAAAAGTCGGCGTCGCATGTGCGAGCGCAAGAATTGTGTGCGCAGCCTGGTGACGATCCTCTACTGGGAGATTCGGAACCGCAAGTTCAAAACTGTCAATCAGGATTTCAAAAAATCTCTGATACATCCGACTGACATTGACACGGATGGCTTCATCTATGTATGTCGCAGCAATCAACTGATCAATTAATTGGTTGATGTGAGGCTCCAAAAGATCCGCGCCAAACAAAATCTCAATCTGTGCATCAAGTCGATGATGCGGTTCGAGGGATGACAAAGCATTCACCACAATCTCTTCAACAGAATTCGTCGCCCGATCAATAGCTGCGGCAATCATCTCTTCTCGAGAACCAAGATAGTGATGCACTTTCGATGGCTGAGTCCCCGCCAACTTTGCAACGTCGGCAACAGTGAGTCCTGCGACCCCCTTGGTCGTGATAATCCCCACCACCGCGTCGAGGAGTTCTTCTTGTCGAATAATGCGCAGACTGGGCCGACCCATACATCTCCTTAGTTCGCCTGAAATCTAGGTGATTTTGAGGCTGAAATTGTTTGTTAGATTAACTAGTCAATCAACTTAATAGGGGGAATTATGAAAGTTGTTGTTATCGGAGCTGGGCTCGCCGGACTGTCGGCAGCACGCCGTCTTGTTGCATCTGGCGTCGAAGTAGAAGTTCTGGAAGCGCGTGATCGAGTCGGCGGAAGAACTCTCAATCATGTTTTCAGCGACGGGTCAATCGTAGAAGTAGGTGGCCAATGGGTGGGGCCCACACAAGATCATGCTCTTGCGCTCATAGATGAATTGGGATTGTCGACCTTCGACACCTTTGACGAGGGCGATTACATCGTCTCGCTGAAAGGAAAGATCAAGAAGTTCACAGGAGACACGTTCGGTCTGCCACCACATGTCCTTGTAGAAGTAGGCATTTCACAAAAGCGTCTCGAGAGAATGGCTGCCAAAGTTCCACTCGATGAGCCATGGGCATCTCCAAAGGCAACTGAATGGGATGGACAAACACTCGAGACATGGCTACGCCAGCACTTACGTTTCGAACAGTCTCGAGATTTCTGGCGAGCTATTACTGCAGCAATCTTTAGTGCAGAAGCAACAGAAATATCGCTGTTGCATTTTCTTTTCTATTGTCACTCTGGCGGCATGCTCGACCGTTTGATGGGTACCGCAGAAGGCGCGCAGAAGAGCCGCATTGTCGGAGGATCGCAACTTATTTCTGAGACGATGGCAAACCAGCTTGGCAATCATCTTCATCTCAATGAACCAGTTGTCAGCATTTCTCAGTCTGACCAAGGCGTCATTGTTCGGACGACTCAATCTGAGTATTCAGCAGATGCAGCAATTGTGACAATCCCACAGCATTTGATTGGAGCAATTGCATTTGCGCCACCACTGCCAACAGCACGTCAACAACTTGTTCAGAATGTTCCCATGGGTGCCGTTATCAAGATCATTGCCACCTATGACACGCCGTTTTGGCGAGACGACAAAATGTCTGGATTCGGCGTCTCTCTTGATCACCCAGTCTCCATCACTTTCGATAACTCTCCTCCAGATGGTCGAAGCGGAATGTTGTTGGGATTCTTTGAAGGTGCACACGCTCGAAAGGCCTCTTCTTTGAGTGTCCAAGAACGTCGAGAGATCTTCCTCAACACATTGGTCGACCTATTCGGTCCGGCGGCTGCATCTCCTAATGAAGTAGTCGAGCTTGACTGGACAGCAGAACAATGGAGCGGCGGTTGCTACGGAGGCCATCTTGGGCCCGGCGTATGGACTCAACTGGGCGAAGAACTCACTCGCCCATTTGGTCTCATTGAATGGGCCGGAACAGAGACAGCTGCAGAATGGAATGGCTACATGGACGGTGCAATTTCATCTGGCTACCTGGCCGCAGATCGCGTCATTGCTAAGTCTCGTCGATAGCACAGCAATGACGAACATCGTTCTGATCACGGCCGACAATCAGCCGCCGGACTTACTGGGTTGCTACGGCAATCATGAGGTGCACACACCACACATCGATGACCTTGCATCACAAGGAGTCATGCTGTCACGGTTCTATTGCACCAATGGAATGTGTTCGCCCGGTAGAGCATCGCTGTTGACGGGACTAATGCCCTCACAACATGGTGTTCACAGTTGGTTGCGAGATGTGGATTTGCGTAATTGGCCAGATACATGGTCTGCGATACAAGAGTTTGATTCGCTAGCAACGGTCCTCCAAAACTCGGGCTATCAGACTGCCATGGTGGGCAAACACCATCTTGGTCAACCCCGTATCCCAATTCCCGGGTTTGACGAGACCGTCACATTCGTACGCGGTCATACCGAAGACTTCTACGACAACCAAGTCATTGATCACGGCGAAGAATACGAAGTGAAAGACAGACACATTGTTGACTTCTTCACAGAGAGAGCTGTCGACTACATCGAAGAACGTGGAGACCACCCCTTCTTTTTGATGGTCAACTACGACGCACCGTATTTGCTACCTCCGACAAACCTCGGTCCGGATTTCCGTAATCGCTTCTATGAAATGTTCATAGACAAGAAGTTCGACACTTTTCCGCGCACAGCAATCTCGGATGAGATGTTGAGCCTTATTCGTGGCCCTGATGACCCGAATCGCTACAGCCGGCACATGCTGTACAACTTGATGAGGATGCACAATGACCCTGCATCAATGGCCAATGTGTGTGCACAAATTGCAATTGTCGATGATGGAGTGGGGCAAATCATCGCCGCACTAAAGGATAAGAATCTGCTCGAGGAAACAATCGTGATCTACACAGCAGACCAAGCGAACCTCTACGGACAACACGGACTCTGGGGCCATACGATCCAAACTCGGCCATCTCATTTATATGACGCCGCAGTGCGAATACCTTTCATTGTTCGCCATCCTTCATTGCCCAGCAATTACGTATCGGATGCATTGTGCAGTCAAATCGACCTGCCATCGACAGTTCTCGACATGGTTGGGACTACGCGGCAATTTGACCAGTCAGCAGGTACCTCTTTTAAGGCATTGCTTCAAGGCGAAGACCATCAGCGCAGCGAAGTGTTTTTTGAACAAGAAGAGTCCCGCGGAGTGCGGACAGATCAATTCTCGTATTGGTGTCGTCTTCCGGGGGCGGGGCCGAATGTTCTCTTCAATCACAACAGCGATCCATTACAAACAGAGAACGTGGCTGATCAACCTGAGTATTCTCACGTTGTTGCACAGTTGCACCAGAAGGTCACTGAATTCTTTAGTCAATACTCCGACCCTCGATACGACATCTGGAATGCCGGACAGGCAAAGGGTTCAATCTCATCTGAAACATTTCTTGCACCTCTGATGCCAGAAGGATGGACAGCGACCACCACATCGACCACCTAAGGTTTCTGTTCCGTCTCACCAAGCACAGTGAAATTGGGCGTTCCAAAAAAGACGTTTCACGTTCCAAACGTCGCTGAATTCCCCTCGGACCATGCCCAGAGCGCACTGTTTCGGGGTTCTCATAAAAGTCGATGTCTGTTAAAATCTCACCATGCGCAAAGGCTTACTCCGTCTCGTTCTCGCCACCATCCTCATTGCCCCCATCGGTGCCTCCTTCCCAACAGGTTCGGTATCAGCAGTGGCTACCACCCGTTATGTGGCAGCCACCGGGTCAGTTGGTGCAGGAACAAGTTGTGCATCACCGGGGTATGTCGGTACTACCCAATCGGCAATTCAGTCCGCTTTCAACGCGGCAAGCAGTGGAGACACCATCTTCATTTGTGCTGGAACGTACTCCATCTCGTCGCGTCTTCAAGTGACAAAAAGTCTGACTATCCGTGGTGCCGGCGCACGAACCACAACTCTCGACGGACTTGAGTCATCGCAGATCTTGATGATTCATGACAACAACCTGACACCAGATTCTGGAAATGAAATCACAGTTGCCATCGACAGCATCAGTTTCATTAATGGTCGAGCAACACAAACTGGTTCACTCGGTGAGTGTGAAGATGGAAACAGATGTGGCGGGGCAATATTTGTTGAGAGTGAATCACGAATAAACATCACCGACTCACATTTCAAGAACAACTACGCAGACTTTGTGGGCGGTGCAGTTGCACGATTGATTGGCAGTTACCAGACTGTTCCTTCAACCATCACCAATTCCTCATTTGAGTCAAACACAGCAAATTTTGATGGCGGAGGTGTCGCAACTCTCTTTGGATTCGGACTTGTTATTGAGTCCTCCACGTTCTACGGAAATGAAACTTTGTCTCGAAGTGCCGCTGCGGTCATCGCAAACTTTGCAAACGCAACAATCAATAACTCGACCTTTGTTGACAACATCGGCCCCAATGGAACGTCTGTTCTTTATGGCGACCTCACGGTCAACCACAGCATTCTTGCTCAGAGCAATCCCTCAATGATCCCCGTGTGTAACAGCCAGCAAACAGCACACGGCAACCGTGGAAATCTTGTTACCGATAACTCATGTCCAAACCTCACTGCCACGTATCCGGCATCTCCTGCTACCAACTCAGCAATCGTGTCTTTTGCAGAGTTGAAATTCGGTGAGCTCGCCTATCGCGGCAACGCAACGAAAACTGTTCCTCTCTTAAGTGGCAGCGTTGCACTTAACTTTTGGAACGGGTGCACAGGAACAGACCAAATCGGCATCAGCCGACCACAAGGTTCAAGTTGTGATGTCGGCGCTTACGAGCGTTCGTCGTCTCAGTCTTTGAATACGCCGACAGGCTGGACATATTCGTCCACAACATTGAATCAGCTCTACACCCCCACCCTGGCCGTATTGACTCCAGCGGTTGATCCTGCAGGTCAAGGCGTTACTTATCGAAGCAGCACAACCTCAGTGTGCACCATCGCATCGAATGGCACCATCACTGCTGTTTCGCTCGGTACTTGCACAGTCCATGCTGACGCCACCGGATACTTGCTTCGCGATGCAGCAACGGCCTCACAGACAATCACTGTCGTCAGTTCAACGACCACGACAACAACGACTACGACCACCAGCACAACTTCAACCACAGTTGCACCGAACTCGAGTGCGCCAATCACTACCCCTGCAGGCGCAGTGACAAGTGGTGGTACGTCCAACTCTCCTTCAACGACAATCGCTGTCGCTCAAAGCCAGATTCCTACGACTCAAAGAACAACCCCAACAACAGCATCATCACCGTCCACCCCATCGTCTACTTCAACGTCCACCACAGTTCCCACACCTGATGCACCTCAAGTGGCACCAGGTGAAGCCGGCGCTTTCATTGCGGGGCAGAACGTCGAACTACAGATTTCGCGTGAAGACAACGCACTCGTCGTCACGGGGGCGGGCGTGGAGGCCAGAATCTACGGAATCTCATCTACGGGTGAACGAATTGATCTCGATACTGATGGCAACTTGCGCTTGAATTCGGGAGACTCCATATCCCTTGACGCTTCAGGACTAGAGCCTGGCACTGAAGTTGAGGCTTGGATGTTCTCAACACCCAATCAACTTGGAACACTTTCCGTTGATAAGGCAGGAAAGATATCTGGAACCTTCCGCATTCCAGCTGACGTAGCGTCAGGAGACCACCGCTTTGTTCTCAAGAGTGCCAATGAATCCGGTGAAGATCTAGTGATCGGTATCGGCATTGCTGTGGGTGCACTTTCCAGCGGATCTACTGCCACTCGAATCCTGATTACCATCCCAATTGCGCTTGCAGCGATGGCCGGTTTGGTTATCCCCACCACGATTCGTCGCAGGCGTCGCGCAACACTTGCTCAATAAGCGAATCTGATCTTGCATCAATCCTTGCGGAATTGATGTATCGATATAGCAGCCACAGAGATCTCACAACTCTCTGTGGAAGGGTGTTAACACCAGTGGTACCAGTGACCTAGCCCCCATTTATTCACGACGACTGTGCTAGTAATTACTCAAATACAAGTGGGGTAATTCAGTGAAAAAGAAATTCATTTCAACAGTTCTGATCACGTCTTTGCTCGGTCTTATAGTGACCGTCTCGGGCAGTAGCGCAAACTCAGTGTCATCTGAAGATGAACAATTCCCCAGCCAAGTCACTTCAGCTTCTGGGTTTCATGGAATAGAACTGAACGAAATTTCTGGGCTTCGCGACAATGTGTCGCTTCTCACCGGCGCAACAGAGACGGGAAGCAAACTCTGCACAAGCACCACAGATGCATCTTGCTCAGGTAACTACAGCTTCAAGGCTGTTCTCGGACCTTGTGACGCAACGACAACCATCGACTGCATCGAAAGTGTGGCGGCTACAACGTCGGCCGGAGCTGCTATCGCCGGATCATTTAAGCAATTCTTTCCCGCTCGCGGAATGAATGACTACACAGGTTCAACGACCGACGGCGTACCCAGCGGCCGTCCACCAAGTTTGTGGACTCTCAATGGATTGCCTCATGCTGAAGGCTCTGACTACCAAGTTGTTGTCACCGTTAGCGGAATGAAAGTAAACGGTGATGCGCGGAAACCATCACGATCATTTTTTGCGAGCATCACGCCTGTAAATATTCATCAGACAACATGCAACCCACAGTTCAATGGCCAGTGCATGGACGACTTTCATGAAACAGCAGGCCCTGACGGTAGGTCACAGATTCGTTTTCGCGGAGTTGCTGCAGACCAGGACCTAGGCATTCGATGCGCTAATTGGGGTGAAGATTCAAAGTGCGCTCTCAAGCGTGCTTTCCCTGTTGGGGCAAAGTTCTCTCTGAAGGTTCGCCTTTCAACTGTCCCAGCAGGCTGGTTGCACGGTCGCCTTGCAGACCCAACCGCGTCAATTACAACTGCAGACAACGTCACAACGGTGCAGATCTCTGCCCAGCCAACGAAGGTCCCCATCGTGTCGACCGGCGCTCAGTGGGCCGATCTACCAACACCAGTTCAAGAATGGTTTACCGCGAACTGTTCATCAAATTGTGGGACACGTCAACCTGGCTCACTCTCATTGGCTCCGACACTGCGTAATGCACAATCCAACCCTGTTGCGTATAAAGAATCTTCTTTTGAGCAACTCAAGCTGTGGACCACATTTATCAAGGATTCCGCATCAGCTATTCCTTCTCAATGGAGCGTTCGCACACTCAGCTATCAAGAGATGACTAGGTCGCCGAAATGTATTTCGGAAGGAGTCGGAGTGACCGGCATCGTTGCAACGAACTCCACTCTGTACTCCGAAGGCCCGCCGACGTTTGACAGTACAACGTCCAGTCTCAACTACAAAGTGGCTGCACCGCACTACGAGAAGGATGGCAAAACAGAATTCAAGGGTCGCTATGACCTCATTCTTCGTTCAGACATTGCTAAGTGTCTCTATGGTCTTGACGATTCCCCTGTGACGTCAGAGGTTGCCGTTGTTGATGAATCGGGTGCACCGAAAACTGCAACGACCTCGATGACTCAGTCAGATGGCTGGTTCAAGTTCAGTGCAGCTGGCTATACCCACTCCGCACCCACCATTAAGACCAAGCTGATTCAAACCAAAGCCACAGTTATTGCGGCAAAGCCCACAGTGAAAAAAGGAAAGGCAATCTCGGCAACATCGATTGCTAAGACAGCTTCCCTTTCAATTCCAAAGGGTGCAAAAGTTGTCACAACAATCTCTGCGAAGTCCAAGAAGATCTGTTCACTCTCACGTGCGAACACAGTCAGAGGGCTGAAGAAGGGCACCTGCGTAGTGTCCATCGCAGTAACGCCGAAGAAATCCAAGCAGGTTCCTAAGCCAAAGACGATCCGTAGGAACGTCACTGTGGTGGTCTCCTAGCGAAGCTCTACGTCAACTTCTAAATTGAGACGACGAAGAGCAACATGAGGATCACAAAAGCAATGCCGTTGTATCTCGCTCCGGGAGGTGTCCCCTTGGTGATGACACTCCTTTTGCGGCTTGCGACATAACGCATGACTGGGTCCAGTGCGACAGTGAGCAAAATCAATGGAGTGAACCCTGGATATCGGATGTACAACACAACAAGCAGTACTGCCAGAATCAATTGAATTGCTCCCCATTGATGGAACATCGCGATGATGTTGTTGCCACCTTCCACAGACGTATCAACACCACCGATTCGTTGAGCACCCCCATCCGATACAAACAGATGAACACAACTACGCGCCACCATCACGAACAAGAGCAGGGCTAACGAAATACGAATGAATTGGGATCCTCCATAGAACGAAGGATCGTCTGGGAGCACCGTGCTGAAGTCAAGTTCCATCATCAAATCAATGTACTGAAGGCAGATGGCCAGGGGTGTTGTGTATGAAAATGTGCCCCATTCGAAGTGCACCTGGACTTCTGCCGTGGTCCTAAACTAAAGAAGTGCCTACTCCTCCAAAGCAAGAACGGAGTAAAGCGACCGAGCAGAACATGCTGGACGCAGCAGAACAGTTATTGCACAACGGCAACGCTGAACAGGTCACGGTCGAGAGCGTGGTACGCCTCTCTGGCGCCACGGTGGGTTCCTTCTACGCACGTTTCGGGAACGTGGAAGGGCTGTTCGAAGCACTTCATCAGCGATATCTCACCTCGCTATATGAATCAAAGATCTTTGAAGCGCTCAACCAAAGCATTGAGCAGCCCGACTTAAAGAGTGGGCTTCGCCTCGGATGCAAAACCCTCATCGAGTTTGCCTACGAGAAACGAAAGTTGTTTGCCTACTTCATCACCCACCCTTCTGATGATGCGGTGATGGTTCGCCGTGTTGGGTATGAATCCATGCTCAATAACTTGAAGGCCACCGGAGCGAGGTCGTACACAAAGATCTCAAGCGCGCCAGCGAGCACACAACACGCTTGATCTATCAGACGATTCTGGGAGTTGTCTTTGTTGAGCCAAGTAATTTCATTGGTCGCAAAACAAGCATCAAAGAAATCGTTGACTCCACCACACAGATGGCGTACGCGTATCTCACAACCGAGTAGTTTGGGCCAATGAAAACAGTCGGACTCGTCCTCTATCCACGATTCACTGCACTTGACATTGTCGGTCCATTCCAGACCCTGGTTGATGTTCCTGGCTTAGATGTGTTTTTTGTTGCTGCTCAGAAGGGGCCAGTCGTTGATCACACTGGGAAACTCACACTTGAAGCAACTCATTCATTTGATGAGATTGATTCATTAGATGTTCTCGTCGTGCCTGGTGGAATGGCTGATCGTGACATCGACGCCAACAACGATGTCGTTCAGTTCATTAAGAAGATTCATCCGACAACGACGTGGACTACAAGCGTTTGCACCGGCTCCATCTTCCTGGCTCATGCAGGAGTGCTTGATGGACTCACTGCGACAACTCACTGGGCCTCCTACGACAGGCTCCAAAGTCTTGGTGCAATCCCCACCGAACAACGAGTAGTGACCGAAGGAAAGATCATCACCGCAGCCGGAGTCTCTTCTGGGATTGACATGGGCCTCGTCTTGGTCGCAGCGATGGAAGGCGACGACATGGCAAAACTGATTCAGCTTGCAATTGAATATGACCCACAGCCACCATTTGATTCGGGTGCACCTTCGAAGGTGAGTCCTGAATTCAAACAGTTTGCTCTGCAAATCTTCAGCAATCCGAACAGATAGTGCCCCGTCAATCAAGGCCTAACGCCAACCTGGCTGTTATCGAGCCTGAATTGAATCCAAGATTGCTGCAACTCGAAGAGAACTTGATGCGGGGAAGACTTCTGCTCTTTCACCACGAATAGCAGCACTCACATCTTGCACCATCAACGAAAAAGCATCATCAGGAGCGAATGTCTCCACCGTGTCACCAATTATCAACGTGGCGTCTTGTTTCCACAGCGTGAAGGCTTCACCATCGCCAGTGCGCATTGCAACTGTTGAGCCCGTTACGGATATCCGCTGTTCAGGGGCCATGTCAAATGAGCACAGTGCATCGGCGCGAATGGAACCATTCAATGTGGTCTGCACTGACGTTGTGAGGTCAATACCAGTGGGACCATCCGTCCGCTCGACTGTCTCAATTGAGTAGTCAATCGTTTCTCCGAGAAGCATCATCCACAGATGGGCCTGGTAGCAACCCACATCTAAAAGCGCACCGCCACCCATCGTTGGGTCTGACCGGTAGTTGCCAGTGAGATCACCTTTGAATGTAAACGCAGACGAGATCGACTGAACGTCACCCAGATCACCACGCTGAATTACTTGGGCCATTCGCTTCATGCGAGGCTGCCAACGAGTCCACACAGCCTCAACAAGAAGGCATTGGTGACGCTCAGCAACTGCATTCATGCTGCGTACTTCATCCGCATTCAATGCAAGGGGCTTCTCACACAACACGTGCTTGCCAGCTTCCAATGCTGCAATCACCCACTCTTTATGTTGAACATTCGTCAGACTGATGTACACCGCATCGACGTTTGAGTCTTCAATCAGCGCACGATACGAGTCGTGAACAACAACTGGTTCTAATTCTGCTGAGCGAGCAGCATCACGGCTTGCAACTGCATACAGCTCTGCCCCACTTGCGGCATGAACTGCAGGGGCCATCGCCCGGCTGGCGACATAGCCAGCGCCAATGAACCCCCAACGAACGGTCACGAAAGTGCGATGTTGGGAACGACGGGAAGTGCGTTCTTTAATGCGGATTGCTCAGCGGCTTCCATAATGGCGACAACGTTGCGTGACTGCAATGCCTGCACTGACATTGGCGTCTTGTTGCTGAGGTACTCAACGATGGAATGATGAAACGAAAAGGGCTTCACAGCATCAAGTGCAACAATGGACTGTGCGCCATCATTGGTGTGCAACGTAAGAATTGCTGGCAAGTCCGCTACTGCAGGTTCTGCTGCAGGGTCCCAGTCACCCACAATCGCGCCCTTTGTTCCAAGAACGTAGAACTTGGGCTTGCGAGCTGCTGCAAGATCTGAGTTCACGAAGATGGCCTGTGCACCTGATGTGAACGTGATGGTGACTTGTGCATGATCTGCATTTGTTGCATGCATCCATACACGCTTGTGATTCTGACCGCTCACGTGCGCAATGGCATCTGGGATTACGGACAAGATCTGATCAATGAAGTGACTACCCCAGTCGAAGATTGCACCGCCTGAGACTTCGGCATTTGAGTGCCAATACGTGCATGGCTCGGAATAGCCACCGACGAAACTGTCATATTGAAAGACATCTCCGATGGCACCTTCAGAGATGAGGCGTGCCATGGTCACAAAATCTGCGTCGAATCGACGGTTCTGATATACCACAAGGAGTAAGTCCTTCTGCGCTGCAAGCGCCATCAATTCATCACACTGATCAGCAGTTAACGCCATCGGCTTCTCGAGCACTACATGGACATTACGAATCAATGCTTCCTTCGCCCACGAGTAGTGGCTATTGGGAGGCGTCGAGATGACGACAAGGTCGACGAGACCCGAATCGAGCATCGCAGTCGCATCAGAGAACGCCTCAACAGTGGGGGCTAGTTCGCGAGCTGCTGCAACTCGATCTGGATTGACGTCACAGACCGCTGTGAGAGTGAGACCTGGAGTCCCCTGCACCGCAAGATTATGTTCGTGTCCGATTGCTCCATAAGCAAGAAGACCGACTCGAATAGATGCGTTGTTGTTCCCAGAAGACATTGCCTCAAACTCTACGCCAGGGCCAATTGCTTCAGCGATTACGGTCTTGAAAATCCTTCAAAGAAGCCATGCCGAAGAGTGATGCTCCGGTGAACACAACGAAGAAAATCACTGCACCGAAGCCAAAGAGTGTTGCTTCTGACATTTTAGTTGTCCTTTCGACCGGCGAGAAGGAAAGCGCCGAGCGCCAAAATTGATGGCACCCAGACTCCGACATAAATGCCATTGAGCTTGTCGCTTTGATCGTCACCTGAGAAATACAACGAGATGCTCAATGCAAGGCTCGCTGCTGCTGATAAGAGGATTGATACTTGGAGAATTACTTTTGGTTTCATTGTGAGACTTCCTATAAATGAAGAGTGGCTGTTGCTAACAAAGCAACAGCCACTCTTCGGAAAATTGTTGAGTTTTAGTGTGAATCGCCTGAGCGTGCTTTCGCAATGCTCAAGATCATCAGGCCATAAAGGCCTTTCGCTGTGATGTCTGCGAGGGTATAGCCAATCTGGCGGGCAGCTTCTGCACCTTCATTACCAGCATCAAAAATCACTGGGAAAAGGTATGCAATCGGGTACACCATCCAAGTCACCAACAACACTGTTGTTGCGTTCTTGATTACCTTGCTCACTGCACCGGTTTCACGTGCACCTGCAGCCTTGAGTTCACCTGACAACACATAGAGGATGTAGGCGAATGGCAACATGGCTAGAACCCAGAACAACCACTTTGTTCCATTATCTGCAGCGACTTCACCGGGGTAGCCCAGTGCAATCATCAGCACAGTTGCTGGAACAAGCGAGAACATCAGCTTCTTGCGACGTTCTGCAGTGACACCGAGAACGATGAGAAGCTCAATAACGAGCAGAGGAACAGTGATGAGCCAGTCCGCATAGCGGTACCCCTCATTGATGGTTCCTTCGGCCCAGCCGCTCCACATGCGGTAGTAGTGATAACCCGCAATACCAACGACAACAGCAGACACTGCCACGCCACTTTGATATTGCTTTGCAACGCTCTTGATTTGTGTCAAGAAATAGACAAAGGCACCCAGCATGACTGCGGTGCCAAATGACAGTGCGTTATAGACGAGTTGATTCAGATCAGGATCTTTAATCATTGTGCATTCCTTTATAAATGTTGCACCCCGTTTTGGACACAACAAGTGGCTGAACCATAACAGTCCCCCAAGCCCAGGCTGACCACCTCATTTTCCTTCGCCAACGCATTGTTGGCACAGCAACTACTAAACCAAAAGAACTCAACAATCCACGGGAGGACACGCCGATACCATCAAGCCATGCAAGTGCTTCAGCGATACACACGGTCACTCGTCATTGCTCACATGGCATCGACCCTCTTCATGGTCGGGCTCATTTGGACCATACATTCGGTCCATTATCCGCTCTTTGCACACGTTGGTGAGTCCACATATGCGGCGTTTCAGTCAGAGCATGTAAATCGAATCGGAAAGCTTCTGCTTCTCCCCTGGCTAATCGAAGGCATCACATTGCTCGGGGTACTCATCCTCGCTTTTCTCGGGAACCGCCGCGATCTTCGTCTCCCCGCATTTCTCAACGGAGTAGGTATGGCAATTGCTCTCATCATTAGTGGCGTATGGTCCGCGCCTGCTCATGGCGAACTCGCTGATGGTTTTGACGCCGTTGTTCATGATCGCTTGATGACTGCAAACCTTGTGCGCACTCTTGCCTGGACGCTCAGTGGTATCTGCACGGTGTGGATACTTGCTCGTGTTTGGTCATCAGAGATTCGCGACAGTGACTCTGGAACACCATCATGATATTTCAATACTGGGGAGCAACCCAGGAAGAAATTGAGACCCCTGTTATTGGCGATGATCTGTGCGCGAATGCAACTGTCATCGCAACTCGCTGCATCACCATTGCTGCACCACCTGCAGAAGTATTTCCATGGATTCGTCAAATGGGTTTTGGTCGTGCCGGTTGGTACAGCTACGACTGGCTCGACAACCTA
>Ga0208463_1000227_pt1 | contig 14560 bp, 14 predicted proteins | sample LakMenEpi09Jul08_FD_150752 | JGI IMG/M metagenome (GOLD analysis project Ga0208463, IMG submission 150752) | Freshwater microbial communities from Lake Mendota, WI - 9JUL2008 deep hole epilimnion (SPAdes) | ecosystem: Environmental > Aquatic > Freshwater > Lake > Epilimnion/Euphotic zone ... | reverse complement strand
GGGCTAAAGCCGCCGATGCGAACAATCGGCGAGAGATATCCTTCGGCAGTGCGAAGTGAGAAGTGCAAGCAGAGCTGTTGGTCGCAGTGCTGTCGATAGGTGCTATCCGGTGCGCAGACCCGAGCAATCGGTTGGCCCACAGCAACTCGGTCTCCCGGCTGCAAATCTGTGCAGACCGGCTCGAAGGCAACTAGCTCGCCAGACGTGGTGCGCAGGGATAGCACCGAACGGTCGACTACCTTGCCGACAAACCAAACTGTTGCATGGGTCGGGGCTAGAACGGTTTGCCCGAGCGTCACCCGATAATCGATTCCCCTATGACCTGCCGAATAATCGCTGTTTGGCTGAAAAAAGGGGTTGATGAGGTGAACCGGTTGCTCAAGCGGCACCTGCCAAGGTTCGTGCGGCTCGACAGTTTCTGCTGAGCCAGGGGCCGACTGGTGCTGCCAGAGGGCGAGACTCAGTAAAGCTGCAGCAAGGGCTCTAACCACCAGGATTCTGCGTAAAGGATGCATGAGTTGAGATTGGCCTAAAACCGCGCTCGCGGGATTATCCGTGGGGAATCTGTGGATAACTTCTCTAGCCAGAGCCTGAATCTCGCTGTTATGCTTATGTCTAGCGGTATTCGCTAAATCAAACCTCATTTTGAGACCTTGGTTTTGCTGTGCCGACTTCGCGTGTCGACCAACATACGAATTCTCCAGTCTGCAAGAGATTGCAGCGAATTTGATGCGGCACCAGGTGTGACAAACAACCGTTTGATCGCAATTAACTGAGGGTGCGTTCGCGCGCCAAAAGGAGAACTGCAATGGCAGTCGTAACAATTCGCCAGCTTCTCGATGCAGGTGTGCACTTCGGACACCAGACTCGTCGCTGGAACCCAAAGATGCGTCGCTTCATTCTGACCGACCGTTCAGGCATCTACATCATTGACTTGCAGAAGTCATTGACCTACATCGACAAGGCTTACGAATTCGTAAAGGACACCGTTGCACACGGTGGATCAGTCTTGTTCGTTGGAACCAAGAAGCAGGCTCAGGAAGCAATCGCCGAGCAGGCTCTTCGCGTTGGTCAGCCATACATCAACCAGCGTTGGTTGGGTGGACTACTCACTAACTTCGGTACCATCCAGAAGCGTCTTGCACGTTTGAAGGAACTCGAAGTTATGGACTTCAGCGGTGCGACCAAGACCGGTCTAACCAAGAAGGAACTACTTATTCTTCGCCGTGAGCGCGACAAGCTCGACAAGTCACTCGGTGGTATCCGCAACATCACAAAGACCCCTTCGGTTATTTGGGTTGTCGACACCAACAAAGAGCACCTCGCAATCACCGAGGCCAAGAAGCTTGGAATTCCTGTAATCGGAATTCTCGACACCAACTGTGACCCAGATGAGGTCACCATTGGTATCCCTGGAAACGACGACGCAATTCGTTCGGTTCAGGTTCTAACCCGCGTAATTGCTGACGCAGTTGCAGAGGGGCTAATCGCACGTCACGCAAAGCCAGAAGAAGCCGCAGAGCCTCTAGCTGAGTGGGAGCGCGAACTGCTAGAGCAGAGCGCGGCCCCAGCAGCAGAAGTTGCAGCTGAAGCTCCGGCAGCAGAGACCGTATCGGCAGAAGAGGTTAAGTAATGGCTAACTACACAGCCGCAGATGTAAAGGCGCTTCGCGAGAAGAGCGGCGCCGGAATGATGGACTGCAAGGGTGCACTTGACGAGGCCGATGGCAACGTTGAGAAGGCCATGGAAGTTCTTCGACTCAAGGGTCTAAAGGGCGTTACCAAGCGCGAGGGTCGAACCACCAGCAACGGTCTAATCGTTGCTCGCGTGAGCGGCGGCACCGGCTGGTTGGTAGAGCTCGCTTGCGAGACTGACTTCGTTGCTAAGGCTCCGGTTTTCATTGCGCTTGCTGACAAGGTTGCAGATGCAATCGTTGCCGGTGGCGCAAAGTCGCTAGAGGCTGCGCTAACCGCAGACCTCGGTGGCAAGTCGGTTGTTGACGCGATCAACGATGAGGCCGCAATCATGGGCGAGAAGGTTGAACTTCGTCGCGTGGCAGTTGCCGAAGGCGCTGCAGTCGATGCATACCTTCACCGCACGAGCAAAGACCTACCTCCACAGGTTGGTGTCTTGGTTGCCTACTCAGGTGCCGACGCCGCTACCGCCCACGACGTTGCAGTTCACATCGCAGCGTTCTCACCGACCGCGCTCAGCCGCGATGAGATTGACGCAGAGGTTGTTGCAACCGAGCGTCGCATCGCAGAAGAGACCGCTCGCAATGAGGGCAAGCCAGAGGCTGCTTTGACCAAGATCGTTGAAGGCCGCGTAAACGGCTTCTTCAAGGAGAACGTGCTTCTTGAGCAGGACTTCGCAAAAGACAACAAGTTGTCGGTTGCCAAGGTTCTCGAGAACGCCGGCATCACCGTTTCGGCCTTCGCACGCATGCGTGTTGGTGCCTAAACCCCAAACCACGGATGAAGGCTCGGCCGTTTGGCCGGGCCTTTTTCTTTTGCCCGCCTAGGATAGAGAAGGAAACAAAGCCAAGGAGGACCAATTGCCAGGTAAAAAGCGTCGCGTATTGCTCAAGCTTTCTGGTGAGGCATTTGGCGGGGGAACCCTGGGGGTCAACCCAGATATCGTTGCCGAGATGGCCCGCGAAATTGCCGAGGGTGCCAAGCACGCCGAAGTAGCAATCGTTGTCGGTGGCGGAAACTTCTTCAGGGGTGCCGAACTTTCGCAGCGAGGCATGGATCGCTCACGAGCCGACTACATGGGTATGTTGGGCACCGTGATGAACGCCTTAGCGCTTCAAGACTTTCTCGAGCAGGCGGGCGTCGACACCCGAGTGCAGAGCGCAATCACAATGGCGCAGGTAACCGAGCCTTACATTCCGCTTCGCGCAATTCGCCACCTAGAAAAAGGTCGCGTCGTGATTTTCGGTGCCGGCGCGGGTCTGCCTTACTTCTCAACCGACACGGTGGCCGCACAGCGCGCCCTCGAGATTAAAGCCGATGAAGTTTTGGTTGCCAAGAATGGTGTCGACGGAGTTTACTCAGCCGATCCAAACAAAGATTCGAACGCCAAGAAGCTAGAGCAAATCACCTACCAGGAGGCACTGGTTAAGGGCCTCAAGGTGGTCGATGCGACAGCATTCAGCCTCTGCATGGATAACAAGATGCCGATGCGCGTCTTCGGAATGCAGGGTAAGAGCAACGTAACCGACGCAATAAAGGGAAAGAAGATCGGCACGTTCGTAACGGCCTAAATCTTTAAACAGGAGAAACATGATTTCGGAAATCTTGGCAACCGCCAACGAGAAAATGGGCAAGGCCATCGAAGCCGCCAAAGAAGACTTTGGCAACGTGCGCACCGGTCGAGCCAACCCACAACTTTTTCAAAAGGTCATGGTCGACTACTACGGCACGCCAACTCCTTTGGCCCAGCTAGGGCAGCTTGCTAACCCAGAGGCACGCACAATCGTGATCACCCCTTACGACAAGAGCGCACTTAAGGCCATCGAGCAGGCCCTTCGCGAGATGCCGAACCTCGATGCCAATCCGCAGAACGACGGCAATCTCATCCGTGTGGTTTTGCCAGACCTAACCGAAGAGCGTCGCAAGGAATATGTGAAGCTGGTTAAGGCCAAGGCCGAAGACGCCCGCGTTGCAATTCGCAACATTCGCCGCAAGGGCAACGATGATCTCGCAGCGCTCAAGAAAGACGGGCTTGCTGGCGACGACGAGATTTCACGCGCTGAAAAAGAACTCGATGCCGCAACCAAGACTCACGTCGACGCGGTTGATGACGCGCTGAAGCGCAAAGAAGCCGAACTACTCGAGGTCTAATGAGCGTCGCCAAGCCAGAAGGGCGCAGCCTCTCAAAGTCGATTTCGGTCGGCCTTCTTCTCGGTGGCATGTTTCTTTTCACGACACTGACTTTCGATGGCATCCTGCTCATGGCCTTTGTTGCCTCTGCTGCCGGTGCTGGAGCTTGGGAGCTTTCGACCGCGTTGAGGCTAAAGGGTTGGTACGTTCCGCGCGTTCCAGCGGTTGTCGGCTCTGTGTTGATCATGCCCGCCACCTACTTTTACGGGCAAGAAATCCAGTGGGCATTTTCAATTGCGATTGTGGCCGCACTAATTCTTTGGCGCACGGTGCACTTGCTCTGGGAGCGTCGCGTTTCGCCGATGCAAGCGCTGCAAAAGACTCTTCGCGATTATGCGGCTGCGGCATTTCTTGTAATTTACCTGCCGCTTACTCTCTCGTTTGCGATGATGCTTTTGCGCAGACCAGACGACGGGCAGATGTGGGTGTTGACCTTCGTTCTTGTGGTTTCAATGATCGACACTTTCGGTTATCTCGTGGGTCGAAAACTGGGCCGGCACAAGATGGCACCGGGGGTTAGCCCGAAGAAAACTTTGGAAGGCCTCGCAGCCTCGGTCACCGCGGCACTTGTCACTGGGGTTATGTGCGCGGTGTTTTTGCTTCAGACCGACTGGTGGTGGGGAGTGGTTCTGGCTGCAGTCCTCACTTTGACCGCGGTCTTCGGAGACCTGGCAGAGTCGCTGATCAAGCGCGACCTCGGCGTCAAAGACATGAGCAGCTGGCTGCCAGGCCACGGCGGCATCATGGATCGCCTCGACTCGATTTTGCCCTCGGCACTTGCTACGTTCCTTATCGCAAGCATCTTCTTCGGTTAGGCAAACATGCCAATGACCCATCAGTTTGAAAAAGCTAAAGGCCGCAAACACGGATACAGCGTTGAGCAGGTTGACGCTTTCGTCGCGATGGCCCGTCAACAGTACGAGCACCCCGAAGGCTATTTGCTCGCCTCTGAGCGCGTTCGCGAGACGGAGTTTGACTTGGTTCGCGGGGGTTACGGCGTATCGGCGGTAGACGCGGCCCTCGATCGAATTGAAGATGCGCTTGCCGACCGAGAGCTAAAGCGAAAGATAGAGACACGAGGCATGCACGCTCTTGTCGACCAGCTGGAGCGCACAGCTGAAGTGGTTCGGTTGCGAACCGAACGACCAAAGCGTCGCAGGTTTGATCGGGTCAGTTGGCCGGCCCGCGGATACAGCAAGAAGCAGGTCGACAAGCTTTGCAATCTCGTTCTCGAGCACCTGGTGAACTCAGAGCCGCTTTTGATGTCAGAAGTGCGCCGTATTGTTTTCAGTGCCGAGAGGGGTGGCTATGCTGAAAATCAAGTTGATGCGTTTATTGACCGCGTCATCCAGATTCTTCATATCGAGCGCAACAGCTAGCGCGCTAGTTCTTTCGGCAGGGCTTCTGACGCCAATCAGCGCAGATGCCAAGCCAATATATTCGAGCACCTCGATCAGCGCTTTGGCCAAGTTGAAGGTGCGACCACTCGGCTCGCAGGCCGGCTACGACCGCGACTATTTCAGTGATGGTTGGGGAAACATCGGTGAGTGCGATGCCCGAAATCACATTCTCTGGCGCGATCTAACGAACATCACCTGGCGAGCAAGCGGCAATTGTCTGGTCGCAACTGGCACCTTGAGAGATCCTTACACGGGCAAGGTAATTCAGTTCGTGCGCGGAGTTCGAACCTCGCTTGCCGTTCAAATAGATCACGTGGTGTCGCTCTCTAACGCCTGGAAGACCGGCGCGGCCAGTGCCTCGGCAACTACCCGCTATAACCTCTACAACGACCCATTGAACCTATTGGCCGTCGATGGCCCAACTAACAGTTCGAAGGGCGATTCAGACGCAAGCGAATGGTTGCCGCCGAACCGGGCCTACCATTGCGCCTACGTCTCGCGTCAGGTTGCGGTGAAGCTGAAGTATCGTCTGTGGGTGACCACGGCCGAGAAAACGGCCATGACCAAGGTGCTCAGAACTTGCCCTAAGTTCAAGTTGCCCACCCGCTAGCAAAATCGGCTCTGGCGGGCCTATTTTCAGCGGGTTAGACTTGGTTTTTACGTCTTTTTAGAGGTTAACAATGGGCAGACACGCGGTTGAGCGACCATCTCTAGTCGCCCGTACCTTTCCCAGAATTCACTCTCGGCTCGAAACTCGCCAGAGCAACCTTTTGCCGCACCTGGCCAGAAAGACCGTTCGCACCGCTTGGGGATTCCTAGCCGTCGCTGCCTTGTCTCTGGTTTCTGTGGTCGATCCCTACTCGGGCACCATGGCCAGCGCTGCGACCATGTCAATGTATGACCCGAGCTCGAAAGACCCGGATCAGAGTTACGGTCTCGCAAGCACCCAGACAATCAGCTTTGCCAGGGGTGGTTTCAACATCGTCACAAAGGGTGACGTGAAGCCGCTCTTTGTTGAGAACGCTGCGCTGCCGAGCCCAGGTAGCTCGAAGGAATATGCGTTGAAGACCCTACTCGAAATGGGTTGGGAATCAGATCAATACTCTTGCTTGGTGACTCTCTGGGAGCGCGAATCGAACTGGCGCGTGAATGCCAAGAACAAGTCATCTGGCGCTTACGGAATTCCGCAGTCACTGCCGGGCGCAAAGATGGCATCCGAGGGAGCCGACTGGCTCACCAACCCGCAGACTCAGATCAACTGGGGGCTGAAGTACATCAAGGGTCGTTACGGATCAGCCTGTGGAGCTCTGGCCCACTCGAACAAGTTCAACTGGTACTAATGCCGCGCAGCAATCGTCCTAAGCGCAAGCGCCAAGAAGAGACTCCCGAACTGAATCTCGACGCGGTTCGTGTCGGCATCAAGCGAATCGAAGTCAAGAATGGCATCGAGTTTGTCGTGCAAACGACCAACGGCACTAAAGCCGACGACGACAAGGTTTGGGTCTGCCCGCACTGCAACAAAAACATCGTCAAAGGCACAGCGCACACAGTTGCCTGGGATGCCCACCGAGATGTCGCAACTCGACGGCACTTTCACAACGCCTGCTGGAAGTCTTTTCAGGGAAAGCTGCTGTGAGCCAAAACATCGAGGTTCGTTCTTCGGTCGAGCTGCCGAGTCGTCGCGAGAACATTACGCTGCACACCAGTGACGGGCTAGCCCTGATTGGCGAACTCGCGACACCGCTAGATCGAGAACCGGTTGCCACGCTGGTGATGCTGCATCCGCTGCCAACCCACGGCGGCTTCATGGATAGCCACATCTATCGAAAAGCGGCTAACCGGCTTCCGGCGCTTGCCGACTTGGCGGTGCTGAGGTTCAACACTCGAGGCACGACTTCGCCGCACGGCACCAGCGAGGGCGAGTTTGGCGAGGGCATAACTGAGGTCGCCGATGTGCGAGCGGCCGTTGCCTTTGCTATTCAGCGTGGTTTGCCAGACATCTGGGTGGTTGGCTGGAGTTTCGGCACCGAGCTGGCGCTCAAATATGCCGTCGACGAAGAAGTGCTTGGCGCGATTCTGCTCTCGCCACCACTGCACAGAACCACCGACGAAGAATTGCTTCGCTGGAACCAGAGCTACAAGCGCCTTGTCGCGCTGGTGCCCGAGTTTGACGATTACCTAACGCCCGCCCAAGCAGAGTTGAGATTCTCGATTGTGCCAAAGCTCGAGATGGTTGCGGTTGAGGGGGCCAAACATCTGTGGGTAGGCGAAGCCGCAACTAAACGAGTTCTCGATGAAATAGTTCGGGTCGTTAACCCTGATAGTTATCCGCTGCCGGACACTTACAAAAACTAGACCGCGACCTCTTCGCCGTTCTGGCGGGGCATCCATACCTGTCGAATAATCAAGATGATCGACGCAGCAACCGGAATTGCAACGAGAGCTCCGAGAACGCCCAGCAGGGTTCCACCGGCGAGAGCCGCAACAACGACAACCGCACCTGGAACATCGACAGCCTTGCGCATAACTCTCGGGCTGATCAGGTAGGCCTCCACCTGAAGGTAGATGGCGTAATAGACCGCCGCGATTAGCGCGGTAACCGGTGAGGCAGAAAGCGCAACGAGTGTGATGATGACGGCACCTGATACTGGCCCAACCAAAGGAATAAGCGCAAAGACGAATGCGATGAACGCGAGTAGCAACGGAAACGGAACTCCAATTATGCTCATCATCACGAAACCGAGCAAAGCGTTGATGAACGCGATTGTCATCTGACCCATCACATAGCGACCAACTGAGTTGGCAACCTGCTCGCTGATGTTGATGAAGTTCTTGCGAGCCTTGTGATTGACCAACTTGTAGATCCACTGCTTGAAAGAGTCGAGCGAAGCCATGAAGTAGATGGCAAGAATTACAACAATCAAGCCGGCGAAGAATCCGTTGAAAATGCTGAGGCTAACCTGCACGACGCCACCGAGCATCGATGGCCAGTTCTTCGAGTCGCCCAAGAAGGTACCGGCCGAGTTGAGTGCGCTGCTGATAGCGCCACCGACCTGCTCGTCGAGGCTAAGCACCCAGTCAATCTGGCCGATGCCGCTCAGAATCACCGGAGCCTGCTCGATAAAGTTGCCAGACTGTTGCACCAGATTCGGGGTGACCGCCCAGATTAGGCCGCCAATGACTCCGAAGAACAAGACCACCACGGTCAAGATGGCCAGCGGACGCTTGAGCCAGCGCTTCTCGAGAAAGCTGACAACAGGGTCTAGACCGAGGGCGATGAAGATTGCGGCGAAAACGTAGGTGATGATGCTGGCGATCGTGGCCACCATGTTGCCCAAAACCAGGGCGGTCAAGACTCCAAGCCCGCCGAGCAAGCCAATTTGAAAAGCGTTGCTGACCTTCATCTGGTTTGGCATGGATACCTCTTCTGTTACCTGATGTTCAGGTTAGTTTGCAAACGCTCAAAAACCGACTTTAGATTCTCTACATATTGAGAAACGGCTTCGCGCTCAACCTCGAGCCTTCTGAGTTTGGCTTCGGCTTCACGCAGTTCGGCTTCTGCCTTCGAGTGTGCATCCGTGACAATTGTGCGAGCCTCTGACTCGGCGGCTGCCAGCATGGCGTCGACCTTGAGTCTGGTTTCGTCGGTCGATCTCTTGTTGATTGAGCGAGCTGCGGCCTCGAGCGTTTCGGCCTCTAGTCGCGCAGCATTCGCGCGAGTGATCGCGGTGCTCAGCTGACCGTTGGCATCGTCGAGGTAGCGCTGAGTTGCGGCTACGGCCTCTTGGTGCTTGCGCAGGTAAGTCTGCTCGGCTTCAGAGCGTCGCGCGGTCAGCTCAAGCTCAAGATCGATGCGCGCCTGCTCGGTAATGATCGAGAGCGCACGGTTGTAATCGAGCGATGCATTGGCTTCGCGAGCCGCGATGAGTTTCTTCTCGGCCAGGTCTCGGTCAACTTTGGCTCGCAGCGCTTCAGTCTCGCGCTTAACGGTTGCTCGCAGTTTCGCCACTTCGGTTGCGATGGCACCACGGATTGCCCCGGCCTCACGAATTCCTTCATCGATGATTTCGGCTGCTTTTGATTTCGCGTCAGCGATTGACTGCTCGTATTCAATGTTTGCTGCGTTGATGATTCGATCGGCTCTGCGCTGTGCTTCGGAAACTAGCGCGTCGTAGTAACCCTTTGCCTCGTTGCGCTGGGTTTCTAGTTCTTCGTGCAAATTCTTTCGAGTGATGCTGGCTTCGGTTTCTGCCTCCAAAACCAAACGCTTGGCCTGCTCTTCAGAGGTGGCAAGAATCAGAGCTGCCTTCGCGCCGACGCCGGCATAGCTCGGCTCGCCAACTTCGGTTAGTTGACCCTCGGCAGCAAGCAGGCGGTTTGAGGTTTCGCGCAGTTCGCTGGCCAACTGTGCGTTTTGGGCGCTGAGCTGCAAGAGCTCGCGGCGCAGGTCGCGCAGGGCGTCATCGACCGAATCACGGTCATAACCCCTCATAACCAGGGGAAACTCGGTCTCGTCAGCGCTCAATTCAGGGCTCCTAGCCACTTCGGTAGACTTATCCACAGGCGTTTCGCCTCAGCCAAGTTTAGTCGGATTGGATTTTGCATGCGCTTTCTCATTGCCGCCGTGCTATTCACCGTCTCGACCGCCCTGATTCTCACCGGGCTGGCTCAGCGAACCATTCTGGCCCCGCCCAGCCAATACAACTTGTCGGTTGAACCGCAGTCGAGCGCAGCCTATGCGCTCATCCCGAACAATGTGCTCACGCTTCATCCGGGCGCTATAGAAGTAAAGGTCGACGGTGCGCCGCAGGCTTTCATCGCAACCGGCCGCGAGAGCGACATCCAAGCATTCATCGGTGAGTCGAAGCACATGAGCCTGGTTGCTGTGCCTTCGAAAAGTGACGCGTTGGCCAAGGATTTCGCCGGAACGGCTCCGACAATAAACCCGAGCAACTCAGATCTCTGGCGTTCGCAAGTTGAGGCGCAGCTAACCGCCAGCCACAAAGTTTCGGCAGACGATGGCGGAGCGGTTTTGATCGCGAGCAATGGGCTGGCGCCGATTCCCTCGAAAATCGAAATCATCTGGACACCGACCTTTGACCCGACCCCATCCGGTTTCCTAATTTGGATTGGTCTTGGGCTTCTTGTGGTTGCGGTTGTGCTGACGCTCTTCACTTTTAGAAGCATGCGCGTCAATCGCGGCCCGAGACGAAAAACTCCGAAAGCACCAAAGCCTCCGCGCTACAAATACCGAAGCGTGTTCAAGAGTCCGCAGCGCGGTAGACGATCTGCTCGTGGCTTTATCGCGATCACCGGTGGTGCGCTAACGCTAACTCTGCTTTCTGGATGCGCGTCGAACCCAGTGGTGACTCCGTCTCCGACCGCGGCAGACCAAACCGAGCCGGTCTCGCTGAAACCCGTTCAGGTGCAGCGCATCCTTGATGATATTTCGATTGTCGCGCGAGAAGCCGATGCTGCAAACGACAGACGAATTTTGGTGGAGCGCTTCGAAGGTGCCGCACTTGCCGTTCGCACCACCAACTATCAGCTTCGAGCTCGAAATGCGCGAATCGCTGGTCTGCAGGCGATTGCTGCAACACCGATTAAGTTCAACCTTCCGGCAGCGACATCGAGTTGGCCGCGAGTGGCCATGGCCGTAACCGACGAAGAGGGCGATACCGCATTGCCTCAGATGATTGTGATGCAGCAAGACAGCCCACGAACCAACTACAAGGTTTGGTTCACAATCCGCCTGATGCCAGGCGCTGAGATTCCTGCCGTGCCTTCCAGTGAAATCGGTGCAATTCCTGTTGATCCCGCTTCGCTCTTCCTGAAGCTCGAGCCAAACAAGCTTCCGATCGCCTTTGGTGACGTCTTGAACCTCGGGCAGGCCAGCCTGAGTGCTCAGCTATTCGACCTCGATAACGAGTTCTATCGACAGGTCTCGCAAGCTCAAAAAGATCAGGCCACGAGCCTAAACAACGCGAACATCCAGTATGCGCACCTGCTCGGCGACCCTAATGTGATTTCGATGGCAACCTCGAATGGAGGGGCCTTGGTGGCGGTTTATCAGCTCGATCGCTACACAATTCGACCAAAGCGCGCCAACTCCGCCGTGGCCGTGGGAGCTCAGGAGCGCCTCCTGCTCGGCGCCACAGGCTCGACCAGGGGAGTGCGTTCGGTCTATGGCGACATGCTGCTGTTCTATGTGCCACCGGCCGGCGATTCGAGCAAAATCGTGTTGCTCGGAGCCACCCAGGGTCTCATCAGCGTGGCGAGCCTCTAATGAGTGACCAGTTTTCAGCAAATCTTCGAGGCGCTGTAGATCTCTCGGCGCTTCGTCAGCCAAGCACTGCTTCGGCGGGCACGACTGCCGCCGCGAATCCCGGCGCTGCGACGCCGCAGAGCGGCGAACCGATTGCAGTTGCGTCACTAATTTCGGCGATGACTGAGAGCAATCTTCGTTACTTTCTTGAACTATCGAGCAAGGTCGTTGTGCTTGTCGATTTCTATTCGACTGCCGATGAATCGAGCGTCGCGCTAAGCGCAAAACTTGAATCGTTGATTGACGGTTTCGCCGGCAAAGTTGTGCTCTGTCGAGTCGATGTTGCAGAACAGCCACGAGTGGCCGAAGCTTTCGGTGTTACTGCACCTGCAACTTTGTTGGCGATGATGGCTGGTCAACCGGTTCCGCTTTTCTCCGGCGATCAGCAACTCGAGAAGATTCAAGAAATCTTCGAAAAACTTCTGGTAGTCGCCGCAAACAATTCGGTCACCGGTTCGGTCGTGGTTGACGCTAACGTCGAACCGGTGGCAAGCACCCCGCAGCTACCGCCAAAGCACAAGGCTGCTGTTGAACTTCTGAACGCTGGCTCGTATGCCGAAGCGAAGTCGCATTACCAACAGATTCTGAATGAGACACCGAGCGATCCGATTGCGGCCGCCGGTGTTGCCCAGTGCGAGCTGCTGCTGCGGTTAGAGGGCGTTGACGTCGACAAGGTTCTCAACACTCCGCCGCAGAATTTTGCTGACCTACTTGTCGCGGCCGATGCCTTGCTCGCGATCGGTGATTATTCCGATGCGTTCGAAGCACTGCTGGTCAACTTTGCCGAGGCAGTGCAAGAAAACAAAAATTTGATGCGCGAGCGACTCTTGCAGTATTTCGAAATTGTTGGCAAATCTACGCCAGAGGTTGTCGCTGCTCGAAACCGTCTAACCTCAATGCTGTTTTAGCTGCTTTTCGGCTTCAACCAGATTGCGCCCAGAGGCGGCAGGTTGACTCGAGCCGAATGCGGTTGCCCGTTGAGACCAGGCTGGTTTGCTCGCACGGTGCCAAAGTTGCCAACCCCAGAGCCGCCAAAGTCTGCAGCATCGGTGTTCAAGATCTCTTGCCATTCACCGTCAAACGGTAGCCCTAGGCCCCAGTCATAGTGAGGGTGGCCGGCGAAATTGATGGCCACCGCAATTGGGTTGCCAGCTTCATCCCAGCGCAAGAAGGTCAGCACATTTGATTCGGCTGCGCCGCCATCAATCCAGGTGAAGCCGCCCTGAGCGTGATCTAGCTGCCACATGGCAGGGTTTGCCAGGTAAAGCTGGTTCAGGTTCGAGACCAGCGCTTTGAGCCCCTGGTGGCTCGGCTGCTCGAGAATCCACCACTCGAGCCCGTGCTCCTGGTTCCACTCAGATTGCTGGCCGAACTCGCTGCCCATAAACAAGAGCTGCTTGCCCGGATGCGCCCACATGTAAGTCAGATAAGCGCGCACGTTCGCGTGCTGCTGCCAACGGTCGCCTGGCATCTTGCTGAGCAACGAGCCTTTGCCGTGAACTACTTCGTCGTGGCTAATTGGCAGGATGAACTTCTCGTCGTAGGCGTAGAGCATCGAAAATGTCAGTTCGCCGTGGTGGTGCGAACGGTAAGCCGGGTCTTTTTCGATGTAGCGCAGGGTGTCGTTCATCCAACCCATGTTCCACTTGAAGCCATAGCCGAGCCCACCGCCGTCGGTCGGTGCGCTGACACCACCCCAACTGGTTGACTCTTCGGCAATCATCATGATGCCAGGATTGCGTCGGTAAGCGGTGGCATTGGTTTCTTGCATGAACTTGATTGCATCGAGATTCTCTCGGCCACCGAATTCGTTCGGCAACCAGTCGTTACCCTCGCGCGAATAGTCGAGGTAGAGCATCGAGGCCACCGCATCGACTCGCAAACCGTCGATGTGAAATTCTTCAAACCAGTAGAGCGCGTTTGCAACGAGAAAGTTTCGAACCTCGGTTCTTCCGAAGTCGAAGATGTAGGTTCCCCAGTCGGGGTGCTCACCGCGTCGAGGGTCGGCATGCTCATAGAGTGGCTCGCCATCGAATCGTGCGAGCGCCCAATCGTCTTTCGGAAAGTGCGCGGGCACCCAGTCGAGAATCACGCCGATGCCAGCGTTGTGCAGCGCGTCGATCAAGAATTTCAAATCGTCGGGTGAACCAAACCTTGAGGTCGGCGCATAGTAACCAGTGACCTGGTAACCCCAAGACGGTGCAAATGGGTGTTCTGCGAGAGGCATGAATTCGACGTGCGTAAATCCAAGCTCTTGCACGTATGGAATCAGCTCGACTGCGAGTTCGCGGTAGCTCAAGTCTTTTCTCCAAGACCCAACGTGAAGTTCATAGATAGACATCGGCGATTTGAGAGCATCGCGCTTTGAACGCTGGTTTAGCCAGGTGTCGTCGTTCCACTTGTGAAACGATTCGGTGACCACAGATGCCGTGGCTGGGGGAGTCTCGGTGTGTCTTGCCAGCGGATCAATTTTCGTAATCCAGTTGTTCGCCTTGGTGAGAATCTCGTATTTGTACTTCGTGCCTTTGCCCAGCCCCGGAATGAAAATCTCCCAAACCCCGCTGGAGCCCATGACCCGCATTGAGTGGGCAACGCCGTTCCAGTGGTTGAAATCGCCAACCACTCGAACCGCCTGTGCATTAGGTGCCCAGACCGCAAAGCTGGTTCCGGTGCTGCCGCCTAGGCTTCCCGCAATGGTTCGCACCTGAGAGCCGAGCGCTTTCCAGAGTTCTTCGTGGCGGCCCTCGGCAATTAGGTGCAGATCGACATCGCCAAGCGTTGGCAAGTAGTGATACGGGTCATCGGTTAGCCACTCGGTGGTTTCGCCGTTCTGCAGGTAGTGAGCAGCTATTCGGTAATCGGGCACCTTTTTGGTTTTCACAAAGCCCTGAAACAGGCCGTTGTCGAGGTGCTCAAGTTCGACCTGAATCGAGCCTTCAAGTTGGGCAAAA
>Ga0208463_1000222_pt1 | contig 14698 bp, 9 predicted proteins | sample LakMenEpi09Jul08_FD_150752 | JGI IMG/M metagenome (GOLD analysis project Ga0208463, IMG submission 150752) | Freshwater microbial communities from Lake Mendota, WI - 9JUL2008 deep hole epilimnion (SPAdes) | ecosystem: Environmental > Aquatic > Freshwater > Lake > Epilimnion/Euphotic zone ... | reverse complement strand
CCCGCAGGATCAAGATCTGGCGCTGGGTCAGCTGGCCAGCCCCGGCATCGCGGTTTTCAGCTGATAGCGGGGTGACCCCACCCAGATTGCCATAAGGGTTGCTGACAAAGGAAAGGTACAAGGACAGAGGAACGCACAGGTCTTCGATCGCCTCGGCAGTGTTGTGCTTTTGGCTTTCAGTTATCGCCTTGTGGAATTGAATAGTTAAGTGCCCTTGAATTACTCCGCGATCGCGCAAAGTAGCGACATACATTGTTGAATCAGGTGTCCACTTTTCTTTTGAAAGACCTGAAATTATTTGAACTTCTGGAGAATTAACTGAACGCCATTCTTCACTTGGAATGTTTCGTCCGCGAACATTTTCTGAATCTGGAAAACCAAACTGACCTAAATTTGTAATTGAATCATCATTGTTAATGCGGCCAAAACGCAAGCCCAGCACTGAGAATTCAGATAAGTATTCGGTAGCAAGTGCGCGTGCGATTTCTTCGGTTGTTGGGTGATAGCTGAGCCATTCAACAAATCGTCTAATCACCGTCATGAAAGCACCACCTGTTCATTGAACAGTTCAAAAGTAAAACGCATTGCTGCACCAACCTTTCTGTCCAAAGGTTGCTTACCGATCCCGCAGCTGTTCGGAGCGCGCAATCTCTTTCTTGGATAGGGAAACCCCTACAGAAATAGATCCGCCGGTAAACGACCGCCACCTCTGATAGTCAGAGGTAGTAGGCCGAGATGGATCTCCAGCTGAACTTCATTACAAAACCTAGTCCACAAAGGTGATTTTTGACCATACTTGAATGGTTAGGTGGGCCCAGACGGGCTCGAACCGTCGACCCACGGATTAAAAGTCCGTTGCTCTACCGACTGAGCTATAGGCCCCACTGCACGCTGCATTACTAGGTTTTTATGCCCGTGTTTCGCCGCGGAGGTAATCGTATCGGAGATTTACAGGCTCTGCGCCATGCAGCTAACCCAGTAAGGGGCACGGCCTCGCGAAGTAAGAGTGCTTTTTAGCGAATAAGTCACTTTAAAATTTAACGTGAAATCGTATTGGTGCAACTATCGCTCGAATAAATGTAATTGCGATATCCGTTTTCAATACACCATGTGGTCTTTGCGATTGCTTCTAGCTCTTTTGAACTCCAAGTTCTAGACCATGGATTGACTCTGGTGGGCGCTGGCAAGCTGTAGTCACCTTTGGAAACATAATCATTGCGCGCACACTTATGGCCTAGATAGGTTCCTTCTTTCTGACAAATATTTGTGTAAGTCACGACCTCATAAACCCATTCGACATTGTCTTTAGCTTGAACCCACAGTAAATCAGTATCATCCAGTTCATCATCATAAGGATTTTTTTCAGAGTCTTCTTGATTTAGGTTGTACTTATAATCTGAGACCAGCTTACAACCGGTCTTTCCGACGAAATTGTCTTCTTCGTCGTATAAATCAACACCTATGATTCGATCAATTTCTGCATCCAAAAGGTCAGCAGAAGGATCCTCGTAATTACCCTTAAGGCTAGCTATTTGCGATTGAGTTAAATTTATCTTAAATCCTGTGTTTTTAATTGCCTCAGCAAAAAATTTGTATCTAACATTATTGTCAAGGTTGCCTGAAAAATACATCGCTGTTTCGAGATCATTTGCCATAAAACGATACTTGTCCGAGATTACATCTTTATTACGCTGACGAGTTTCATTTCCAATGTTTGTTAGAAAATAGGTAATTGATGCAGAGGTTGTTAATTTATCTGAAGGGTCATCAACTTTGTATAAGTTCGGTTCTTGTCTCAGAGAGTTTAAATTAATGTTTAACTGCTCACAAGATTTGATAAGGGCATCATCTGGCGCTGAACTTCCACAACCCGCAATTAGGAGAGATAGACAAGTAAAAATCGCTAGAGTCTTGATAGCTTTGAATGGAAGTGATCGCATTTTCATACTTTAAGGTCACCGAATTGCAAGTACAAGGAACAACAAGGCTTATGAATAGTCATAATCCTGCCCTAATCAAATTTCAGTACGCCCTTTTGAAGCGCGCATTAGGCGGTCACGAATAGCAATGGCTAGACCATCCCCTGTTGGTTGTTCGACGACTACTTCAGCTAGGCCTAGTTCATCTGCTTTTCTCAGTGCGGCATACAAATCACGAGCGAACTCGTCTATGTTTTTTGGTGCGGCAAGTCGCTTAACACCAGTTGGAGTTACACGCCTTGAAGGTGCGATAAATCCTTGTCCGGAAACTGGAGTTTGATCAAGCAAAACTTTTGCTGCAGGTGAATAGTGCTTTTCAAGTGATCCACTGACACGTATTTCTTCTGTGTCTGTTGAAGCTACAAAGGTTGGTGTCAGGCCCGTTGATTCTTCAATCATTTCAGGTGTGATTCCACCTGGTCGTAGAATTCGTGGAACATCACCAGTGCAATCAATGATTGTTGATTCAACTCCAACGGCGCATGGCCCGCCATCTAGAACTTGATCTTCTTGATTTAGGTATTCAGAGAGCTCGTCACTAACTGCTTGTGCTGTTGTTGGCGAAACATGACCAAATCGATTTGCACTAGGGGCAGCAACTCCGCGACCTCCAAGATTATGAAAGGCTTCAAGCAAGCCAAGTGCTACAACATGATTTGGAACGCGAATTCCAACAGTGTCTTGTCCACCAGTAATGAAATCTTGGGCAAGGTTTGATCGCTTGAAAATTAGCGTCATTGGTCCTGGCCAAAAATCACGACCGAGTGCGATTGCATATTCTGGAACATCATCAACCCATTGACCCATTACCTGCATCGAATGAATGTGAACAATTAAAGGGTGATCTGAAGGGCGACCTTTGACCTGGTAAATCCTCGCTACTGCTTGTTTATTTAATGCATCTGCGCCAAGTCCATAAACAGTTTCGGTTGGGAAAGCAACCAGATTGCCTTCGAGCAACGAGTTTGCTGCACGTTGTAGCGAGTCAACGGTGCATTTAGAGACAAACTGTGACTGGCTCATGTGACTAATTCTCTCACTATTCCCAGCCCATATTCACGCCATTCCCACCTGATAAGAGATACTTGAGACATGAAACTTACAAAACTTCGCACAGTCCTAACCGCATTTACTATCGCTGCCGTTGCAGGAGTAGTCGCGCTAGCGATCCCAGCAAATGGTGCGGGCACCACAGATAACCGCTTCATTACCGTCACAGGTGTTGGCACGATCTCTGTTGTTCCTGATGCGGTTCGCTTCAACGCAACTGTTTCAACAGTCGGTTCGACAAATGCTGCTGCACTATCTACAGCGAGTAAATCAGCAGCTGCAGTTCGTGCGGCTCTTGTCAAAGCAGGAATTGCAACAAAAGATATTCGTTCAGCAAATATCAGCGTCTACCCTGAATACAACTGGACACAGGAAGCCGGAACAAAGATCACCGGCTACCGAGCATCACAATCATTTGATGTATTAGTTCGCACAGCATCAAAGGCTGGAACAATAATCGAAGCAGTTGTCACCGCAGGTGGCGATGCGGTTCAACTTGGTGGAGTAATACCAACAACACTTAATCCATCCGCTGCTACTGAAGATGCTCGCGCAGCAGCTGTTGCAAATGCAAAGTCAAAAGCAGCTTCATATGCAAAGCTTCTTGGAACTTCAATCGGCAAAGTACTTTCACTTGAAGAGCAATCTTCACCTGTGTACTCATCACCATTTCCAATGGCAAAGGCAGAAGCTGCAGATACAGCTGTTCAGATTGATTTAGGCGAGCAGGATGTAACAGTGACAATCACTGTTCGTTGGGCGCTTAACTAATAACAACCTTTAAACAGAAGAGCCACTACCCGTTTTCCGGCGGATAGTGGCTTTTTTGCGCTTATAAATGCGGTTTGGTTACGCGCCTAAACGCGGGTAAGATTGCCCAGCCTCGTACGTCCCCATCGTCTAGGGGCCTAGGACATCGCCCTTTCACGGCGGTAACACGGGTTCGAATCCCGTTGGGGGCACGCAGTACCAGCAAGAAAAGTTGTAAAGGCTTTGAGAGTGACATAAGAGCCACTTATGTTTATCTATTTCTTAAGGCCCGGTAGCGCAGTTGGTTAGCGCGCCGCCCTGTCACGGCGGAGGTCGCGGGTTCAAGTCCCGTCCGGGTCGCAAAGGTTTTGGTGTCGTACTTTTATAGGCCGATATCAGAACCTTGTTTGGCTTGGTAGCTCAGTTGGTACGAGCGAACGACTGAAAATCGTTAGGTCGCCGGTTCGATCCCGGCCCAAGCCACATTCGCTTGAATCTCATTGTCTAAAATCTATTTCAAGTTTTCTCAAACAAAAAGCCCCACACTTTTTCAAGTGCAGGGCTTTTGTTATTTCTAAATTAATCTAGAACTACAGATCCTGTAGGTGTCATCAAGTGCACCGCAACGATTCCATATTCGCCATCATTGGTTGATGGATCAACAAAATCAACTGATGCACCATTTAACCCATCAAGAATTTCTTTCTTAAACCAAGAGTCAGCTAGATGATCTGTATCAGCAATCGTAATCTTTTCGATCGCAGCAACAGCCTTTCCATCTTGTGATGGGTGATCAGCAGTTAACCATTGGATAAAGAATGGAAGTTCACGTGAATCGGTAATCTCATTAACTCCGATTTGCTTCCACTTTAGATCGCTTCCATCTGGGCGTGTGCGGTGACCTTCAGTTGCGTTGCGTCCAAATTTTTCTTCAATCTTTGCAATGTCTTCAGTTGCAAAAACCCAAGTAAGCCAGCCTCCGCCTTCTTGTGCTTTCTTGCTAACAGCTTTGCCCCAAGGAGTTTGCTCTGTTGCTGGGTGATCGAGTGGGCAGACAACTTCGATGTATTGGCCATTTTGAAGAGGCATTGTGAAGTTGCGAGTGCCAAAGCGTGGGTGGACTCCGCCATCAACAAAGGTGCTGCCTAGGCGAGCGCCAAGGCGTTGAACGGTGTCGGCGAGCTGATCATGGGAGGTTACATATGAGACATGGTCTAAGCGCATGGGGAAATCTTGCCCTATGAAAGGGGGTGGTGATTACCAATCGTTGCAATTTCCGAGCGTGAAATGGGACGGAGGCAGGGGTTTCTGAGCATGGGGATTGCAGGAAGACAGGTTTGGGTACTGTCGCAGTTGCCCCTAAAGGATCAATCAAAGAGTGGGGATTGTGCGGGCTGTATAGGGCTCTTGTTAGATAGTTCTACTCGCTTATTGACCATTCATTCACTTCAGAAGTCTTGACTCAGGGATTTCGGCGAGAATACTTGGCGCTGCGAAACATCACATACAAGTTTGGAAGGAATTCAAAACATGAGTAAAAGCAATCAAAGAGAATTTCCAGCTAACCACAATCTAGGTTCTCTCAAGCGCTTCTTGATCTTAACTCTCGCCTTTACTCTTTTCATTCCATCTCAATTTTCTTTGATGTCTCCTGCAAGTGCTGCAAAAACTGGGTCAGCGTGTAAAAAGCTAAATTCGAAAGGCTGGGATGGAGATAATCCAATTGTCTGCAAAAAGAATAAGTCTGGGAAATTAATCTGGACTAAATTCAATTCAGCAACAAACACGACGCCAGCTTCAAGTAAATATAAAATAGCGATAAATCTTGCAGAAGTTAACGAAACTCTTGGTTCAAGCGACTCCCGCGCCGTTGGCTACTGCAATGATGGTGGTTACAAATACAAAGATATAGGTGCAACTACGGGTGTAGAGATTCGTGATGGAAATGGAAACCTCTTAGCCACAGGAGTACTTGGATCAGCAACTGTGATCGATGTGCCAGGCCAGGCACTTGGCACCTGCTCTTATGCTCCAGTCCTTGAGGTTAAGAAATCTGATTTCTATCAAATCAAAATTGGAACTCGATACGATAAATCATTTAGCTTTGCTGATCTTGAAAAAGTGAATTGGAAGATTACTCTTTTCATTGGTTCATAACGGTTTAGGCAAGGTTGAGCGCCTGACTTCTCTTGTGAATAGGTGAAGAACGATTTTGCTTGAATGGAAAGTTTTACTACCGGGCGAGGACGCACATAAGTGCTTCAACGGTCAGCAATGGGGCTGCGTTGTGGCTCAAGTTAGTGCGGGCATCCATGATGGCGTTGATCTTTTTGATTGTGGATTGTGGCTTGGTTTTTTCAGCCAGGGTGCGGATCTCGGTTTCAAGTTCTTTATTGATTAGAGCGTCGTTAGCGCCTGCTTGAACCATCATGACATCGCGATAGAAGGTTGCGATATCAAGAAGTGCTGCATCTAAGCCATCGCGAATCATGCGGGTTTGGCGGGTCTTTTGTTCTTTCTCTAAATCTTTAATTGCTTTGCTGCCACCGGTTGCCATTCCGCGACCTGTTGCACCTTTGCCGTAGGCAAGGGAAAGATCGTCTACTTCTTTTTCGTTTCTTTGTTCAGCAGCGGCTGTTGCTTGTTCTGTTGCAAGATCAACCAAAGTTTGTGCTGCGGCAAAGGCTGAAGAGATTCCTTGAAGCGTTAGTGGCAACTTCATGATTGTGGTGCGGGTGTTGCGTACTGATTCGTTGTTGGCAAGGTATCGGGCGCGACCGATGTGGCCTTGTGAAACGCGTGCTGCAAAATCTGCCATGTTGGGAGAAATGCCATCACGGGTTTGTAGAACTTGAGCTACTGCTTGTGTAGATGGTGTGACTAGTTGCAGGTGGCGACAACGACTGCGAATTGTTGGAAGAACATCATGCAGAGTCGGTGCACACAAAAGCCAAACAGTTCTGTTGCCGGGTTCTTCAATTGCTTTAAGAAGTGCATTCGCTGCAGATTCAGTAAGTCTGTCGGCATCTTCCATGACAACTACTCGCCAGCCACCCATAGATGGTGCCCAGGCAACGCGGGTTAATAGTTCGCGCACTTCATCAATTTTTATAGAAAGACCTTCAGTGCGAATGATTTCAACATCGGGGTGTGCGCCATTTGCTGCAGATTTACATTCGTTGCAGGTTCCGCATCCGTTGTTGGCGCAGACAAGTGCTTGTGCAAAAGCAACGGCAGCAGATGAACGCCCTGACCCTGGTGGGCCGGTAAAGACCCATGCATGTGTCATGCCGTGTGATGAGTTTTCGGGAGTTTCTTCGCCTGTTCGGGTGGCAAGGACAGCTTTTTCTAGAATTTCAACAACGTGTTCTTGGCCCACTAGATCGGCGTAGACGCCCTGCAAAGTCGGCATTGCTTACTTCTTTACAGGCTTTTTGGTCTTGGCCTTTACGGCAGTTCCTGATTTTTTAACAGCTTTAGTTGCGGTGGTGCTGGTTTTTTTAACCGCTTTGCCAGCTGCGCGGATTGGGCGAAGTAATAAGTTGCCTTTGTCTTCTACTGCATTGCGCTTAAGTGTTTGGATTTGGCTAACGCGAGAAATGACTGTGGCGTGTGTTTCTTCGATGGATTGATTGCCATCGATGATGACGTAACGCTCTGGGTCAAGGGCTGCTAACTGTAAGAACTCTTGGCGAACGCGTTCGTGGAAATCCATGGGTTGTGATTCAAGACGATCTTTGCTCTTTAAGCGAGCAAGACCAATTTGTGGCGGTAGATCAATAATGATTGTCAACGTTGGGAAAAGAGATTCAGTTGCCCAGCGCGAAATTCGTGCAACTTCGCCGGGTTCTAGAACGCGACCTGCGCCTTGGTAGGCAATGGATGAATCAAAGTAGCGATCACTGATAACAACTTCACCGCGGGCAAGTGCTGGGCGGATGACGCTGTAAACATGGTGTGCGCGATCTGCGGCGTAAAGAAGAGCTTCGGCGCGTGGGCTAATTTCTCCGGTGGAATGTGAAAGAAGAATTTTGCGGATTTCAATTCCTAGATCGCTGCCGCCTGGTTCGCGAGAAAGAACAACGGTTTCGCCTTCTTGTTCGAGCCACTGTTTAAGAAGTTTGGATTGCGTAGATTTTCCGATTCCTTCGCCGCCTTCGAAAGCGATAAAGATTCCGGCAGTTGGTGCACCGGTCATGCTGCCTAATTCGCCCTTGAATGCGTTAACAATGTCAGACCACAGTGAAACATTTGGGCGGTCCTTCATTTGTTTGTAAGAAACAAAACCGATCAGCGATGCGAAAAGGCCTGCGATAAGAATTGTTACTGCGGCGCCGTTGTAGCTGATTTGAGTGTTTTGGAATTTGAAGGTGTGTTGGCCGACGGCGGCGGCGATCAGTGGGGCAACGGCTAGAACGCCGACTAGAACCACGCGGATCAGGCTTTGCACGAAGGCAAAGGTGCGGCCGCGGACATCGTCTTGGACCTCCATGCCCAGCATGGTGAAGCCGGTGACCCAGGTGATTCCGCTGAATGCACCAAGGATGATGACGATAAAGACGGCTAGGACCAGGTTAGGGATTGCGGCAAGTGCGACCAGGAATGCGCCGCTGATTGTTAGTGATGCGCCGAAAAGTCGGCGGCGAGAAAATTGTGCAAATATTTTTGGGCCAAGTGCGATGCCTAATGCAAGGCCGGTAAAGACTGCGCCGAATAGAACACCGTAGGCGGCTTCTCCGCCGCCTAGATCGCCAACGAATGTGCGGGCAAGGCCGATGACTGCGCCGGCTGCGACAAATGCGCCGACCATTCCGACGATTAGGCCGCGAATTAATTTGCTGCCAGAGACAGCTTTCCAACCTTCGTGAAGGGATTTGAGAATTCCAGTTTCGGTGGCGTGCTTTGCGGCTGCGCCTTTTGGAATTTCGCGTAATCCCCAGATTGTGAAAGCGGCGAAGGCAAATGACAGTGCGTTTGCATACAGTGCTAATTCGACCGCGGTTACATTTGTTGAGAAAGCTGCGTTGATCGCTGATGTGAAGAGTGAAAGGAAGGTGAACAGTGCTGCTGCAACTGGCGCCGTTCCGTATGCGGCCAATAGTGACACTTGGTTTGCGTTTTCTAACTTGTCACGTGGGACCAGGTTGGGGACGGATGCTTCCTTTGCTGGTGACCAGAACAAAGTTATGCATTCCACCAAGATCATTGCGGTGTAGAGCCAGAAATAATTATTTGCAATTGGAATCGAGATATACAGCGCTGTGCGCAAGATGTCGCAGTTCACCATTAATTTGCGGCGATCTAATTTGTCGGCGATAACGCCTGCAATTGGGCCAAGGAAAACTGCTGGTAGCAAACGTGCGATGAAAACACCCGCGATTGCAAAGTTAGCAGTTGTGTAATCGCCGCCGGAAAGTTGTTGCGCCATTGCGGTAGTGGCTAGGAGTCCGAGCCAATCGCCAAGGGATGAGAAGAGCATTGAGTTCCACAGCTTGCGGAAAGGTTTGATCGCAAGGACTCCGCGAGTTACCTGCTGCGCTGGGGCGGCAGGAGTCGGAAGCGTCTTTGGCATGGAGGCAGTCTATCGGGGGTGTAAATGGCTGGTTTAGCGGGCCGCTAGAACAGAAATACCTAAGGCAGATATCGCCATCAAGGTGAAGGCGATCAGGAAGATGTACATGCGTTTCTGCTTCATTGTGTTCGCTTAACCTTTCTTTGCGGCTTTCTTGGCTTTACCAGTTGCTGCTTTCTTTGCCGCTTTTTTAGTTGCGGCTTTTTTAACAACGTTCTTTGTAAGCGTTGGTGCGGTGTCACCTGGCTTTGCTTTTGCTGCAGCCTTTTTGCGTGACTTCTTTGGTGTTGGGCCATTTTCTGCTTCCCAAGCACGACGGCCTGCAAGCAGTTCTAGTCCGCGTTCTAATGTCATGCCTTCTGCGGTGTCACCACGGCGCAAGGTTGCATTTGTTTCACCATCAGTGACATACATACCGAAGCGGCCATCTTTAATGATCAACGGCTTTTGAGTTGTTGGATCAATACCAAGTTCTTTTACTGGTGGCTTTGCAACTCCGCGGCGGCGTTCCTTTGGCTTGGAGTAAATACTTAAAGCCTCTTCAAGTGTCATTGTGAATAGATGGTCTTCACTTGGAAGAGTACGTGAATCTGCACCCGCTTTTAAGTAAGGACCGTAGCGACCATTTTGTACAGTGATCTCTTCACCTGCATCATTAGTACCGAGTACCTTTGGAAAGGAGAGAAGTTGTAGTGCATCTTCATAAGTCACGGTATCTAAAGTCATTGTTGAAAGAAGGGAAGCAGTCTTTGCCTTCGGCGCATCAGCTTTTTTCTTTTTCTTCTTTCCGGATGCGGTTAATTCAACCGGAACTTCTGGCAGAACTTCGGTGATGTAAGGACCAAAACGCCCCGATTTTGCGATGATCGGCAAGTTAGTAACTGGATCAATACCAAGTTCGCGCTCACCAGAAGGTGCTGCTAATAATTCAATTGCTTTAGCAAGAGTTAATTCATCTGGGGCTAAAGATTCTGGAATGTTTGCAAGCTTGCGCTCTTCGCCTTCTTTGTTTTCTTGCAGGTAAGCACCGTAGCGACCAACGCGGATTTCGATTTCAGGGGACAGGTTCATGGTGTTAGTTGCGCGAGCGTCAATAACACCTAAATCTGCTGATAATTCATTAAGCCCAGGCTGGCCATTCACGCCGTAGAAGAAGTCGCGCAGCCAATCAACGCGGCCAGCTTCACCGGCTGCGATCTTGTCTAGGTCTTCTTCCATGCTGGCCGTGAATTCGTAATCAACTAACTTTGTGAAGTGAGTTTCAAGCAAACCTGTTACAGAAAAAGCTAGGAAAGTTGGAACTAAAGCGCGGCCACGCTTGTAGACATAACCACGATCTTGAATCGTTTGAATGATTGAAGCAAAAGTAGATGGACGACCAATACCAAGTTCTTCTAGTTTTTTAACAAGGGTTGGTTCGGTGTAACGAGCAGGCGGCTTAGTCTCGTGACCTTCGCAGGTGTATTCATCAACCTTTACTGACTGACCAAGGGTCATTGCAGGTAAACGCTTATCTGCAGATTCTTCGTCCTTATTTTCATCGGAAACAATGTCATCGTAGGCAGCAAGGAAACCAGGGAAGGTAATAACGGAACCGTTTGCGCGGAAGATTGTTTTCTTGCCATCGTTGGTTGTTGCATCAAAGTCAACTCGCATCTGCATTTTCTTAGCATCGGCCATTTGTGAAGCAACGGTGCGCTTCCAGATTAAGTCATACAGTGCGAACTCATCACGTGAAAGTTCAGGTGCTAATTCACCGGGAGTCTTGAAGGTGTCTCCTGCTGGACGAATCGCTTCGTGAGCCTCTTGAGCGTTCTTAGTTTTACCTTGGTACACACGTGGAGCATCTGCAACATGGTCTGCGCCGTACAAAGCTTTAGCAGCATTGCGTGCTGCGGTGATTGCTTGTTGTGACAAGTTGATGCTGTCGGTACGCATGTAGGTGATGTAACCGTTTTCGTACAAGCGTTGTGCAACACGCATCGTGATTTGTGCGCCCCAACCAAGTCGGCTACCTGCATCTTGTTGCATTGTTGAAGTTGTAAATGGCGGCTTAGGACGTTCGGTACGTGGGCTTTCTTCCATTGATTTGACAGTTAAATCGCTGGACTTAAGGCTTTCTACAAGCCCCTTTGCAGATGTTTCATCTAGTAACAAGATGTTGGCAAGAGATTTTTCTTTGACCGCACCATCGGCGCCAAAATCTGAAGTTGCTGCAACTTTCTTGCCATCTACTTCGAGCAAACGTGCATTGAAACCAAGTGCGGTAACGGCTGCAAGATCCCACCAACCAGATGAAATAAAGGCCATGCGTTCGCGTTCTTTTTCTACAATTAATCGTGTTGCAACAGATTGCACACGACCTGCTGAAATACGTGGCATAACTTTCTTCCATAGAACAGGAGAAAGTCGGTAACCAAATAATCTGTCTAATACTCGACGAGTTTCTTGCGCATCAATCAAGTGATAATCAAGATCGCGAGTATCTTCGACGGCAGCTTGAATTGCCTCTTTTGTAATTTCATTAAAGACCATGCGCTTAATAGGAATCTTTGGTTGTAAGACTTCTACTAAGTGCCAAGCAATTGCTTCGCCTTCGCGGTCCTCGTCCGTTGCCAGAATTAATTCTTCGGCGTTTTTCATTAACTCTTTGAGTTCGGCAACCTTTGCTTTTTTGTCAGGATTAATGACATACAAAGGTGCGAAATCATTTTCGATATCTACGCCTTCTTTAGCCCAGGCGATTTTCTTAAACTCTTTTGGAATATCAGCTGCGCGTTGTGGCAAATCGCGGATGTGACCGACAGATGCCTCGACGACGTATCCGTCGCCGAGGTATCCACCAATTTTTCTGGCCTTAGCTGGTGATTCAACAATCACAAGCTTGATCAGGTCGGTCTTAGCCTTTGCCATAAGTAGAGGGAAGTTCTACTTAAATTAAGCGCTGATCGATGTTGCTTGACGACGGTTACGAATCAAGGCACCGACGATCACTGCAACTGCTGCTAGTGAGATCAACATGCTTGTTGATCCGCCATCGCCTAGTGCAAGTGAAACGATTGCAGGTGTAATTAACAGCGCTACCAAGTTCATAACCTTGATAAGTGGGTTAATTGCAGGGCCTGCAGTGTCCTTGAATGGATCTCCGACAGTGTCACCAACGATTGTCGCTGCGTGCGCATCGCTGTTCTTTCCACCGTGGTGTCCATCTTCAACCATCTTCTTAGCGTTATCCCAAGCACCGCCTGAGTTCGATAGGAATACAGCCATCAGAGTTCCGGTGCCGATTGCGCCAGCAAGATATGCACCAAGTGCGCCAACACCGAGACCAAAACCAACTGCGATTGGCGCCATAACAGCGAGCAATCCTGGAGTTACAAGTTCACGTAGTGAATCGCGAGTACAGATATCAACTACGCGTGCGTAATCTGGCTTCTCTGTTCCCTTCATGATTCCTGGGTGCAAGCGGAATTGTTCGCGAACTTCGACAACAACTGCGCCAGCTGCGCGTGATACCGCGTTAACTGCAAGACCTGAGAACAAGAACACAACTGCTGCTCCGATAATCAAACCAACCAAGTTACGAGGATCTGCAACATCTAGAACACCTTGGAACTGTAGGCCAACTTCTGCAGCAGTCTTGCCTGCATCAATTACCGCGGTCTTGATTGCATCTGTGAATGCACCGAACAACGCGGTTGCTGCAAGTACTGCAGTTGCGATTGCAATTCCCTTAGTGATCGCCTTAGTTGTGTTACCAACTGCGTCAAGGCTTGTAAGGATTTCTGCGCCTTCGCCATCAACATCGCCTGACATTTCAGCAACGCCTTGTGCGTTATCTGAAATCGGACCGAATGTATCCATTGCAACGATTACACCTACTGTTGTAAGTAAACCTGTACCAGCAAGTGCGATTGCAAGAAGTGAAAGAACAATGCTTCCACCACCGAGCATGAAGGCACCGAATACTGCAGCTGCGATTAGCAGTGCTGAATAAACCGCTGATTCAAAACCAACTGAGATACCAGCCAAAATTACGGTTGCTGCACCTGTTTCAGATGAAGCTGCAACATCGTTTACTGGACGCTTTCCGGTCTCAGTAAAGAAGCCTGTAAGTACCTGAATTGCTGCAGCCAGTGCGATACCGATCAATACTGCGCCAAGTGCTAGAACACGTGGGTTTGTATTTCCTGCAGCTTCGATTGCTTCTGGTGACAAACCTGTCATCAACTTGAAATCAGATGGAAGGTAAGTAAATGTTGCGAGCGCAGTTAGGCCCGCAGAAATAATTGCTGACAAGAAGAATGAGCGGTTAATCGCAGTCATTGCTGACTTATCTGTGCTGCGTAGCTTGGTTAAGAAGATTCCGATAACCGCTGTAACAGTTCCGATTGCTGGAACGATCAATGGGTAAATCAGACCTGCATCACCAAATGCGGCCTTACCAAGAATTAGAGCTGCAACAAGAGTTACTGCGTATGACTCGAACAAGTCCGCAGCCATACCAGCACAGTCACCAACGTTGTCTCCTACGTTGTCTGCAATTGTTGCTGCGTTGCGTGGGTCATCTTCTGGGATGTGCTTTTCAACTTTACCTACAAGGTCAGCTCCGACATCTGCTGCCTTAGTAAAGATTCCGCCACCGACGCGCATAAACATTGCGAGCATCGCTGCACCGAAACCAAAGCCTTCAAGAACTGCTGGTGCGTTTTCGCGGTAGATAATTACAACTAAGGATGCACCGATTAGGCCCAAACCAACAGTTGTCATACCAACGACGCCACCTGTACGAAATGCGATCTGTACCGCCTTTTCGCCATCCTTGTTACGGGCAGCATCTGCAACGCGAACATTTGCGCGCACTGCAAGCCACATACCGTTGTATCCAACCAATGCAGAAAATGCTGCACCGAGTAAGAAGAAGATTGAGCGGCCGATGCGAATTTCAGCATCACCAGGTAGTGCGAACAAAAGGAAAAATACGATTACAACAAAGAATGACAAGGTGCGGAACTGGCGAGCTAAGAACGCAGCTGCACCTTCCTGAATCGCTTCGGCAATTTCGCGCATCTTTGGCGTGCCATCGCTAGCTGCCAAAACTTGGGCGCGTAGGCCGTAGGCGATTGCGAGCGCGGCTAGGGAAATTCCTAGAACGACATAGACCAGGGTTAAGTTGGATCCAGTAACAGTGACCGGTGATACGGTGCTCAAAGCACGCATAGGTTCTCCTCCGTTGGAGTTAGAAGCGCCCAGTGCAGGCGCAAGACTGACGAAGTGTAAGTCAGGAAGCCCCGTTTAAGGCAAATTACACTTATCTATTACGCGTCAAAACAGGCTTTGAGCCAAG
>Ga0208463_1000219_pt1 | contig 14759 bp, 11 predicted proteins | sample LakMenEpi09Jul08_FD_150752 | JGI IMG/M metagenome (GOLD analysis project Ga0208463, IMG submission 150752) | Freshwater microbial communities from Lake Mendota, WI - 9JUL2008 deep hole epilimnion (SPAdes) | ecosystem: Environmental > Aquatic > Freshwater > Lake > Epilimnion/Euphotic zone ... | reverse complement strand
CAGCGCACCAAAAGAAAGCCCCGCCAAACTTGCAACCAAAAAAAGCAACGGGATTGACTCCAGCACAACAGCGCCAAATAGCAAAAGGACGATTAGATATACCCCGGATGTTAGGACAGCCCTAATTAGAGCTGCAATCATGATTCCATCAACTATTTGTGGGGCACCGAGTTGAGTCGAATTCATACCATAAAAGGACTTATTCCAAACAAACCCTTCCAAAGTTGGGAACGAGGTTTCATCAATCGCCGCCTGAATTGAGGCTGTGGCCAACAGGGCGGGAGCCAGGAATGTGAGGTAACTAACACCGTTGATTCCGGTGCCGCCAGTATTTGCCTCAACGAGAGAGCCAACACCAATACCTATAGCGAGTAAGTAAATGATTGGGTTACCAAAACTAACGACAAGAATTTCACTAATCCACTTGCTCATGTGACGCAGTCGGTACTCGGCAACATACCAAGCACCAAATTTCCTGCCTCGCTCGAGCCTCATTTCTGTTTGCATTAGTCGATCAGCGTCCTACCGGTTAGTCTCAAGAACACGTCTTCTAACGAGCTTCTTCGAACTAGTGATGTCAGTGGGCTAAGACCGAGTTTTACAATCTGCTCAAGAACCGACTCGCCGTTTTCGGCGTAAATTAAAATGCGGTCGGGGAGAATCTCCGACCTGTCACCTAACCCGGAAATTTTCTTTGCTGCGTCCTCATTTTGACTAGAGCCGAAGCGAACCTCTAGAACTTCCCTACTTGAATACTTCTTGATTAGCTCCGCAGGAGAACCTTCGGCCATAATCTTGCCCTTGTCCATGACTACAAGACGATCACAAAGCTGTTCTGCTTCGTCCATGTAGTGCGTTGTGATTACTAGCGTTACTCCCTGCTCCTTTAATCTAAAGAGTCTGTCCCAGAGAACATGTCTGGCTTGTGGATCGAGTCCAGTGGTTGGCTCATCGAGCATCAAAATCTCCGGGTCGTTCACTAGAGCCCTAGCAATTGTCAATCGACGCTTCATTCCCCCGGACAGCTCTTCGGTCTTAGAATTTCTCTTTTCCTCTAACTGGGCAAATTCGATTAGTTCTTCAATCTTTGCCTTCATGAACTTTCGGCTGAGACCGAAGTAACGACCGTAAATGTATAAGTTCTCCCAGACCTTCAATTCACGATCTAAGTTGTCTTGCTGAGGAACTACTCCAAGGTGTGCTCGGATTTCCGGTCCGTGGCTGTTGGGGTCTTTACCCAGAATTTCCAGATCGCCACCTGATCTGTGCGATGTAGAAGCAATCATTCTCATTGTCGTAGATTTTCCAGCGCCGTTGGGTCCAAGAATTCCGAAAGCTTCGCCACGCTTTACGTCAAATTCAATTCCGTCCACCGCTATGAAGTCCCCGAATATCTTTCTTAGACCGCGGGCGGAAATCATTGATTCTGTGCTTTTCGAAATCGGCATTTTCTTAGTCCTAGGCTTGTTCAGTATTTGTTGGCGTTTTAGGATAACAACCCCAGGGGTACTAGTGATGCAAGGCGAACCGAATAGTTGTTAGCCTTGAGTAATGCCAACTGAAACCCTTCCCGCAGTAAAACTCGGGAATACTCGGGTTACCGGCAAAGAGCAGTATTACACCCCCAAACCACTCGCAAGAGAACTAGTGGCCCAGATTGAAAACATTCTTGGCCCGCTGGCAGGGAAGACCATTTTGGAACCAGCAGGTGGGACCGGTGCCTTTATTGAGGCGGTAATTGAACGGAACGCTAAGCGCGTAATTAGCTTCGACATTGAACCTTTGCATGAATCGGTTACTGAGGGTAGCTTCCTGGATCAACAAATCCTGGAACGAAACTTGATCACGATTTCTAATCCTCCGTTTGGAAGAAACAACTCGCTGAGTATCCCGTTTTTCAATCACGCTGCTAATTTGAGCGATGCCATTTGTTTTATTGTCCCTAGGTCCTGGCGTAAGTGGTCAGTAACTAACCGTCTCGACCTACGGTTTGAATTAGTCTTTGATGTTGATCTTGATATTGATTACGTGGATGCTAGCGACGAAGCCCTTTCAAACAAGTCGCATCTGGCCACTTGTTTTCAAATTTGGAAAAACGCGGGCAACACAAGACAGTTGGTGAAAGTAGCCGATAAAGGCATCATTGAGAAAGTCTCCCCTGACCAGGCAGATGTTTCGTTGACGATTTTTGGATATGGCTGTGGAAAAGTGAAGACTGACTTTGAGAAAGTCCCAAACACTACCCAGATGTTTTTGAAACTTCACCACCCCCAGGCTCTTAAGGCGCTCGAGAGTGTTGACTATTCAAGGTTCTTCAAAAACACCGCTTACACCGAGGCCCTGTCGCTGCAAGAAATCAACTATCTTCTGAATGAAGCTATCTACGGTGATCCAATGATTGAGGGTGTCTAAGAAGTGAGCATGTCCGGCAGAGGAAGAAATCTAAGCCCAAAAGACACTGGGCCGAAAGCAAAGTTCAATCAGCTAACTCCTTACCTGTTTGAACACAAAGCCGCACTAGTTGTCGCAGTGATACTTTCTTTGATCGGGGCGGTAGTCAGCTTGGCTCAGCCCCTGGTGGTTGGTCAGGTTATTACTGCGGTCCAAAATGGTGAAGATGTTGGCCAGTTGGCGCTGATTCTGGTGTTGGTTATTTTGGGTGCGGGTATCGCCAGCGGTTTCATGTATTACGTTTTGGCTAAAGCCGGAGAAGGCGTGGTGCTTTCAGCAAGGAACAAGCTGGCGGTTCGTCTTCTCAAGCTTCCAATTTTGGAGTATGACCTGAGGCGAACTGGTGACTTGGTCTCTCGAGTTGGCTCTGACACAACTTTGCTTCGCGCAGTTCTTACACAAGGTCTGATTGACGCCGCTGGAGGTGTGCTGATTTTTGTGGGGGCAGTCATTGCGATGGCCTTTATTGATCCATTCCTGCTACTACTTACTCTCGCGATGATCTCTGTGGCAGTGGCGTCAATTGTTGTCTCAGCCAGGCAAATTAGATCGGCCACAACCAAAGCCCAACAGCGAGTTGGCGACATGGCAGCTTCGGTAGAGCGTGCACTATCTGCCGTTCGGACTATCCGCGCCGCTAGAGCTGAAGCTAGAGAAACCGAAGGCATAAGCAAAGACGCCAACGAGGCGTATGTGCAAGGTGTCAAGATTGCAAAAATTAACGCCCTGATCTCTCCAATAGCCGGAGTAGCCTCAAACGCCGCTTTCATTGTCGTGCTCGGAGTTGGTGGTTACCGCGTAGCAGCTGGAGAAACATCGGTAGCAAACCTAGTGACATTTATTCTTTTGATGTTTTTGATGATCAGGCCGCTCGGTCAAGCCTTCGGAGCGTATAGCTCAGTAATGAGCGCCCTGGGTGCTCTTGCTCGAATAGAAGAAATCCTCCAGTTACCTTTGGAAGAGACTGCGAAAGAATCTGCTCAGATTTCAAAGCCAAAGAGAACCCAGAACGCTATCGAATTCAAGAAGGTTAGCTTTGCTTATCCCGCAGCAGAAGCTCACCGCGACGGAAAGCTAGTTTTAGACTCCGTAAGTTTCAAGATCAAAAAGGGTGACCGTGTAGCCCTGGTTGGGCCTTCAGGTGCCGGCAAGTCCACAGTGCTTTCACTAATCGAAAGATTCTACGAACCCAACTCCGGTGAGATTCTGCTTGAAGGTGTGCCAGTAACCGAACTATCTCGAGACGCGCTGAGATCGCAGATAGGTTATGTCGAACAAGACGCTCCCGTGTTGGCGGGCTCAATTAGAGACAACTTGCTGATTGGCTCCCCGAACGCAACCGACGCGCAGCTGAAGGCTGTTTTGGCGGAAGTAAACCTAACCGCAGTTCTAAAACGGGATAAGCGTAGTTTGGATGCAGAAGTCGGTGAAGCGGGAATCATGCTCTCCGGCGGCGAACGTCAACGCTTAGCCATAGCAAGAGCACTGCTGGCTGCGCCACCCATCTTGCTTCTAGATGAATCCACTTCTGCTTTGGATGGCCTTAATGAGCAACGGATGCGAGAGGCGATTGACGCTGTCTCCCAAGGTAGAACGATGATCGTAATCGCTCACCGACTTTCAACTGTGGTCGATAGCGATTTGATTATCGTGCTGGACCAAGGCAAGGTAGTTGGCTCTGGCACTCACAGCCAACTCGTGAAATCTACGCCACTTTACAAGCAGTTAGCCAAGCACCAGCTCCTGGTGTAATTCAGCTGCAGTGTTCGGGCTAGGCTGAATTACATGAATTACCCACTACTTTCAGGCATCGGCGACCTTCTTTCTAGAGAAACCGCAGAGTTACTTGATCAAGCTGACGAGCTCAGTTCGTTCCGTAAAGAATTCTTCATCAAGGATGAATCACTTTGCTATCTAGACGGAAACTCACTTGGTCGTTTGCCGCTTGCAACAATTGATAAAGTCTCCGACTTCCTAACCAACGAGTGGGGAACTGAGTTAGTTGATGGCTGGAGTCACTGGATTGACGAAGCTCAACCGGCAGGAGATCTCTTGGGTAGAGCAACTCTGGGAGCTGCGTCCGGCCAAGTTCTAGTTTGTGACACTACCAGCGTAAATTTTTATCAGTTGTGTGTTGCTGCCATTCGGGCTAGACCAGACCGAAAAACAATCATCATTGATTCCTCAAACTTTCCAACCGACCGCTTTGTTATTCAGGGAATTGCTGATCAATTCAACCTCAAGCTAATTACTCTCGACACCGACGGAACCGGTGGTCCTGGTTCTGTAAAGGTGGCAGCCGAGAACGAGCTAGTCACTAAAGAGCTGCTTGCCCCTTTTCTAAGCACCGATGTTGCACTAGTTACCCTGCAAGCGGTGAACTACCGATCTGGCGCAAGAGCAAACCTCAAGGAGATCACCGACCTGGTCCGCTCTTATGGCGGACTGGTTGTGTGGGATGCGTCTCATGCCGGAGGTTCAGTTGAGTTGGATTTTGATGCCAATAGCGTAGACCTAGCGGTCGGCTGCACATACAAATACGGAAATAGTGGCCCGGGATCCCCCGCTTGGCTCTATGTTCGAAAGGAATTGCAATCCAGTTTGAAGGTTCCAATTCAAGGCTGGTTTGCTCAAGATGATCAGTTTGCTATGGGTCCGGTGTTTGACAAAAACTTGGGTATCCGAGGTTTCCAGATTGCTAGCCCGTCGATTGTTGGGATTAGAGCCGTCCAAGCAAGCTACGAGATGATTGAGCGCGCCGGAATAGCTCGAATAGCCAAGAAGGCGGCGATTGGTACCGAGCTGATGATTGCGCTCTTTGATGCTTGGTTGGTGCCCTTGGGTTTCACCTTGCTCACCTCAAGGAATCACAGGCTTCGCGGTGGTCACATCACAATTGGCCATCCAGAAGCAAAACGAATTGCAGCTGCACTTAGGCAATATGCCCAGGTTGTTCCCGATTACCGGATGCCCAACTCGATTAGGTTGGCAATTTCTCCACTGCCAACAAGCTTCGTGGAGGTATTTGATGGCTTCGAAAGAATCAGGGAATCGGTAGCCCGCAAGGACTACGAGAAAATTCAAGAGACTGGAAACCGAGTTACCTAAATGAGCGAACAGCATGACAAGGCAGTTACCTACACAAACTATCTCAAAGTAGATGAGCTACTCGAGCTTCAGCTACCCCTGTCAGATGGTCCCGAGCATGACGAGCTACTTTTTATAACTATCCATCAGGTGTACGAGCTCTGGTTCAAACAGCTGTTGCACGAAAGCCAGGAACTCCAGGTCGCGCTTGAGAACTCGAACACCCACCGTTCACTTGCATTACTTGGTCGGATGCGAACAATTATGAAAACCTGCGTCGCGCAGTTGGACATTCTAGAAACCATGACACCCTTACAGTTCAACTCCTTCCGCGGAAGGCTGAGTTCAGCATCTGGATTTCAGTCCGCTCAGTTTCGTGAGTTAGAGGCAGTGCTTGGAAGAAGAGATCAGGCAGGATCGGACGCCAAAGCCGGCACAGGTATGGCGATGGCTTCGCACCTGGTTCCAGGATCTGCAGCCAGAGCCAAGGTGGAAGCAGCCATGAAAAGGCCAAGCCTCTATGACAGTGCCCTGAAATACTTTGATTCTCGTGGTCACAAGATGCCTGCTGAGGTACTTGGTCGGGATGTTTCACTTCCATACGAAGCAAACGAAGCAGTCCAAGAGGCACTGCTACTGGCCCATCGCAAAGACCCAGAGTCGAACATGGTAGGCGAGGCACTTATGGATTTGGATGAGGGTTTTCAGGAGTGGCGCTATCGCCACGTAAAAATGGTGGAGCGAACCATTGGAGCCAAGATGGGAACCGGGGGCTCTGCTGGAGTTGGATATCTTGCGAGCACTTTGTTTAGGCCAGTGTTTGCCGACCTCTGGGCTATTCGCTCTAAGTTCTAGAGGCTAGCTGAACTACGTTTTGTAGCAGCATGGCACGCGTCATAGGTCCCACCCCGCCTGGGTTGGGCGAGAGGTAACCGGCGACTTCGGATACTGCTGGATCCACATCACCCACCAATTTTCCATCGGATACTCGCGTAATTCCCACATCTAGCACAGCTGCACCCTTTTTGACCCATTCTGGTTTTACAAAGTGCGGGACGCCAATAGCCGCAACGATAACGTCTGCGCTCTGCAGAGCTTCGGGAATATTTTTGCTGGCTGAATGGAGTTGAGTGATCGTTGCGTCTATTCCTTTTCTTGTGAGCAGTAACCCTAGAGGTCTGCCAACCGTGACTCCCCTACCCAGCACTGCAACTTTCTTGCCTGACAGAGAAATATCGTATCTACTTAGAAGTTCGACAATTCCTGCCGGAGTGCAAGGAATCGGAGATTTCATTTCTTCTCCTACGTTTAGTACTAGTCGACCTAAATTGATTGGGTGCAGCCCATCTGCGTCTTTAGCTGCATCGATAAGTTCGAGTAGCTCAAGTGAATCAACGCCAACCGGTAATGGAAGTTGGATGATGTACCCGGTGACATCTTTTGATTCGTTGAGCTCGGTTATCGCTCGAACGATGTCTTGCTTGGATGCGCTAGTTGGTAAATCAATTCGCACAGAATCAATTCCAACCTCGGCGCAATCTCTATGCTTACCCGAAACATAAGTGTGCGAACCTGGATCATCTCCAACTAGTAGGGTGCCAAGCCCGGGATTTATACCGCGCTTTTGAAGTTCTACTACTTTATGTTTTAGTTCTTGCTTGATGGCCGAAGCGGTAGCTAAACCATCAAGGATTATGGCGCTCAAGTATTACCAGTTCTCAAGACCCGAATAGAGCGGGAACTGCTCAGTCAAAACTCGAACCCTAGCTTTCAGGGCCTGAATGTCTGGGTTTGGAAGAAGTACCCGGGCAATGATTTCTGCGACTTCAGTGAACTCAGTTGCTCCAAAGCCGCGAGTTGCTAGCGCTGGGGTTCCAATTCGAACGCCAGAGGTTACTAGTGGTGGTCTTGGGTCATTCGGAACTGAGTTGCGGTTTACGGTGATTCCGGCTTCGTGAAGTAGGTCTTCGGTGAACTTGCCATCAATCGGTGCATTTCTAAGGTCAACTAAAACCAAGTGCACGTCCGTGCCACCAGTCAGAATTGAGACTCCGTTTGCCTTCAGATCTGGCTGAACTAGACGCTCAGCAATGATCTTTGCTCCTTCAATAGTGCGCTGCTGGCGCTCCTTGAACTCATCACTCATGGCTGCTTTGAAAGCTACCGCCTTGGCAGCGATAACGTGCATTAGCGGACCGCCCTGCTGACCTGGGAAAACTCCGGTGTCAATCTTCTTGGCATACTCCGCCTTGCACAAAATCAGACCTGATCTTGGTCCGCCTAGGGTTTTGTGGACTGTGGTGGAAACAACATCCGCGTATGGAACAGGTGATGGGTGAAGTCCTGCTGCAACTAGTCCTGCGAAATGAGCCATGTCGACCCAAAGCTTGGCTCCAACTTCGTCTGCGATTGATCGAAATGCTGCGAAGTCCAAGTGTCTTGAGTAAGCGGACCAGCCGGCAATCAATACTGCGGGTTTGGTTTCGATGGCTCGGGCCCGAACAATGTCCATATCTATCAGATCGTTATCTGGATTCAAACCATAGGAGTGTGCTTCATACATCTGTCCGGAGAAGTTCAATCTCATACCGTGAGTTAGGTGACCTCCGTGCGCTAACTCAAGTCCGAGGATGCGATCACCTGGTTTGGCTAGAGCCATCATCAGTGCCGCGTTAGCGGTTGCGCCAGAGTGCGGTTGAACGTTTGCGTGTTCTGCACCGAAAAGTTGCTTGGCTCGGTCTCTTGCTAAATCTTCTGCGACGTCAACTACTTCGCAACCGCCGTAGTAACGCTTACCCGGGTAGCCTTCCGCATATTTGTTGGTAAGAACCGATCCCTGGGCCTCGAGAATACTGCGAGATACAAAGTTTTCGCTAGCGATCATTTCGAGAGTGTGTCGTTGACGATCTAGCTCTTGCTGCAATACAGCTGCGATTTCTGGATCGGTTTCTGAAAGCGGCTTAGTGAAACTAGCTGGTTGACTATTAGTACTCATGCGGGGCTCCTCAAGGTGTTGAACTTGACTATGGCCCAGGCGCACGACCAATATTCTTCGCTCCCCGATGGAAATCCATCTTGTTAGCGCCAGTTGCGATAGGGCAAGTCTAACAGCTCAGTATTTTCAGCCCGCCAGGCTCATCCATCTAGCCGCGAACCATGTTAGACAGATCTCGCCTGACCAAATAGACGCCAGCGGTTAGAGCCATGACCGCAAAACCAACTAACCCGATGGGCCAAACGCTAGCGTCTGCCCGTCTAGTAGCGACATCCCTTGGTATCACGACGGTCTGAGCCGCCTGTTCCCGTGTTTGTGGGGGAGCCTGGATTTCTAGGTCTCTAACTTCTGGCTCAGCTAGCTGGGTTTCTGAGGGCGGGGCCGGTGGGGCCTCAAGGACTTCAGTCGGGCTCTGAATAGGCTCAAGAGAAACTACCTCCTCGGGTTGCGCGATGGGGTTGGGGTTTGAGGTTGGGTTTACAGGATCAGAAGTATCAACTTTCGGTTCTGCTGTTGGTTCGATCTTCGGTGGTTCGGTGATTGAGTTTGAATCATCCGACTCAGCAATTGGTGGAACAACTGCATCAGGCGTGAAGCTGTATTTGGCGTCAAAGGCGGGGCCAAGATTTCCGGCGTGGTCTTGAAGACCTTCAATAAGTAAGGTGAAGGAATATCTAACGCCCTCGCAGCCAGCGATCTCAGCTTCCCAGAAGGTCGCCATAATTTGCTCGATACGGACTATCTGACACGAAGCATTCTCACTTTCAAAATAGATTGCATCATTTGGAATACTTGGGATCTCCTCGTCGAAGAAAATCCTCAGTATGTTTCCGGCTCGATCAAGACTCTGAACCCCTGGCGTACTCAGATCAATTCTCACCACAGGTGAATAGGCATCAAATGCTGGCCCTGGAACCCCGTTTGATGTCACGCTATTTGCTAAGACTCGAATCCAGAGATCTCCTTCGGAGCAGTTAGACAAAGTTACTGTGTAGCTTGCTCCCGACCCAGTTAGGATTAAGTCTTGGCACATTCCATTGGTGTGCACCTGCTCGATATCTTGAATAGCAAAGTTGTCAACTGGGATTTTGAAATTTACTTGAAACTCCGTAGAGGTGGAGTTAGTAAATGTCTTAGGGGTGGTGATTGAATTCACCCAGACCTCACTTGATTTGGCTGAAGCCGGTAGCGGCGTTAGCAAACCAAAGGTAAGTACAAGGGCGAAGGTTGCGGAAAATGATTTAGTAAAGTTTTGTCTTTTCATCCGGCCAATGTAAAACCCCTGACCGAATCGGGTCAGGGGTTTTACACAATGTGGATTACTTTAGACGCTGTTGTAAATTCTCTGCTAGCGACTGCATAAATTCCTCGGTGGTCTGGTATCCCTGGTTCGGTCCCACAAGAGCTGCTAGGTCCTTAGTCATTTTTCCAGACTCAACGGTCTTGATGACAACGTCCTCTAGAGTCTCGGCAAACTTCTGGACCTCTGGTGTTCCATCTAGCTTTGCGCGGTGCATCAAGCCTCTGGTCCAGGCGTAGATCGAAGCGATCGGGTTAGTCGAAGTCTTCTCGCCGGCTTGGTGCTGACGGTAGTGCCTGGTCACAGTTCCATGTGCTGCTTCAGCAAGTGCGGTCTTGGCATCTGGGGTAGTTAGAACTGAGGTCATTAGGCCTAGAGAGCCAAAACCCTGAGCCACGGTGTCAGATTGGACATCGCCGTCGTAGTTCTTGCAGGCCCAGACATAACCGCCTTCCCACTTCAAGGAAGCTGCCACCATGTCATCAATCAGGCGGTGTTCGTAGGTTATGCCAGCAGCCTTGAACTTATCTGCATACTCGGCATCAAACACCTCTTGGAAGGCGTCCTTGAAAGCACCGTCGTAGGCCTTCAAAATTGTGTTCTTGGTGGAAAGGTATACGGGGTAGGTTCTTGCCAAACCGTAGTTAAAAGAAGCCCTAGCGAAATCGCGGATTGAGTCCATGTAGTTATACATACCCATGGCGACACCGCCAGCTTCCGGATAATCGGCGATTGTCCAAGTTTGGGCTTCGCCTGATTCTGGGGTGTAAGTCATGGTCACTTTACCCTTGCCCGGAATCTTTATGTCGGTTGCCTTGTATTGGTCACCGTGAGCATGGCGACCAATAACGATTGGCTTGGTCCACCCTGGAACCAAGCGCGGCACGTTTGAGATGATGATTGGCTCTCTAAAAACTACGCCGTCAAGAATATTTCTGATGGTTCCATTAGGTGATTTCCACATCTTCTTTAGACCGAATTCTTTGACCCTGGCCTCATCCGGTGTGATGGTCGCGCACTTAACTCCAACGCCGTGTTGCTTTATTGCGTTGGCTGCATCGATGGTTACCTGATCATCGGTAGCATCGCGGTTTTGAATAGAAAGATCGAAGTAGTCAAGCTCAACATCTAGAAAGGGAAGAATTAGCGAGTCTTTAATGTTTTGCCAGATGATGCGAGTCATTTCGTCACCATCTAGCTCTACTACCTTGCCAACAACTTTGATTTTTTCCATTTAGTTTTCCTTGCCTGATGTAAATCTGAACCCTCCCTAGACTACCCAAAAAATGAACCATATCTTTGAGGATGGCAACTAGGCTTTTGCTCATGAGAAAATTCTCCGGTGGACTAAAGCTGATAAGCGTTCTTGCAGCGAGTGCCGTTTCTCTATCGGGTTGCTCACCTTTAGCTGAATCCTCGCCTGTGGGCGTTCAATTGTTTTTGTATAACTGGAACTCAGTTGCCAATGAATGTAGTGAGGTCCTTGGTCCTGGGGGCATTGACTACGTGTTCGTATCGCCGGCACAAGAACACATCGTTGGCGAACCCTGGTGGGTGCACTATCAGCCAGTGAGTTATGAACTCGAATCACGGCTTGGAACTCGAGCGGAGTTTGCCGCGATGGTTCAAACCTGTAATGATTCTGGCGTAGAGATCATCGCTGACGCCGTGGTAAATCACATGTCAGCATCTACCAGCGGAACAGGCTGGGCTGGGTCGAACTACACCAAGTATGAGTATCCGGGCCTTTACTCTAAAGATGACTTCCACGGCTGTGGACTAACGGCCTCTAAGGAAATCGAGGACTACAAGAATTTACTCCAGGTTCAAAACTGTGAGCTGGTTGGCTTATCCGACCTAGACACTAAAAGTGAAAAAGTTCAATCAACTATCGCCATGTATCTTATGGACCTACTTTCGCTTGGAGTAGCGGGGTTTAGAATTGACGCGGCTAAACACATCTGGACCGATGACATTCGACAGATTGTCGAAAGACTCCCCGAAGGCACTCTGATTTACCATGAGGTGATTAGGGGCGCAGGAGAACCAGTCCAACCTGAAGGTTACGTAAACAGCGGTGACTTGTGGGAGTTTTCTTACGCGCGCGACATGAAATCATACTTTGCAACCGGAACAATTACTCCAGCGGTAAATGTTTCTCGATATGAGGGATACCTTCCAAGTGAAAAAGCTATTTCGTTTATCTCCAATCACGACACTGAAAGAAATGGTCAAAGTCTAAGCGTTGCTTCAAACGCAAAACGCTTCGAGCTTGCAACGGTGATGATGCTCGCTGATCCTTATGGGATGCCAATGCTTTACAGCGGATATGCCTATGACTCATATGATGACCCTCCTCCGCTAGATGGCGATGGAAAAATTCTTGATGTGAAATGTGGCAACGAAACTGGGCCTGTTTCTTCTGGTTACCAACCGGGTACTTTCGCCTGCCAACACCGCTGGCTGTCAACGCTTGGAATGGTCGCATGGAGAAAACAAGTAAGTGGTCAAGAGCGAACAGATGTATCCAAGGACTCTGGGGTTGTGGCTTGGGGCCGAGGTGAATCAGGATTCTTTGGAGTCAATATAGGAAAGAAGTCTTACCAGTCAGATTTTGAAACTCAAATGAGCCCCGGGGTCTACTGCGACAGCGTAACGGGAGGAGCTAATCCCCTATTGGATTCCGCCTGCGTTGGCTTGGAAATTACAGTTTCAAGTGACGGAAAGATAAATCACACCATGGATCCAGATACTGCATTTGCGATCCACAGCAAATCAAAGAAGAACTAAACCAGCGAATCTCGCCAGGCCTTATGCATTTTGGAGAACTTTCCAGTTCCAGAAATTAGGTTCTTAGGGGAATCATCCTCGATGATCCGGCCCTTCTCCATTACCAATACTCGATCTGCAATTGAAACTGTTGACAAGCGGTGAGCGATAATGATGGCTGTCCTGTCTGCAAGCAGCGTCTTTAATCCGTGCTGGACCATTCTCTCCGAAGGGATATCCAGCGAGCTGGTTGCCTCATCCAAGATCAAGACAGCTGGGTCAGCAATAAAGGCTCTGGCAAAAGATATGAGTTGGCGCTGCCCGGCACTTACCCGACCACCGCGTTTGTTCACATCCGTGGAGTATCCCTCGGGCAAGGCCAAAATGAACTCGTGAGCACCAACGGCCTTTGCCGCTTGTTCGATTTCTTCAGGGGTGGCATCTGGCTTTCCCAAAGCTATGTTGTCTGCCACCGAACCGGAGAACAGGTAAGACTCCTGGGTTACCATAACCACCGAGCGTCTTAGGTCTTTGGCGGAAAGCTCTCGAACGTCAATACCATCCAGGGTTAGCTCGCCTGAGGTTGGGTCATAGAATCTGGAAATCAACTTTGCGATCGTGGATTTACCTGCCCCGGTAGTTCCTACCAGTGCAATTGTTTGACCCGCCGGAACACTCAAGGAAAACTCTGGTATCACCTCTACGCCGTTTGAGTAGTGGAAACCGACTTTGTCAAAGTTAAGCTCACCCTTGGCGTTTGAAAGCGGGGTTGGTTTGGCAGCTTCTGGAACCGATGGTCGCTCCTCTAGAACACCAGAGATCTTCTCCAACGCGGAGTTAGCAGACTGGTAGGAGTTATAGAACATTGCCAGATCTTCCATCGGATCGTAGAACCTTCTTGCATACAAAATCGCTGCAATGAGAACACCGAGGCCCAAAGAGCCCTCTAGGACTCGAACACCACCCCAAAGCAAGATAACCGCAACTGAAATGTTTCCAATCATGATCAGCGCTGGATCGAAGATTCCAAAGAGTTGAATTACTTTAGCGTTGATGTGACGGTACTTCTCAACCAAAGTCTCATACTCACCCTGGTTTCTTTTCTCTTTGCGGAAAGCCTTAACTGCTCGGATGCCAGTCATAGTCTCTACAAAGTAGACAATCAACTTGGCGGAAGAGACCCTGGACTCTCGGAACATAAGTTTCGAATTGACCTGGAACCAGCGGGTTAAGAAATAAAGCGGAATCCAGCTAGCAAGAAGAATTAGAAAGCTAGGTAAATCAAGAAACACAAGGGCTGTGGCGGTGAAGACCATATACAAAATGCCAACGATCATCTCGTTGCCACCAGTGTCCAAAAGCTCCTTGATGGCATCTAGATCGCTGGTCTGACGAGAGATAACTCGCCCCGAGGTGTATTTCTCGTGAAACTCCAATGAAAGCTTCTGGGTATGAACAAAGATGCGCTGTCTAAGATCCAGCAAAACATCTTGGCTTAGCTTCGCGGCATACCTGAGAAACCAACTAATTAGGGAGGCGGTAGCAACAGCTGCAAAGAGGTAACCGCCAACCACCAAGAACAACGGTGTGGTGTCTGCTTTCAAAGCTGCCGGTAGCGCCCAGTCAATGCTGAGTGCGATAAGAAATGGCCCTGCCACTCGAAGCGCTTGAGACAAGATAACAATCAACAAGCTAACTAGTAGCCTGCCGCGAACGGGATAAATCAGTGAGAACAGAAGTTTCCGGGAGCGAAGCTTTACCTGCAGCGCCTCTTCCTTGCTCAGCTGGATTTTGTCCTCGCCTGCAACTCCTTGCATGCTCATTCGCTCACCTCAATTTGCTTTCCAGCAGCATCGAGAGACGAAATCACATATCGATAGTGATCGTTCGAAACAAGTAGGTCGCTGTGTTTTCCAACCGCAACAATTTTGCCATCTTGCATCAAAGCGACTCTGTCAGCGAGCTGAACAGTTGAAGGCCGGTGCGCGACAATCAGCGCGGTTGTTTTCTTCAATACTTTTCGAAGGGCAGCTTCAACAAGTGCTTCGGTGTCAACATCTAAAGCAGAAAGTGGATCGTCTAGGACCAAGATTGAAGGCTTTGCGGCAACCGCTCTTGCAAGGGCAAGACGTTGGCGCTGACCACCCGACAGCGCAA
>Ga0208463_1000218_pt1 | contig 14783 bp, 9 predicted proteins | sample LakMenEpi09Jul08_FD_150752 | JGI IMG/M metagenome (GOLD analysis project Ga0208463, IMG submission 150752) | Freshwater microbial communities from Lake Mendota, WI - 9JUL2008 deep hole epilimnion (SPAdes) | ecosystem: Environmental > Aquatic > Freshwater > Lake > Epilimnion/Euphotic zone ... | reverse complement strand
TAAAAAACCAAACCGTAAAGCCATCACGAGTCCTAGTAGTCGACACTTCAACTAACCCCTCAAATTCAAACCACGGCTTTGAAGTTTTGAAACTTGATCCAAAGACAAAATTTGCGTCCGCAATCGAAGCAGCCGTAAAGCACACTTCCGCTGAAGGATTTTTGTGGATTCTCCACGATGACAGCGCCCCGGACCCCAAAGCTTTAGAGCACTTGGTTCGCGAAGTTGAGCTAAGCCCATCCCTGGCAATTGTCGGCCCAAAGCAAGTGGACTGGGATAACCCAAGGATCATCAAACAGCTTGGCTTGACCCTAACTAGAAGTGGGAAGCTCTTTAGCCGAGTGCGGGGCGAGTTTGACCAAGGGCAGCACGACCACTCAGAAGATGTAATGGCGGTTGGAACCGCTGGCGCACTGGTTGACCTAGAGGTCTACAAAGCCATCGGAGGCTTTGACAGCAAAGCTCCGGTTTACGCGGCAGACGTTGATTTTTCCATCCGGGCCAGGCTGCAAGGTTCGAGAGTGGCCGTTGCACCAAATGCCAAGGTTTCGCACAAGATGCTTTCCATGCAAGGAGCCAGGCCCTTTCGCTGGCTCGGCACAAAACCCGCGACCGCAATCAGACAAGCAGAGCTTCACTTAGCCCTCAGTTACGCAAATCCAGCTCTGTTTTTGTTGCGCTGGATACTGCTTCTGCCAGCGGCAGTCTTGAACTCACTGGTTCTAGCCCTTCGTTCGAAATCGTATGTAATTCCAGCGGAGTTAGCCGCATCGCTATTGGTGTTTTTGAACCTGGGAAGCGTTTTATCCTCTAGGGCAAAAATCCAGCAGACCACTTCTATGAAGATCTCGACCCTGGCTGGACTACTTGCTACCGGGCAAGAGGTTAGAAACGACAACAAAAAAGCCAAGGATGAAGAGGTTTCCAAAAAGCTTCTTGCATCGCACGCCATGGGTGAAACCGAGCAGCTGCAGGTTGCACCGAACGCTGGCTTAGTCGCTTCTGGTGCAATTTGGTTCGCGCTAGGTCTGATGGCAATGAACCTGCCGTGGGTTCCAACCAACATTGCAATCTCAGGTGCAGGTGTATTGCCACTTTCTAACAACTGGTTGGAAGTGTTCAGCCAAGCCGGTGCTAATACTCACTCAATTGGTTTGGGTTTTGTTGGCGCGGCCGATCCTTGGGTTTGGACACTTTCTTTATTGAGTGCACCGCTATTTTTCTTGCCGACCTTCGCGGTCACACTGTTTATGTTCTTTGCAATTCCAATGGCCTTTGTCGGAGCCTTCAAGCTATCCGAGTTAGTTTCGACTCGGAATATTGTTCGCATCGTTGCTTCGGCAAGTTATGCCTTGTGGCCAGCTCTAACCGGTGCCCTGTCTCAAGCTAAGTTCTCTCAAGTGCTGGCAATGGCTTTGCTACCTTGGCTTTTGTATTCACTGGGACGCGTTGCCAGAATTGGCTTTAAAGACTCAACACGCTTTCCAAGAACCCATGTTGGTATCGCAGCAATTTTGTTGGCCATGATTGCATCAAGCTCACCAATCTTGGGTCTTGTATTGCTTGTGATGGTTTTCACAACGGCACTACTTCGCCCAACGAAGTTGTTGCCCTTGCTGTTTTCAACGGTGCTGGCTCTAGCTTGGTTCCTGCCATTGATCATCGAACGGGCGCTTTCGGGTAACTGGCTCAGCCTGCTGCTAGATCCAGGGGTTAGCGTGCCTGACTCTCTGGAGGCTAGCTGGAAGCTGCCGTTTTTGGGCTTTGGATTTGATTCGCTGAGCTTTGGACTGTTCATCACCGTTCCAGTATTGGTTTTTGCGCTTCTGGCAATACTGGCCCCCAAGCTTCGAGAAACCCTGCCCCTTTGGGCAATTGCCTTGGCGGCGCTTGCAACCAGTTGGGTAATTGTTGGAACTCAATTCGATTTAGGTAATGGCTCGAGTCTCGGAATCGATGTGAGCGCTTTGCTTGGCCTTTATGGATTAGCCCTGGTGCTCTTGCTCGCTCACGTCGCGGATGCCTCGTTAGTGCTTCGAATCACCGCTCTTGCTTCAGTTGCTCTATTTGGTCTTGTGCCCGCGGCGTTCCAGTTGGTTACCAATCCACCCGCTGTTACATATTCAGACGGTCGCATTGTTCCGTCAATCATTCAAGCCGATGTCAGCTCCGGAAGTTACTGGAGAACATTGCAGCTGGAATCAAATAGCGAAGGCGGGTTAGTTGCCTCGGTATTCACCGGTGAGGGAGTGAAGCTCAATCAGATCTCCAGCGGTTACAAGATTTCCAACACAACTAATCCTGCCGTGAACCCCGATTATCAAGAGCTTGGTCAATTGGTTGCCAACTTAGCTTCGGCTAACGGAGCACAGATTCTTCCATCACTTGAAAAATTTGGCATCGGATACATCTTGGTAAATCCAATTGACCGAAATCTTCAGCTGGCACTTGATTCCACTCGCGAACTGGAATCGATTGGTGTTACTGACTTCGGTCAATTATGGAAAGTCACAAGTGTTACAGCTAGCACCCAAGACCTGCCATTCGATCTTGGTCTTATCAAGCTTGGCCAAATCGCCGTTCTAGTTTTGTTTGCCTGGTTTGCAATCCCCGCTCAGCGCAGAAAAAAGCGCAAGACCAAAGACAGTGAAATCTTCATCGACTCAGAGGAGACCAACTGATGATTTATCGCGCACTGGCTTTTGTTTCAACCGCGCTGTTGCTGGCGGTCGGTTTGGTTTTTGCCCCGAAAGTGGATCTCTCGGTTGACCTGGGGTCTGCAAGTGGAAGCTTTGATGTAAAACCAGCCGACCTAAATGTTGTTTGCCCAGGACCACTTTTTGTTACTGGTGGTGCCAGCGGCACAGAGCTTGGTGTGTTTGATCGAACCGGCACCACAACCCTTCGCTATTCAGCTGACGGTAATGGCTCCCTGGAAGTTAGAACGGCGGCGGCGGGCGATCCAGCGATTACAGCTTTGGGTGGCGGCAGAGTTTACTCAGCTGGCGAGATTGGAAACGCCACCGAGCTTAGAAACACTGGAGCCGCTATTGGTTCACCGCAGGGCTCCATGGTGATCACCGGAAGCAGCACCCAGCAAGTTTCGATTGATTCAATGAGAGGCCTAGCATCAGCTAGTTGCCAGCAGCCAAGCAATGACATTTGGCTGGTAGGAGGCTCAACGGCAGCTGGCCGTGAAGCGCTGTTGATTCTGACCAACCCGACACCTGTTGATGCAATTGCGGACCTAACTATTTATACGGATCTAGGCGAACTGGAAGTGGCTGGTCTGTCTGGAATTTCGGTGCTCGCTAACTCCACAACCGTGCTTTCGCTAGCAAGCTTCGCTCCAACGGTTGCCACCTTGGCGGTGCAAGTTCAGGCCCAAGGTGCCAAGCTGGCAGCTTGGATTCAGCACCGCGTAATGAACGGAACCGAGTCCCTTGGCGTCGACTATGTCTCCCCATCACCCGGAGCTAAAGAGCTATCTGTTATTCCTGGTTTTGTAATTCGAGGAACTGACGCAATAAATCAAGTTGCGGTCACGGAAGGGATTTCTGACGCCGGGCATAACTTGCGAGTATTTGCTCCTACGGGAGCGACCGTGACGGTGCAGATAGTTTCTTCTAGCCCGGAAGTTTTTGGAGCGGTTCTCACCGGAACAATTGAACCTGGCAGCGTAGAAGATTTCCCAATCACTGAGCTGCTAGATGGTGAATACACAATCTTTGTTTCCTCGGATCAGCCGGTTTTCGCAAGCGCAAAAGCTGCCTTCGGTAACGATGGGGGAACGCCGCGAATTGAATTCACTTGGCTAGCAGCCGCCGAACCAATCACCACACCAAGAGCGGTAGTTACCTCTGGTGTCATTCCGCCAGAGGGTGCTTCCTATCTGGTTCTTGGAAACCCAAGTGACCAGCCAAGAAACGCGACCGTCACCAGCTTGGAAACTGGGGCAGTAACCACAGTTTCAGTCCCTGCTCTTGGGACCAGCTTGGTTGGCATCACTGGAACCTCATCGGTATCCAGCGATACAGAGATTTATGGTGCGGTGGCACTACTTCTTGGCGGACAGATTTCTTCGCTTGCAATTTATGATCCAACAAACGTTGGAAATTCCGTTCAGGTTAGATTCCGCTAACGGTTGTAATAGTCGGGGACTAGATCCCACGGATCTATATCCAGAAGATCCGCTATTGCCTCAAATACCTGCTGCTCGACCTTGAGTCTTTCTTCCAGCATGGATTTTCTAGAGTGCGAACCGAAGCGTTCGGTGGGAATTCTGTAAATGGTGATGTGATTACCGTCAACTTTCCACCTTGGGATATCAGTTTGACTTTCGGCAGCGGTTGGTTCGGAACGAACCGACCAAGTGAGCCCCTCTAGGTCCTCCGCCCAAATACCCTTGAGGTAATCCATGGCGGTATCGACATACTGCTCGAAGCTGTGAGAGCGAGTTTGACCAAACTTGAATAGCTTGCTCAGCAGCGGTCTTCTCATCCCGCGGTCGTGGCGATCCCTGTGTGCGTTGCGTGATTTCGAGGGTTTAGCCATAGCCCCATTGTATTATTGGGACAGTGAGCACACTTGATGCAATTTTCAAAAAGTACGACATCCGTGGATTAGTCGGAACCGAAATAACCCCAGAGAAAGTCGCGGCAATTGCCGCGGCCTTTGTCGACGAGCTCGAGCTAGCCGGTAAGTCCGTAGTGGTCGGTCACGACATGAGAGACTCATCAGTTGATTTTGTCGATGCCTTCACTGAAGGAGCAACCGCCAGGGGAGCCGACGTTATCAACCTAGGTTTGTGCTCAACCGATGAGTGTTACTTTGCCTCTGGGCACTTGGATGCCGCCGCCGCAATGTTCACCGCAAGCCATAACCCATCCAGCTACAACGGCATCAAGCTTTCTAGAGCTGGAGCCAGAGGTATTTCCATGGAGACGGGCTTGAGCGAAATTCTTGCTGGTGCCAACAAGTATCTAGCCTCAGGAATCAAAGAGGTGGCGGAGCCTGGCTACGCAAGTGAGCACGACATAATGGGCGAGTATGCCGCAAATCTTCGTGAGCTTGTTTCCTTGGAGAATATTCGTCCACTTAAAGTTGTGGTGGATGCCGCCAACGGAATGGGCGGACTAACTGTTCCAGCAGTATTAGGCACCGATGCTGGTTTGTCGAAGCTTCCTCTTGAGATCGTCCCGATGTATTTTGAACTCGACGGAACTTTTCCAAACCATGAGGCAAACCCGCTAGATCCAAAGAACTTGGTTGACTTACAAAAACGCGTAATTCAAGAAGGTGCCGATATCGGACTGGCTTTTGATGGCGATGCCGACCGCTGCTTTGTTATTGACGAAAAGGGAAACCCGGTATCTCCTTCGGCCGTTGCTGCAATCGTGGCTGTCAGCGAGATTGCTCGTGCCAAAGCACTTGGGGAAACCAACATCCACATCCTGCATAACTTGCTGACCTCTCGCGCGGTGAAAGAATTCATTGAGGCAGCCGGAGCTAAAGCGACTAGAACTCGCGTGGGGCACTCTTTGATAAAGGACGAGATGGCCAGAACCGGAGCCATCTTCGGTGGCGAGCACTCAGCGCACTATTACTTCAAGGAATTCTTCGGAGCCGACAACGGAATGTTGGCGGCAATGCACGTGATGCACGAGTTTGGTTCGCAAGAACTACCGCTTTCGGAGTTTGCGGCCCGATTTGACCCCTATTTTTCAAGTGGTGAGATTAACTCGACCGTGGCGGACGCCTCAGCCAAGATTGCTCAGATCAAGCAGGAGTTTAAAGACTCAGATATCGACGAATTGGATGGGGTTACGGTCAGTTCGACTGCTGGGCAGAGCCCCTGGTGGTGGTTTAACGTCCGAAGCTCCAATACCGAGCCACTTCTTCGCCTAAACGTGGAATCCGAGGACAAATCCCTCTGTGACGAGCTAACTTCGAGGGTTTTGGGTCTCATCAAAAGCTAACTGCTCAAGGTATGCTTGGATAATGCTGAAATCAAAAACCGCCATCGAATTTAAAGTAGCCGACCTATCCCTTGCCGAGGCTGGAAGACATCAAATCCGCCTTGCCGAGAACGAAATGCCAGGTCTTATGGCTCTGCGCCAAGAGTTTGCCGCAGCTCAGCCACTAAAGGGAGCCCGCATCGCCGGCTCACTTCACATGACTGTTCAGACCGCCGTGTTGATCGAGACCCTTGCTGCCCTTGGTGCACAGGTTCGTTGGGCCAGCTGTAACATTTTCTCCACTCAGGACGAAGCAGCAGCAGCTGTTGTAGTTGGAAGTGGAACACCAGAGCAGGTTGCCGGTATTCCAGTGTTTGCTTGGAAGGGCGAAACCCTAGACGAGTACTGGTGGGCAACATCAAGAATTTTCGATTGGTCAACAGAGGCTCAAGCAGAAGGTGCTTCCTACACGGGCCCAAACATGATCTTGGACGACGGTGGAGACGCAACTCTTCTAGTTCACAAGGGACGCGAGTTCGAACTAGCAGGTTCAGTTCCCCCAACCGGCGCCGATGACAGCGAAGAGTACGGTGTGATTCTTGAGCTACTTCGTGACTCTTTGAAAGAAGACCCGAAGCGCTTCACAACCATCGCATCTGAAATCATCGGTGTTAGCGAAGAGACCACCACCGGTGTTCACAGACTTTACGAATTCTTTAAGCGCGGAGAACTATTGTTCCCAGCGATCAACGTTAACGACTCTGTTACCAAGACCAAGTTCGATAACAAGTATGGAATCAGACACTCACTTCCAGACGGCCTAAACCGGGCGACCGATGTTTTGATCGGTGGCAAGACTGTTTGGGTTGGTGGCTACGGTGACGTAGGTAAGGGTGCAGCCGAAGCACTAGTTGGTCAGGGCGCTCGCGTTATCGTTAGCGAAATTGATCCAATCTGTGCTCTGCAGGCAGTTATGGATGGTTACCAGGTAACCACTTTGGAATCTGTAATCGAAGAAGTCGACATCTTTGTCACTGCAACCGGAAACACCGGAGTTATCACCCCTGATCACGTTATGCAGATGAAGCACTTAGCGGTCATCGCAAACATCGGTCACTTCGATGACGAGATTGACATGGCCGGAATCGGCAAGATCAAAGACATCAGCAAAATCGAGATCAAGCCTCAGGTTCACGAGTGGTTGCTACCAAACGGTAGAAGCGTTCTGATTTTGAGCGAGGGACGATTGATGAACCTTGGAAACGCCACTGGCCACCCAAGCTTCGTGATGAGCACATCCTTCTCAAACCAGGTGCTAGCCCAGATCGAGTTGTTCACCAACTTGTCTGCATACCCACTGGGAGTTCACATTTTGCCTAAGCACCTAGACGAGAAGGTTGCCAGAATGCACCTTGACGCTCTGGGCGTGAAGTTGACAGAACTGAGCCCGGACCAGGCGCGGTATATTGGTGTACCAGCCAATGGACCATACAAGGTGGACCACTACCGCTACTAGGACCAGACATGACCCCTAAGATTCTCGTCGTCGATGACGACAATGCGCTTAGGGAAATGGTCGGAATTGTTCTAACTGCTGCCGGCTTCACCCCGACTTACTGTCCAGACGGTAATCAGGCGCTCGCAATTTTTGAAGCTGAACAACCGGATCTTGTTTTGTTGGATGTCATGCTTCCTGGGAAAAGTGGAATTACCGTATGCAAAGAAATTCGAGCAGTTTCTGGTGCGCCGATTATCATGCTCACCGCCAAGTCTGAAACCAACGATGTTGTTCTAGGTCTTGAAGCTGGCGCTGACGATTACATGGTAAAACCTTTTGAGCCAAGTGAGCTTACGGCAAGAATAAACGCAAGACTTCGACCAATCACAAGCTCTGAATCCAGGGTGACAATTGGCTCACTTGTTTTAGATGTTGAAGGCCACCAAGTACTGCGTGATGGACAACCCGTATCGCTTACTCCCTTGGAATTCAACCTACTTCTTACTCTTGCTCAAAAACCAAAGCAAGTTTTCACTCGTGAGTTATTGCTAGAGCAGGTTTGGGGTTACCACTACAAGGCGGACACCAGACTGGTAAACGTTCACGTTCAAAGACTTCGCTCAAAGATCGAAGCCGATCCAGATAACCCAACGATTATCAAGACCGTTCGAGGCATCGGCTATAGGGCTGGCTAGGCTCGATGTTTAGCTTGCTCAGACGCTCGGTTCAGGCTCGAGCGGTTGCTACCACTGTTGCGCTTAGTTCGGTACTTCTTGTTGCACTCGGCTGGTTTCTATCGTTTTCGATTGGAAACGGATTGTTCGAGGAGAGATTGCAGCAGGTTCTTGCTGAGTCTGAGGCTGCCGTACTGGATGTTCAAAACACCTTTGCAGCTGCAACTGTTAGCGACGAAATCGCACTACAAACCCTTATGAACTCGGTTGTTCCCAAGCTAGAAGCCACTGAAGTGGCTGACACCCGCAGGGTTGCCCTACTTCGAACCCCTGGACAAACTGGTGTCCAATTGCTGCAAAGCCCTATCTCTTCTGGCCTCGATACGGCTGTTATCTCTCCAAGCTTTAGGGCTGAGGTTCGACTGAGCGAGGGAAGGTTGTTGTATCAGTCGATTCAGCTTTCTAGCAGCCTGGATGGAATCACAACCACGAGCCCTGGCTTGGTTGTTGGTTCACCAATTCAAATTCCCCTTGCCGGCTCTCATGAGCTCTATCTGGTTTTTGACCTCAAAAGCGATCAGCAGACCCTGAACTTTGTGCAACAAACCCTGTTTATAGGTGGACTCACAATCATCTTCATCATTGGTGGAGTGGCATATCTGGTTACCGGTTGGATTGTTAGGCCAGTAAAGATTGCGGCAGAGGTTTCTGAGGAGATTGCCGACGGAGCCTTGGATGTTCGACTGTTAGAAAGAGGTGAAGATGTTGTTTCACTTTTGGCTAGATCGTTCAATCGAATGGCCGACTCCCTGCAGCAGCAAATTACCAAACTGGCATCCGTTTCCAAGATGCAACAAAGATTCGTATCCGATGTTTCGCATGAGCTTCGAACTCCGCTAACAACCATCAAGCTTGCCGGTGACTTAATCTTTGAGGGGAGAGAGAATCTAGATCCTGCGTTGAAGCGCTCTGCTGAGATTCTTCAGGGGCAAATTGAAAGATTCGAGTTTCTGCTAAACGATTTGCTAGAAATTTCCAGATACGACGCGGGTGCGGTTAGGCCAGAACTTGAAATTCACGACCTTTCTCAGGTAGTTGGTTCTGCGATAGCTTCAATTGATCCGCTTGCTAGTAAGCGCGGCAGCGCTATTGAAATTGATCTACCGCAGGGTGAAGTGCTGGCAGAAATTGACTATCGAAGAATTGAACGCTTGCTTAGAAACTTGCTCGCCAACGCAATCGAACACGGAGAAGGTAAACCGATTCAAGTTGCGGTGGGCATGAACGAGGAAGCTGTCGCAGTTCGGGTAACCGATAACGGTGTTGGCATGAGCGAGAGTGAACTGGCGAGAGTTTTCGACCGTTTCTGGCGAGCTGACCCGGCAAGAAAGCGAACTACGGGCGGCACCGGTTTAGGCTTGGCTATTTCTCTCGAAGACACACTGCTGCACGGTGGATCCTTGGATGTTTCGGCAAAGCCGGGCGCGGGGGCTAGCTTTAGGCTCACTTTGCCGAAGGTTCAAGGCGGGGCTATTAGTTCATCACCACTTGCACTTCCTAGTGAGCAGAGCAAATGAGATCCCTGGTAGCTCTTGTTCTGGTGGCAGCCTTGAGCGGCTGTGCGACGTTACCTGTTTCTGGTCCGGTGCGAATAGGCCCAGATTTAGCTCAGCCCTCCGATAACAATTCCTTTTACTACTCACCTTTATCTCCAGTTGATGGTGCCAGTCCAACCGAGATTCTTTCTGGTTTTCTCTCTGCGGGGACCGCACCTCAAAACGACTACGCAATCGCCAGGGAGTTTCTCAGTGAATCCATTAGAGCAACCTGGAACCCAAACCAAGAGCTCCTTATTCAAAGTGCGACGCCGCGTATAACAGTTACTGAGAACGGAACGGCATTTGTTGAAGTCGAAGTGTCCGCAAGAATCGATGCCAATGGCAGATACGAAACGCTACCAGCGGGAACCACGAGAGTGCTCGAGTATGCCTTCACCGAAGATGCTGGGCAGGTGAGACTAAGTACCGCACCAGATGTCACGATGGTCATTCGTCCAGTGTTTGACGTGGTTTTCAAAAGCTATTCGATTTACTTTCTTGATATTTCAAAAAAGACTCTCGTTCCAGAACTTCGCTGGTTTCCATCAAACCCTGCAACTGGAACAAAGTTAGTAAACGCTCTGCTGGCAGGCCCATCCAGTTGGCTGGCAGATTCTGTAGTTAGTGCAATTCCGACTGGCACAGTGCTATCTATCGATGCGGTTACGGTGCAGCGCGAAGTTGCGTTAGTCGACCTCAGCGCGGGAGCACTGGTTGCCGAACTCAGCGACAGATCGCTAATGAAGGCACAGCTGGTTGCGACCCTGTCGCAACTTCCCACCATTACCCAAGTGTCGGTATCGATTGAGCGCTCAGCTCAGGACATTCCAGATTCACAGCTTCTAGTGAGCGGCTCACAAGCCGCCACCTTGATGGCGGTTGGAGAAGAAGGTCTTCAGGCACTAACCGGAGCAAACCAAGATGCAACAAATGCCGGGCTCTCGTTTTTTAGCAGCAGAGAGGTTTCCCTGCTTGCTGTTTCCAAAGCTTCAGACAAGCTGGCTGCTCTAACCGAAAATGGGGTTGCAGTTACCGGATTGGCTAATCCGGGGGGAGCCATCGACTTGGTTGACCCGCGCTCTAGCTTGGTGGCGATGGACTATGACCCATTTAAGAACCTATGGTTGGTTTCACGCTCGCAGCTATCGGTGAATTCCTTGCCGATTCAAGCACCTTGGCTGGCCGGGGCGGAGATTCTCGATTTTGCGCTTTCGCCAGAGGGTTCCAGAGTCGCCGTGGTAATCGCTGGCAGAGCCGATCAGGTTCTGGTCGCTGGAGTCCTACGGGACGAAAACGGTTTGCCAATTCGACTTTCGCAACCAATTTCAGTAGCACCAGATATCGATAACCCAACAAAGCTTGCTTGGTTTGATTCGGTTACACTCGCTGTTCTAAACAGTGAATCGCAAACCTCAAACATTTCGCTTGTTGCTATAGGTGGCACAACGAGAGTGATTCAGGGTGTCGATGACGTCAGGTCCTTGGTGGCTCTAGGAGATGGCACGAGTCTTTATGCCCTAAAGGAATCAGGTGAGCTAGTTGTTCTCAGGGGATCGTTTTGGAGCTCTATTCAAAGTGGAGTATCTGCGATAACTATCGCTAGGTAGTTTTCAACAGCTGAATAAATTTTCTTTTATAGCTTGCCATTTCAGGCAAGCTAGCGATTGTGCTAAACAGTTCGCTAATTGATCTTCTCTTTCCCTCCAGGTGTGCAGTTTGCGACAGGTCTGGAAAAAATCTCTGTGACTTCTGTCGCGAATTGATTTTGATTGAACCCAGAGAATTCTGTGTATCGGGTCTTCAGCTACATACCGTCACCAACTACACAAATGAGATGTCCAAGCTTTTAGTGGCGCTCAAGGAGAAGGGCCAGTCTGCTTTAGTTCCAGAGCTAGCTCGAATGCTTCGGCCGGTTATTGAAAATCTTCCCGAAAGTCGATTTCCGACCTACCTAGTTCCTGCCCCCAGTCGACCAGAGAACTTTTCCAAAAGAGGATTTCAGCCAACCTTGCTACTTGCCAAAGCCATCGCTAACCAAAGTCCTAGCTTGCGAGTTCTAAATTGCCTGAGGTTTTCTCGATTGGTTTTGGATCAAGTTGGACTAACCGCCAATGAGCGGCTAGCAAACCTGTCAATGAGCATGAGTTTGAACCAGTCCGTTATAGGACGGGTTTGCTATCTATTGGATGATGTTGTCACTACCGGTGCGACCGCCCTTGAGAGCAAAAGAGTGCTAAGTCTTGGGGGAGCAACGGTGGCTGGGGTGTTGGCTCTTAGCTATTCCAAGGGCTAGAAAGCTCGCCTGGGCGGGGAAGTAGCCGAGCGTCTAAGATTGAGGTAATTACTTCCCAATTGATTTGGAGCGCATTTTGGCGTCTATTTTTGACAAAGTTCTTCGTGCCGGCGAAGGCAAAACCCTTGCCAAGCTGAAGGCCCTAACCAATGCCGTAAATGCCCTAGAGCCTGACTTTCAGCAGCTAAGCGACGAAGAGCTAAAGCATGAGACCGCCTCACTTAGAGAACGCTTTGCCAAAGGTGAAACCTTAGACGATCTTCTCCCAGAGGCCTTCGCGGCCGTCCGCGAAGCAGCCAAGCGAACCATCGGATTGCGCCCATTTGATGTTCAGATTATGGGTGGTGCTGCACTACACCTTGGCAACATTGCCGAAATGAAAACCGGTGAAGGTAAGACCCTGGTTGCGACCCTACCCGCTTACCTAAATGCGATTGCTGGTCGTGGCGTTCACATCGTCACTGTAAATGACTACCTCGCTAGCTACCAGAGTGAGCTGATGAGCCGAGTCTTTAGAGCCCTTGGAATGACAACTGGTTGCATTCTCTCTGGCCAAGAGCCAGTAGTTCGTCGTGAGCAGTATCTTGCTGACATCACATATGGAACCAACAACGAGTTCGGTTTTGACTACCTGCGCGACAACATGGCATGGCAAAAAGCTGACTTGGTGCAGCGCGGGCACTTCTTCGCAATTGTGGATGAGGTTGACTCGATCTTGATTGACGAAGCAAGAACGCCGCTTATTATTTCAGGACCTTCTTCCGGTGAAGCAAACCGCTGGTTCACCGAGTTTGCCAAAATTGCTCAGAAGCTACAGCCGGTTGTTGACTACGAAGTTGACGAAAAGAAGAGAACCGTTGGAATCTTAGAACCAGGAATCACCAAGGTCGAGGACTACTTAGGCATCGATAACTTGTATGAATCAACTAACACCCCGCTGATTTCATTCTTGAATAACTCAATTAGAGCCAAGGCGCTATTCAAGAAAGACAAAGACTACGTGGTTATCAAGGGTGAGGTGCTAATCGTTGACGAGCACACCGGAAGAATCCTTGCTGGCAGAAGATACAACGAGGGTATTCACCAGGCGATTGAAGCCAAAGAGGGCGTTGAGGTAAAGGCTGAAAACCAAACTCTAGCTACCGTTACCCTGCAGAACTTCTTCCGTCTTTACAGCAAGTTAGCTGGTATGACCGGTACAGCGGCAACCGAGGCTGCGGAGTTCATGGCCACCTACAAACTAGGTGTTATTCCAATTCCAACCAATAAGCCAATGGTGAGAAAAGATCAGCCTGACCTTATCTATAAGAACGAAGAAGTTAAGTTCAACATGGTTGTTGAAGATATCGTTGATCGTAACGCTAAGGGCCAGCCGGTGCTAGTTGGAACCACCAGCGTAGAAAAAAGCGAGTATCTGTCTGTGTTGCTTGCCAAGCGCGGAGTTCGCCACGAAGTTCTAAACGCCAAGAACAACGCCCGTGAAGCATCCATTATTGCCATGGCCGGTCAGTTTGGCTCGGTAACCGTTGCCACCAACATGGCTGGGCGTGGAACCGACATCATGCTTGGAGGAAACGCAGAGTTTCTAACAGTTGAATCTCTAGCCAAAAAGAACCTGAGTTCCGAAGAGAACCCAGAGCAGTATGAAACCGCTTGGGCAGCCGAGTTTGAGAAAATCAAGCAGCAGGTCGCCGTTGAAGCCGAGAAGGTTCTCTCCGTCGGTGGTTTGTATGTGCTTGGAACAGAGCGCCACGAATCCAGGCGAATTGATAACCAGCTTCGTGGTCGTTCCGGTCGACAAGGTGACGTTGGAGAATCCAGGTTCTACCTTTCGCTAACCGATGACCTAATGAGGTTATTTAATTCAGGAGCGGCCTCCGCACTGATGAACCGATCCGGAGTTCCTGATGACACCGCAATTGAGTCCAAGGTAGTTTCGCGTGCGATTGCCAGCGCCCAATCCCAGGTTGAAGGACGAAATGCCGAGATCCGTAAGAACGTTTTGAAGTATGACGATGTCTTGAACCGTCAGCGCGAGGCAATCTACGGTGACCGCAGAAGAATTTTGGAAGGCGATGAAATCGCCGGTCGAGTAAGTCAATTCCTTGAAGAGACCATCACCTATTTGGTTGAGTCAGCACTTGCTACCAAAGAAGATGTCAACCAGAGCCTGAAGACTTTGTGGACAGATTTGAAGAGCGTTTACCCAATCTCGCTTGAGATCGACGAAGTTTTAGCAGAAGCTGGCAGCGTTTCGAGGCTAACTTCTAACTTCCTTGCCAAGGAAATCCTGAGCGATGCCAAGATTGCTTATCAAAAGCGAAGTGCATCCATTGGCGAAGTGGGAATGCGCGAGCTCGAAAGGCGCGTGGTTCTATCGGTTATTGACAGAAAGTGGCGCGATCACCTTTATGAGATGGACTACCTCAAAGAAGGTATTGGTCTTCGTGCAATGGCTCAGCGTGATCCCCTGGTTGAGTACCAGCGCGAAGGCTTTGTTATGTTCCAGCAGATGATGGGCTCTATCAGGGAAGAAGTTATCACTTACCTGTTCAATGTTGAGGTAACCGTTAATTCTTCACCTGCTGATCAAATCAGACCGCAAGCCAACCTTTCTTACAGCGCCCCAGGCGCTCCAAAAGAGGACGCTGAAGCTGTAATTGAGCGAGCTCCGCTCAATCGCGCAGCTGCTAGAAAGCAAGCTCAGGCTAAAAAGTCTGGGAAACCTGAAAAGGGCAGCTCTTTCTTCAAAGGCTAAATAAA
>Ga0208463_1000217_pt1 | contig 14829 bp, 14 predicted proteins | sample LakMenEpi09Jul08_FD_150752 | JGI IMG/M metagenome (GOLD analysis project Ga0208463, IMG submission 150752) | Freshwater microbial communities from Lake Mendota, WI - 9JUL2008 deep hole epilimnion (SPAdes) | ecosystem: Environmental > Aquatic > Freshwater > Lake > Epilimnion/Euphotic zone ... | reverse complement strand
ACAAGTCGACCTTTTTCTGAGAGTTGAGTGAGAGTGACTCAAGTTTTGCTCGAAATGCTTGACAAATTCAAAATCCCGTCGCAAACTTGAGTCAACAACGCTCAGGTTTCTGAGCGCTCTAGCAAATAACTGGGCTCTAGGCCCGAAAGAAAGAGGAAATACACATGGCACGTGCAGTAGGCATCGACCTTGGCACCACCAACAGCGCGGTTAGCGTGCTGGAAGGTGGAGAACCCACCGTTATCGCTAACGCAGAGGGTTTCCGCACCACCCCATCCGTGGTCGCATTCACAAAGGATGGCGAAATCTTGGTCGGCGAGACCGCAAAGCGTCAGGCCGTCACCAACGTTGACCGCACCATCGCGTCGGTCAAGCGCCACATGGGCACCAACTGGACCTTCGCGCTCGACGACAAGAAGTACACCCCACAAGAGATCTCGGCCCGCATCTTGGCAAAGCTCAAGCGCGACGCAGAGACCTACCTGGGTGAGCCAGTAACCGACGCGGTCATCACCGTACCTGCTTACTTCAACGACGCAGAGCGTCAGGCCACCAAGGATGCCGGTGAGATCGCCGGACTAAACGTTCTTCGCATCATCAACGAGCCAACCGCTGCAGCACTTGCATACGGTCTCGACAAAGGTAAAGAAGACGAACTCATTCTCGTGTTCGACCTGGGTGGCGGAACCTTCGACGTTTCACTTCTCGAAGTTGGAAAAGACGAAGGCTTCTCAACCATTCAGGTTCGTGCAACCTCTGGTGACAACCGCCTCGGCGGTGACGACTGGGATGCTCGCGTTGTTGAGCACCTAGTGAAGAAGTTCAAAGAGACCACCGGTGTTGACGTGTCGAAAGACAAGATCGCACTGCAGCGTTTGAAAGAAGCGGCAGAGCAGGCTAAGAAAGAATTGTCTCAGTCGATGAGCGCAAACATTCAGTTGCCTTACCTTTCTCTAACCGAGAATGGCCCAGCAAACTTGGATGAGACTCTGACTCGCGCACAGTTCGAGCAGATGACTGCCGACTTGCTCGAGCGAACTCGCAAGCCATTCAACGACGTAATCAAAGAAGCCGGCGTAAAAGTTGGCGACATTGCTCACGTTGTTCTCGTTGGTGGATCAACCCGTATGCCTGCGGTTACCGAATTGGTAAAGCAGCTAACCGGCGGTCGCGAACCAAACAAGGGTGTAAACCCTGACGAGGTTGTCGCGGTTGGTGCATCGCTACAGGCTGGTGTGTTGAAGGGTGAGCGCAAAGACGTTCTACTTATCGACGTGACTCCGCTATCTCTCGGCATCGAGACAATGGGTGGAATCATGACCAAGTTGATCGAACGCAACACTGCGATTCCGACCAAGCGTTCAGAAACTTTCACCACCGCAGCTGACAACCAGCCATCGGTTTCTATCCAGGTGTTCCAGGGTGAGCGCGAGTTCACCAAAGACAACAAGTCACTCGGAAACTTCGAGCTAACTGGAATCGCACCTGCACCTCGTGGCGTGCCACAGGTTGAGGTCACCTTTGACATCGACGCAAACGGCATCGTGCACGTGAGCGCTAAGGATAAGGGAACCGGCAAGGAGCAGTCGATGACTATCACCGGCGGCTCATCGCTTCCGAAGGAAGACATCGAGCGCATGGTTCGCGAGGCTGAAGAGCACGCGGCAGAAGACAAGAAGCGTCGCGAAGAGCAAGAGACTCGCAACAGCGCAGAGCAGCTTGTCTACCAAACCGAGAAGCTAATCAAAGACAACGACGACAAGTTGCCTGAAGACGTAAAGTCTTCGGTGCAGGCCGACGTCGATGCCCTGAAGAGTGCGCTAGCTGGCGAAGACTTCGATGCAGTGAAGACTGCATTCGACACACTCGTTCAGTCGCAGCAGAAACTCGGCGAAGAGATCTACAAGCAGCAGCCAGAAGGCGAAGCGGCACCAGAAGCTTCGGCTGAAGATGTTGTTGACGCTGAGGTTGTCGAAGACGAGGAAAAGAAGTAATGAGCGAAGAGAAGAACTTCGACGGCGACGGCGAATCTTCTGAAATTCATGATGCTTCGCAATTTCTTTCAGAAGACACAGCCGACGCCGACGATGCCTCGCCACTAACAGTCGACGACATCATCAACGCTGCACCGAAAGATAAAGAGGCTGAGCTACTTTCTGACCTACAGAGGCTGCAGGCCGAGTTCGTCAACTACAAGAACCGAGTCGAACGCGATCGCGATGTTGCTCGCAACAACGCCATCGCCGAAGTCATCCGTGCGTTCTTGCCAGCGTTAGACGACTTGTCTCGCGCAGAGAAGCACGGCGATTTAGTCGACTCACCGTTTCTTGCTGTGGTCACGAAGCTGCGAAATGCCGGAGACAAGTTTGGTCTCAAGTCGTTCGGAGCGAAGGGCGACAAGTTTGACCCAGAGTTGCACAATGCTCTGGTTCAAACGCCAAGCACGGATGTAACCGAAACGGTTATCGCAGATGTTGTCGAGCCGGGCTTTATGCTCGGCGAGCGTTTGCTGCGTCCAGCGATGGTTGCGGTGTCCATTCCTACCGAGAGTTAAGATGGCAAATCAGGATTGGTTCGACAAGGACTTCTACAAGATCCTCGGTGTACCCAAGGGCGTGTCTGACGCTGAGCTCAAGAAGGTTTACCGAAAGCTAGCGCGTGAGTTTCACCCAGATTCAAACCCGGGTGATGCTAAGGCCGAGGCGCGCTTCAAAGAGATCAGCGAGGCTTACAGCGTTTTGTCTGATGCAGAACAGCGCAAGGAATATGACGCGGTTCGTGCAATGGGCGGCGGTGCTCGCTTCACTGGCGGCGCTGGCCCGGGTGCCGGTTTTCCCGGTGGTTTTCCGGGTGGCGCGGGCGGCGGCTTTGAAGATGTCTTTTCAAATCTGTTTGGCGGCGGCGGTCGTGGCGGCAACCCATTTGGTGGCTCTTTCGGGCCTCAGCCAGGTGCCGACCTGACCATGACCACCACCCTCAACTTCATCGATGGCGTCAAGGGCACCTCTATAAAGGTGAACATCGCTGGCAAAGAAGTGTCGGTGAACATTCCCGCCGGAGTCAGCGACGGCCAGAAGATCAAGCTTCGCGGAAAAGGTCAGGCGAGCCCAAACGGCGGCCCAGCCGGCGACCTGATCATCAACTGCACGGTGAAGCCGCACCCCGTCTTTACCCGTGACGGAGACAACATCCGTGTGATTGTGCCGGTGACCTTCTCGGAGGCCGTTTTGGGCGCAACAATCTTGGTGCCAACCCTCGGCGGCGAACCCGTGAAACTCAAGGTGGCCGCCGGCACTCCCAACGGCCGCGTTCTTCGAGTTAAGGGCCGAGGTGTTGCCACGGCAAAGCACACCGGAGACCTTTTGGCCACCGTTGATATCGCAGTGCCGAGTCACGTGAACGAAAAGGCAAAGAAGGCGTTGGAACAGTTCGAATCTGAGTTACCCGATGAAGACCCTCGCGCAGATATTCTGCTGAGAGCCGGACTTCTCTAAGGAGTAAATGTGGAGCAAATCGACGAAAACACACCGATGTTCGCAATCACCGTTGCGGCCGAACTGGCGTTTATGCACCCGCAGACCCTCAGGCAGTATGACCGCATGGGTCTTGTCGTGCCAGGTCGAACCGGCGGAAAGTCTCGCCGCTACACGATGCGCAACATCGCGCAGCTTCGCGAAATAGGCCGACTCAGCGCAGAGGGCATCACCCTCGAGGGAATCCGTCGAATTCTCGAATTAGAAAACACCAATGCCGAACTCGCCCTGCGTGTTCGCAATCTCGAACAAGCGCTCGCCAACGAGCTCATGAACCGCCCAGGTGCCCGCGTCTTTGCAGCCGGCGATCAGGGCGTGGTTAGTTTGACCCGTGGCAAGCGACCGAGCAAAGCCAACGCTCTAATGCTCTGGCGGGCTAAGTAGCAGCAGGCCGCTGAAAAGTAATGGCCATTTGGCTAAACTTTCCGCATGTCTGAAAACAAAGAACCCCGCACATATGGCCAGGGTGCTCAGGGCGAGCCCGATGCACCAATCGTTGTAAAGGTAAGTCTGCGAAAGCGATTGCGCTACAACTTCGACAACTCGCTATCTAAGGCGGGTGCATTCGTTGGCTACGTTTTCCTAGCAATCGTGGTTCTAGCGTTTGTTATGACCACCTTGACCGCAGTAATTGCGGGCATCAAGGTGCTAACCGATCCACTGCCTGCAGACAGCTACTTCACTCAGTACTGGGCAGCGTTCACAAAGATTCTCGGCACCGGAAGCGTTGATGCTTGGGGCACTCAGATTCTCAACTTCATCTACTGGGGCATCGGCGTTGCAATCAGCGGTGCTGTAATCGGTTTCATCTCGGCAGCTATTACCCGTGCTGTCGCGCGCCTAAAGGCCGGCAAGAGCGCAGTTATCGAGTCAGACCACACCCTAATTCTCGGATGGTCAAACCGCGTTTTTCCAATTCTTAAAGAACTCGCGATTGCCGGTGAAAACCAGCGCAAGCCCAAGGTCGTTATCTTCTCAGAGGTTGCACGCGAGAAGATGGACTCTGAGATTGCAACTCGCGCAGAGAACCTTGGCAAGCTCAAGGTGATTACTCGCACGGGTGACGTTAGCAACCCGGCAGACCTTGCACGTGCAAACGTTGCCGGCGCAAAATCAATCATCATTCTCGATTCAGACGAGAGTGGCGACGCGGTAATCGTTTCGACAGTTCTTTCGGTTAAGTCACTAAACGCAAACCCGAAGACTCGCATTATTGCTGAGGTAGACGACCCGCACACAGCAGAAGCGCTCGAGTCTGCAACCAACGGTCGCGTTATCTCGGTGCGTTCACACGACATCATCGCGCGCGTGACAGCACAGGCCTCACGTCAGCCTGGTCTAACCGCCGTGGTTCTAGACCTTCTCGACTTCGATGGCGACGAGATTTACTTCCACACGGTTCCCGCGCTCGCGGGCAAGACCTACGGCGACGCGCTGCTAGCTTTCAACGAAGCTTCTGTCATTGGAATGGTTAACGACAAGGGCGTAACCATGATCAACCCAGACATGAAGACCAAGCTCACCGCAACAACCAAGTTGATTGCAATTGCCGAAGACGACGACAAGGTTGTTTACACCGGCGTTCGCGACGATCTAGCAAAGAAGAAGTTCACCGCCGGCAAGCCAATCGTTCGCAAGCCAGAGCACATCTTGGTTATTGGTTGGTCGTCGATGGGCCGCTCGGTCATTAACGAGCTAGCCGCCTACCTGCCAAAGGGCTCATCTGTGCACATCGTTGCGCAGAACAAGTATGTCGACCCGGCAGAACTAGCGTCGCTGAAGTTCGGTGCCGTCAAGGTCAGCTACGCGTCGGTAAACGGCGATATCGACGAGCTAATCGCCGCAGCCTCTGCAAAGAAGTACAACGAGGTCATCATCCTTGGATACCGCAACGCGATTAGCGAGGCCGAAGCCGACGCGCAGACCATGCTGACCATGCTGCAGATGAACATGCTGTTCGAAGCTCAAGGCAACAACGTAGACCCAACCAGGCTCGTGGCCGAGATTCTTGACTCGCGCAAGGTCGAGCTCGCCCGCGTGGCAGCAGCCGACGACCTCGTGGTCAGCGACAACCTAGCCGCTCTGCTCATCGCACAGGTGTCAGAGAACCCAGGGCTGGCTCCAGTCTTCGAAGATCTCTTCGATGCAGCGGGTGCAGCCATCAACGTCAAGCCAATCGAGCACTATGCACCGCTCGGCAAAGAAATTGATTTCGCCGAACTCGTTGCAATTGCTCGTGCACATGGAGATTCGGCAATTGGTTACCGCGTTGCCTCGGACAAAACCGACGATGGTTCAACCGGTGTTCGCTTGAACCCTGCAAAGACCACAGTGTTCAAGCCAGCCGCTGGCGACACCTTGGTTGTTATTGGAAACGTTGAATAATCTCTCTTGGTAAACAAGCAGTGAAAGCCGTCAGTGTAAAAAACGCACTGGCGGCTTTCGCTTTGCCAACTCGTGCGCACGACCAACTGTGGTTCTATCGAACCGGCCCTGGCGAGTATGGCGAGGGCGATCAGTTCATCGGTGCAACTGTTCCAAACACGCGCAAGGTAGCCGCTGAATTCGCAGCACTGCCCATTGACGAAATTTTTGCGCTCGGGCAATCACCGATTCACGAGCACCGACTCTGCGCGCTGGTTATCCTCGTAAACCAATTCGACAAATCTAAAGACCAGCAGCAACGCAAGAAACTTTTTGATACATGGATGAAACTGCTCCGCGGTGGCTTCATCAACAACTGGGATCTCGTGGATGCCTCAGCGCATCGCATGGGAGCCTGGCTGCTTGACAGAAGTGACGCGCTGGAGTTCATGACGAAGCTAGCAAAATCGAAAAAGTTGTGGGAGCGCCGGTCTGCAATCATCTTTACGTTTGCGTTTATCCGTGCGGGCAGTCTTGATGAGTCACTCGAGATTGCCGAGTTGCTGGTTGACGACGAGCACGACCTGATTCATAAGGCTGTCGGTTGGGTGATTCGCGAAGTTGGCAAACGCGACATCGAAATGCTTCGTGCGTTTTTGCACGTTCACGCGGCAACCATGCCGAGAACCATGCTGCGCTATGCCATCGAGAAGATGAGCGAGAGCGAACGAAAGCGCTGGATGGCCGCCAAGTCCAGCCGCTAGCCGATTAGCTAGCTGATGTCGACGACTACCGGAACGTGGTCACTCGGGCCTTCGCCCTTGCGCTCGTTGCGGTCGATCACCGCGTTGGTCACCCGTTCGGCAAACGGCTCCGAGCCGAGAATGAAGTCGATGCGCATGCCCTCGTTCTTCGGAAACCTGAGTTGCTGGTAATCCCAGTAGGTATAGCCCTCTGGGATGCGCTCGCGAACCACGTCGCTCAACCCAATCTGCTCGAAGGCTTCGAAGGCCTGGCGCTCGGCGGGGGTGACGTGGGTGAGTCCGGCGAAAAAGTCGATGTCCCAGACATCGGTGTCTAGTGGCGCAATGTTGAAGTCACCCATCAGGGCTAGCGGCTGGTCTGGCTGGTGCTCAACCCATTCGGCGACGTTGCCGGCTAGGCGGTCGAGCCACTCGAGCTTGTACGAGTAGTGCGGGTCGTCAATCGCGCGACCGTTCGGCACGTATAGGCTCCAGAGTCGAACTCCGTCGAAGGTTGCGCCAATCGCGCGAGCTTCTTCGGCCATATCATTGCCGAAACCAGGCATTCCGCTGAAGCCAATCTCGACATCTTCGGCCTCGATTCGACTCGCGAAGGCAACACCGTTCCACTGGTTTAGGCCGTGCAGGGTCACTTTGTAGCCGAGTGCCTCGAATGGAGCGTAGGGAAACTGATCTGGCTTGCACTTGATTTCTTGCATGGCCAAGACATCGGTGTTTGAGCGCTCGAGCCAATCGGTGACTCGACCGACTCGAGTTCGAATCGAGTTCACGTTCCAGGTGGCGATGCGCATTGGTTAAACTTATGCCATGACCACAGCCAATCACTCGCGACTAGTCGAACTAATCAAAGAGCTAGCCGTTGTGCACGGGCGAGTTACTCTTTCGAGCGGGTTAGAGGCCGACTACTACGTAGACCTGCGCCGGGCCACCCTGCATCACGAAGCCGCACCTCTGATCGGGCAGGTAATGCTCGACATGCTCGATGCGGCCGGCATCACAGATTTCGAGGCTGTGGGTGGTCTAACCATGGGTGCAGACCCGGTTGGCACTGCGATCATGCACCAGGCTGCAGCTCGCGGTCGCAAAGTTGACGCTTTCGTTGTGCGCAAGCAGGCGAAAGAACACGGCATGGGTCGCCAGGTTGAGGGGCCCGATGTCAGGGGTCGCAAGGTCGTCGTGGTCGAAGACACATCGACTACCGGTGGCTCTCCGCTCACCGCGGCAAAGGCGCTTGAAGCTGCTGGCGCAATCATTGTGGCCGTTGCCACCGTGGTAGATCGCGACACCGGCGCGCAGAAAATTATCGAGGATGCCGGCTATCGCTACCTGTCGGCTGTCTCGCTAGATGACCTTGGTCTGCGAGAATAGAACAATGACTCATACACAAACTGCAACCATGCACACCAACCACGGCGCCATCAAGCTCAACTTGTTCGGCAACGAAGCGCCTGTTACCGTCAAGAACTTTGTTGACTTGGCTACCGGCGACAAGACGGGCAAGCCTTTCTACGACGGCGTAATCTTTCACCGCATCATCGCGGGCTTCATGATTCAGGGCGGAGACCCAACCGGAACCGGCTCGGGTGACGCCGGCTACAAGTTTGATGACGAACCACACCCTGACCGTGACTTCAAGCAGCCATACATGCTTGCCATGGCTAACGCCGGCAAGAGTTTTGATGGCTCGGGCACAAACGGCTCGCAGTTTTTCATCACCGTTGCAGAGACCCAGTGGCTACACGGCAAGCACACCGTGTTCGGTGAGGTAGCCGACGAGGAGTCACGCAAGGTTGTCGACAAGATCGCTGCTGTGTCGACCGCTCCTGGCGATCGCCCAATCAACAAAGTCTTTATCGAATCAATCAGCTTCGAATAAAAACAATTCATGACCTGCTACCGCCATCCTGATCGCGATGCATTCGTTCGCTGCCAGCGCTGTGAGCGTTTGATTTGCCCAGAGTGTCAGATTGAGTCGGCCGTAGGTTTTCTTTGCCCAGATGACGCTGGCGGCACGCCGAAACAGCTGAACCGCCAGCGCTCGCGGGCTGCAACTCAAGATCGTCCGCGGCTCACGGTCGCGCTGATAGCAATCACGGTTTTTGTTTGGTTCTTGCAGCTCTCGCCGATTGGCCAGACGGTTGAGATCTACTTCTCTTATACGCCTCTAGCCACCACGATTGCTCCGTGGCAAATGCTCACCGCAGCGTTCTTGCACGGCAGCTGGTTGCACCTTTTGTTCAACATGTTTACGCTCTACATTTTCGGTCAGGTGCTCGAGCCGATGCTAGGCCGGGCGCGTTTTCTCGCGCTCTATCTCGTCGCTGCTTTCGGAGGCTCGGTCGCGGTGTTGTGGTTCAGCAATCCGACGAGTTCGGTTGTGGGCGCATCCGGGGCAATCTATGGCTTGATGGGCGCTTACTTTGTGATGCTGCGCTCGGTAGGTGAGCGATCGGGGCAACTAACCGGATTGATTGCAATCAACTTGATTTTTAGCTTCTTGAGCCCGGGCATCTCTTGGCAGGCTCACATCGGCGGCTTGGCAGTCGGCGCTGTGGTTGCTGCGATTTACTCGGCTACTCGTCGTCCAGAGCAGAAATCGACGCAGACAATTTATCTGCTTCTGCTGGTCGGGGCTTTGCTAATGGCGACTGTGTTTCAAGTCAACGCATACGGAATTTAGAAGTTACTTCCAGCGGGTTGTCATCATGAAGCCGATCATGGCGATGCCAAAACCAATCAAGATGTTCCAGTTCTGAAGATCGTATGGTTGGGTGGCGGCGCCAAGTGGGTACTGAGCTTCGGTCACGTAGTAGGTGATGATCCAGATGAACCCGAGAAGCATGAAGCCGAACATCACTGGCTTGAACCAAACTGCGTTAGGTGCGTTTGGGTCTTTCGCTTTTTCGGCGCGTGCAGGCTTGCTTGACTTCTTTTTTGCTTCTGACATAGCCACAATTCTACAAGTTAGGCTTTAGTTCTCATGACAAAAATCTTGGTGCTAGACAACTACGACAGCTTTGTCTACACGCTCAACGGCTACCTGCAGCAGTTGGGCGCCGAGACGGTGGTGCTGCGCAACGACGCCGTAACCGAGGCCGAACTTGCCGAGCTCATGGATGGCTTCGACGCCGTTCTGATTAGCCCCGGCCCAGGCACTCCGGCCGAGGCGGGTCTGAGCATTTCGGCCGTGAAGCAAGCGCTGATTAGCGGCCAGTCGATTTTTGGAGTCTGTCTGGGCCACCAGGCAATCGCCGAAGCTTTGGGGGCAACCGTTTCGAGCGCTGAAGAACTCATGCACGGCAAGACCTCGCAGGTCACCCATGACGGATCGCTGGTGTTTGCCAACGTGCCCAGCGAGTTCAGGGCCACCCGTTACCACTCGCTTGCGATCGTAAACTCGACCGTTCCAGAAGACCTCGTGGTTACCGCTCAAACCGCCGGCGGCATAATCATGGCGGTTCAGCACAAAACCAAGCCGATCTATGGTGTGCAGTTTCACCCTGAAAGCGTTCTTACCGAGAGCGGCTACCAGATGCTCGGCAACTGGCTCGAAAGCGTTGGGCTCAAAGGTGCGGCCGAGAAGGCTAAGACGCTAAGCCCGATGGTTAAGTTCTAAACAACAGCCTTAGTTGTTGCAACCAACATACAAAACAATCGCAGACAGCTGATTCGTCAAACCCGCAGGGATGGACTGATCGACAACAATCGTTCCCTGGCTGCCGGTGCAAGTTGTTTTCGTAGTGATCGTCACGGTGAGTGAAACATCTGGCGCGGTAAGCAGCGATCTCGCATCGTTGATCGAGAGGTTGCGCACATCTGGCACCAAAACCTTGCCGTTTGAAATCACAAGGTTCACAGTTGTTCCAGGAGCGACCTGTGCGTTGGCGAGCGGGTCAGTCGCGGTAACTTGCCCGAGCAGCGCTGAAGCCGAGTTCGCTTGAATCACGGTTCCGAAATTTAGCTTGGCGTTAGTGAGCGCAACTTTGGCTTGCTCCTCGGTCATGCCGAGCAGATTCGGAACGAGAATTTGCTGCGCACCAGATGAAACGTAAACCGTGATGCTGGTGTTCTCTGGAACACGAGTGCCCGCTACCGGATCAGTGCTCAACACCTGATCGAGTGGAACAGTTTCGCTCTCTTGATAAACACGCATCACCAAAAGATTTGAATTGGTAAGCGTTGCGTAAGCCTCGGTGTAGCTCTTGCCGACAACATCGCTTACTGCCACGCCGCTTTGACCAGGAGTGATGTTGAAGTTGAAGTTCGCGCCGAAGGCAACGAGCCAAACCACGAGCCCGACTAGCACAACGGTTAGTCCGCTGCCGATACCCCAGAGCAGGCCGGCTGATGGTCTACCAGATTTTGAAATTGCAGTTGGCGCGGTTTCTGGCGCGTTCACGTCTAAGCCGAGTGAAGCAAACGGGTTCGTGGTTGGCAGGCTGAGATCTTCGGCTGGCTGAATCTCGGTTGGCACAACAACCGGCGCCTCTTTTTCAACAGGATGAGCCGGCATCACAGTGGTTGCCGATGTGTCTGCTGCGGCCAGCAAAGCTTCGAAGTCGTCTAGCGAATCGGTCGGTTCTGGCTGTTCGACCGCGGCGGCAGGCGCCTCTGGCTCAGGGCTCTTCAGCGGCTGTGCCAGAGTGAGCGGCGAACCATTGGCCGCGGCAATCAGGTGATCGCGAAACTCTTCTGCGCTTGGAAAGCGATCGTTTCGGTCTTTGGCAAGGGCGTGCAAAACAACCTGGTCGAGCTCAGCGCTGATCAAGTTGTTGTGAACCGAAGGTGCATCCGGGGCTTCGCTAACGTGCTGGTAGGCAATCGAAACGGCAGACTCGCCTCTGAACGGCGCACGACCCGCGAGCATTTCGTAAAGCAAGACACCGGTTGAGTAAAGATCAGTGCGTGCGTCAACGTTCTCGCCCTTGGCTTGCTCGGGCGAGAAGTACTGAGCTGTTCCCATGATGCCAACAGTGTTTGCCATGGTCGCAGACGAGTCGGAGATGGCTCGCGCGATACCGAAATCCATGACCTTCACTTGGTCGTTGTCGGTGATCATGATGTTCGCAGATTTAATGTCGCGGTGAATCACGCCGCCCTTGTGTGAAAATTCGAGCGCGGTTAGAACACCGCTTGCGTAGTTGACTGCCTCTTCAATCGAGAGCCTGCGTTCGTGCAAGATGTCGCGAAGCAACTTGCCGCGCACATATTCCATGATGATGAACGGGTGCTTCACCTGGTTGCCGCGAGAATCCAACTCGATGTCTTCACCAGCGTCGTAAACGCGCACGATAGTTGGGTGCGCCATTCTCGCCGAGGCTTGCGCTTCTTGTCTGAAGCGATCTTCAAAACTCGGATCGTTTGCCAAATCGCTCTTCAGCAACTTGATTGCAACCGTGCGACCGAGTCGGGTGTCAACACCCTCGTAAACGTCGGCCATTCCGCCGCGTCCGATTAGGTTGCCGATTTCATATCGGTTCGCAATCAATCGCTTGTTCTCAGACAAAATCTCTCCCAGTTTTCGTTTTAAGTTTACTTATTGCGGTTGTGATGGACTCGGCGTTGGCTCGGCTGCCGGGGTGTAATACAGCAAACGCACAGTGGTTCCGGTTGGCATAGATCCGAGCGGCGCTGCGTCGTAAACCGTGTTGACCTTCGGGTCGAGTGCATCGACGGTTTCGCCGGCAACTGGTTCGACGAAGAGACCGAGCGCTTCGAGCTTGAGCGTTACCTGATCTAGCGGCAGGCCGACCACATCCGTGCTGAAGACGAAGACACTCGATGCCGTTGGTGAGGTTGTCGGCGTTGGCGTTTGGGTCGGTGAAATTGGCGTGAAGGTTGGTTCGGGTTCGGTCTGAATGGCCCCGAGCACCATGGCGGCGACTATCGCCAGACCAGAGACGATTACCAGCCCGATGACCGCTATCCATGGCCAAACAATCGGCTTCTTGATCTTGGGCTCGTCGAGGGTTGGAATCACGGTCGTGCTGTCGGTCAGGTTGGCCTGGGCAATCACCTTGGTGGTCACGGCCCTGGTTGGCGAGTAGCTCATCAGCGATTCGGCTCGCTCGGCCAGTGCCATGGCGCTATTGGGGCGCTGGTTGGGCTTCTTGGCGAGGCAAGACAGAATCAGGTTCTGCACCCGCTGGTCGATATTGCTCGGCAGAGGCGGCGGCGTTTCATTGATCTGAGCCATAGCGATGGCCATTTGCGAGTCGCCGGTGAAAGGCCGCTTGCCGGCCAATGCCTCGTAGGCCACGATTCCGAGGCTGTAGATGTCGGTGGCAGGGCTCGCGGGTTTGCCCGTGGCCTGCTCGGGCGCCAAATACTGCACGGTTCCCATAACCTGACCCGTCGCCGTGAGCGAGACCTGATCGGCCACTCGGGCGATTCCGAAGTCGGTGATCTTCACGTGCCCGTCTGGAGTAATCAAAAGGTTGCCCGGCTTTACGTCGCGGTGAACCATGCCCTCTTCGTGCGCGGCAAAAAGCGCTCTCGCGGTTTGCGCAACGATGTCTAGAACTTTGTCGGTCGGCAGACTCTTGTCGCGTTCGAGAATCTTTGCGAGTGAGTCGCCAGGCACAAGTTCCATTACTAAGAACGCGCTTCCGGAATCTTCACCGTAGTCAAAGACATTCGCTATGCCGTCGTGGTTCACTCGAGCAGCGTGCCGAGCTTCGGTGCGAAAACGTTCGAGAAATCCTGGATCGCCCAGATACTCAGGTTTCAAAATCTTGATTGCAACATCGCGAAGGATGACCTGATCCTTTGCTTGCCAAACCTCACCCATTCCGCCAATTGCAATGCGCGAAATCAACTTGTATCTGCCGCCGTAAGTTTGGCCTACTTCTGGTTTCACTTTCGCAACACCGCCTGAATTACTTTCTTCGCAACCGGTGCTGCCAGGGTGTTTCCGCGACCGTTCTGCCCGCGACCACCACCATCTTCGATGACAACTGCAACGACAACTTTCGGATTTTCCGCCGGAGCGAATCCGGTGAACCACAGCGTGTATGGATCATCTTCGCCGTTCTGTGCGGTGCCCGTCTTGCCGGCAACCGTAACTCCATCGATTCGAGCGTTCGAGCTAACCCCGCGCTCAACCGCATCAATCATCATTTGTCGAACCGCTGCCGCCGTGCTCGCCGAAATCGGCGACGCATACTCCTGAGGTGCTGGTGCGAATAGCGAAGACAGGTTTGCTGAAATCACATTCTCAATCAAATTCGGTTTCATGATCTTGCCGTTGTTGGCAATCGCCGCGCTCATCATGGCGATCTGCAGCGGTGTTACTCGAACGTCAAACTGACCGAATGCAGACATCGCGGTTTGCGCGTCATCCATGTTCTTCGGGTAGACGCTCGCGGTTGACCTCAGTGGAATCTCTACCGTCTTGCCAAAGCCAAACTTCTCAGCCTGTTCACGGATGGCGTTCTGGCCGAGCTCGATGCCGAGCTGGGCGAAGGGAATGTTGCAAGAGAGTTTGAGCGCGTCGGCAATCGAAACGGTAGCTCGGCCACCGCACTTGCCCTCGCCGCTGTTCTGAATGAAGGTGTTGGTGCCTGGCAGCTTGAACTTGACTGGGTTCGGCAGCATTGAATCGGCCGTGTACTTGCCGCTCTCAATTGCCGCCGCAGCGACGAGCACCTTGAACACCGAGCCAGGCGCGTAGAGACTTCCGCTGATGGCCTTGTTCACCAGCGGGCTATCTGGGTTGGCGAGCAGTTCGGCGTAGTTGTTGGTCGAGGTGATGCCGTCGTGAACGGCTAGACGGTTAGCGTCGAAGCCCGGCTTTGAAACCATCGCAATTATGTTTCCGGTCAAGGGGTCGATTGCGACCACCGCACCCTTGAGTTTGCCGAGGGCATCCCAGGCGGCTTTTTGAACCACGGGATCAATAGTGAGTTCGACCGATGCGCCGGTAACCGGATTACCGCTGAGCAGCGCATTCACCTGCTCAAAGAACTGCGAGGAGTTCTTTCCGGTTAGAAAACTGTTCATCGAAGACTCGAGGCCGGTTGCTCCCTGGTAAAAACTGAAGAAGCCGGTGATAGCCGAATACATCTGGCTGTCATAAACGCGCAGGTACCTGAAGTTATTGTCAGATGCTTCAGAGTATGCAATCGGTGTGCCATCAATCAGAATCGCACCGCGTTGGGTTTTGTAAG
>Ga0208463_1000214_pt1 | contig 15058 bp, 23 predicted proteins | sample LakMenEpi09Jul08_FD_150752 | JGI IMG/M metagenome (GOLD analysis project Ga0208463, IMG submission 150752) | Freshwater microbial communities from Lake Mendota, WI - 9JUL2008 deep hole epilimnion (SPAdes) | ecosystem: Environmental > Aquatic > Freshwater > Lake > Epilimnion/Euphotic zone ... | reverse complement strand
CCCGAACGTTCCGCCTTTGCCCTTGTGTATTGTGTACTAATGTAACGCACCGAATACCCACGCTACTACATTGCAATTTTATATGAATTGCTTTATATGTATATCTACCACTCCCGAAAGCCTCCCTCCCTCCTCCCTCCCTCCGTCAGTAGTGTATACAATACATACATACCTACATAACTACTCCCACGCTCCGCTCCCTCCCTCCTCCGCCACGTCCTCCGTACCCACTCCGCCTATCTTTTTTTCAGTTGGCAAACACGCTCCGAAACGAATTCAAAGGGGGGATTTCAAAATTGGGCTTTGTATGGTGGGCTTCGTAATGTTGATACCCCATTTTTTATCCTCATAAACCATTTTGGGTATGTGGTGTAAAAAAAAAAATAAAATGGTGATATGGGGGTGATGATTATTTTTTATCCTTATACATGATTTTAGCCTGATGTAAAAAAAATAAAATAGGGGGGGGTGGTATGGATCTTTTTTTAGTTTTTTCTGGGTGATTTTTTAGGCTATTTTGGATATTTAAAACTTGCACATAAATAAATAAAGAAGGGTTAAAAAAAGTGCCCAGTAAAATCAAGGGTTCCCAGGGGTCAAAAGTACATTTTTGTACTTTTCGTGTACATTTTTGTACTTTTGACACGCTGAAACCCGCATTTCTTCGTTGAGGGGTTTTTAAAAAATGGGTAACTTAGGGGGTGAACTTGAGGGGTGACTTAGGGGGTAACTTAGGGGGTTATAATTTGTAAAGTAAAATGCTTATAATTTGTAAAATAAATCTTGCTATTTGTACAAAAGTTTGTATCTTTGTATTTTAAATTAAATAAAATATATGTATAGTAACAAAACGTATAGTAAGGGAGATGTTTTAGTGTTTAATCCTTCACAAAGCAATTTGAGAGTAGACTATTTAGCAAAAAATAATGCTACTGTAGTAGTAACTAATGACTGTTACGAAGGACACAGGTTTGTAGAGGTGAAATGGTTAGATGATAATGCTAATGGGCAACAGAATGGAGGATATTATAAAAATCATTTTACAAAGTTGTATAGTGTTCAGGAAGAGAATGGAGAATTTAGGGAAGATTTATCAAAAACTGATCTTGAAATAAAAAATCAGTTAAAAAATATTTTGAAAGATGTTAGAGATTACCCAGAATTATTAGAGGTATTTGAGATAGTGGCAAAAAAATATATTGAATCAAAAAACAAATAAGATAGTATGGAAAATAAAGAATTATTAGAAGCAGCTGAAAGATATTCAGAAAATTGGGAAGAAATAACAGGCTTAGATTATGATGTTTGTGTGCCTTATGAAGTTAATAAAGTTGACTTTATAAATGGTGCTAAATCAGATGCTGCCAAAGAATATTGGTATCATCAGTTTAATTCTGAGCAAGACAATATCTTTAGCAAAGAAGATGTTATTTCTATTGTAGAAAAAAGCAGAAAAACAGGGCTGGATGCGGAGTATTTAATTAATTTACTTTTAATGTCTAGAATATGAAACCAATACACAAGCTTAACGGAGGAGTGGGGGCCACTCTTTGTAATTCTTGTAGGGTAATCATTTCAGAGGGGCTTACAGAAGAGCTATATTGTAAAAATTGTTTAGAAACCACTTCATATCTTTATGATAGTTTTTTATCACCATGTAAGATACATGTGTGCAGATGTGAACAATGTAGAGCTGTAAAAAGAAAAACAAAAAACAGATCTTTAAAAAAGAGGATAAAAAGACTTTTAAATAAAAAAAGAAGGAAACAATTTGGTAAAATAATATGTTATATGTGGGGATAAAGTAAAATAATATGTACGAGAAAGTAATAAAATTAAAACATAACGAAAAGGCAGCTAAAATTAATTTAGAGACGGGAGAGGTAAAAGAGATTGAGGGTAAAGAAAAGGAAGTTAAAAAACCTAAAGACCCTACAATGAATTTTTTTATTAGTGCAGAGAGTTATTCTAGGTTTTTTACAAAAGCATGGCTACTATTAGAAACTCAAACTACAGATGTTGAGTTTAAAGTGGCTTATAAGATGTCTATGATGGCCCATGCCTATACAAATAGTTTGGAACCATTAAGGCCAGAGAGTACTATGAAGGAATTAGCAGATTTTTTTAATGTAGACAGGAGAAAAATTCTCACTATAATAGAAAAATTATTTAAATTAGGAGTTATTGGGAAGTTTCAGGTGTATGATCGGTTTGAAAATCACCATAACTACTGGGTATTCAACCCATATTTGTCTTTTAATGGCAAGATTATTAAAAAAGATGTACAAGGATTATTTGATAAGACACATTATGCTGCCTTAGCAAAAGATTTTTAAAAAAAATAATTTGTATTTAAAAAAATAGTTGTATTTTTGCAAAATAAATAAAAATATGTGTAGATTAATATGCATCAATGATGCAAACAGACCGAAAGAGATCCCAAAGAAAAAATGGATTACCAAAGATATGGAGTACACTTGTGTTTGGATAACTATTCACCCAAACCAAAATAATATTCAAGGAGTAATGTTAGGTGAAATTACTTTGGATGAAACATGTGCTCCGTATGAAACTTATAAATTAAGTAGATTCGCAATTCATAAAGATGATTTGGAAGCCTTCATAGCTTTGGCAAAGGAATGCAGTGGTTTTGATGGAGATGTAATCAAAGAACTAATAGAAGAAGAAAATCTAGTAATGGTATAAAAACTTAAAGACATGAATATAAATATAGAATATAATAGCCCAGAAAAATATGCAGAACACATAGTTAATAAATATTTTAAAACTTTATCTTCTGGGGTTAGTAGGAATTTTATTAGGCATTATACAAAGCAATGTGCTTTAAGTGATATTGACAACACTATAGAATTTTGGGAAAACATGGCTCCTACATATTTATCTTATGGGCCTTCACTAAAGTTTTTAGAAGAAACTAGAGAACATATTGTTTCCTATAAATTCTTTTAGGAACTTTTTTTTATTTATAAACGTTATACACTAAACATACAATCAATGGGATTATATAAACAAACAATACAAAAAAGCAAAAAAGAATGCTTTATGGATAGGGCCAGAGTTTTGTTGGCCACAAAAGGATTATTGCTATCTGACAAAACACTTGAAGTTTTATATTGGGTATTGTATTATAAAATTGATCATCCTAAATTACATCCAAGTAATGTAGACCAGTTTAAAAACATGAACCAAATGCATGTAGTAATTGCAAAACATATGCAAGTTTTTTCTTCTTATATTGGGGCCTATATAAACGATAGGATTGTTCCTTTTAAGATATTAAAGAAAGTAGTGTCAAATCCTGTAGATAAGTTTTCTAAGCCAAGAGTATTGGATTATGAGATACCAGAATGGCTTGAAAAAATGTACAAAGAAAAGACATTTAACATTAATATAAATTACGTTTATGAATAAGAGTATAGTAGAGATAATAAAAATTTTAAACTCTCCTTACCGAAAATTATTAATTATGAATAAAAATGCTTATGAAGAATTAAAAAGAGAATTAGGCATGGAGTATTATGAAGAACTTGTAAAATATAAAAATTTAACCATAGCAATTAGCTTAGACGATAACTTAAAAATATTATTAGTATAATGGAAACTTTATTAAACCTTTTTTTCATAGGTGTATTACTATTTTCTATGGTAATGTTACATTTTAATTCTTTTAGAGATTTTGAAAAGTTTCCATATATGGAAACTAATGGCAATATATTTTCACATATATTTAATATATTGTACATTGTTTTTCTGGTATCATTAATAGCAGTAATTATTTTAAACTCATAATGAATATTTTTGAAGAAGTTGCTCATAACCTAGGAAATATTTCTGCGGAAGAAGTACAAAAAATCTATCAAGATTATGTTAAAACTGTCTCAAAAGAAATGAGTGCTTCTCCAGCAAGAGAGATTTATTTTCCCAAGTTTGGAAAATTTTCCCCTAGTGTCTTAAAAATAAAAAAAAGACTTAAAATATTTTTTAAACTACGAGAAGTAGAAAAAACAAAAAAAATGATAAATACTTTACGAATATTGAAAAATAAAAAATAAAAATAAAAATTATTTTCGTATATTTGCAAAATATAATTTTAACACACAAAAAAAATTAATTATGACCATTAAAGAATTTAAAAATCAACCAATCCCCGATTTTAACTTTAAAATTGAAAGAGAAAATCACATTTTAGTTCAATGCTTTGCTAAGAGAAGTGAATTAGCTTCCCAGCTTGTAGGTATGGAACAACACAAAACCACTGAAATTAAAAATGCTTTTAAAGTATTAATGGCAGATGGTAGTAACAAATATGTTCCAGGAGATATTGTATCTTTAGGAGATAACATGGTGGATAAACCAATTGTAAGTTATAAACCGCCTGTAGGAGGAGATCCTAATGGAGAAGCTCGTCCTGTATTTGGAAGTTATTTACAAGGATTGATGCCTTTTGCATTTTATTGCCACAAGTTAGAAGAAACAGATAAGCCTTTAGAATTAACATTTTTAATCCCTGAAGATTTAATCACCGTAAAACACATTTTAAACTAAAATTTATCATGAAAGAAAAAAATAATAAACAAAATAAGGTTTCTACACCCAAACAAAAACCTTCCACTCCTAGAAATAAAAAAACAAATAGTCCAGGAGTATCTAAAAAAGAAGAAAAAGCTTTCTTAGAGAGAAATCAAATTGAGGATAACATTGTAAATGAAACTCCAATTGTTTATGAAACTCCTCAATGTACTTTCCCTACTGCAGGTATTCTTGAAAAGAAAGCACCTAAATTATCTTTGTGGGAAAGATTTGTAGACTTTATTATTAACCTATAACTATAAAAAAATGGAAAACAAAAAAAGCAAAATGACAATCAGTAAAGAGACAGGAGAAGATAGCGAAAAAGTTATCCTATCTAAAAGAACTGACACTGAGGACATTACAAAAACAATTGAAAAAATTTCAAACGGATATTTACTTACAGTAGATATTTGGAATTTTAACGAAGACAGAAAATCAAAAAGCATGAAAAAGTTTTTTGAAAAAAACCCTCTTGAAATGGAAGAAGAAGATGAAGATGAAGAAGAAGATTCAAAAACCAAGGGCACCTCAGAATTTATGGAAAACTGGAATATTTTAGAAATAAATTAAAATAGAATGTTTTCAAATCCTAACGCAGCTAATCCTGCAAAAATTAATTTTAAAAATGTAAAAAACTTCCTCTCTGCTCAAGTTAGAGAGGCAGGTTTTTTATCTGAATGTGAAAAAGAACAAGTGCTATGGAGACATGAAGTGGCGCAAGCTTGTTCCTTAAATGGAAGTTGCCTAGAATGTGGGTGCGAAACACCTGATTTATATTATGGCACCGATGGATGTAAAAGAAAAGAAAATCCTTGCTTTCCTGATATGATGAATAAAGAAGATTGGGAAGCTTTTAAAATAAAAAATAATATAAAATTATAATCATATGTCAGAAATTATAAACCCAAACTTAAAGCTTACTACAGTGGTATTTGAACCAGAAGTTATAGTTGTAGAAGGTAAAAGAGATGAAACAGTTTCAGGATCAGTTATGGTAAAAAATATAGGGGAAGAAACTTTTATATGTCAAGATGTATCAAAAAGCTGTGGATGCACAACACCATTAGGTGTAAATACAGGAACAATAATAGAGCCAGGAGAAAGCAAAGAATTAAGTTTTACTATTAAACTAGGTACTCCTTCAGATAAATTCATTTATGTTTTTGGAAATGCTACAGCTATTTCTTTAAGGATAGCTAAAAATATAATTTAATAAGTATGGAGGAAAATACAGAAATGTTTTTGGAAGCAAAAAGATTAAATTATATTTTTGAAGGACCGTTTGAGTTATCAGCTATAAACGATGCTCTTTCTTTTTTAAATTCAAGTGATCTTCCTGTTAATTTTTTTATAAATAGTCCTGGGGGATATGTAAGCTATGTTTACCCTATAAGTAAAGCCATAGAAGAATATGGAGACATTATACTCTACCCTATAGAAGATTGTTCAAGTTCAGGGTTTTTTCTACTCTTAAATACTTCTGTACCTATTTGTCTATTGGATAAATCTATAAGAAGTTTAATTCATTTTCCTAGAATAGACGCTATTTTAGATATGAATAAGAACCATATTTATGATAAAGTAGATTTTAAAAATAAATTAGAACAGAAAGGGTTTTCTGAGTTACTAAGAAATTTACCTCTTCCAGACAAACAAATGAAAAAATTACTAAAAGGAGAAGATGTAGTTTTATACTATAATGATTTATTAGAAATATTTAAAACAAGAATAATACATGAGTAATCATTTTAACATAATAAAAAATAAAAAATTTAAAGAAGTTATTTCTAATAAGGAATTCTTCCCTGGTCAAACAGTATTATTTATATGCTGTGAAGAATCAAAAATACCTACTCAACACACAATACAATTAGATAATAACTACCATGTATTAGATCCTATTGTAAAATACATAAAACATTCTTTCGATCCTAATGTTAGGGTTGAAGGACACTCTTTAGTGGCTATTAGAAAGATAAGGGAAGGGGATGAAATTAAAAGAAATTATTATGAAACTGAAGAAATCATAATAAAAGAATTCACAGACAGAGAAACAGGTGAACGAGTATGCACAAAAAACCTTTATTTATTTAATAATAAAAATACAGAAGATGGATTATTATTTGATGCAGAATTTTGATTACGAAAAGAATAGATATTCTTTTTGGGAAGTAAATCCAGAATTTAAATTCACAGAGCCTTTTGATGATTATTATAATGCTACTGAAAACAAAGATTTTTCTTCTGAAGTTATGTGGGCTATATTTTTATTTTGTGATATAAAGTCTCCTAAGATTAGACTTAGAAAAGATGAGAGAGAAGAGGATATTAAGAAATATTTCTTGAAAGATGATACGTTTAGCTTTGAATACCATCAAGATTTGATAGATGCCTACCCTAAAGTAGTGATGACAAAGATTCAAAGAGAGTTGAAGGTATGGCAAGATAAGATAGAGGAAAGAAATAAGTTCTTAGAAACGGTTTCTTATAGTTTAGATACCTTTGAAGCCCTAGATAAGATGATGAAAGATTCTAAACTTATTTGGGAGTCTTTTGGAAAAATTTATAAAGAATACCAAGAAGAAAATATAGAAACTAGAGCTAGAGGAGGAAGAGAAGAATCTTTCACTGAAAAACTAGTAAGTAAATCAAAAAAAACAAATTAATTATTCACACACAAAACAATAAATTATGTACCCAGTAAACAAACCAAATCAATACAATCAACCTAAAGCTAAATCAAATCCTTTAGAGTTAAAACATGGAAGTTACTTTTGGTTATCAAGACTTCTTGGAACCTATACCAAAGAAAGATTTAAAGAAATGCAAGATTCTTTAGAAAGAATTAAACAAAATGCTACAGAACAATCTGAAGCGTTAGAACATGTAAATGAACAAATAGATTAGGAAATTATGATGATAATGATTGACTTGAAACACAACTACATTGAAATAGATGGAAACAAAGATCCTGATTTAAACTTAGTGGATTTGTTTGAAAAAATTTCACAAAACATTGACAAATATGAAGTTCAACAAGTCAATATTAGGGAAGAGCTTATAAAAATGCTCACCAAAAAAATTATAATTAAAAAAAATGATATTGTACCTAGAGCTCCTATACATAAATGATAATTAATACTGAATATATATTTCCAAAAATATATGATAACACCTCTTTTATAAAAAACCACCCGTCTTTACACCCTCATAGTACAGCTTACGATGAGTATTGGACTAAAGAATTAGAAGAGTTTATATTAGGAGTGTGGCGGCAAGAAAATACTCCTGAAGGGTTACGTTGGAGATATATGAATCCTCAGTTGAATTATTTTACCAACTATCACACTATTACTATTCAAGATGGTAAACAGCGTATTAAATCAAGACCTAGTTTATTGGATATAAACTGGACAATATTAAATTGTTGGTTTATTTGTAGAGGTTTTAGTGGATTTGAGGAAGATGAAGAATACACTTGTAATTGGACAGTTAAACTAAAAGAGGATAAATTAAATAATCCTTCTGGCCCTGACATTCCTCTAAAATTTTTAAATAACCTATCTGATTATTGTTATAAGACTGACGGTTCATTAAAAACATACATAGATCCTTTAGAATACTTAAATAAGACTCATGATAAGAATTTGGGCAATCCTATTTATGATAATAATGCTTTGAATTTATTTTTATTAGGATCTCGATCGGGAGGAAAATCCTTTATGGCCTCAGCATTAATGGAACATGAATGGTTATCTGATGGGGCTAAAACGGTAGAAGATTATCTTTCAGGAAATAATAAAGTGGAGATTTTTTGTGGATCTGCTAGTTCTGGAAAATCTTCTCAACTATTAGATAAATTCTCCAACTCTTTAAAAAACTTGCCTGGAGAATATTTTGACAGAGAATACTTTCCTTCTCCTTTTAGTAGGGCTTTTTCTGGTACGCTTAAAGTAGGTAATTCTAAGAATCCTTATAGATTTGAGTACGAGAAGAAAATAGGTAATTCTACAGTGAAAGAAGGTACAGGGTCTTTACTTATTCATGAAACGTATAAGGACAATAAACAAGCGGCCGTTGGGGGCCGTTACAATGTATTAGTAGTAGAAGAGGTGGGATTGGAAGATAAAATCCTTACAGTGCATGGTGCCAACGAATCTACTCAGGATATGGGAGCAGGTAAGTTTGGGTCTTCTTTCTATCTTGGAACAGGTGGAGACATGGAAAAAGTTATTGAATCTGAGATTATATTTAGAGACCCTGAAGCTTATGACTTTTTAGGGTTTAAAGATATTTACGAAGGCAGGGGAGTAATAGGTTTTTTCCTACCAGCAATTTATACAAACTTAGCTTACAAAGATGATAACGGAAATACAGATGTAGAAACCGCTTTGAAGTATGAAATGGAGCGAAGAGAAGAGAAAAAACAAGCTAATAATACTTCGGCCTATGATGAGTATATTATGTCTAGGCCGCTTAAGCCTTCAGAAATGTTCTTGTCAAAAACAGGTAATAAATTCCCAATAGTAATGCTTAGAGAACAGCAAGCTACTAATGATAGGTACCAGTTTAAAAAACATTTAAGAACAGTAGGGTCATTGGTAGAAGATAAAGATTATATTTCAGGAGTTAAGTTCAAGCCTAATTCAGATTTAAAACCTATAGATAGATTTCCTCACGATTCTAAATCTGATTTGAGAAGTGCCTGGGAGATTTACGAACATCCTCCTGCTGGTATAATACCTAGAAATCTTTTTAAAATTGTATATGACCCGATTAGAGATGAAGGAGGAGGAACCTCATTGGCAGCAATATACGTTTATAAATCTAATAATACTGTAGATGCTAATGGTAATGAATTAGTTGCATGGTGGGTAGGAAGATATGATATGCCTGAAGAAATACATTTAAATTGTGTATTGGCCGCCAAGTATTTTAATGCGGAAGTAATGTTTGAGAATAACATTATTGACTTTAAAAACTACTGTATGCGTACAGGAAATTATCATATATTGGCTCTCACTCCAAAACAAGTTATTGAGAAAGCTATAAAGGATCCCACTTTAAAATATGACGTAGGAGTACCAATGACAGCTCCTTTGAAACAATATGCGTTAAGACTTGCTCAACAATGGTTATTAGAGGAAAAAAAGAAATATGTAGAAGAACTAGAAGATGGTACAAAAAGAGAAGTGGTAGTTAGAAATTTACATACATTAAAAGATGATTTATTAATTGAAGAGCTTATACAATATAATGATAAAGGAAACTTTGACCGTGTATCAGCATTTTTACTTCTAATGTTGTGGCTAGAACAAGATAGAGAAATGATTGTAAAAGAAACAGAAGAAATTGTGCAAACTACTTCAAAAGATTTCTACACGGATTTGTACCGCAATCAATTAAAAAACACCAATTTACTCAAATATTAAATTAAATTTTATAAAAAAATAATTTTTAATTAATTTTGTTTTTTTAAAAACTAAATAATGGTAATAAATAGTAGTTTAACTTCGCAATTCTTAAACTCTCCTGGAAGTGACAGGTTGAGTTATAAGAAAAAAATAGCAGACAACTATGCTTGGGCAAGGCAGAGAATGGATTACCTATGCAACCAATATAATTATTATAACGAGAAAAAAGAAAAATTTAAAATCAACTACGAGTTATACAATGGTAGAATGGATTTTAACAGTTATATAAATACAGGAAACACTATTCAAACTGAATTAGGTATGGATATTCCTGAAATGGAAATCAATCAAAGTGATTTTATTCACTTTCCAATATTGCAAACAGTACTTCACGACTTAGAAGGAGAAGAGATTAAAAGACCTTTTAATTTGAGAGTGGTAAGCACTAACTCCACAAGTGAATCTATTAGACAAAAAACTCGTAGAGAGCTTTTAGTAGAAAATACTTCTAAAATTGTTAAACAGGATCTTTTGAATAAAGCTAAATTGGCCAATCAAAAAAGAATGGAACAAATAAAAGCTCAGATGGACCCTTCTATGGATCCTGAGTACATGAATAAGTTACAGGAAATTTCTGATAGCCTTGATGCTCAACTGGAAGAAACTGTAAACAAAATGACTCCTATTGAAGTAGAAACCTATATGGCCAAAGGATTTAAACTTCCTGAAGAAAAACTTACAGATGAGCTTTTACAATATCATATACGAACAGATAGAATTAAATTAGTATTTGATAAAGGCTGGAAAGATGTGATTATTTCAGGAGAAGAGATATATTGGACAGGAGAACTAAATGGTAAGCCTGTTATTAAAGCTTGTAATCCTTTGTATTTTAATTATGCTAAATCTAAAGATGTAGATTTTTTAGATGAGGCAGATTGGTGTACATATGATGAATATATATCTATATATGAAATATACCAAAAATTTGGTAATATTATTACAGAAGAAGAGCGAGAAGTATTTGATAAATATGAGTCTACTTTAAACTCTCCTAGTGATTCTAAAGTATGGGAAATTATTCCTAATGCTATTATGAATCCTACAGATTCAGAGGCTACTCCTAGTTGGGTGGATCCTTGGGAAGATGATTACACTGATAACTTTAAAATTAGAAGACTTCGTGTAACCCATGTGGTTTGGAAATCTTTGAAAAAAATAAAATATATTTTCAGGCTTAATGAAAATGGAACCTTAGAAAAAACTATTGCGGATGAAACATATGTTTTCAATAAAGAAACAGATGTTAAACAAGAAATTATATTTATTCCTGAATTCTGGCATGGATATAAAATTTTTACAAATCCTAAAATTTATTTGAAAATTGAACCTATCCCTAATCAATACAGAGATATTGACAATCCTTTTCAAATAAGAGGCCCTTATACAGGATCAGTATATTCTGCTAGAAACTCTGCTCCAATTGCTATTGCAGATTTAGGAAAACCTTGGCAATTCTTGTACAATGTAATTATCAATCAAATTATTGAATTGATGAAAACAGATATAGGAAGAGTATTGATGGGTATTTCTGAGCAGATTCCAAAAGAAATGACTCCAACACAATGGATGACTTATATCAAGAAATTTAAAGTGGCTTTAATTTCTGCTTCAAGAGAAGGAGATATGAGAACCGTAGGAGTAGACCCTCAGTATTGGAAATCTATAGATTTATCACATACTCAAGAAATTAGTCAAAAAATTGAACTATTAGAATATATTGAGAAAAAAATGGCTCAATCTATGAGTTATAACCCTGGCCGTTTAGGTCAACAATCTCCTTATGAATCTATAGGTAATAATCAACAAAGTATTATACAGTCTTCTAACCAGACAGAGAAATGGTTTTACATGCATAATTATGTAAAAGAAAGAACTGTAGAAAACTATATTGAGATCTGTAAAGTAATTTATAAAGACAATCCTTTAAAAGCTTCTTATATTCTTTCGGACTTAAGTGTTGCTACTTTGAACACAGAGGTGGCTGATTTTGCAAATTATAATTATAAAGTATTTATCACCAATACTTTGAGAGATACAGAAATTATTGGTCAATTAAAAAACCTTATTCAACCTATTATTCAAAACAGTAATGGTGATTTAAGAGTAGCTACAGAGATTCTTACTACTGAAAATGCTACCGAGGTAAAAAATATCATAAATAGAATACAAGAACAAAAAGAAGCAAAAGAAGAACAAATGCAAAAAGCTCAACAAGAGCAACAAATGCAAATGCAGCAAATGCAAATTCAATCTGAACAAGAGAAAATGAAAATTGAAAAACAAATGGCTGACGACAAAAATGCAACTACTTTAAGAGCTGCAGAGTTAAATGCTGAACGTTTTGCAAGAGCCAATGATGTTAATGAAGATGGCACCAACGATTTAATTGAGTTGCAGATGATGAAAAATGAAAGTGAAGCTGCTACGGACCTCAATGATGCTAAAATAGAGCAAATTTTACTTCAGAATAAAAAAATTGAAACAGAAATAAGCTTGATGAAGAAAAAAGGAAATGAAAAGAAATAGCCCGTAAATAAAGGGTTTCAGAGTAAATTATTTTATTATAAAAAAAAATAATTTACAAAAAAATAATTTTTTTTCAATTTTGTATTACAAAGCAATTATAATTCACACACACAAAAAAAAATAATATGTCAGAAAATAACTTAGATTTTGAAATCTTAGAGTTTAGCGAAGAAATGCTTGATAATAATAATTTATCAGACAAAATAGAAACTCTAAATGAAGATGAACTTAATAACAAAGATGATGAAGATCTTGATGATGATGTCTCTCTAGTAAACCAAGACTTAATAGACGAGGATAATATAGATGAACTGGAATTATCAGAAGAAGAGAAAAAAGCAATACTAGAAAAAAAGAACGAGAAAAAAGCTTCTGAAGAAGTAGCTGAAGAAGAAGAAGAATCAGATGAAACTGATTTGGAGCCTTTAAAAGTTTTTGCATCAGAGTTACAAGAAAAAAATCTCTTAAATCTTCCAGAAGATTGGGATGGAAACGAAGAAACTTTGTTTGAAGCCTATGAGCAAACTCTTGAAGAAAGAGCTTTAAACATAGTAAAAAACGTTTATAAAGTAGAGGATCCTAAAGTAGACGGTGTTCTTAGGTTTATTAAAGACGGAGGAAACATTGAAGATTACATTAACTTATATAGTGAGACTAATTGGGTGGATGTAGATATTGAAGATGAAGATAATGCTACAGCTTTAGTTAAAACATATTTAAGCTCTGTAAAAAATCTTGAAGACGAAGAAGTAGATTCTTTAGTAGAAGGATATAAAGAAAAAGGAAAAATTTTCAATCAAGCTAGTAAAATACAAGCTGACTTGAAAGTTTTTAGAGAAAAGCAAGAAGAAGGCCTTATTAAGTCTCAACAAGAATATGCTCGTATCCAAAGAGAAGAATATACTAAGAGTGTAAATAAAATTAGAGAGACAATTCAAAAAGGTAAAAGCGAAAACATTGTTATTGCTAAAAACCAAAAAAATAATCTTGAAGATTTTATCTTTAGTCCTCAAGAAATTAGAAATGATAAAGGAGAAGTAGTAGGAAAAGCTACAAAATTTAAACAGGTATTAAACACCTATTTATCTGATCCAGAAAAAATGGTAGCATTGGCTTATAAGTTATATGAAGGCCTTTCGGATAAATCAGATAAAATAGAAGTTGCTAGTAAAGAAAAAAGCAAATTGGCAGAAAGCCTTAAAAGAGCTTCAGGAAAAGTTAAACCTGATACAATGAAATTAGAATTCATAAATTAAAATATTCAAACAAAATTAAATTAACATGAAATTATCACAAAGTAAATTCGGTATCATAAAAGCTCCTACGATTACAGGTGATCGTAACTGGGGTATGAACTATACCAACCTAAACAACTTATATCAAGCAGGTTTAATTAAAACTGACGTTGATGCATTAGGTGGAATGGGTCAGTTAGCTTCTATGAAAACATTGTTCGATGGAACATCTCCATTATTAGAACTTGCACAAGGTTCTGACACTATCACAGTTGAAGGTGACAAAGTAGAATGGGAATTCATGGTTTCAGGATATAGACCAGCTCTTATCGTTGAAGACGTTGAACCAGGAAACTTAACTAAAGGTATTGCTCAAAGAGAATTCAAAATCAAACTTGATTTGGGTACTTATGTTGAGGGTGATACATTAGTATTCACTGACAGCAAAAAATTCAACATGCGTGTAAGTAAATCTCCAGTTAAAGAAGGTTCTTTCACAGTGTACACAGTTAAATTGATGACTGATAGCCCTAATTTGTTCGTAGACAATAGTTTGTTTACACCAGGAACACGAGTGATGAAATTACACTCTACTTATTCTGAGGCATCTGTAAAAGGTGGTTCAATGAGTGTTGATGCTATCGGTAAAATTAAATTCCGTTCTGGATTGACAAGATTTAGAAAACAATACCAAATGACAGGTGATGCTGCTCAACGTAGATTGAATGGTAACTTATCTGAGGCAGATTTGTTGATATTGGCAGGAAGAAAAGCAGGTGAGAGCCAAGAAGCTTTCCAAACAAGAATTGCTAATGCATTGACAAAAAAGAATACAGGTAACATGTATATCACTTCAGTAGCAGAGGTTAAATTCAACAAAGAGTTTGAAATGGAAAAAGAACTTCACTTGATGTATCAAAGAAGTACTTCTACAGTAATTGACGAGTCTACAGGATACTTTGTAAACCAAGGTCCAGGTCTTCAAGAGATTTTGGAAGATGGATACAGAGAGTACTACAATACATTCTCTATTGGTCTTATCAAAGACTTCTTACAAGATATTTTCTTTGGTAGAGTTGCTTACGATCAAAGAAATGTTGTAATGTGGACAGGAGAGATTGGATTGAGATTGTTTGATGAAGCTATCAACCAAATCACTCAAGGTTTCTTCAAAGATATGAAAGACTATTTCATCAAAACTGACGGAACTTCATTAGTACCAGGTGG
>Ga0208463_1000213_pt1 | contig 15090 bp, 14 predicted proteins | sample LakMenEpi09Jul08_FD_150752 | JGI IMG/M metagenome (GOLD analysis project Ga0208463, IMG submission 150752) | Freshwater microbial communities from Lake Mendota, WI - 9JUL2008 deep hole epilimnion (SPAdes) | ecosystem: Environmental > Aquatic > Freshwater > Lake > Epilimnion/Euphotic zone ... | reverse complement strand
TTGACCCCGTTTCGGGTAGCGCCAATAAGCCACTGGTAGCCGAAGAAGTTATTGGGTATTCCATAGCTAAAGCCTAGGCTAGGGCTGGTTTGTAGGAATCCTCATCAATATGGAAAAAATCTCTGCGTTAAGCTGCAATAACATCAAGATATACCTCCTATAAAGTTGGTCCGATACTGCCGAGAGAGTAATTGGAGAACCATTGACTGAAAAACGCATTGATGCGGACCTTTCCACCACTGCCGGCAAAATCGATGATCTAAGAAACCGCTACCACGAAGCAGTCCACGCTAACGGTGATGCTGCAATCAAGAAGCAGCACGCCAAGGGAAAAAAGACCGCCCGCGAGAGAATCGATCTTCTGCTCGACAAGGGTTCATTCGTAGAAGTAGATGAGTTTGTCCGCCATCGCTCGAGTGCCTTTGGCATGGACGTCAATCGCCCCTATGGAGACTCGGTTGTTACAGGTTTTGGAACTATCCACGGCAGGCAAGTTGCTGTTTACTCCCAGGACTTCACCGTTTTTGGGGGCAGCCTTGGTGAGGCCGCTGGAAACAAGATCATCAAGATTATGGATCTTGCAATTTCAACTGGTGTCCCAATCATTGGAATCTTGGATTCCGGTGGAGCCAGAATCCAAGAGGGTGTTGTTGCCCTTGGTAAATACGGTGAGATTTTCCGCAAGAACACCATGGCCTCTGGAGTAATCCCTCAAATATCAATCATCATGGGACCTGCCGCTGGCGGCGCTGTTTATTCCCCCGCCCTAACCGATTTCGTAATCATGGTGGACAAGACTTCTAACATGTTCGTTACCGGACCCGATGTCATCTTGACTGTAACCGGTGAAGAAGTTGGTATGGAAGAACTTGGTGGAGCCAGGGCCCATAACGAAACATCCGGTGTTGCTCACTACCTAGCTAACGACGAAGAAGATGCCCTAGATTACGCCCGCAACATGCTGAGCTTCCTGCCTCAAAACAACTTGGCGGAGTCGGTAGTTTACGACTCACACTCTGAGCTGGAGATTACTGAGTTCGATAAAAAGTTAAACACCTTGATTCCAGATTCGCCAAATCAGCCCTATGACATGCGAACCGTCATTGAGCACCTAGTGGACGAGTCGAACTTCTTAGAGGTGCAGCCACTATTCGCACCCAATATCTTGATCGGCTTCGCACGAATCGATGGGAGAAGCGTTGGAGTCATTGCCAACCAGCCATCTTCGATGGCTGGAACACTAAACATTGACGCTGGTGAAAAAGCAGCACGGTTTGTTCGCTTCTGCGATGCGTTCTCTATTCCAATTCTCACTTTGGTAGATGTTCCGGGATACCTTCCTGGAACAGATCAAGAATGGGCTGGAGTGATTCGCCGAGGAGCTAAGTTGCTATACGCATATGCGGAAGCAACTGTTCCGCTGGTAACGGTAATTACTCGTAAGGCTTACGGTGGCGCATACATTGTTATGGGCTCCAAGCAGCTTGGTGCCGACATTAACCTAGCTTGGCCAAGTGCCGAGATTGCAGTAATGGGTGGTCAAGGTGCCGTGAATATCTTGTTCCGAGACAAAATCAAAGAAGCAGAAGAGGCTGGCAAAGACATAGCTAAAGTCCGTGCCGAGCTTGCCGCCGAATACACCTATAACGTTGCGTCGCCATTTTTAGCGGCAGAGCGCGGTGAGCTCGATGGTGTGATTGAACCTGCAGCGACCAGAATTTCCATCATTAAAGCGCTTCGGGCTCTGCGCACCAAGCGAGCGTCATTGCCACCAAAGAAGCACGGGAACATTCCGCTCTAATGAATGAATCAAACAGCCAGGAAATTGCATCGGCTATCGAGGTTGTTGCGGGTAGTCCCACTCCAGAGGAGTTGGCTGCCGTCGTAGCCGTTTTGAGCGAAAGGGCATCAACAACTAATTCGTCACAAACTGAAACCAACTGGGCACGAGGTTCACACATGCTCCGTGGCTCGAAGGCCTCTGGGGACTTGAAGTGGCGACCGGATTTCAAGGGTGAAATTTAGTCCCCCAAAGTGGGGACAGCCCAAGCGGGGCTTTTTGCTGTGGCGAGCCCGCAACCTAACTAGGTTAATAACAGGATTCATTCAGTAGTAGCTATCAGGGGAAAGCTTGAATGGATCTGGGGGTTGAGACCCGGGCCTGTATACAGCCCGGGTCCTCCAATTTAAAGCTTCAAGAAAACATCTGGAGTTGCGGTACCTGGTCGTGAAGCGACAAATGTCGCATTTGTTTTTCCTCCACGAGGTGCCCTGATGGTAACCCTTCCACTTGAAATACCATCCAGTTCTGATGCAAATCTTTGTCTAATGCCAGATTTTGCAGCTTCGGTCAATGAAGCTAGTCCACCTTCGTCTAGAACTACAACTTGGACGCCTCGCAACCTGGCAGACCGAATCGCTAACTTGAGCTCTGGGTCTATTAGATCTCTTCCTCTGATGCCATCGCGTAACTCGGCTTCCAATAGCGAGGCCGCTGACTTGGTCTCCTGATCTAGCTGACCCGATGCAATCTTCTCAAGCAGTGGGTAAGAAGCAAATAGTGTCTCAGTTAATCTTTTTGAACGCGCGAGTCTCGTCGCAGCCTCAATTGTTGTCGCAGCCTCAATTTCAATTGCCTGGTCTAAGAAAGTTTGAGTTTCGGTTTCGATGCGCGCTAACGCATAAGAAATAGCGTTCGCCGAAAACACTAGGGCCAGTGCACCAGCGAGTCCGGTATTAAAAAGGGCTCCAGTGCCGCCCCAGATCAGCACCTCTAGCGAGAGTACTGAAGTACCAATCCAAGAAACTACCTGGTGTCCCCTAATAGCTGTTACTGCCAACAGCGCACCAATTCCAGAAACGTACCAACTAGATTGCGAATCAACCGATGCCTCGATAATCGATTCGTGTATGAGCCATGGCACAATCACGACGACCGTCAGATTTACCCAAGCTAGCAAAGCTGGCATTTCTCTTTTCCGGTAGTAAAAAACCGAGAACAGCGCTGCTATTAGGTAGACGTGAATGCCCACAGCAGCCAAAACCCAATTTGTGTAACGATCAAAGCCGATTAGGGCAGTAACCGGTGGGTTTAGCACTAGCAGGGCGCCGATAAGTTGAATCAACCAAAGAGGGAGTCTAAACACTTGGACTCCACTCCAAAACCACGTCGGTGCCTTCACCGGGAGCGGATCTGATGAACACTCGACCCCCTACACTCTTCACGCGACCAATAATCGAAAGTTGTATTCCGAGTCGATCCTTAGAGATTTTTGAAGGGCGAAAGCCTTTGCCGTTGTCGCTCACTACAATTTTGAGACCTTTACCGCCTCCTTGTAGCGATACTCTTTTTGTGGTCGCACGCCCCGCATGCTTAGTTGAATTATCTAGTGCTTGAAGTGTGGCTTCTGTCAGGGCCTCGGAAACTCTTTCATCCAGCGGCGAATCATTGGTTTGTTCGAGGTGAACTTCAAAGTCGGGATGAGTCTCGAGAATCCGATTGCTCAGTGCCTCAAAGAAACTCACTTGGGTAACAGGTGAATAATCATTAGCCGACGCGTTAGCTGATTCTAGATTCTTGATTGCATCTCTTGCTGATTTGCTGGCCAGCTCAACTTGATCTGGAGTTTGTGCTTCTGCAGCAATAAGTAAAGTGGTCAGGACCTTATCGTGAACCAGAGAGTCAAGCCTTGCTTGCTCGATACCCAGTGCTTGGCTTTGAGCACTTTTTACACCCGTAGCAATCAGGTTTTGACTTGCAAAGTCAGTTTTTGCTGCCTGCCATCGAAGTGCTATAGCCATGGCAGTACCAATTGATGCTAAGACAAAAAGATGCAGCGAGTCTTGGATTGCCAAAATCAATTCCCCCGAGCCGCCACTTGGTGAAATGCGAAGCGCAATCCAGCCAAGTGAGACCGTTGCTATATATGCCACACCGAGCAAAAAACTAAAGGAGGTTCCCGCGGCTATCGCGGATACTCCAAGGAGCCACCACATCCAAGGCTTGAAAGATTCCGGCAAAATAATCGACGGATCGTAGTGAAGCGGCCAGGTTATAAGCAGCAACAGGGTAAACACAGGTATAGACCTGAAAAACACCAGCGGGGATTGAAAAACAAAATGGCTAACCAAGAATCCAACAACCAGGACCAGCAGGGCAATCACTGAAGCCCAGAAAACTACTGGATTTAGATATTCAAGCTGCCGATAACCATTTACCAAAGCCTCCGATGATACGGCAACTAATAGGAACGAGAAGATACTCGCAAAAAGCTGGTTCACTCTATTGACTGAATAGCTCTTTGTTGGAACTTCCCGTTTTAATAGCAACTAGAGATTTCCTTCCTCAATCAACCCGTCTTCAATCGCTCGAAGCAAGAGCTCTGTTTTGTTGACAGCAGGTCGCCCGATGGTTGCATACTTGTTGCGAACACGATCTATGTGCTCTTTGGCAGTGCTGACTGTGATGTTCAGGCTGTATGCAACCTGCTTTAGAGCTAGGCCTGAAGCGTAAAGCGATAGCACCTCTTGCTCGCGAGGGGAAAGTTTGGCACTCGTGAATTCCTGATCTGCATCAATTGCTGCAGTGGTTTGAAGGTTGTTCACAAGCATTCCGGCAGCTACCATTCGAATTGCTTCAACCAGCTCGCTCATGCTGTGTGACTTTGGAACTAGAGCTGCAGCCCCTGCCTTTAGCGCCGCTCTCACGAGCTGCGCTTTGTCCGCAATGCTAAACACCAACACCGAGATTCCTTTGGAAACCAAGCGCTGGACGTTTTCCCCAGCCTTTGATCCATCGGCTAGCGATAAATCAAGTATTGCTACATCGACAGTTTTGTCTCCGAGGGCCAGTAGGGCTTCGTTTACAGAATCGGTTGAAGCTAAGATTTTGAAATTGTTCTCGTTGCAAACGGTGGCTAGTGCCAAGCGAATAGCCTCATGATCATCAACAATGACCACACTTATTTCTTGATCTCCCGTAATCGATGAGACATCTGCGTGCTTTTTCATTCCAGCTCCAGAGTTGCCACGGTTTCAAAGTGATGGGTGTGAGGAAACAAGTCAAAAGCCCGGATTTCGCCAATCCGATATCCCGAGGCTACTAACGTTTTCAGGTCTCTAGCTAGGGAAACTGGATCACAGGCAACATAGATAATTTTTTTGGGCTTTAAAAAAGCCAATTGGTCAACTACAGTTTTGCCAGCACCGGCTCGAGGGGGATCGAGAATTACCGTCGCCTCAGATAGCTCTAGGCCCTGCTTGATTTGTAACTTTAAGAACCCTTCGACAGGAGCCGATACCGCTTTGTGTTTAGAAAGATCTACCAAGTTTGCGGACGCATCGCTTGTTGCAACCTTTGATGACTCAACAGTTGTGATGTTTAACTTCTTGCCGTACTTTGTTGCCAAGGCTCCTGAAAAAAGCCCCACTCCTGCATATAGGTCTAGGTTGTTTGCCTCTGGCTCGAGACCTTCGGAAAGCTCAACGATTTCTGAGGCTAGTAATTCAGCTGCTCCCCTGTGAACCTGCCAGAATCCTCCGCTGGAGATTCGGAAACTTCTGCCTAGTGCACGTTCGGTCAGGCGTTTGTCGCCCTTTACTTTTTTGTCGATAAACCACTGGATACCGCCAGTGGATGCAGTCGAGATTTCAATGCGCTTCACGTCTTGCCAGTTCTTGAGGTGAACACCCAGTTCATTAATCTCAGCCACAGCAAGTGGCAAAGATTTGACTGGAACCACGGTGTGGGTGCGTTCTTGGTAAGGACCAGCAACACCTTCTTCTGACACGTGAAGCTGAATTCTGGTTCGGTACCCGAGTCCATTGGTTAGCTCGTCTCCTGGAACCGGCATGACCTGAATTCGTTTACTTATTCCGCCCATTCGAGAAAGTGACTCTTCTAAAACATCTGTCTTTAATTGTCTTTGGTATTCAAGTGCCAGGTGTCCAAACTCTGCGCCTCCGGCACCTAGACGATCGGCCTCTTTCCAAATGTGGGTAACACGTTTTTGAGAAGGAGATATGACTTCGACGGTTTCGGCACGACAAAATGAGCCGCCTTTATCCTCAAAGACTTTGGCTCGAACCCTTTCGCCAGGAGCGGTATGAGATACAAACACCACGCGACCTTCATGCCTTGCCACGAAGATTCCGCCGTGGGCAACCTTCTCTATATCTAGCTCAATCTCGCGCTGTAGCCAATTCTCAGTTTTGCTCATTCGTCAAGTGTTCCACAGCTGCAAGTAGTCTTTATCCGTGACCCGATTAGTTTTGGCTTCGAGCTCTCCGGCTAGGTTATCCCTGCTCAAAGCAGCTGGGATAGACCCTGAGATTGTTGCCCCAACTGTGGACGAGCAAGCGCTAACCGAGAAGATCCGGATCAGTGATCCTGGCACATCAACTAGTCACCTGGTTCAGTATCTGGCTAACGCCAAGGCTGAATCTGTAATCGATGACCCCAAAACGCACGGGGCTCTGGTGCTCGGCGGGGACTCTGCACTCGAATTTCAAGGAGCGACTCTTGGTAAGCCGCACTTACCGGAAGTTGCGATCGAGCGTTGGAAGAAACTCAGAGGAAACCACGGTGTCTTACACAGCGGACACTGCCTGATCGATAATCGCGATCCTGCTTCACCGAAATCAGTTTCTAAGACCAGTTCAACCAAGGTATTCTTCGCTGATATCAGCGATGAGGAAATTGCAGCTTACGTTGCAACTGGTGAGCCGCTTAAAGTAGCGGGAGCCTTCACAATCGACGGTATCGGGGGTGCCTTCTTAGAACGTATCGAAGGTGACGCTCACACCGTTGTTGGGCTATCTCTTGGTGTGCTGCGAGCTCTAGCGAAAGAGCTTTCTGTTGAATACACCAGCCTTTGGCGCTAATCACAGCGATTTGCTTGATTGTTTGTAGCCAAGGGCTAATTTTGAGCTATCAATAGCCAATAGGATTTTGTTTTGTGAGCGGATTGATAAAGAAGGTACTGATCGCCAATCGTGGCGAGATCGCCGTCCGTATCGCAAGAGCAGCCAAAGACAGCGGCAGAGCATCTGTTGCTGTGTATGCCGATCAAGATCGCGACAGTTTGCACGTTCGAGTCGCTGATGAGGCTTATGCCCTTAATGGAACAACCTCCGCTGATACCTATTTGGTTATCGAGAAACTCCTCTCCATAGCAAAAAGAGCTAACTGTGACGCTGTGCATCCTGGCTACGGATTTCTCGCAGAAAACGCCGACTTTGCTAGAGCGGTTCAGAAGGCTGGTCTAATTTGGATTGGACCAACACCTGAAGCAATTGAGCGTCTCGGCGACAAAGTTTCCGCCAGGCACGTTGCAGAAAAGGTTGGTGCACCGCTAGCACCTGGGACTCTAAACCCAGTCAAGGATTCGAAAGAAGTTCTTGATTTTGTTTCAAAGCATGGTCTGCCGGTAGCAATCAAGGCGGCCTATGGCGGCGGCGGTCGAGGAATTAAGGTCGCTTACCAAGAGTCGGAAGTTGCAGAGTTGTTTGAGTCTGCAACCAGGGAAGCGGTCGCTGCTTTTGGAAGGGGCGAGTGTTTTGTTGAGAAGTACCTAGAGAAGCCACGGCATGTTGAAACCCAGTGCCTCGCAGACAGCGCCGGCAATGTGGTGGTGGTCTCAACCAGAGACTGCTCGTTGCAGCGTCGGCACCAGAAGCTAGTTGAAGAAGCACCCGCACCGTTTTTGACAAAAGAGCAAACCAGCAAGCTCTATGAGTCCTCAAAAGCAATCCTTAAAGAAGTCGGTTACACCGGTGCTGGAACTTGCGAATTCTTGATTGCCCAAGATGGCACTATTTCATTCTTGGAAGTAAACACCAGGCTCCAGGTTGAGCACCCAGTTTCTGAAGAGGTAACTGGACTTGACCTAGTGCGCGAACAATTTCGCATCGCCGAAGGTGGCTTGATTGACTATGAAGACCCAGAAGTTGTCGGGCATAGTTTTGAATTCAGAATTAACGGCGAGGATCCAGGGCAAAACTTTATGCCGGCTCCCGGGTCAGTACGATTCTTCAGAGCTCCCGGAGGCCCTGGTGTGCGCGTTGATAGCGGTGTTGAATCTGGTGATTCCATCTCTGGAAACTTTGACTCAATGATTGCCAAACTCATAGTCACCGGAAAAGACCGCACTCAAGCACTCGAGAGATCAAGGCGTGCTCTTGCTGAGTTACAAGTTCTTGGACTTCCTACAGTTATTCCGTTCCATCGCAAGATAGTTAATGACCCAGCATTTGTTGCAAGCGATGGCAACTTTAAGGTTTACACACGTTGGATCGAAACCGAGTGGGTAAATGACCTTGAGCCATGGGGTGGTCAAGCAGATCCAATTGAACAGATTTCAAGTTCTAGAAAGAACGTCGTTCTAGAAGTTGACGGCAAGCGAATTGAGGTAAGTCTTCCATCCAGGCTCCTGCAATCAGCCGGCGATGAAGCTACTGGAGGCCGCGCTCCAAGGCGAATGATTTCATCACACCACGCATCAAGTGGTGCTGGCAACAAATCGATCAAAGCACCGATGCAGTCGACGGTTGTCAAGCTTGCTGTTTCTGTCGGTGACAAGGTGGTCGAAGGCGAGCAGGTGCTCGTGTTAGAGGCCATGAAAATGGAGCAATCCATTTCATCTCCGCGAGATGGTGTGATTAAAGCAGTGAAGGTTTCCGTTGGTGAGACTGTTCCCTCTGGAACAGTTTTGATTGAATTTGAGGACTAATCAAAGTTGGGGTTGTGCAGCGCTCTTGCCGCATCCGTGATTGTCGCAGTCAATGACGGATAAACCGTGTAGGTTCTTGCCAAATCGTCTACGCTCAGACGGTTTTCTACCGCCATGGCGATTGGGTATATCAGCTCGGAAGCGTTAGGTGCCACCACCACACCGCCAATCACGGTTCCAGATCCAGTACTAGAAAACAGCTTGATGAAGCCGTCTTTGACGCCGGTCATCTTGGCTCTTGGGTTGGTTGCTAATTGAATGGTCTCTACCTGGCCATCTACCAGACCTGCTTTGATGTCGCTTTCTGACCAGCCCACCGAAGCAATCTCGGGCGAGGTGAAAACGTTTGAGGCAATGTTGCGCTTGAGAGTTGGAGCCGCAATGTCACCCATGGTGTGGAAAACTGCGGTTCTTCCCTGCATTGAGGCGACCGATGCCAGTGGGTAAAAGTCTGTGCAGTCTCCCACTGCGTAGACATTTGCTCTAGTAGTTCTTGCCAGTCGATTTGCGATGATGTGACCCGAAGCGGCTTTCTCAACACCCGCTTCCTCGAGTCCAATGTTTTCAGTGTTAGGAATAGATCCAACTGCAACTAGGCAATGGCTGCCTTTAATTGTCTTTCCATCCATAAGTGTTACCTTTACCCCGGTTGCAGTCTTTTCGATTTTGTCGGCTCGTGATTTTTTCATGATGTTCATACCTTCACGGCGGAATACTTCTTCAATCAAAACTGCTGCGTCCATGTCCTCGCCTGGAAGAACAAGATCCCTACTCGATACAAGTGTTACTTTGCAGCCCAAACTCATGTACGCAGATGCAAACTCAGCGCCGGTAACGCCCGAACCAACAACAATGAGATGCTCTGGTAACTGTTTCAAGTTGTAAAGCTGCGTCCAAGTAAAAATTCTTTCGCCGTCTGGTTCGGCGCCTGGCAGGGTGCGAGGCCTTGCTCCAACGGCCAAGATAATTGTCTTGGCCTCTAGGCGCTCTGTCTTTGATCCATCGACCGGCTCTGCAATAACGTGATGATTTCCATCGAGCCGACCGGTTCCATTGATGATTCGAACGCCTTCGCCCAAGAGGTTTTCGGTCATCTCTTTTGACTGACTTGAAGCTAGCTCGAGAAGTCTCTTGTTTACTGAGGCTAAGTCGACAGTCACTGTGGTGTTTGCGCCAGAAACTTTAATTCCAAATGCGGAGGCCGTCTTCACAGCCTCTGCCGCGGCAGCGGTTGCGATAAGGGTTTTGGATGGGACTACATCGGTCAAAACTGCAGAACCGCCAACCCCACTTCGTTCAATGAGTGTGACTTGGGCCCCTAATTGTCTTCCAGCTAGGGCTGCCTCGTAGCCGCCAGGGCCGCCTCCAATAATGACTATGTGGTGTTTGGTATTTGCCGGATTCACCTCTCAATTGTGCCTCATTTTGCTGCAGCCCTCGGCAGCTAGACTGACAACCATGACTAACCCACTGGAAATACAATCCAATAGCCCATTTGAGATAGCGAAGCAGGCTGCCGATCAGATTCGAGAAGCGACCGGAGTGGAAACTCACGACATCGCACTCACCCTCGGCTCAGGCTGGGCAAAAGCCGCCGATCTCATTGGTGAAGAAGTTGCTAGCGTTCCCGCGAAAGACATAATCGGTTTTTCTGCTCCAGTAGTAGAAGGTCACGTTGCTTCAATCCGTTCGATCAAGCTTCCTAGTGGAAAGTTTGCTCTTGTTCTTGGAGCCAGAACTCATTTCTACGAGGGTCACGGGGTTCGTCGAGTTGTACACGGGGTAAGGACAGCTGCAGCCACCGGAGCTAAGACAATGATTTTGACTAACGGTTGCGGTGGGATAAAGGAAACCTGGAAGCCAGGAACTCCAGTTCTAATCAGCGACCACATAAACCTAACTGCTTCAAGTCCACTAGAGGGACCCACCTTCATCGATTTGACGGATCTTTACTCCAAGAGATTGCGTGATCTTGCAAGAACCGTAGATGCGAGCCTAGATGAGGGTGTCTACGCTCAGTTCACTGGCCCACACTATGAAACTCCTGCCGAGGTCCAAATGGTCAAGGCCATGGGTGGTCACCTAGTTGGAATGTCAACAGCTCTTGAGGCAATTGCAGCTCGTCAGGCAGGTATGGAAATTCTTGGATTCTCACTAATGACCAACTTAGCGGCCGGAATTCAAAAGACTCCACTGTCTCACGCAGAGGTTCTAGAAGCAGGTAGAGAAGCCGAGCCAAGAATCAGCGCATTGCTGGCATCAATTATCCAGAAGATATGACGCAGCTAGAAACTCTGGTTCAACAAGCTCGTAGCTGGATTGCCCAAGATCCGGATGCGGAAACCGTTAGCGAGCTCGATAACTTAATTAATTCTGCCGACGAGGCTGGCCTCTCCGAACGCTTTGGCCAGCGAATTGGCTTTGGGACCGCAGGGCTTCGCGGATTACTCGGAGCTGGCCCTAACCGTATGAACCGAGTGCTGGTTTCCCAGGCCGCCGCTGGAATAGCAAAGTATCTCAAAGGCAACTTTGATGACCCAAGTGTTGTGATTGGTTATGACGCCAGAAAGAACTCCGATGTCTTTGCCAAGGATTCGGCCGAGATCTTTGCAGGTTTTGGGGTTCGCGCCTTTTTGTTTCCTGAACTAGCCGCTACTCCCCTGGTTGCCTACGCGGTGCGAAACCTAGGGGCTTCCGCGGGAGTGATGGTAACCGCCTCACACAACCCACCTGGCGATAACGGGTACAAAGTTTACGATCACACCGGATCCCAAATCATCTCACCGATGGATAGCGAGATAGCAAAACATATTGATGAATTTGCCAAGTCGGGTTTGGTTTCCGATCTAGTTCGTTCTGATTCCTTCCTTGAGGTTCCAACGAGTGTTAGATCGGGATATGCGCAATCTGTTAGCGGTCTGCTGAATAAGCATTCGACTAGAAAAGACATCAAGATCGTTTACTCGGCAATGCACGGTGTTGGAGCAAGTTTCATTGAAGAAATATTCGATCTTGCTGGATTGAAAACTCCGACTCAAGTTGCTTCTCAAAGAGAACCTGATGGCAAGTTCCCGACAGTTGTGTTTCCAAACCCTGAAGAACCGGGCGCGATGGATGAGTCGATGGCCACTGCTTCAATGCACAACGCCGATTTGGTTTTGGTTAACGATCCTGACGCTGACCGATTGGCGGTTGCTTTCAAGAAGGCTGACGGTAGCTATCAGCAACTAACTGGTGACCAGCTCGGATTAATCCTTGGAGAGGAAATGGCGGCCAGAGCTTCGCGCGAAGGTATTGCTGGATCTTTGGCCTGTTCGATAGTTTCAAGTTCTGCGCTGGGTAAAGTGGCCGCGCATTACGGCTTTGGTTTTGAGCAAACGCTCACCGGTTTCAAGTGGGTCAGTCGGGTTCCTAACCTGATTTTTGGCTACGAAGAAGCCTTGGGATACTGCGTGGACTGGAATCAGGTTCGTGACAAAGATGGCCTTTCGGCTGCGGTAATCGTTGCGGACATTGCTTCGGCTCTTGCGGAGCAGGGATATACCCTTGGTGATCAGCTTGAAAAACTAATGCAGCGCTATGGTTACTTTTCAACCGGACAGATTTCCATCCGAGTAACGGATTTGAACGTTATATCCAATATCATGCAGAATCTCAGAAACAACCCTCCGGCCCAAATAGCTGGAGTTGACGTTCTGTTCCAAGACCTAAATCAAAGCTCTGGCTCACTTCCTGCCACCGACGCCTTGAAATTCTCGCTGACTGATGGCAGGACAGTAATAGTTAGACCCTCTGGAACTGAACCAAAGCTGAAGTGCTACCTGCAGGCGGTTTCGGATAGCGACAACAAGTCCAGACTGCTACTTGAAGAGCTCGAAGCTTCAATGCGAAAGATTTTGATTTAGCCCTTGGGGTTCTTTCTGAATTCGTAAACGCTATTAGGAACTGGAAGGTTCTGAGATTCTTCGTCAGCAGCTATTGGTTCTCCAGCTACTAGATGAAGTGGGATAACCCCAGACCAGACACCAGTTCCTTCTCCCTCGTCATCGTGAGGCATACCGGATCTAATCTTGACCGATGCTTCAGCAAGGGAAATCGAGAGCAGAGTGGTTGCAGCTAGTTCCTTATTGGTTGATTTTCTAACCTCTAGGGTTCGACCTGGAACAAGGCCATCGCTGACTTTCTCCAAAAGCTCATTCTTGTCATCCCCCGTGATCTCCTCCGCGGTTCCAAGAATTACGACCGAACGATAGTTCATGCTTGAGTCAAAAGTGGTTCTAGCAAGAACTAGACCATCGAGTTTGGTGACGGTGATGCAAGTTGGTGCACCTTTGGCAAGTTCGCGCATGAACCTTGCTCCAGACGAACCGTGAATGAGAATTCTGTCGCCATCTCGAACGAAAGCGTAGGGCAAGACAAAGGGTTGACCACTTTCTACGTAGCCGATGTGGCACAAAATAGTCGAATCCAAGATTTCATACATCGCATCGCGATCGGAAACCGAACGCTGCTTCAGACGATTAATCTCAGTTCTAGAGCTTTCGCCAGGATTTGGAAGTGACATGGAAAGAGCCTATACCTCTATAGCAATGCCTTGGAAAGCTTGGTTGAGAGCTCTTCAAGATCAAACACACGCTCAATAGAAATTATCTCTGCCGGCAGGCCTTGTAACTGATCAACTAGATCTGGTGTGGTGAGAATTATTTGGGCATCGAACGACACTTTTCTAACTGTTGCAACATCCGCCGCTTCTACGGCCGCTTCTAAATCCAGCATCCTTAGAACCTTTTCGGCGTTGAGCTTTAGAAGCACAGATGTGCCAATGCCCATTCCGCAGACCGCAATTATCTTCACAGCTCTATTGTGTCAAGCAGTTAGCTAAGTAGGGCACGCAACTGCGATAAATCCACTGCTTGTAACAAGCTGTTTACCTTTGACTGGTCGCCTAGAAACTCTGCCAGCTCGCCCATTAGCTCAATGTGTGAATCGTGATCCTTGGCAGCAAGGCCAACCACGAGGGAAACCGGGTCATTTAGTTCGTGTCCAAAGACAATCGGTTCTCGAATCACCAACAGGGATAGTCCAGTTTGGATAACTCCATCTTCTGGTTTGCCGTGCGCTAGAGCGATTCCTGGGGCGATGACTATGTAAGGTCCAAACTTTTCAACCGCAGCAAGCATGCTCGAGACGTAGTGGGGACTTACTCTCCCACTTCGTTCCAGTAGCTGCCCAGCGAGACTGATTGCATCTGTTCGATTGGCCAAAGTGTCAACAATTGCCAACGAATCTGGTCCAAAAGAACTCGCGAGCAAAGTCATTAAGCTTTTGCGAAGCCTTCGCTGATCATGTCAATTAACTCTTCGCGCTCATCAAGGGCTTGGAACGAAGCCTCGGCGGCGTTGAGCTGGAACTGCTCTAGATCGGCAAGAGTGTAACCGAAGGTGCTCATTAGAAGCTCTAGCTCACGAGTTAACGTAGTTCTAGACATCAAACGATTGTCGGTGTTGACAGTGACTTTGAAGCCAAGCTCATACAAGATATCAAACGGGTGATCGGACATGTTCTCACCAAGCATTGAAATTGCTCCGGTTTGCAAGTTAGAAGAAGGAGATAGCTCCAACGCTATTCCACGGTCATGAACCCACTCGGCTACTTCTCCAAGCACGACAACATCGGTGTCACCCTCAGCCCGAGAGAACATGACATCCTCGATCAAGCGAACACCGTGACCTAGGCGAAGCGCGCGTCCTGAAACAATTGCGTCTCTGATGCTTTCAACCCCATCACCCTCACCAGCGTGCACCGTTACAGGAAACAACTGCTGCGCAAGGTAGTCGAAGGCAGCCTTGTGATTTACCGGCAAGAAACCTTTTTCTGGCCCCGCAATGTCAAAACCGACAACGCCGTTGTCACGGTGGCGAACAGCTAGCTCAGCTATTTCCATGCCGCGGTTGTTTTGACGCATGGCGGTAACTAGCTGCCCTGTTCTGATGAACCCACCAGCCGCTTCTACCTCAGACATGCCCTGCTCAAGACCGTCCTGAACCGCTTCAACAGTTTCATCCAGGCTCAGACCGCTTCGAAGGTGCTGCTCTGGTGCCCAACGAACTTCGCCGTAAATGACTCCATCGTCGTGCAAATCTAGAACAAACTCTTTAGCCACTCGGGATAGACCCTCAGCCGTTTGCATCACAGCAGTGGTGTGATCGAAAGTCTCTAGGTAGCGCTCCAGCGATCCTGAATCAGCAGATTCAAAGAACCACTCTCTCAACTCGGCAGCATCGGTTGTTGGAAGTTTGTGACCGACCTTATCTGCCAAATCAATCATGGTCTGCGGTCTAAGGCCGCCATCTAGATGATC